>Ga0073934_10000053_pt1 | contig 339809 bp, 328 predicted proteins | sample LarsenN4metaG_FD_76834 | JGI IMG/M metagenome (GOLD analysis project Ga0073934, IMG submission 76834) | Hot spring sediment bacterial and archeal communities from British Columbia, Canada, to study Microbial Dark Matter (Phase II) - Larsen... ...
CGAGCGCTGGCTGCGCGCGGGGAACTGGAAGCGCTGGGAGTTCGAGATGTTCCTCGGCGCCGAACTGCACGGCACGACGCTCGGCGTAATCGGCATGGGCCGAATCGGACGCGCGATCGCGCGGCGCGCGACGGGGTTTTCGATGCGCGTCGTCTATCACAACCGTACACGGCTGCCGGCCGAGCAGGAAGGCGGCGCGGTGTGGGCCACCAAGGAGGACGTACTGCGGACGGCCGATCACCTGGTCGTGATGGTGCCGTACTCGCGCGAAACGCATCATCTGATCGGCGCGGCCGAGCTTGCGCTGATGAAGCCGACCGCCGTGCTCGTCAACATCGCGCGCGGCGGCGTCGTCGACGACGACGCGCTGATCGACGCGCTCAAGCACGGGCGGATCGCCGCGGCGGGGCTCGACGTGTTCGAGGACGAGCCGAACCTGCGCGCCGGTTTCCTCGAGCTCGAAAACGCGGTACTGACGCCGCACATCGCTTCGAGCACGCGCGCCACGCGCGAGGCGATGGCGCGGCTGGCGATGCGCAATCTGGAAGACACGCTCGCCGGCCGGCGGCCACCGTCGCTGCTGAACCCGGACGTGTGGCAAGCTCGGCGCACGTAAAGGAGCCGCCCCATGACGGACATCAAGTACACGCGCAGACACGATCTGCCGCTCGCGCAGGCCAAGAAGATCGCGCAGAAGACCGCCGACGATCTGGCCGAGGAATACGACCTCGTCAGCGAGTGGAACGGCGACACGCTGCACTTTCACCGCGCCGGCGTCGAAGGCCACATGCGCGTCACCGACTCGCAGATCGACCTGAACGTGAAGCTCGGCTTCCTGCTCAAGCCGTTCAAGGCCAAGTTCGAGCAGCACATCGAGCGGCATCTCGACGAGCTGCTCGACAAGGCGAAGTCCACGCACGCGTCGGCGAAAGCGCCCGCGAAGAAAGGCGGCAGGGGAAAGGCCTGAGCGGTACGGCCCGGAAGGATCGCGCGCGTCGTGCGCGACTCGGGCGTCAGCCCTTCAGTTCCTCGATCAGATCGACGTACTGCTGCATCGCGTCCTCTTTCGCGAGCCCCTTGAGCTCGTTCCACGCGTCCCACTTGGCGCGGCCGACCATGTCCGTGAATCCGGGCCGCTTGCCCTCGACGTCGCCGACGGTGGCCTGCTTGTACAGCGCGTAGATCTTCAACAGCGTCGCGTTGTCGGGGCGCTCGGGCAGGTTCTTCGAATCCGCGACGGCCTTTTCGAACTTCGCCTTCAGCTCGCTCATCGTCTCCTCCATCGCGCGGCCGCAACGGCGCGCGCGGCTATTATGCCGAAGCGGGTGCACGACGACGAGGAGGAGACGATGGCGGGCCGCCAACGGATGTCGCCGGTGGACACAGCGTGGCTGCGCATGGATTCGCCCGGCAATCTGATGATGATCGTCGGCGTCGACGTGTTCGCCGACCGCGTCGATTGGGAGCGGCTGAAACAGGTGCTCGAACGCCGCTTCCTGCGCTACGACCGCTTTCGCTGTCGCGTCGTGCAGGACGCGTCCGGGTACTGGTGGGAGGAGGACGAGGACTTCGATCTCGACCAGCACCTGATCCGCGTCGAGCTGCCGGCCCCCGGTGGCAAGGCCGAGTTGCAGAAGTTCGCTGCGCAACTGGCGAGCCAGGCGCTCGATCCGGGCAAGCCGCTGTGGCAAATGCATCTCGTCGAACACTACGACGGCGGCTCGGCGCTCGTGGTGCGCATCCACCACTGCATCGCCGACGGCATGGCGCTGATGGGCGTGCTGCTGGCGCTGACATCGACACGCGCCGACGCCGACGAACACGCCGAGCCGCCGCCGGTGCGGCCGAACCGGCGGATGCACGACGGCACATGGGAATCGCTGCTGCGTCCGTTCACCGACGCCACGGTCAAGGCGATCGACGCCACCGGCGACATCGCAACCCGCGTGTTGCACGCCTACGGGGCCGTGCTCGAGGATCCCAATCTCGCCGGCGAGGCGGCTGCCGAATATGCGCGCATCGCCGCGCGCGTGGCGCAGGACGCGGCGGCGCTGGCGCTGATGGATAGCGATACGGCGACGAGCCTGAAGGGCAAGACCAGCGGCTCGAAGGTCGTCGCATGGAACGAACCGCTGCGGCTGCTCGATGTCAAGGCGGTCGGCCACGCGCTCGGCTGCTCGGTCAACGACGTGCTGCTGGCGTGCGTGGCGGGTGCATTCCGCGAGTACCTGGCCGCGCGCGGCGAGGACGTGACCGGTTGCGAGATCCGCGCGATGGTGCCGGTCAACCTGCGGCCGCCCGGTTCGCCGAAGACGCTCGGCAACAAATTCGGGCTCGTGCCGTTGCTGCTGCCGGTGGGAATCGAAAACCCGATCGCGCGCGTGCTCGAAGTGCACGAGCGGATGGAGGAGCTGAAAGGCGGCTACATGCCCGTGCTCGCGATGGCGATCCTCGGCATGACCGGCCTGGTGCCGCGCGCGGTGCAGAACCAGATTCTCGAGATCTTTCAGCGCAAGACGACCGCGGTGATGACCAACGTGCCCGGCCCGCAGCAGACGCTGTACCTCGCCGGCGCGCGGCTGAAGCAGATGATGTTCTGGGTGCCGCAGTCGGGCAACATCGGCGTGGGCGTGTCGATCCTGTCGTACGACGGCGGGGTGCAGTTCGGGCTCGTGACCGACAAGAAGCTGTGCGCCAATCCGCAGGACATCATCGACCGTTTCGCGCCGGAGTTCGAAAAGCTCGTCTACGCGCTGCTGCTGTTGCCCTGGGAGGAGTATGTCGACCCCGAGCTGGCCGAGCGCGCACTGTTCGCGACCGAAAGCGTGGCCGGCGTGGCCACGCGCCTGATCGAGAACCATGCGGAGCCCGCGCCGGCTGAGCCGGCGCAACCCGCAACGGTACGCAGGCGCAGATCGGCTTTTGCCGCGGCGCGTGCTGCAGAACGTTGAACGGGTCCGTGCCGCGCGCAGGCCGCGCCTGTTGCCCCCGCCGGCGCCACGGGATCGCGCCGGTGGCGGGTTTCGGCTGCCGGATCGGGCCAATTCGGGCTTTCTGGGGCAGGCATTCCGGTCTACGTTAGACGCGCTTGCAAGCGGCACCCAATAGCCGCGCCGACATCCCCTGACACGAAGGAGGGCGCGATGCCGAGGCGGACGATATCCACGTTCTCTGCGCTGTCCGCAGTTTTGCTCGTCGGTCTTGCTCACGCTGTTTGGGCGCAGACCGCTGCGCCCGCACAGCGCGTGCTGGTGGCGATGGACCCCGCCGACGAAGGCAGCGGGTTGCTGTCGATCGCGGTCGCCAACACGCCGCTGCCGCGGCTGCTCGGTGCGCCCGTCTCGGTGCTGCCGCTGCGCGATCTGCGTGACGCGATGCGCGCCACACGCACCGGCGAGAACGACGCGATCGTCGGTCCGGCGCACGTGATCGCGTCGGCGCTGGCTCACGGGTACGAGCTCGTCGCGCATACCGGCGGTGAGGAGCGCTACGTGCTGGTCGCCAGCGGCGGCGCGAAAAGTGTCGCCGAGCTGAAGGGCCGCAACGCGTACTTCCCGCACGAGGATTCGCTGCGCACGTACGTCGGCCGCGGCCTGCTGACCCAAGGCGGGCTGTCGGTGCGCGCGCTCAAGCAAGTCAGCTACGAGCAGAGCAGCCTCGCCGGGCTGATGTCGCTCGGCGGCCGCTACGACGTGACGGTCGCGCTCGAGCAGGAGTGGAGCAAGTGGTCGGCGGCCAATCCGCAGCGCGCGCGGGCGGTCGCGGTTTCGCGACCTCTGCCGGCCGGCTTTGGCGTCGCGGTTCGCCGCGATGCGCCGCCCGCGTTCAAGCGCGCGGTCGTGCAGTGGGTCACGACCACGGACAACGTCGTTCCGGGCGCGCCGCGCTTCCGCGCCACGAGCGATCAGCGTCCGTACGAGTACGTCGCGAGCCTGGGCATCGTCACGCCCGAGGAACTGCAGGGCGTCAAGCGCATCGGCGCGCGCGAGGCGCTCGAGCTCGCACAGCGCGGCGCCAAGCTCGTCGATGTGCGAACCGATCGCGAGTTCAAGGCCCGGCACGCGCGCGGAGCGATCCACGTCCCGTACGGCGAGAAGAGTCTGAAGGAGCCCGACTTCGACGCGACCGTCGACTCGTTCGCCGGACTGGCCAAGCTCGGCAAAGGCGAGGCGCTGGTCTTCCTGTGCAATGGCGCCGAATGCTGGAAGTCGTACAAGGCGTCGAAGTGGGCGCGCGATGCGGGGTACGCGAACGTGTACTGGCTGCGCGGCGGAATGCCTGAGTGGGTCTCGCTCGGACTGCCGACCGAGCCGTAGGTTTCGCGGGCGCGAGCGCGGTGCCGTTGTATCGTCGCGGCTCGTCCGACACGAGACCCGCGACGCACCCGATGGCCACGGAAGCGCTGTACCGCATCGATCCCTACCTGCAGTCTTGCGAAGCCGTCGTCACCGCGCTGCACGACGACGGCATCGAACTCGATCGCACGGTCTTTTACCCGCTCGGCGGCGGCCAAGCCGGCGACCGCGGCCTGCTCACACTCGCCGACGGAACCGCGTACGCGGTCGTCGACGCGCGCAAAGCCAGGCGCGAGGGCGCGACCCCCGACGACACGCTGCATGTGCTCGAGCCGGGCGGCGACTGGCGTGCGCGGCTGACGCCCGGCACGCGCGTGGTCGCGACGATCGACTGGGCGCGGCGCTACCGGCACATGCGTTTTCACACCGCGACGCACCTGCTATGCGCGGTCGTCAGGGAACTGGTCGACGGCTGCAGCATCACGGCGGAATATGCGCGGCTGGACTTCGCGATGACGGCGCCGCTGGACAAGCAGGCGGTGCAGGCGGGCCTCGACGCGCTGATCGCGGCCGGGCATCCGGTCGGCTACGAGTGGATCACCGACGAGGAAATGGCCGCCAACCCGCAACTGGTCAAGTCGATGAGCGTGAGCCCGCCGACCGGCTTCGGCAGGGTCCGGCTCGTTCGCGTGGAGGGCGTGGACCTGCAGCCGTGCGGGGGCACGCACGTGCGGAACACGGGCGAAATCGGCGACATCCGAGTCGTCAAGGTGGAGAAAAAGAGCGCTCGAACGCGGCGCGTCGTGCTGGAGTTCGCATGAGCGCGCCGCGTACGGCCGGACCGGTCCGCGGATGACCGCGCCGCACGACGTCCTGGACTTCTGGTTCGGCGTGCCGGGTTCGCCCGAGTACGGACGCGCGCGGGCGCTGTGGTTCGAGAAATCGAAGGCGACCGACGACGAGATCCGCACGCGCTTCGGCGCCGCCGTGGAGGCCGCGCTGCAAGGCGCGTTCGACGACTGGCGCGGCACGCCGCGCGGCGCGCTCGCCTTGATCCTGCTGCTCGATCAGTTCACGCGCAACGTCTTTCGCGACACGCCGCGCGCATTCGCCGGCGATGCGCGCGCGCTGTCGACGGCGCAGGCGATGGTCGAACGCGGCGACGACCGGGCGTTGACGCCGTACGAGCGGCAGTTCGCGTATCTCCCCTTCGAGCACGCGGAGGATCGCGCCGCACAGGAGATTTCGCTGCGCCTGTTTACGCAGCTCGCCCGCGACGGCCTGCCCGAGGCGCTCGAGTGGGCGCGCAGGCACTATGACGTGATCGCACGGTTCGGCCGTTATCCGCACCGCAATGCGATCCTCGAGCGCGAGTCGACGCCCGAGGAGATCGCGTTTCTGCGGCAGCCCGGTTCGCGCTTCTAGCGGTTTCCGCGCCGGTGCCGCATCGGCGATCGATGCTGCGCTGCGAGCCTTCGATGCCCTTTTCATGCCCGATCGCGCGCGGCAGAATGCAGGTCATCAAGCCGCGCCCACAAGGTGCCGGCAGACGGAGGGCATCGATGACCGTCGTCGCCCGCTTCGAGATCGAATACACACAGTACGTCGATCACACAGGCAAGATCGTGCGCCCGCTGCCGGCGTTCGCCCGCGACGCGCGCGCGCTGATCGACGACTACCGCGCGATGGTGCTGATGCGCGCGCTCGACGCCAAAGCGATCGCGATGCAGCGCACCGGCCAGATCGGCACCTACGCATCCACGCTCGGCAAGGAAGCGATCGACGCCGGCGTCGGCAGCGTGCTGGTGCGCGACGACGTGGTGCTGCCCAGCTATCGCGAGAGCGGCATCCTGTTCCTGCGCGGCGTTTCGCCGCACCGGGTGCTGCTGTACTGGGGCGGCGACGAGCGCGGCAACGAATTCCCCGAATCGCCGCACGACTTTCCGTTCTGCGTGCCGATCGCGCTGCAGTTGCCGCACGCGGTCGGCGTGGCGTACGCGATCAAGCTGCGCGGCGAGCGGCGCGCCGCGCTCGCCTTGTGCGGCGACGGCGCGACCTCGAAGGGCGATTTCTACGAGGCGATCAACGCCGCCGGCGTGTGGAAGCTGCCGCTGGTGGTGCTGATCGTCAACAACCAGTGGGCGATCTCGGTCCCGCGCAAGGTGCAGAGCGCGGCGGCCACGCTGGCGCAGAAGGGCATCGCCGCCGGCATCCACTGCGAGCAGTTCGACGGCAACGACGCGATCGCGGTGCGCGACGTGGTGGGGCGGGCGCTTGCGCGCGCGCGCGGCGGCGACGGGCCGTCGCTGCTGGAGGCGATCACCTATCGCTTGAGCGACCACACGACCGCCGACGACGCCTCCCGCTATCGCAGCGCCGAGGAACTGGCGGAGATGTGGAAGCGCGAGCCGATCGTGCGGTTGCGCGATTGGCTGGTCGCGCAAGGCGTGTGGGACCCCGCGCAGGAAGAAAAACTGCGCGCCGAAGTGGCCGAGCGCGTGCAGCGGGCGGTGCAGGCGTACCTGGAGACGCCGCCGCCGGACGCGCGGCAGATCTTCGCGCACGTGTATGCCGAATGGCCGCGCGCGTACGCGTGGCAGCTCGCAGCGATCGAGGCAGGCAATGGCGGCGATCACGCTCGTTGAAGCGATCAACCTGGCGCTGGCGCGCGCGCTGGCCGACGACCCGAACGTGGTCGTGTTCGGCGAAGACGTGGGGGTGAACGGGGGCGTGTTTCGCGCGACGGTGGGACTGCAGCAACGCTTCGGGCCCGCGCGCGTGTTCGACACGCCGCTGGCCGAGGCGCTGATCGCCGGCATGGCGGTGGGCCTGGCAGTCGAAGGGCTGCGGCCGGTGGCCGAGATCCAGTTCGCCGGCTTCGCGTACACGACGATCGACCAGTTGCTGAACGAAGCCGGCCGCATGCGCCATCGCACGCTGGGCCGGCTGTCGTGCCCGCTCGTGCTGCGCACGCCGTGCGGCGCCGGCATCCGCGCGCCCGAGCATCACTCGGAAAGCCCGGAGGCGATGTTCGCGCACATCCCCGGCATCCGCGTCGTCTATCCGACGTCGCCGCGGCGCGCGTACGGGCTGCTGCTGGCGGCGATCCGCGATCCCGATCCGGTGGTTTTCCTGGAGCCGTCGCGGCTGTACCGGCGCGAGAAAGAGGAGGTCGAAGACGACGGGCAAGCCCTGCCGCTCGATACCTGCTTCGTCCTGCGCGCGGGCACCGACGTCACGCTCGTGACCTGGGGCGCGTGCGTGGCGGAGACGCTGCAGGCGGCCGAGCAACTCGCCGCCGAAGGCATCGCCGCCGAAGTGATCGACGTCGCGACGTTAAAGCCGATCGACTTCGACACCATCGTCGCGTCGGTGGCGAAGACCGGCCGCTGCGTGATCGTGACCGAGGCGCCGCGCACGTGCAGTCTCGCCTCCGAAATCTCGGCCGAAGTCTCGGAGCGCGCATTGCTGTCGCTGCTCGGGCCGGTGCAACGCGTGACGGGGTGGGATACGCCGACCCCGATGGCGCGGCTCGAGCACCTGTACATCCCGAGCCCGCAGCGCATCTGCGCGGCGGTGCGCAACGCGATGGCGTACGCGTAATGAAGATCTTCAATCTGCCCGACCTCGGCGAGGGTCTGCAGGAGGCCGAGATCGTCGAGTGGCACGTCAAGCCGGGCGACGAAGTCGCCGCCGACGCGACGATGGTGTCGGTGGAGACCGACAAGGCGGTGGTGGACATTCCGGCGCCCTTCGCCGGGCGCGTCGAGAAGCTGTTCGCGGCGAAGGGCGAGGTGGTGCGCGTGGGCGCCCCGTTGATCGGCTTTGCGGGCGAAGCCGCCGATACCGGCACGGTCGTCGGCGAGCTCGAGCCGCAGCGCGCGGCGGCACCGGTCGCCGCCGCGCCGGCGCCGGCCGTGCGCGCCACACCGGCGGTGCGCGCCACACCGGCGGTGCGCGCGCTGGCGCGCGAGCTGGGCGTGGATTTGACCGCGCTTCAAGGCACCGGGCCCGACGGGGCGATCACCAGCGCCGACGTGCGGCGCGCGGCGCAGGCGGCGCCGCCCGCAGCGGGCGAGGCGCTGCGCGGCGAGGGCGAGGCGTTGCGCGGCATGCGCCGCGACGGTGAGGAGTTGCGCGGCATGCGCCGCGCGATGGCGCAACGGATGGCGGCGGCGCACGCGCAGGTGGCCTCTGTCACGGTGTTCGACGACGCCGACGTGCACGCCTGGCCGCGCGGCACGTCGGTGCTGGTGCGGCTGCTGCGCGCGCTCGTTGCCGCGTGCCGCGCCGAGCCGGCGTTGAACGCGTGGCTCGAAGGCGCCGACCGCCGCCGCGTGCTGGCGGAGGTTCACGTCGGCATCGCGGTCGACACCGCCGACGGGCTGATCGTGCCGGTGCTGCGCGACGCGCACCGGCTCGACGCGGCGGCGCTCGAACGCGAGGCGCGGGCGCTGATCGAAGCCGCGCGCGCGCGCGCGCTCGCGCCCGAGCGGCTGCGCGGCGCCACGATCCTGCTGTCGAATTTCGGGCCGATCGGCGGCCGCTACGCCACGCCGATCGTCGTGCCGCCGGCGGTGGCGATTCTCGGCGCCGGCCGCATGGCACTGGCCCCCGTCGCGTTGGAAGACGGCAGTCTGGTGGCGCACCGCGTGCTGCCGCTGTCGCTCACCTTCGATCACCGCGCCGCCACCGGCGGCGAAGCGGCGCGGTTTCTGAACGCAGTCGTGCAGGACTTGCAGGGGACGAGCTGAGGCTGGCGCCGACGCCAGCGCGTCCGGTCAATCCTCGAGCTCCGCTTTCGCGAGCTCGACGTCGAGCTTCTCCATCGCGTCGTGCGGCTCGCACGCGGCGGCTTCGGCGTACAGCTTCTCCGCCTGCGCGAGCGCCTTCTTGCCCTCGAGCATCACGAGGCCGTTGGCGTACTCGATGCGTGCGATCGCCGAATCCGGATTGAGCTTGAGCGCCGTCTCGAAGTGCTTGAGCCCGATGTCCTTCTTGGCGCCGTAGGTCAGACTGCCGATCATCGCGCCGACCTTGTCGATGATCTCGGCGTGATACGCGCCGGAGGCGATGTGCGCGTCGGCGTGTTTCGGCGCGAGCTTCAGCGCGGTGTCGAGCGCGTTCTTCACCTGCGTGCCGATGCCCTGGGCGAGCGCCTTGGCGATCGAGATGCCCTGGCCGTAGCGGCCCAGCGCGTACGCCTGCCAATAGAACGCGTTCGGATTCTTCGGTTCCTTGCGCTGCTGCTCGGCCGCGCGCTCGGCCACCTCCTGGAACAGCTCGAGCTTGCGCTTTTCGTTCTCCTCCAGGTAGTTGGCGTAGATCGCCTGCGCCTTGTTGGCCGCCGTGATACCCGCGCCGCCCGCCTTCAGTCCCAGCTCGCAGGCCTTCTGGAAGTCGCCCGCGTGAAAGGCGATCCACGCCTCGACGACCGCGTCGTCCTTCGGAAAGGGCTCGACGTCGCCGCGATGAAGTCGTTCCCACGCCTTCTTCAGTGCCGCCGCGGTGTAGACGAACTTCTTGTCCGGATACGGAAACTTGGCCCAAGCTTTTGCCATCGGCATCTCCTCGTCGCTTCGGATCGCGGTCGGCGGCTTGCGCGCCGGTCAGGTTTGCGCCATCCGAACTAACCCTTCAGGTACTCCCCGGCCAGTTTCTCGAACAGCCGGCGCGCGTTGCCTTCGAGATACGGCGCGGTCAGCGCCATCACCTGATAGCAGCCGCGCGCGAGCGCTTCTCCGACGACGGCGGGCTCCGAGAAGCGGCGCGGATTCAGCACGTACTCGTACGAAAGCCAGTAAGTCGCCACCACGACCATGTTGGTCGCGAGCGCGTCGATCTCGGGCGGCGTGGCCTTCAGTTCCTTCTGCTCCGCCAGACCTTCGCACAGCCAGCGCGCCATCCGGGTCTTCTGGGCCAGCAGCGTCTTGAAGCGCAGCTCGAGCGTGCGGTTGTTGATCAGCAGGTTGTTCAGGTCGCGGTAGAGGAAGCGGTACTTCCAGATCAGCTCGAACAGCAGATGCAGGAACAGCCACGCGTCCTCGACGTTCGGCTTGCGGTTGGTCGGCACCGTCAGCAGTTGATCGATCTCGCGCTCGAACTGCTGGAAGATGCAGTTGATGATGTCGTCTTTGTTCTTGAAGTGGTAATACAGGTTGCCCGGCGAGATGTTCATCTCCTCGGCGATGATCGTCGTGTTGACGTTCGGCTCGCCGAAGTCGTTGAACAGCCGCAACGACAGCTCCAGGATGCGTTCGCGCGTTCTTCGCGGCGGTTTGCGTTGCATCGGGATCGAAAGGCGCTGCGTGGCGGCGCGCCGGCTTCTTGTCGCGACCGAGGATAGCACCGGCTTCCCGAGGCCCGATGCGACGCGCTCGCGGCACGCGCGGAAAGGCATGCGCATCCCGCTCGCCGCTTCCCGAAACGGACGAGCGCGTTTCGCGGGCGGACCGAGGGCGGTGCGTCAGTGCGCGGTCGCGCGCAGCCAGCGCTCGAGATCGTCGAGCGTGTGCGCGAGCATCCGCGTCGTCGCCGACGAGCGCGACTCGATCCACGTGTCGCGATGGCGGCGGATGCTCTTGACCAGCGTCAGGCGCTCGTCGCGCAGCACCGAGACGTCGATCTCGATGCCGTGCCGCGCGAGCGTGGGGGCGAGCTCGTGCCGGCGCACCCACAGCTCGTGGCGCGTCTTCTGGTAGGCATGCTCGCACAGCCGGCGCCGGCTCGAGTACGAAAACAGGTTCGTAAAGAACATGTCGGCGTCGGCGCGGTTCGGCTGGAACAGCACGATGTCGGTGTTCGGATACGCGGTCTTGTATCGCTCCATGCCGGCGCCGAGGCGCGAATAGATGATCGCGCGGAAGGTCTGCGCCAGCACGACTGGAAGCCCGCCGTCGACGAGTTTGTCGAGGTGATGCTCGCGGTCTCGCGTGCGATGGTGCGGGGTCGCGTCGTACGGCACGAGCGGGTTCAGGCACAGCAGCAGGTCCACACCCTGCTCGAGCGCGATCGACGCGTGCAAGGTCTTGCGCAGCGCGCCGTCGACGAAGTCGCGGCCGTCGATGCGCACCGGCGGGAATACGCCGGGCAACGCGGCCGACGCCTGCACGGCGCGCGAGATCGGCACATGGTCGTAGCCCTCGGCACCGAAGGCGACCGCCTCACCGGTGTCCAGATCGGTGGCGACCAGAAACAGCTTGTGGCGCAGTTCGCGAAAGTCGTTGGTCCGGCCCGGTTGGCTGAAGATCCGGGCGAGATAGCGCTCGACTTCGTCGCCGTCGAAAATCCCCGTCGGAATCGCGCGCGCGAGCCGTTCGAGCGAACCGATCAGGTTGCCCGGGTGAACGATGTAGTGCCACAGCGCGCTGGCTACCAGCGGCGGCAGCGAACGAAGGCGCCGCCAGTATTCGCGCACCGCCGGCCGCAGCAGGATCGCCGGGTCGAAGCGGTCATCGGTCTTGCTCCCCTCGATGAACAGCCGCGACATCTGGTGAGGCGTGAAGCCGTTGGCGAGCCCCGCCGCGATGAACGCACCGGCGCTGACCCCGACGTAGACGTCGATGTCGTTGAAGTCGATGCCGCGCAGCGCTTCCGCCAGCGCAGCCAGCGCGCCAATTTCGTAAATGGCCCCCAACGGTCCGCCGCCCGCCAGGGCGAGGCCGGTACGGGGACGGCGCCGCGGTGAGGCGCGGTCGTGGACGGCGCGACGGCGGGCGGCGGACCGTTCGTTCATAGGTCCAAGCGGACAGCGCCGAGCGCAGCGAGGAGATGTCCGCCGCCCGCCAGGGCGAGGCCGGTACGGGGACGGCGCCGCGGTGAGGCGCGGTCGTGGACGGCGCGACGGCGGGCGGCGGACCGTTCGTTCATAGGTTCAAGCGGACAGCGCCGAGCGCAGCGAGGAGATGTCCGCCGCCCGCCAGGGCGAGGCCGGTACGGGGACGGCGCCGCGGTGAGGCGCGGTGCCGGACGGCGCGACGGCGGGCGGCGGACCGTTCGTTCATAGGTTCAAGCGGACAGCGCCGAGCGCAGCGAGGAGATGTCCGCCGCTTGCCGGCGCGACGCCGAGGCGGCGGCGCCGAGATCTAGCCTCGCATCGGGCAGGGCTCGGACGAGCCATCATGCCGCTCATCGTCACGCTCGGCCGTCCGAGTCGCGGGACGGCCGGATACTTCGCGCGGTTTTCCTCAGGCGGCTGCCTTTTTCGCGCGCGCCGATCGAGTCGCCTTGGCCGCGCGCCCGCCCGAGAGCTTCTGCACGCTCGCGGTCAGTTCTTCGACGCGCTTCGTCAGCGCCTGGATCTCTTTGTTGGTCGGCACGCCCAGCCGCGTCAGCGCGCGCTGCACGCGCTCTTCGAAGACGCTTTCGAGCTTGTCCCACGAGGCGTTTGCCTGTTTCTGGAAGCTGCCTGCCATCTTGGTGACCTTGCTCGTGACTTCGTTGACGCGGTCTTCGGTGAGTTTCATCGTGCGCTTCTGGATCGAGTTGCCTTCGCGGACGAGCGCCTCGAAGACCTTGCTTCCTTCCTCCTGCGCCTTCGAGAACGCGCCGAGGCCTGCCAGCCAGATCTGATGCGCCGATTCCTTGATCGCCGCCGCGAGTTGGCTGTCCTTGCCGCCGGCCGCCATCGCCTTGAGTTTTCGCGCCATGCTCGACTCCTTCCTGTAATCGACGTTTTCGACGATACGGAGTCTATGGCTCGTCGCTAGAGGCCGCCCACTAAATCCCGTCGATCGCGTAGAGCGCGGTCTCTACGCAGCACGCGCCGTCGCTGCCGGGGGGCCGGTGGTTAGAATCGCTCGGGACTCGAAGGACAACTCCAAGGACACGTCGCGAGGAGACGCCACCATGCAGTACTTCGTCACCGGAGCCTCGGGCTTCATCGGCAAGCGGCTGGTCAGAAAACTGCTCGCGCGGCGCGGCGCCGTGGTGCACTTCCTGATCCGTGAGTCCAGCAGGGACAAGGTGCCCGAGCTGCTCGAGTTCTGGGGCGTCGACGAGAAAAAGGCGGTGCCCGTCTACGGCGATCTGGCGCAGCCCGGGCTCGGCCTGTCGAAGGCAGCGATCAAGGAACTGACGGGCAAGGTCGACCACTTCTTCCACCTGGCTGCCGTCTACGACCTGAAGGCCGACGCGCAGAGCCAGGTGGTCGCCAACGTCGAAGGCACGCGCAACGCGGTGGCGCTCGCCAACGAGCTGAAGGCCGGCTGCTTCCAGCACGCATCGTCGATCGCCGCCGCGGGCATGTACGAAGGCGTGTTCCGCGAGGACATGTTCGACGAGGCCGAGAACCTCGAGCACCCGTACTTCGGCACCAAGCACGAAGCGGAGAAGATCGTCCGCAAAGAGTGCAAGGGTCCGTGGCGGGTCTACCGGCCTGGGCTCGTGGTCGGCGATTCGAGAACCGGCGAGATCGACAAGATCGACGGCCCCTATTACTTCTTCAAGCTGATCCAGAAGATGCGGCGCATGCTGCCGCCGTGGATGCCGACGATCGGCATCGAGGGCGGCCGCATCAACATCGTCCCGGTCGACTTCGTCGTCGACGCGATGGACCACATCGCGCACGCGAAGGATCTGGACAACCGCGCGTTCCACCTGGTCGACCCGACACCGTACCGCGTCGGCGATGTGCTGAACATCTTCGCGCGCGCCGCTCACGCGCCGGAGTTCGGGCTGCGGATCAACGCCGCGCTGTTCGGCTTCGTCCCGCCGAGCATCCGCAAGGGGCTGCTCGCGCTGACGCCGGTGCGCCGCATCCGCGACGCCGTGATGAAGGACCTGGGGCTGCCCGAGGACATCCTGCAATTCGTCAACTATCCGACGCGCTTCGACTGCCGGGACGCGACGGCGGCGCTGAAAGGCAGCGGCATCCAGTGCCCGCGGCTCGAGGATTACGCGTACCGGCTATGGGACTACTGGGAGCGCAACCTCGACCCGGACCTGTTCATCGACCGCACGCTCAAGGGCCAGGTGCAGGGCAAGGTCGTGCTGGTCACGGGCGGGTCGTCGGGCATCGGGCTGGCCGCAGCGAAGAAGATCGCCGCCGCGGGCGCGGTCACGGTCATCGTCGGCCGCGAGCAGGAAAAGCTCGACGCGGCGAAGAAGGAGATCGAGGACGGTCTCGGCGACAACCCGAACGGCGGCCAGGTCGTGACGTTCTCGGCTGACCTCGCGAACTACGAGAGCTGCGACAAGATGGTCGCCTGGCTCGTCGAGAAGTACGGCGGCGTCGACGTGCTGATCAACAACGCTGGCCGCTCGATCCGGCGTGGCATCGAGTCGAGCTACGACCGCTTCCACGACTTCGAGCGCACGATGCAGCTCAACTACTTCGGCTGCCTGCGCACGACGATGGGGCTGCTGCCGCACATGGCGGCGCGGCGGCGCGGCCATGTCGTCAACATCAGCTCGATCGGCGTGCTGACCAACGCGCCGCGCTTCTCGGCCTACGTCGCGAGCAAGGCGGCGCTCGACGCCTGGACGCGCTGTGCGGCGAGTGAGTTCATCGACGTCGGCGTCACGTTCACAACGATCAACATGCCGCTGGTGAAGACGCCGATGATCGCGCCGACCAAGATCTACGAGAACGTGCCGACGCTAACGCCCGACGAGGCCGCCGACCTGATCGTCGATGCGATCGTCTACAAGCCGGTGCGCATCGCGACGAGGCTCGGCATCTTCGGCCAGGTGCTGCACGCGCTGGCGCCGCGGGTCGCGCAGATCATCATGAACACGACCTTCCGGATGTTCCCGGATTCGGATGCCGCCAAGGGCCCCAAGGCCGGCGAGAAGCCGAAAGCCACGCCCGATCAGATCGCGCTCGCGAATCTGATGCGGGGCATCCACTTCTAGCGCGGCGAAGCGGCGCCCGGTTTCTCCGCCGCTTCGGCGGATCGAGAGGACGAAGAGGAGGGCGGAACCTGCTCGACGCGGGCGGACGCGCGATGTGTCGCGGCGATCTCGCGTTCGACGATCGCCCACACCCGTCGGTCCTCGATCGACGCGAGGTGGCCGACGCCGTCGATGACGTGATGCCGTGCGCCTTCGAGCAGCGGGCTCGTTCGCGGGACGATCAGGTTGTCGTCCTGCGTGGCGATGCAGACGAACTTCGCGCGCGTGTCGGCGCTCTCGCCGGCCGCCAGCGCACCAAGGAAATAGGAGTCGGGCCGCATCTGCCGCGCGTTGCGCCCGTGACCGAAGCGCGCGAGCAGCGTGCCGTGATGCGGCGAGGCGATCGTGATCGCACGCGCGATCGCGTCGCCGCCGTAGCGGCGCAGATAACAGCGCAACGCGAGTCCGCCCATGCTGTGCGCGACGACCGCCACCTGCTCGGCGCCGCTCGCCGCGCGCAGCCGCTCGACCGCCGCGTGGACGAGGTCGGCATAACCGTCCAGATCGCCGAAGGGGGGCGTCAGATCCACGGTCGCGACGTTGCTGCCCGCGATTCCGCGGGCGTCGAGCCACGGCTTCCAGACCGCGCGGTTGCACAGGTAGCCGTGAACCAGCAGCACGGCCGGCCGCTCGCGGTCGCGCTCGATCGGCGGTTCGGCGAAGCCGGCGAAAAACGGCATTCGCCACGCGAAGGCTCGCAGCGACGCCGATGTTTCGCGCAGCCAGACCGCGAGCACGTGCAGCAACGGTGCCCGCGGGCGGCGCGGATCGACGGCTGCGGCGATCGCGAATTCGATGCCGAGCACGGCGCCGTGCGCCGCCGGCGGGACCGCCAGTCCGATCGCGAGCGCGACCCACGGACTCGTGCCGTCGGGCAGCGACGCAGCCGCGAGCAGCGCGCCGCAGCCGACCTGGACGGCGAGCGACAGTCGCAGCAGCGTCGCGAGCCTCAACGCGATGCCTCGCGGCGGACGGGGTCGACGTCGATCCAGTTCCACTGCCGTGTCGTGAACGGGTGGCGGCGATAGCCGTCGACCCAGGGGTGCACGAGATCGAGGTTCACGCGGTGCAGGTGGAACTTGTACGGCATGTACGCGGTCAGGATTCGCGCCGCACGGTGCAGGAGCTGCAGTCGCTCGGGACCGTCGGGCAGCACGCGCTGGCGCCTGTACAGCGCGTCGTACTCTGGCAATTCGAAGCGCGCGTCGTTCAACTGCTCCTTGTTCGGTCCGAAGCCGAGCCCGAAGAGGTTGTCGCTGTCCGGCCCGCCGACTTGCCGCGCGTAGCCCCACATCATCAGCTTTCCGGCGAGCGACATGCGCAGCAGTTCGGGCCACTGCGCGATGCGAAAGTCGATTCGCAGCCCGACCGCGTTCATGTATCGCTTCCACAGCTCGTTCTGCTTGCGGTCGAGCGAGGTCGCCGTCGCGGCCAGCTCGAGCACGAGCGGGGAACCGTCGGGCATCTCGCGCCAGCCGTCGCCGTCGCGGTCGACGTAGCCGAACATGTCGAGCAGTGCCGCGGCGCGGGGCCGGCTGAACTCGCCCATCTCGCTGCGGTAGTCCGGGTCGTAGCCGAACGTGCCGGGAACGATCGGCGATTGCGCGCGAACACCCTGGCCGGAGAAGATCAGCCGGATGTACTCGTCGCCGTCGAAGGCGAGCGCGATCGCGCGGCGCAGGGCGACCTTCTCGGGCGCGTAGCCTCCGACCACGGGGTGCTCGATGTTGAAGTACGTCAGCGAGACATCGGCGGCCGCCGAGCGGCGCATCCGGACGCCGCGCCTTTCGAGAAAAGGGGCGAGCCGGCCCTCCGGCGCGGCGAGCCCGACGAATTCCAGTGGCACGGCCAGGATGTCGAGCCTGCCCTGCTGGAACGCGAGCCAGCGAGGCTGCGACTCCTCGATGATCGAGATCTCGACTCGATCGACCAGCGGAAGCCTGCGCCCGCGCAGCCGCGCGACTTCGTCGCGCATGTCGGCGGCATCGGCGGCCGGCTCGAACTCGTAGCGCTCGTCGCGATAGTCCGGATTGCGTTCGAGCACGATGCTCGACGAGCGTGTCCAGCGGGCGAGCTTGAACGGGCCCGTGCCGACCGGGTGCGCCATGATCGCGTCGCCGTACGCGTCGACCGCTTCGCGCGCGACCGCGCCGAGCAGCGACGCGTCCGCGAGGTTCTGCACGAAACGCGGATGCGGTTCGGCCAGCCGGATCCGGAACGTATACCGGTCGAGCGCACGCAGGCCTTCGACCTCGCGGTCGTAGTCGAAGGGCTGCTTGCCGCGGACCGCCTGCTCGCGCAGCTCGCTCAGTCCGAGCAGACGGCTGTTCTCCAGCACGAACAGCATCGGGCTCTTCCAGCGCGGGTCGTACAGGCGCTTGAACGAGTAGACGTAGTCGTGCGCGGTCAGCTCGCGGCGCGCGCCCTTGAAGGCCGGATCGTCCGCGAAGAAGATGCCAGGCCGCAGCCGGATCGTGAGGGTGCGATGGTCGGCGGAAACCTCCGGCATGGCCGCTGCGGTGTTCGGACGCAGCGTCGCCGGTCTCGCCAGATAGTCGTACTCGAGTGGCGCGTCGAAGATGTGCCCGATGACCGTTCGCGAGTACAGATCCTGCACCTGCGCCGGATCGAAACCGGTTTCGGCAACCGGGAAGGCGACCCGCAGCGTTTTCGTGCCGTCTCCGTGCGGCGCCACCGCGCCGCGCGCACCCGCCCACGGGGCGAGGGGCGCGGTCGCCAGCAAGCGCCGCCGCGACGGGTTCATCGATCGGCGATCAACGCATCACCTGGCGGCGCGTCCTTGCTCGACCGTGTCGATGTCGACGTACTGCCACCACTCGAGCCAGAACGGCGGACGGCGAAACCCGCTGACCCAGGGGTGCACGAGGTCGTTGATGATCCGGTGCACGTGGAACTTGTACGGCGCGTAGGCGATCAGGATCTTGCTCGCGCGCCTGAACAGTTCGAGCCGCTCGGGCCCGTCGGGGACGACCTTCAGCCGCTCGTAGATCCGGTCGAACTCGGGCAATTTGAAGCGCGCGAGGTTCTGCCCGCCGATCTCCGGGCTGTAGCCGCGCGCGAGAACGCCCTGTCCGTCGGGCGAAGCCGCGCTCAATCCGACGCCCCACATCATGAATTTCCCGGCGCGCGCCTGCCGGAGCTGCTCGGGCCACTTGGCGATGCTGAAGTCGAGCCTCAGACCGAGCAGTTCCATGTTCTTCTTGAACAGTTCGTCGAACTGGCGCGAGATCTGATCGGGCTGCGTAGAGAGCACGAGCCGCAGCGGCGAACCGTCGGGCTGCTCGCGAAAGCCGTCGCCGTCGCGGTCCACGTAGCCGTACATGTCGAGCAGCGCACGCGCGCGCGCCAGATCGTACGTGCCCATCTCGCTGCGATACTCCGGGTCGTAGCCGTAGGTCTGCGGCATCAGCGGCGACTGTGCCGGGATCGCCTGGCCGCGGCGGATGAGCCGGATCTCTCGGTCGATGTCGATACCCAGATTGATCGCGCGGCGCAGCGCGATTCTCTCCGGCGTATAGCCGCCGATCACCGGATCGTCCATGTTGTAGACGGTCATCGTCACGTCGGCGGCGAGCGACCGGTACAGCTTGATTCCGCGCTTGGCCAGGTGCGGCGCGAGCTTGCCGCCGGGGACGACGAGATTGGCGAAGTCCAGCGGCGTGCCGTACAGCACGTCGTGCTCGTCGTTGACGAAGGCGAGGTAGCGCGGCTGGTTCTCCTCGATGATCGAGATGTCGACGCGATCGACGAGCGGCAGCTTGCGGCCGCGGTAGCGGCGTGCGAGCTCCTGGCCCTCCGCATCGTCGGCATTCGGCGTCTCGTCGTACCGAACATCGCGAAAGTTCGGGTTCGGCTCGAGCACGATCCGCGACGAGCGCCGCCAGTCGGCGAGCCGGAACGGGCCGGTGCCGACCGGGTGTTCCATGATCTTGTCGCCGTAGAAGTCGACGACCTCGCGCGCGACCGCGCCGTTCACGTCGGGCGTGGCCAGCGTATACAGAAAGCGCGGGTTGGGCTCGGCGAGCCGGATCTGCAGGGTGTAGCGGTCGAGCGCGCGCAGCCCCTCGACCGGCCGGTCGTAGTCGAACGGCTGTTTGGTCTTCAGCACTTCGTCGCGGTACTCGTTCAGGCCGACCACCTTGTCGAGCAGCCACACCGCGACGTAAGGCGCTTTCCAGCGCGGATCGTAGAACCGCTTCCACGAGTACACGTAGTCGTGCGCCGTGAGCTCGCGCCGCTGGCCCTTGAAAGCGGGATCGTCGGCGAAGTAGATGCCGGGGCGAAGGCGGACGGTGAAGGTCCTGAAGTCGGACGACACTTCGGGCATGCCCGTCGCGGTGTTCGGCCGCAACTGGTACGGTCGCGCGAGATGGTCGTACCGCAGCGGGGCTTCGAAGATATGCGCGGTGACGATCCGGGAGTAGATGTCGCTGATCTGCACCGGGTCGAAGCCGGTCTCCGCGACCGGGAAGGCGTAACGCAGCACCTTGGGCTGCGCCGCGCCGCCCTTCGGTTGCGAGAACGCGGGCAGCGGCACGGCGAGCGCGCCGCCGGCGAGCAGCAGACCGCGGCGGCGGCGCGAGGGCAGGGGGCTCGTCATCGATCGACCCGTCGATTCAGTTCCTGCGGATCCACGTCGACGTACTTCCAGAAGTCCCGCTTGAACACGTTGCGGTGATAGCCGATCACCCACGGGTGCGCGAGATCGGTCCAGATGCGGTGCACGTGGATCTTGTAGGGCATGTAGGCGATCATGAGTTTCTTGGCTTCGGTCATCAGCGCCATCCGCTCGGGGCCGTCGGGCAGCACGCGTTGCGCCTCGTAGACCTTGTTGAACGCGGGCAGGTCGAAGCGCGCGTGATTGGCCTGGCCCTTGTTGCCGCCGTAACCGAGCGCGAGGAAGGTGTCGCCGTCGGGCGCGGCCGCACTCCAGCCCACACCCCACATCATCAGTTTGCCCGCGCGCGACGCCTTGAGGTTCTCGGGCCACTTGGCGTGCTTGAACTCGATGCGAATGCCGATCGCGTCCATGTTCTTCTTCCACAGCTCGTTCAACTGGCGCGACTGCTGATCGGGCTGCGTCGCGTACTCCAGCACGAGCGGCGAGCCGTCGGGCAGCTCGCGCCAGCCGTCGCCGTCGCGGTCGACGTAGCCGTACATGTCGAGCAGCGCCTTGGCCCGGGCGCGGTTGAACTCGCTCATCTCGGAGCGGAATTCAGGGTCGTAGCCCCACACGCCCGGCGCGATCGGCGATTGCGCGGGAACGGCCTGGTTCTTGCGCACGAGCCGGATCTCCTGGTCGATGTCGACCGCCAGGCCGATCGCCCGCCGCAGCGCGACCTTCTCCGGCGTGTAGCCGCCGACGACGGGATGCTCCATCGCGAAGTACGACACGGACACGTCGGCGCGCGCATAGCGGATCATCCGGATCCCCCGCTTGCGCAGGTTCGGCGCCAGCTCGTTGTTGGGCAGCGCCAGGTTGGCGAAGTCGGTCGGCACCTCTTCGATGATGTCGTGTTCGCCGTTGAGGAACGCGAGCCAGCGCGGCTGGTTCTCCTCGACGATGTAGATCTCGACGCGGTCGACCATCGGCAGCTTGCGGCCCCTGAGTCGCGCGGCGATCTCGCGCGCGTACGCGTCGTTCGCCGGCGGCGATTCGTCGTAGAACTCGTCGCGGTAGTCCGGGTTCTTCTCCAGCACCATGCGCGAGCTGCGCTTCCACTGCGCGAGCCGGAATGGCCCGGTGCCGACCGGATGCTCCATGATCTTGTCGCCGTAGAAGTCGACGACCTCGCGCGCGACCGCACCGAGGAACGACGGGTCGGCGAGGTTGTAGACGAATCGGGGATTGGGCTCGGCGAGCCTGATCTGAAACGTATAGCGGTCGAGCGCGCGAACGCCCTCGACCTCGCGGTCGTAGTCGAACGGCCTCTTGTTCCTGATCGCCTCCTGCCGCAGCTCCGACAGACCCAGGATCTTGCTGTTTTCCAGCACGTACAGATTGGGGCTCTTCCAGCGCGGGTCGTAGTGGCGCTTGAGCGAGTAGACGTAGTCGTGCGCGGTCAGCTCGCGCCTACGCCCCTTGAACGCCGGGTCGTCGGCGAAGCGGATCCCGGGCCGGATGCGGATCGTGAACGTGCGGTGGTCCGGCGAGATTTCGGGCAGCGCGACCGCGGTGTTCGGCCGCAGGCGCACGGGCCGCGCGAGAAACTCGAACTCGAGCGGGGCGTCGAAGATGTTCGATGCGACGATGCGCGAATACAGATCGGAGATCTGTGCCGGGTCGAAGCCCGATTCGGCGATTCGGAACGAGTAGCGCAGCACCCGGTCCTGCGCCGGCGCGGCCGGCGCGGCGGCGAGCAGCGCGGCCAGCGCGAGCGCGGCGCGAGCGAGACGGCGGGCGGCGTGCGAAGACATCCGTGGTTTCGGCATCCGAAGCGGGCGCAAGGGTAGCGCAAGGGGCGCGTGTTGCCGATTGGACACTGCCCGTGCTTCGGACAATCCCGACGCGAACAGACCCTTCACCACAGAAGCGATTTGAGGATAATGCGCGCTTTCGCGCGCGGGCAGAAGGTGCTCGCACTGCCGGGCCACAAGCTTGTGCAGTGCGGCGCGTCGATTCAATTCACGTGTCAACGCAAGGCTGACGTGGCTGCGTATATCGTCCGGCGAGTCTGGCAGATGGTCCCCACGCTGGCGGGCGTCATCCTGCTGGTGTTCTTCCTGTTCAAGTACTTCGGGGGCGACCCGGCCGAGATCCTCGGCGGACTCCTCGCCACGTCCGAACAGATCGAATCGATCCGCGAGCAGCTCGGTCTGAACCGCCCGGTCTGGGAGCAGCTCGCGATCTTCGTCAGGCAGATCGTCACGTTCGACTGGGGGCGAAGCTGGGCGACCAGCGAGGCGGTCTCCAACATCTTCATCACGCGGCTGCCCGCGACGCTGACCGTGATGGTGCCGATTCTCGTGTTCGAAGTCGTGCTCGCGATCCCGCTGGCGCTCGGCGTGGCGTATGTGCGCGGCACGCTGACGGACCGCGCGATCATGGTCCTCACGACCGTGGCGCTGTCGATCTCGTTCCTCGTCTACATCATCGTCGGCCAGTGGCTGTTCGGCTTCTACCTCGGCTGGTTTCCGGTGCAGGGCTGGACCGACAGCTTCTGGAAGAACCTGACGACCTACGCGCCGCTGCCGATCATCCTCGCGGTGCTGGTGAGCCTCGCGCCGCAGACGCGCCTTTATCGCAGCTTCTTCCTCGACGAGATCGGCCAGGATTACGTGCGCACCGCGCGCGCCAAGGGCCTGAGCGAGAACACGATCCTGCTCAAGCACGTGCTGCGCAACGCGATGATCCCGATCCTGACCAACGTCGCGGTGCAGCTTCCGGGCGTGTTCATCGGGTCGTTCCTGATCGAGATCTTCTTCTCGATCCCGGGTCTGGGCCGAGAGGTTTATCTCGCCGTCAACCGCAGCGATTACCCGGTCATCCAGGCGGTCACCGTGTACCTGGCGTTCCTGACGATGGTGATCAACCTGCTCGCCGACCTGCTGTACAAGGTCGTCGACCCGCGCGTGGTGCTCAAATGAGCGCAGCCGCCGCACCGTACGTCGAAACGATGCCGAGCCGTTCGCCCGGCGTCTGGATCGCTGCGTGGAAGCGGCTCGCGCGCGACCGCGTGGGCATGGTGTCGCTCGCGATCGTCGCCGCCTTCATCGTTCTGATCGTGCTCGCCGCGACGGGCCTGATCGCCCGCGACTGGCAGCGCGAAGTCGGCGTGCCCTATGCGCCACCGACTTTCATGGGGCCGGCGCCGGCCGAAGTCGCGACGATCATCGAGGCGCCGAAAGGGCCGCCGGTCGATCTGTCCGACGTCGATCCGCTGGCGCCCCGCTACAAAGAGTGGGCCGAGCGCGCGGCGAAGTTCCAGTCGGTCGAAGTCGTCAAGGCCGACACGCTGCCGTTGGGCGGCGACCGGCTCGGCCGCGACGTGCTCGCCAAGGCGATCAAGGGCGCCGAGATCTCGATCTTCGTCGGGCTCGCCGCGGCCGTGCTCGCCACCTTCATCGGCACGCTGCTCGGGGCACTCGGTGGGTACTTCGGCGGCCGGATCGGCGACTTCCTCGAGTGGGTCTACAACGTCTTCACGTCGATCCCCGGCATCTTGCTCATCTTCGCGTTCGCGGCAGTGTTCGGACGCGGCATCGACACGGTGATCCTGATCCTGGGGCTCGCGGGCTGGACCGGCATCTACCGGCTGGTGCGCGCCGAATACATCAAGCACCGCAACCGCGAATACGTGCGCGCGGCCGAAGCGATCGGCGCGAGCCATCTGTCGCGGATGTTCGTTCACATCCTGCCGAACGTCAGCCACGTGATCCTCGTGCAGCTTTCGCTGCACGTCGTGTACTTCATCAAGGCCGAGGTGATCCTGTCGTTCCTCGGACTCGGTGTTCCGGTCGACATGGTGTCGTGGGGGACGATGCTCGCCGAGGCCAACGTCGAACTGGTGCTCGGCAAGTGGTGGCAGCTCGCGGCCGCCACAGCGTTCATGGCGACCTTCGTCACGGCGTTCTCGCTGCTGACCGACGCGCTGCGCGACGCGCTCGACCCGAAGCTCAGATGACGGCGAGCAACCTCGTATCGGTGCGCGACCTGGCGGTGTCGTTCCGCCTCGGCAAGCATCAGGTCGTCGAAGCGGTGCGCGGCGCGAGCTTCGACGTGCCGGAAAACGCGACGGTCGCGCTCGTCGGCGAGTCCGGAAGCGGCAAGAGCGTTTCGGCGATGTCGATCCTGAGGCTGCTGCCCGACAACGCGATCGTGGGCAGCGCGAGCCGCATCGAGTTCTGCGGGCGCGACCTGCTCGCCGAACCGGTCGAGGTTCTCCGCGCGATCCGCGGCAAGGACATCGGCGTCGTCTTCCAGGAGCCGATGACCTCGCTGAACCCGGTGTTCACGGTCGGCGACCAGATCGCCGAAGTGCTGCGGCTGCACCTGGGCCTGTCGCCGCGGCAGGCGGCGGACCGGGTCGTCGAACTGCTGACCGAGGTCGGCATCCCCGAGGCGAAGGCCCGCGTCGGCAGTTATCCGCACGAGCTGTCGGGCGGCCAGCAGCAGCGCGTGATGATCGCGATGGCGATCGCGTGCCAGCCGAAGCTGCTGATCGCCGACGAGCCGACGACCGCGCTCGACGTGACCGTGCAGCGGCAGATCCTCGAGCTGATCGCGAAGCTTCAGGACAAGCACCGGATGAGCGTGCTGTTCATCAGTCACGACCTCGGGGTCGTCGGCGAGATCGCCGACGAGGTCGTCGTGATGCGCGAAGGCATCGTGCGCGAGCGGGGGCCCGTCGCGCAGATCTTTTCGGCGCCGCAGGACGCCTATACGAAAGCGCTGCTCGCGTGCCGGCCGCGGCTCGACGCGCGCCCGAAGCGGCTGCCCGTGATCGACGACTTCATGAAAACCGATGCGTCGGCTGCGATCGTGCTCGGCCGCGCCGATGCGCAGCAGCGCGTGACGCGACCGGCCGACGACAAGCCGCTGATCGTGGCGCGCGGACTGCGCAAGGAGTACCGGCTGAAGACCGGTCTGATCGCGCGCAAGACCATCGAAGCGGTCAAGGACGCTTCTTTTTCGGTATCGCGCGGGCGCACGCTCGGCGTCGTCGGCGAATCGGGCTCGGGCAAGACGACGGTCGGCATGCTGCTGATGCGGCTCGTCGATGCGACGGCCGGCGAAGTGCTGTGGGACGGAACGGACCTGCTGAAGCTGTCGGACCGCGAGATGATGGCTTACCGGCGCCGCATCCAGATCATCTTCCAGAATCCGTACGCGAGCCTGAACCCGCGCTTCACGATCGGCCAGATCCTCACCGAGCCGATGAAGATCCATCGCATCGGCGGCTCCGACGACGAGCGCTTCGATCGCGCCGTGGCGCTGCTCAAGCGCGTGGGGCTGCCCGCCGACAGCATCCACAAGTATCCGCACGAGTTCTCCGGCGGCCAGCGTCAGCGCATCGCGATCGCGCGCGTGCTGACGATGCAGCCGGAGGTGATCATCTGCGACGAGTCCGTCTCCGCGCTCGACGTGTCGGTTCAGGCGACCGTGCTGAACCTGCTGCTCGACCTGCAGGACGAGTTCGGCATCAGCTACGTGTTCATCAGCCACGACCTGGCGGTGGTCAAGTACATGGCCGACGACATCGTCGTGATGAACCAGGGCGCGATCGTCGAGCGCGGCACGAGCGAGGCGATTTACGAGAACCCGCAGCACGACTACACGAAGAAGCTGCTCGCATCGATTCCGCGCGGCTACACGCCGGCGCGCGCGTAGCCGCGCGGCGGCTCAGGCGAGCGCCGGCGCGGGGCGGCCGGTGAGATCGGCGGCCAGCGCGCTCGCCATCCGCGCGACGATTCCGTAGATCGACAACTGCGGGTTGGCGCCGAGCGAGGTCGGGAAGATCGAACCGTCGTGCACCGACAGGTTCTCGATCTGAAAGTGCCGGCCGCGCCCGTCGACGACACCCGTGCGCTCGTTGGCCGCCATTGCGCAGCCGCCCATCACGTGCGCGCTGACCACGCGCGTGAGCAGCGGCTTGAGCGGCAGCCGCCCGATCGCTTCCCTCGCTTCGGCGAAGCGCGTATAGCCGACGGCCAGCTCGTGCACCGGGTGAACGCTCTTGGCCCCCGCAGCGAACTGGATCTCGGCCATCGCAATGAACGCTCGGCGCACGCCGTCCCAGATCGGCTCGTTCAGCGGATAGTCGAGGATCGCGCGCCCGTCGCTCGTCAGTCCGACCTCGCCGCCGCGGCTGTCCGGATGGAAACCGTCGCGCAGCAGCGCGATCAGCGCGTGCGCGTGCGCGAACCGTTTCATCAGCTCGGCATGCGCGGTGCCGAAGCCGTGCAGCGTCGTCGCGAACAGCACCGGATGCAGCGGCGGGGCCTCGAGTTTGAATCCCAGCGGCCCGTCGATCGGACCGACCCCGAGGAAGTGGTCCGAGTACACGGTCTGCGGCGCGCCGGCGAAACCGTCGACGCGCTGCTCGAACAGCGCCGACGAGATCACCGTCGGGTGCAGAAAGGTGCGGCGCCCAAGCAGCCGGTACGGATCGGGCGCGTCCGACCGCAGCAGCAGGCCGGGCGAGTTGATCGCGCCGCCGGCGGCGACGAAGTGGCGTGCGCGCACATCGACCGTGACGCCGCTCTCGGTCAGCCCGTCGGACCGCAGCGCCGCGCAGACGAGCCGCTCGACCCGCGCGCCGTCGAATTCGAAGCGCAGCGCGCGCAGCCGCGTGTACAGACGGGCGCCGCGCTCGAGCGCGGCCGGAATCGTCGTCACCAGCATCGACTGCTTGGCGTCGATCGGACATCCGACCCCGCAGTAGCCCAGGTCGGCGCAGCCGGTGACGTTGCGGCGGATGATGGCGGTCGGAATGCCGAGCGCCGCCGCGCCGCGCGCGAGCAGGCTGTTGTTCTCGTTCGGCGCCATGGTCCACGGACGGATCGCGAGCCGCGCCTCGGCCTGCGCAAACCACGGCGCGAGGTCGGCCTCGGTGTAGTCGGACAGGCCGAAGCGATCGCGCCAGAACGCAAGCGTCGCGGGTGGCGTGCGGAAGCTCGACGTCCAGTTGACCGTGGTCGAACCGCCGACCGCGCGGCCCTGCAGGATGTTGACCGCCTTGTCCTTGGTCTTGCGCGCGGCGGAGTCCCAGTAAAGCTGAGGGTAGGCGTCCGCTTCGCGCATGCGGAAGTCGCGCGAGGTGGCGAGCGGCCCTTCCTCGATCAGCACGACCGCGAGCCCCGCCTTGGAAAGGAGTTCGGCGGTGATCCCGCCGCCGGCGCCGGTGCCAACGATCGCGACGTCGCACTCGATGCGCACCGGCTCGCGCAGCGCCGCGGCGTCGACGACCTTCCAGCCGCGGGCAACGCCCGCGGCGACCGGATCAGCGACGGCGGCTTTCATAGCGCGGGTGGACCCGGATAGCCGATCGCGGGCCAAGTCGACTCGTCCGCGTACCACGGCCCGAGCACGAGGTCGTGCAGCGCGTGATACCCGGCCTGGAACAATTCGAGGCGATGCGTACGCCAGTGTTGCAGGAAGCGGGTTGTCTGCTCGACATCCGCAGTCTCCCAGGCATCGATGCCCGCGAGCCAACGTCCGGGGCGCGCGGCGAGCAGCGCGAACAGCTCCCCCAGCTCGAGCCGCGTCTCCGGCGGCAGCGCCGCGATCGCCGCGAGCGTGCGTTCGAGAGCCGCTTCGCGCGCCCGCGTGGCGCCATCGGCCGGCAGCGCGCCGGCCAGAATGGCCGGAATCACCGCGCGCAGGACGACGCGCGCGTCTTCGCTGGTCGATGCATCGCGCGCAGCAGGCTTCAGCCACAGCGCCGCGCCGCCAGCCGCGGCGAGTATGGCGCCGCCGATCAGGCCGACCTTGATAAACGTCCGCCGACGCATCGCGCCCTTCACGTATCCTTCGCGGGCATTCTAGGGATCGCCGATAGAACACCGCTTCTAAACGGGCAGATGGCGCGAGGATTAGAGGGCTCTGCCAAGGAGCGACTGGCCGGCGCGTTGCAGCGGGTCATCGCGCTGCGCAGGCGGCTCGAGGCCGACCCGGCCATCGCGCAGCGCTGGCGTGCGGTCAAGTCGTGGCAGTCGCAGCGGCTGCGGCAGACGTATCCGGACTTGCTCGCATCGCCGCGCTATGGACCCGCGTGCCGCTTCTTTCTCGACGAGCTGTACGGGGCGAAGGACTTCAGCCAGCGCGACAACGAGGCGTTGCGCGTCGTGCCCAAGCTCGCACGGATGCTGCCCGATCGCGCGATCGAAACGATGGCGCTCGCGGTCGAACTGGACGAGCTGTCCGAGACGCTGGACGCGCGCGTGGCCGGCCTGATCCGCCTGCCGATCGACGAAGCGGCGTACGCCGAGGCCTATCGCGCGGCGGGCACGCGCGAAGAGCGCGCGCGGCAGATCGAGATGATCGATCGCATCGGCCGGTCGCTCGAGCGGCTGGCCCGAATTCCCTTCCTGTCCGGGATGCTGCACATGATGCGGGCCCCCGCGGAGGCGGCGGGGCTGGGGCATCTGCACCACTTTCTCGCCTCGGGGTTCGACAGCTTCAAGGCGATGGGCGACGCCGGCGAGTTCCTGGCGACGGTCCGAGAACGCGAGACCGCGCTGATGCACAAGTGGTTCGGCGACTGACCGACCGCTATTCGCGGACGACGCGGGTGCCGAGCCAGCGGTCGTGCAGCAACTGACCGTCGCGGCCGGCGATGCCGGCGGCGAGCATCGCGATGAAGCCGACCGCGAACGCGACGATGTCCCAGGCCGCGTGCGTCTGGAACAGGGCCACGTAGGCGACGCCCGGCGCAATCAGGTGCCAGGCGAGCAGATACCGGAGCACCGCCGTGCGCCAGGAGATCGGCCCGCCGTCGGGTCCGACCACGCGCAGTCGCCAGGTCTTCATGGCGAGCGTCTGCCCGCCGCGGCTCCAGCACCACACGAAGTAGACGCCGATCGCGATGAACAGCACGGCCTGGAGCGCCCAGCGCTGGTGGCGCTGCAGCGGATAGGTCCACTGCGCCAGCGCCAGCACGAGGTAACCGACGATGAAGACGACGCCGAACAGCAGCACCGCCTCGTAGGTCATCGCCGCCAGGCGCAGCCAGAGACCGGGCGGGCGAGGCGTCGAGGGGGCGGACATGGCGGAAGGGAGCCGGGCCGGCTGCGGATCGCCGATGGCGCTGCGCGCGACGCCGGGTTCCGGTCGGTCATCGCGCGAAGATCGACGGCAAGCGGCCGACACCTACCTGCTCGGGTCGGACTTCTGCCGCCGCTCGGGCGCGGGTTTTTTCTGCGCCTGCTCCTTGAGCTCTTTTTTCTTGTCGGGCGGCAGCGCCTTGTACTGTTCGACCAAGGCCTCGCGCCGGTCGGCGGGCAGCTCGTACGCGCGCTGGAAGTTCTCGCGCGTGGTCCAGCGCTGTTCGGGCGTGAGCTTGATGAACTCGGCCATCCGCGCGTGCATCCGCTGCTTGCCCTCGGGCGAAAGCTGGTGGTACTTGGGGGCGACTTCGAGCCACTTGCGCTTGCGGTCGCGATCGAGCTTGTTCCATTCGGGCTCGAGCGGCGCGAGCGCTTCGCGCTGGGCGGGCGTCAACTCGTTCCAGGTCGGGCGTGAAGCCGACGCCGTGGACTGCGCCTTGCGCGCCGCCGAGGGTTGCTGTTGGGCCGTTGCGGGCCCCGAAAGCGCCGCTGCGGCCAGCACGGCCAGGGTGACGAACGCGCGCATCATGGGGCCGCGCGCCTACAGTTGCCGCTCGTTTCTCAGCAGGACCGTGAAGCCCTGGTCTGCATACGCTTCCAGCGGCGTCTCGTCCATCAGCACCGCGAAGTCGAGATCGGCGATCTCGGCGATCGTCTGCGCACGCTGCCACTGGTAGATGCCGATAAAGCCGATCACCAACGCCACGAGGGGGGCGACCAGTCCCATCCGGTGCAGCCAGACCCAGAATCCGGACGATTCACCGTCGGCCGGCGCGGAACCGACAGCAGCCACCTGCAGTGCAGGTACCCAGACGGCGGCCTCCTGCGGCCGCTTCTGGCGCGCAAGCGCTGCCTTGCGCGCCTGTTCGAGGCGGTAGACGGTCGTGTAATCGAGCCGCTCGGCCCCTTCGTTCAGGGCCTGGCGGACGCGGTAGCCAAATTCGACTTCGTTCATAGCGTGATTCCCCGTGCCCGCAATGCGCGCGCCAGGGCGTGAGTGGCGCGCGAACAATGGGTTTTGACGCTGCCTTCAGAGCATCCCATCGCCGCCGCCGTTTCCGCAACGTCAAGCTCCTCCCAGTAACGCAGCAGAAATGCCTCGCGTTGACGGGCGGGAAGGCGGGCGATCTCTTCCTCGATCGCTGCGACGATCTGGCTTCTCTCCACCTTATCGGCAGCGCTCTCGGCCTGTTCAGTGCCTTCCAGCGCCTCCAGGGTCTCGAGCGGGTCCGCGTCGTCGTCGTCGCCGGAGCCGAGCGCTGAAAAGAGCGTCACCCAGGTCGAGCGGACCTTCTGGCGGCGGAAGAAATCGTGGATCGCGTTCTGCAGGATCCGCGTGAACAGCAGCGGCAGCTCCGCAGCCGGGCGGTCGCCGTAGTTCTCGGACAGCTTGATCATCGCGTCCTGCACGATGTCGAGCGCGTTTTCCTCGTTCCGCACGGCAAACTGCGCCTGCTTGAACGCACGCCGCTCGACGCCTGCCAGGAAGTCCGAGAGTTCTTCGCGAGTCGCCATCGAAATGGGTCGCATCGACGCGAAGAATGCGCTCGGCGTGCGGCCCGAAACCGGCGCGAATCCTAACAGAGCACGGCGTGGCCCGATTCCTCGTCGCCGGCTCGTTTGCGCTCGCTGATGCGCTGCAGTATCGTGCAGGCTTCTTGCAAAACAAGAGGCACTTAGCTCGGAGCAGCCGACCCAGTTGCATTCGATTCAGCTAAACGCGCTCGCCGCACCGCCCGCCACAAGCGGGTATGGAACGGCATCCGATCAATCTCCAGAAGGACCTTGAGAGGACCCGCAATCATGCAGACCCTCAGCGCGGAAAAGATACGAGCGGGCACCGCACCCGCAGAACCGAGAAGGGCGGAACCCAAATCCGTCGAGCTCACGGGCGCCGAAATCGTCGTACGGTGCCTGCAGGAAGAAGGCGTCGAACACGTCTTCGGCTACCCCGGCGGGGCCGTCCTGTATATCTACGACGAGATCTTCAAGCAGGACAGCTTCCAGCACATCCTCGTGCGCCACGAGCAGGCGGCCGTACACGCCGCCGACGCGTATTCGCGATCGAGCCGCAAGGTCGGCGTGGCGCTGGTCACGAGCGGTCCCGGGGTGACCAACGCGGTCACCGGCATCGCCACGGCGTACATGGATTCCATCCCCCTGGTCGTCCTGACAGGCCAGGTCCCGACGCACGCGATCGGGCAGGACGCGTTCCAGGAGTGCGACACCGTCGGAATTACGCGCCCCTGCGTCAAGCACAACATCCTGGTCAAGGACGTGCGCGATCTCGCGTCGGCGATCCGCAAGGCTTTCTACATCGCGCAGACCGGCCGGCCCGGCCCGGTCCTCGTCGACATTCCGAAGGACGTGACGGTCGCGCGCTGCGAATTCAGGTATCCGAAAGACCTGTCGATGCGCTCGTACAACCCGGTGGTCAAGGGCCACCAGGGGCAGATCAAGAAGGCCGTGCAGCTTCTGCTTTCGGCGGAGCGGCCGATGATCTACACGGGCGGTGGCGTGATCCTGTCCGACTCGTCCGAGCTGCTGAACAGGCTCGTCAACCTGCTCGGCTTCCCGTGCACGAACACGCTGATGGGGCTCGGCGGCTTCAAGGCGAGCGATCCGAAGTTCGTCGGAATGCCCGGCATGCACGGGACCTACGAAGCGAACATGGCGATGCAGCACTGCGACGTGCTGCTCGCGGTGGGCGCGCGCTTCGACGACCGCGTGATCGGCAACCCGAAGCACTTCGCACAGAACCCGCGCAAGATCATCCACATCGACGTCGATCCGTCGTCGATCTCCAAGCGCGTCAAGGTCGACGTGCCGATCGTCGGAGACGTGCGCGAGGTGCTGACCGACCTGCTCGCGCTGATCGAGACCTCGGGCGCTCGTCCCAATGCGCAGGCGCTGAAGGCGTGGTGGGCGCAGATCGACGAATGGCGCAAGCGCGAATGCCTCAAGTACGAGATGACGGACAAGGTCATCAAGCCGCAGTACGTCGTAGAGACGCTGTGGAAGGTGACCAAGGGCGACGCCTTCGTCACGTCCGATGTCGGCCAGCACCAGATGTGGGCAGCGCAGTACTACCGGTTCGACAAGCCGCGCCGCTGGATCAATTCCGGCGGGTTGGGAACGATGGGCGTGGGCCTGCCCTACGCGATGGGCGTTCAGATGGCCAATCCCGGCGCGCAGGTGGCGGTGATCACCGGCGAAGCGTCGATCCAGATGTGCATCCAGGAGCTGTCGACCTGCAAGCAGTACGACCTGACGCCGAAGATCGTGAACCTGAACAACCGCTACCTGGGGATGGTGCGGCAGTGGCAGCAGATCGATTACGGAAGCCGCTACTCGCACTCGTACATGGACGCGCTGCCGGACTTCGTCAAGCTCGCCGAAGCGTATGGGCACATCGGCATGCGCATCGACCGGCCGGCCGACGTCGAGCCCGCGCTGCGCGAGGCTTTCGGCAAGTACAAGGACCGGCTCGTGTTCCTGGACTTCATCACCGACCAGACGGAGAACGTCTGGCCGATGGTCAAGGCCGGCAAGGGTCTGACCGAGATGCTGCTCGGGAGCGAAGACCTATGAGGCACATCATCTCGGTGCTGCTGGAGAACGAACCCGGCGCGCTGTCGCGCGTGGTGGGGCTGTTCTCCGCGCGCGGCTACAACATCGAGACGCTGACCGTTGCGCCGACCGAGGATCCGTCGTTGTCGCGGATGACGATCGTTTCGGTCGGCTCCGACGACGTGATCGAGCAGATCACCAAGCACCTGAACCGGCTGATCGAGGTCGTCAAGGTCGTCGATCTGACCGAAGCGGAGTACACCGAGCGCGAACTGATGCTGATCAAGGTGCGCGCGGTCGGCAAGGAGCGCGAGGAGATGAAGCGGATGGCGGACATCTTCCGCGGCCGCATCATCGACGTCACCGAGCGCACGTACACGATCGAGCTGACCGGCAACACGGGCAAGCTCGACGCGTTCATCCGCGCCGTCGACCGCGCCGCGATCCTCGAGACGGTGCGCACCGGCAGCTCCGGCATCGGCCGCGGCGAACGCATCCTGCGCGTCTGACGGCGCAGGGCGCGCTTCGCAAGAACGAGGGGGCTCGGCCGGCCTGCTGATGCTCGCCGGCCGGGTCCGGAGGAAGAAGCTGAATCACATGGAGGAAGAATGAAGGTCTATTACGACAAGGATGCCGACCTTTCGCTGGTCAAGGGCAAGAAGGTCGCGATCGTCGGTTACGGCTCGCAGGGACACGCGCACGCGCTGAACCTGAGGGATTCGGGCGTCAACGTCACCGTCGCGCTTCGCCGCGGCGGCGCGTCGTGGAACAAGGCGGCCAATGCCGGGCTCACCGTCAAGGAGGTCGCCGACGCGGTCAAGGATGCCGACATCGTGATGATCCTGTTGCCCGACGAGAACCACCCGCAGGTCTACAACGAATCGATCGCCGCGAACATGAAGCAGGGCGCGGCGCTCGCGTTCGCGCACGGCTTCAACATCCACTACGGCCAGATCCAGCCGCGCGCGGATCTCGACGTGATCATGGTCGCGCCCAAGGCCCCCGGCCACACGGTGCGCTCGACCTACACGCAGGGCGGCGGCGTGCCGATGCTGATCGCCGTGCACAAGGACGTCTCGGGAATGGCGCGCGACCTGGCGCTGTCGTACGCGTGCGCGATCGGCGGCGGCAAGGCCGGCGTGATCGAGACGAATTTCCGCGAGGAGACCGAGACCGACCTGTTCGGCGAGCAGACGGTGCTGTGCGGCGGCTGTGTGGAGCTGGTCAAGGCCGGCTTCGAGACGCTCGTCGAAGCGGGCTACGCGCCGGAGATGGCGTACTTCGAGTGCCTGCACGAGCTGAAGCTGATCGTCGACCTGATGTACGAGGGCGGCATCGCCAACATGAACTACTCGATCTCCAACAACGCCGAGTACGGCGAATACCTGACCGGCCCCGAGATCATCACCGCGCAGACCAAGGACGCGATGCGCAACGCGCTCAAGCGCATCCAGACCGGCGAGTACGCGAAGAGCTTCATCCTCGAGAACCGCGCCGGCGCGCCGACGCTGCTCGCGCGGCGCCGGCTGACGGCGGAGCACCCGATCGAGAAGGTCGGCGAGAAGCTGCGCGCGATGATGCCGTGGATCAAGGCCAATCGGCTGGTCGACCAGAGCAGGAACTGACGCGGCCAACCCCGCCGGCGCGCGCGCTGCGTTCAAGTCGACTCGACCATTTCGCGGAGAGCAGGATGCCGATTCGACTCGTTCGCGCCGCCGCGCTCGGCGCAGCGCTGATCCTCGCCGCACCGGCGCGGGCGCAGGCGCCTGCCGGGCCCGCGCGCTTCGAGGGCACGCTCGTCACGATCTCCGCCGCGGCCGAGATCGAAGCGAGCAACGACGAGGCGCTCGCCTCCTTCTACCTCGAAGTCCAGGACGCCGATCTCGCGCGCGCGCAGTCGCAGCTCAACCAGCGCGTCGCGGACGGCGTCGCGACGCTCAAGCGCGCCGATCCCGGCGCGCAGATCGAAACGGCGGGTTACGGCAGTTACCCGATCTACGCGGCGGGCGGCGGCCGCAAGATCGTCGGCTGGCGGGTAAGGCAGGGCGTGAGCCTGCGCACGACCGAACTCGCGTCGCTGCCCAGGACCGTGGCTGCCGCGCAGCAGCAGCTCGCGCTCGGCGGCATCGGTTTCCGTCTGTCGCGCGCCGCGCGCGACAGACTCGACGCCGAGCTCATTGCCCGCGCGTACGCGAACTTGAGCGCGCGCATCGCGGCGGCCGCGCAGGCCATGGGTGTGCCGCCCGCGCGCGTGCGCATCGAAGAGGTCCACTTCGGCGCGCGCGGCGACGCTCCGCCGATCGTGCCGATGGCGCGGGCGATGGCGATGGGCGGCGAGGCGGTGGCCGAACCGAGCTTCGACGCCGGACTGTCGACGCAGCGGCTCGATGTGACCGCGAAGGTCCGTTTCCTGCAGCCCTGAGCGGCACCATCCGATACCATACGGCCCTCGTTTTCCAGAGGGCCGCATCGTGGCCGATTACCCGCATCCGCTGATCGCGCGCGAAGGCTGGCCATTCGTCGCGGGCTCCCTCGCTGCCGCGCTGCTCGTGTGGTGGTGGGCCGGGTTCGCATGGTCGGTGCCGCTGTGGCTGGTCGCGGCCTTCGTCGTCCAGTTTTTCCGCGATCCGCCGCGGCCGGTGCCGGCGCAGGCCAACGCCGTTCTCTCGCCGGCCGATGGCCGTGTCGTCAAGGTCGAGGACGCGCGCGATCCCTACACGGCGCGCGACGCGCTGCTGATCAGCGTGTTCATGAACGTGTTCAACGTGCACAGCAACCGCTCGCCGGTCGACGCGACGGTGGTGCGGGTCGAGTACTCGCGCGGCAAGTTCATCAACGCCGATCTGGACAAGGCGTCGACCGAGAACGAGCGCAACGCGATCGTGCTGCAGCTCGATTCGGGCGAGCGCATCACGGTCGTGCAGGTGGCGGGGCTCATCGCGCGGCGCATCCTGTGTTACGTGAAGGCCGGCGACCGCCTCGCGCGCGGCCAGCGCTACGGATTCATCCGCTTCGGGTCGCGCGTCGACGTCTACCTGCCGCGGACCGCGCGGCCGCGCGTGGCGGTCGGCGACAAGGTCTACGCGACGACGACGATCGTCGCCGAGCTGTAGCTCAGATGCGCTTCCGTCGCCGCAAACCGCGTCCTTTCGGCGTGCCGTCGGCACCGCCTTTGGCTGAAGCGCCGCCGCCGCTGAAGTTCCGGCGCCGCGGCATCTACCTGCTGCCGAACCTGTTCACGACGGCCGCGCTGTTCGCGGGTTTCTTCGCGATCGTTCAGGCGATGAACCAGCGCTTCGAGCTGGCTGCGATCGCGATCTTCGCCGCGATGGTGCTCGACGGCATGGACGGCCGCGTGGCTCGGCTGACCAACACGCAGAGCGCGTTCGGCGAGCAGTACGACTCGCTGTCCGACATGACCTCGTTCGGCGTTGCGCCCGCGCTCGTGATGTACGAATGGATCCTGCACGAGCTGGGGCGCTGGGGATGGATCGCGGCGTTCGTCTACTGCGCGGGCGCCGCTTTGCGGCTGGCGCGATTCAACGCCAACCTCGGCGTCGTCGACAAGCGCTTCTTCCAGGGCCTGCCGAGCCCGGCGTCGGCGGCGCTGATCGCCGGCTTCGTCTGGCTGGCGATCGACAACAAGCTGTACATCAAGGACGTCTGGATGCCGTGGGTCGCCTTCGGGCTGACGGTCTACGCGGGGGTCACGATGGTGTCGAGCGCGCCGTTCTACAGCGGCAAGAGCTTCCAGCTCGGCCGCAGCGTGCCCTTCTGGGGGCTGCTGCTGGTCGTGCTGGCATTCGTGTTCGTGTCGACCGATCCGCCGATCGTGCTGTTTTCACTGTTCTGCGCCTATGCGCTATCGGGCTACGTGTACTGGGCGTGGCAGTGGTGGCATGGGCGGCCGAACCCGGCCAAGCCGGTGCCGCGCGCACCGGCCGAGCCGCCCGGGCGGACCGAGTAATGGGCCCGCGCGGTTGTTCGATCGCCCGTTTGCGCCTATAGTCGCGCGCATGCATCGCGCAAGCACCACGATGTCCCGCCTTCCGGCAGCCGCCCGCGGCCTGCTGCTTCGACTGCTGCGCCCCGCGCGCAGCTAATCCCTTACCCACAACCCGGCCCTTCGATCCGCCCGCCTGCAAGGCCGGCGGCGACAAGCACGTATCGGAGAACCCCATGGCAGACCGCCTGATCATTTTCGACACCACGCTGCGCGACGGCGAGCAGAGCCCCGGCGCGTCGATGACGAAGGAAGAGAAGCTGCGCATCGCCAAGCAGCTCGAGCGGCTGCGCGTCGACGTAATCGAAGCGGGCTTCGCGGCTTCGAGCAACGGCGACTTCGACGCCGTTCGCGCGATCGCCAACACGGTCAAGGACTCGACCGTCTGCTCGCTCGCGCGGGCCAACGACAAGGACATCGCGCGCGCGGCCGAGGCGCTCGCCGGCAGCGACAACAGGCGCATCCACACCTTCATCGCGACGTCGCCGCTGCACATGGAAAAGAAGCTGCGGATGACGCCCGACCAGGTCTTCGAGCAGGCGAAGCTCGCGGTGCGCTTCGCGCGCAGGTTCACCGACAACGTCGAGTTCTCGCCCGAGGACGGCTACCGTTCCGACCCCGACTTCCTGTGCCGCGTGCTCGAATCGGTGATCGCCGAAGGCGCGACGACGATCAACATTCCCGACACGGTCGGCTACGCGGTGCCCGAGCTGTACGGACAGTTCATCGCCGACCTGCGCCGGCGCATTCCGAACTCCGACAAGGCCGTCTGGTCGGTCCACTGCCACAACGATCTCGGCATGGCGGTGGCCAATTCGCTGGCGGGCGTGAAGCTCGGCGGCGCGCGCCAGGTCGAGTGCACGATCAACGGGCTCGGCGAACGCGCCGGCAACTGCTCGCTCGAGGAGGTCGTGATGGCGGTGAAGACCCGGCGCGACTTCTTCGGTCTCGACGTGCGCGTCGACACGACGCAGATCGTCCCCGCGTCCAAGCTCGTCTCGGCGATCACCGGGTTCCCGGTGCAACCGAACAAGGCGGTGGTCGGCGCCAACGCGTTCGCGCACGCCTCGGGTATCCATCAGGACGGCGTGCTCAAAGCGCGCGACACCTACGAGATCATGCGCGCCGAGGACGTCGGGTGGTTCGCCAACAAGATCGTGCTGGGGAAACTCTCGGGTCGCAACGCGTTCAAGCAGCGCGTGCTGGAACTGGGCATTCCCGTCGACAGCGAGGCCGAACTGAACGCCGCGTTCGCCAAGTTCAAGGAGCTCGCCGACCGCAAGGCCGAGATCTTCGACGAGGACATCCAGGCGCTGTTTTCCGACGAATCGGTGACGCCGCACGACGAGCACTTCAAGCTGATCTCGCTCGCGCAGCGGTCGGAGACCGGGGAGCGCCCGCACGCGCGGGTCGTGCTCGCGATCGGCGGCGAGGAGGTCGTCTCGGAGGCCGACGGCAACGGGCCGGTCGACGCATCGCTGAAGGCCATCGAAAGCCGGGTCGGAAGCGGCTCCGAGCTGCTGCTGTATTCGGTCAACGCGATCACGACCGGTACCGAGTCGCAAGGCGAGGTGACCGTGCGGCTGTCGCGCGCGGGCCGCATCGTCAACGGCGTGGGCGCCGATCCGGACATCATCGCCGCGTCGGTCAAGGCGTATCTGAACGCGCTGAACAAGCTCTATACGACCGCGGAAAGGCTGAATCCGCAGACTTCGCTGGCGCCGTGACGGTTCAGCGCACGAGCGTGCGGCCGAGCACGTCGTCGAGCGCGTACAGCGTCCACGCGCCGCCGCTGCCGCGGCACATGCCGTAGCGGAACGGCGCTGCGTCGCGCCCCGGCAGAACGAAGCGCAGGTCCCGGTACCACACGCAGGTTTCGCGCGGACCGTTGTCGACGCGTTCGACCAGCGGAAACATCGCGAACCAGCGGAAGAACGCGAAGTCGGGGTGCGTCCAGACTTCGCGCGCGAGCGCTTCGTCGGCCGCGCCGCCGAACATCGGCAGCCGCTCCCAGCGCGCTTGCGCCAAGGGCTGATACGGCGCCGAGTAGCGGCGGATGAAGTGATCGTCCGCCGTTGCGACGAGCGGCTCGGTGCGGCGCGTGTTCACGTGCGCGACGTGGTAGCGCTCGCCGTCGAAGACGACCACCGTCCAGTTGAACGGCGATGCCGGTCGCGGCGCGGCGTCGATGAATCCGACGCGCAGCGCCGCGCGGGCGGCGTAGTCGCGCGCGAACGCGATCGCGTCCTGCTTGGCCGAATAGCTTAGTCCGACCCACGCGGGCAGCAGTGCGAGCGCGACGAGGGCCGGGGCGCGGGACCGGGGCAGCAGCGCCGACGCGACCAGCCCCGCGACCAGGATTGCGCTGAGCATGAGGTCGATGATGAAGGTCGCGCCGAGCCCGAAGCGCGCATCGGACAGCGGCGCGAACAGCATCGTTCCGAACTGCGTGATCCAGTCGCCGGCGATGTGAATGCCGATCGCCGCCGCGGATAGCCACGCGTCGCGCATCCATGCCTCGCGCCTGCGCGCGACCATTGCGAACAGGACGCCCAGCAGCAGCGCCCACAACGGCAGCATCACGATCGAGTGCGTGACGCCGCGGTGCCCGCGCAGGTACGCCAGATCCGACACGAAGCGCAGCGCGAAGTCGGTGTCCGGGAACGCCGCGGCGAAGAATCCGACCGCAACTGCATGCCCGACCGGTACGGCCGGACCGAACCATCGCCCGCGCTTGGGGTCGCGTGGTGCGGGCGCCGACCGCGTCAGCGCGCGTGCCAGCAGCGCGCCCGACAGGGCGTGGGTGAGGGTATCCATCGACTCGGATTTCGCCGGGGGCCTCACTACAATGCGCGCCCTCTCGGCAGTCAATCGGGTTTTCGGGGGAGATGCGCACGTTCTGGTTCGTCGTCGCGCTGCTGGTCGCCGGCATGGCGCAAGCGGCGGAGCCGATCCGGCTCGGCATGATCGAGGCGATGTCGGGCCCCTTCGCCAATGCCGGCGAAGCGGTTGCGCGCAACCTGCGGTTCGCCGTGGCGCGCGTCAACGCGCGCGGCGGCGTCAAGCTGGCCGGAGGCGCGCGCCCGCTGAGGCTCGAGGTATACGACTCGAAGGGACAGGCCGACGAAGCCCTCGTGATGCTGCGGCGGGCGGCTGACGAAGGCGCGACCGTCGTTGTCCAGGGCAACAGTTCCGCGGTCGCAGGCGCGCTTATCGAAGCGATCAACCGGCACAACGAACGCGTTGGCGAACGCGACCCTGCCGCGCGGCTGCTGTTTCTTAACTACTCGGCGGTCGATCCGGCGCTGACCAACGAGCGTTGCAGCTTCTGGCACTTTCGCTTCGATGCGCACGCCGGCATGCGCATGGCCGCACTGATCGACGTGCTCGCCGCGGATCGCAACGTGCGAAGCGTCTATCTGTTGAACCAGGACTACAGCTTCGGCCGCGAGGTCGCGCGCAGCGCGCGCGAACTGCTCGCGCTGCGGCGGCCCGACGTGCGGATCGTCGGCGACGAACTGCATCCGATCGGCCGCGTGCGCGATTTCGCGCCGTACGCCGCGAAGATCAAGGCGAGCGGCGCAGACACGGTGATCACCGGCAACTGGGGCAACGACTTGACGCTACTCGTGCGCGCCGCGCGCGAAGCGGGCCTCGACGCGGGTTTCTATACCTTCTACGGCAACGGGCTGGGCGCGCCCGCGGCGATTGGCGACGCGGGTGTGGGCCGCGTTCGCGCCGTGGCCGAGTGGCACTACAACGCGGGCATCGATGCGATGGACGCGTTGTATGCGCAGTTCCGCCGGATGTACCCGGACCCGCGCGACGACTACTTCCAGGCGCGCATGGTCGTCATGGTCGACATGCTCGTGCGCGCGATCGAGCGCGCCGGTCGCGTCGATGCGCTCGCGATCGCACGGGAACTCGCCGGAATGCGGTTCGGTCCGGTTGAAGGAAATCCGCTCGGCGAAGTCCGGATGCGCGCCGACGACCATCAGTTGCTCGGGCCGTTGTTCGTCAGCGTGATGGAGCGCGCCGGCGGCCGCGGCGCTGCCCGCGACGTCGAGGGCAGCGGCTTCGGTTTCCGCACCGAGCGCTTTGTCGATGCGTTGCGCACGGCCGCGCCGCATCGTTGCGCGATGAGCCGCCCCGCGAGTTGAGCCCGGCCGGCCGCCGGGCTCGGGTATACTGCGCGCCTTCACGGCACGGCCTTCCTTCCGTGTCCGCGTGTCCACCGAAGCACAGAAAGGGAAATCATGTCAGTCGCGGACATCAAAAAGGGCGATATCGTCGCCAAATTCCAGCGCAGCAAGTCGGATACGGGTTCGCCGGAGGTGCAGGTCGCGCTTCTGACCGCCCGCATCAACGAACTGACCGAGCACTTCAAGACCCACGTCAAGGATCATCACTCCCGGCGCGGGCTGCTCAAGATGGTCAGCCGACGCCGCAAGCTGCTCGACTACCTGAAGGGCAAGAACCCCGAGGCGTACAAGGGGCTGATCGACAGCCTCGGCCTACGCAAGTAGTCGTGTCGACCGATCACGCGAGAAAGCCTGCGAGATACGACGCTCCGCGGGCTTTTTTGCATGGCGGCTGCACTGCGCGCCGCGCTATGGACGTAAGGCCCGGCCGATGCCGGACCCAGTCGTCGATACCGCGGCGTGCCCGAAGGTCCGGTCGCCCGACCGGACACTGATGTCCCAGCGGCTGCGTTTTCAACTCGAAAGGAAACGCAAGTGTTCGAAAAAGTGACGAAGACATTCCAGTACGGTGCGCACACCGTCAAGCTGGAAACGGGGGAGATCGCTCGGCAGGCCACCGGCGCGGTGGTCGTGTCGATGGGCGACACCGTGGTGCTGGCGACCGTGGTCGCCCGCGCCGAAGCGAAGGTCGGCCAGGACTTCTTTCCGCTGACCGTCGACTACATCGAGAAGACCTACGCGGCTGGCCGCATTCCCGGCGGCTTCTTCAAGCGCGAGGGCCGTCCTTCCGAGAAGGAGACGCTGACGAGCCGCCTGATCGACCGGCCGATCAGGCCGCTGTTCCCGGACGGTTTCTACAACGAGGTGCAGGTCGTCGTGCACGTGCTGTCGGTCGATCCGGAGATCGACCCCGACATCCCCGCGATGATCGCCGCGTCGGCCGCGATTTCGGTGTCCGGCATTCCGTTCAAGGGTCCGATCGGCGCGGCGCGCGTCGGCTACGTCGACGGCCAGTACGTGCTGAACCCCACCGCCTCGCAGCTCAAGAGTTCGAAGCTCGACCTCGTCGTCGCCGGCACCGAACGCGCGGTGCTGATGGTCGAATCCGAAGCCGACCAGCTTCCCGAGGATGTGATGCTCGGCGGGGTCGTGTTCGGCCACGAGCAGATGCAGGTGGCGATCAATGCGATCCACGAGCTCGTGCGCGACGGCGGCAAGCCCGCCTGGGACTGGAAGCCGCCGGCGAAGAACGAGGCGCTGATCGCGAAAGTCATCGACATCGCCGGCGCCGAGCTGCGGGCGGCGTACCAGATCCGCAGCAAGCAGGCGCGCACGCAGAAGCTGCGCGACATCTACGCGCTGGTCGACAGCAGGCTCGCCGAAGAGGCCGCGGCGGCCGGGCAGCAGGCGCCCGATTCGAGCGACGTGGGCAACATCCTGTTCGACCTCGAAGCGAAGATCGTCCGCAGCCAGATTCTCGAAGGCGAGCCGCGCATCGACGGGCGCGACACGCGCACCGTGCGGCCGATCGCGATCCGGATCGGCGTGCTGCCGCGCACGCACGGCTCGGCGCTGTTCACGCGCGGCGAAACGCAGGCGCTTGTCACCGCCACGCTCGGCACCAAGCAGGACGAGCAGATCATCGACGCGCTGATGGGCGAGTACCGCGAGCGCTTCATGTTCCACTACAACATGCCGCCGTTCGCTACCGGTGAGACCGGACGCGTCGGCGCGCCGAAGCGCCGCGAGATCGGCCACGGCCGGCTCGCCAAGCGCGCGCTCGTCGCGGTGCTGCCGACCGCCGACGAGTTCCAGTACTCGATCCGCGTCGTCTCCGAGATCACCGAGAGCAACGGTTCGTCGTCGATGGCCTCGGTGTGCGGCGGGTGTCTGGCGCTGATGGATGCGGGCGTGCCGATGAAGGCGCACGTGGCCGGCGTCGCGATGGGCCTGATCAAGGAAGGCAACAAGTTCGCGGTGCTGACCGACATCCTCGGCGACGAGGACCACCTCGGCGACATGGACTTCAAGGTGGCGGGCACGGCCAACGGCGTGACCGCGCTGCAGATGGACATCAAGATCGAGGGCATCACGAAGGAGATCATGCAGGTCGCGCTGGCGCAGGCGAAGGAAGGCCGGATGCACATCCTGCAGAAGATGCAGGAGGCGATGGAGACGCCGCGCGGCGAGCTGTCGGCGTTCGCGCCGCGGCTGATCAAGATGAAGATCAATCCCGAGAAGATCCGCGACGTGATCGGCAAGGGCGGCGCGGTGATCCGCGCGCTGACCGAGGAGACCGGAACGCAGATCGACATCGAGGACGACGGCACCGTGATCATCGCGAGCGTCGATCTGGAGAAAGGGCGCGAAGCCGAGCGGCGCATCCGCGAGCTGACGGCCGAAGTCGAGGTCGGCAAGATCTATGACGGCACGGTGCTGCGGCTGCTCGACTTCGGCGCGATCGTCCAGATCCTGCCGGGCCGCGACGGCCTGCTGCACATCTCGCAGATCGCCGCCGAGCGCGTCAATCAGGTCTCGGACTACCTCAAGGAAGGCCAGACGGTGAAGGTCAAGGTGATCGAGGCCGACGAAAAGGGCCGGCTGCGGCTGTCGATGAAAGCGGCCGCCGCCGAACTGGCCGCGCAGCAGGGACAGCAGCCGCAACTGCAACAAGCACCGGAGCAGCAGCCCGCGCAGCAGTAGATTGCCGCGCCGCGCGACGACTGCGGAGGCGATCCGCGCCATGCGTGCCGTCGAAATCAGCACTCCCGGCGGGCCCGAGGTCCTGCGCGTGGTCGAGCGGCCTCTGCCGCAGCCGCGCGCGGGCGAAGCGCTCGTGCGCGTGCATGCGGCCGGGGTCAATCGGCCCGACGTGCTCCAGCGCAAGGGCGGCTATCCGCCGCCGCCCGGGGCGTCGGATCTTCCCGGGCTCGAGGTCGCCGGCGTGATCGAAGGCGGCGATCTCGCGGGCAGCGGGTTTGACGTCGGCGATGCGGTCTGCGGATTGGTCACCGGCGGCGGCTACGCCGAGTACTGCACGGTGCCCGTCGGGCAGCTCCTGCCGGTGCCGCGCGGACTGAGCTTCGCCGAAGCAGCGGGTCTGCCCGAGACGTACTTCACGGTCTGGAGCAATGTCTTCGATCGCGCCCAGCTCGCGCCGGGCGAAACGCTGCTCGTCCAGGGCGGCACCAGCGGCATCGGTGTGGCGGCAATCCAGCTTGCCGTCGCGCTGGGTCACACCGTTTTCGCGACGGCCGGTTCGGCGGAGAAGTGCCGCGCGATCGATTCGCTCGGCGCGGCGCGAGCGATCAACTACCGCGAAGAGGACTTCGCGGCGGTGGTCAAGGAGGTCACTGCTGGCCGCGGCGTCGACGTGATCCTCGACATGGTCGGTGGCAGCTACATCGCGCGCGAAGTCGCCTGTCTCGCCGAGGACGGCCGGCTCGCGCTGATCGCGCTGCTCGGCGGCGCCAAGGCCGAGGTCGACCTGTCGGCCGTGCTGCGGCGGCGATTGACGATCACCGGATCGACGCTGCGCCCGCGTCCGGTCGAGTTCAAGGCGGCGATCGCGCGGCGTCTGCGCGCGGTCGTGTGGCCGCTGATCGAAGCCGGGCGGATCAAGCCCATGTTGTTCAGGACGTTCGAGCTTGACGAAGCCGCCGCCGCGCATGAACTGATGGAGTCGGGCCGGCACATCGGCAAGATCGTGCTGGCCGTCACGGCGGATGCGACGACCCGTCCGCGCCTCTGACGACTCGTGGTGCAGTCCGTAGAATCCGCCCCCTTCCGCACGCACATCATGCCCATGCGCCGCCCGCTCGTTGCCGCGAACTGGAAGATGAACGGATCGATCGCCGCGAACGAACGGTGGCTGGCCGACTTCCGAGCGGCAGCGAACGGCCTTGCCGCCGATGTCGTCGTTTGCGCCCCGTATCCGTATCTGGCGCAGGTCTGGGTGGGACTCAAGGGCACGCAGGCCGAAGTCGGCGCGCAGGATCTCAGCGAGCACCGCGCCGGCGCGTATACCGGCGATGTCGCCGGCGAAATGCTGGTCGACGTGGGCTGCCGCTGGGTCATCGTCGGCCACTCGGAGCGGCGCGCCCTGCACGGCGAGTCGAACGAACGCGTCGCGGCCAAGGCCTCGCGCGCGCTCGACGCCGGCTTGCGGCCGATCGTGTGCATCGGCGAGACGCTCGCCGAGCGCGAAGCGGGACGGACGCACGAGGTCGTTCGCGCGCAACTCGACGCGGTGCTCGCGGCGGTCGGCGCTGCGGCGCTCGAACGCGGAGCGATCGCGTACGAGCCGGTGTGGGCGATCGGCACCGGGCGGACCGCCACGCCGGCGCAGGCGCAGGAAGTGCACGCGGCGATTCGCGCGCAGCTCGCCGCGGCCGACGCGGGCGCAGCGCGCCGCATCCGCGTGCTGTACGGCGGCAGCGTCAAGCCGGGCAACGCCGCCGAGCTGTTTGCGCAGCCCGACATCGACGGCGGGCTCATCGGCGGCGCATCGCTGGTCGCGAGCGACTTCGTCGCGATCTGCGCGGCCGTGCCGCGCACCAAGGGATGACATTCAAGAGGGAATCGATATGGGCTGGTTGACCACGCTGCTGATCGTGATTCAGGTGCTGTGCGCGATCGCGATCATCATCCTCGTGCTGCTTCAGCACGGCAAAGGCGCCGACATGGGTGCCGCCTTCGGCAGCGGCGCCTCGGGAAGCCTGTTCGGCGCAACGGGCTCGGCGAACTTCCTGTCGCGTAGCACGGGCATTCTGGCGGCAGTGTTTTTCGTCGCCACGCTCGGACTCGCCTATTCGGCGACTGCGGTGCGCGCGCCGCAGCCCGAGAGCGGCGTGATGGGCACGATGCAGAAGCTCGATGCCGGCAAAGAGGCATCCAAGGACGGCGGGGCCGCGACGAAAGGCGACGGCGGAAAAGCCGCAGACATCCCGCGTTGAACGCGGCGCGCGTATCGGTTCGAGTAGAATTCGCGCGATTTGCCGACGTGGTGGAATTGGTAGACACACCATCTTGAGGGGGTGGCGGCGCAAGCCGTGTGAGTTCGAGTCTCACCGTCGGCACCAAACCGCGCAGATCCCGCGCCGCTGCGGGATGCGCTCAGGTCGATCGGCGGCGCGCGGAAACCGCGCCGCCGCCGCACCCGTGAACCAGCCAGACAGCGACTGAACCAGGAAGCGGAACGGCCAGCATGGATCTTGAGTCTTACGTACCGGTTCTGCTGTTCATCCTGGTCGGTATCGCGGTGGGCGTCGGTCCGCTCATCGTCGGCGTGCTGCTCGGGCCGCGCAACCCGGATCCCGAAAAGCTCTCGCCGTACGAATGCGGTTTCGAGGCCTTCGAGGATGCGCGCATGAAGTTCGACGTGCGCTACTACCTGGTCGCGATCCTGTTCATTCTGTTCGACCTCGAGATCGCGTTCCTCTTTCCGTGGGCGGCCGTGCTCGGCGATCTGGAGCCGTGGGGTCCGGCCTTCTGGTCGATGATGGTTTTCCTCGCCATCCTGACCGTCGGCTTCCTCTACGAATGGAAGAAGGGCGCGCTGGACTGGGAGTAGTCCCGCAAGGAGCGGTCATGGGAATCGAAGGCGTGCTGAGCGAAGGCGTCGTCACCACCAGCGTCGACAAGCTCGTCAACTGGAGCAAGACCGGCTCGATGTGGCCGATGACCTTCGGCTTGGCGTGCTGTGCGGTCGAGATGATGCATGCGGGCGCCGCGCGCTACGACCTCGACCGCTTCGGCGTGATGTTCCGGCCGAGCCCGCGCCAGTCGGACGTGATGATCGTCGCCGGCACTCTGTGCAACAAGATGGCGCCGGCGCTGCGCAAGGTCTACGACCAGATGGCCGAGCCGCGTTGGGTCATCAGCATGGGGTCGTGCGCCAATGGCGGCGGCTATTACCACTACAGCTACTCGGTGGTTCGCGGCTGCGACCGGATCGTTCCCGTCGACATCTACGTGCCGGGCTGCCCGCCGACGGCCGAAGCGCTGATCTACGGGATCATCCAGCTTCAGAACAAGATCCGCCGCACGAACACGATCGCCCGCTGACGTCCGCGCACGCGATGACCCGGCTCGACACCCTCGCTTCGAACCTGAAAGCCGCGCTCGGCGAGCGCATCGTCGACACGAAGATCGCGCTCGGCGAGATCACGATCGTCGTCCGCGCTGCGGATCACCTCGCGGTCGCGCGCACGCTGCGCGACGACGAGCGTTTGAAGTTCGAGCAATGCATCGATCTGGCTGGTGTCGACTACCTTCACTACGGCGACGGTGCGTGGAACGGGCCGCGTTTCGCGGTCGTGATGCACCTGCTGTCCGTCACTCACAACTGGCGCGTTCGCGTGCGCACGTTCTGTCCGGACGACGAGTTGCCGCTGATCGATTCGGTCACCGACGTGTGGCCGTCGGCCGGCTGGTTCGAGCGCGAGGCCTTCGATCTGTACGGCATCGTGTTCGAAGGCCACGCGGATCTGCGGCGGATCCTGACCGACTACGGATTCGTCGGTCACCCGTTCCGCAAGGACTTCCCGATCACGGGTTACGTCGAGATGCGGTACGACCCCGAGCAGCGGCGCGTGATCTACCAGCCGGTGACGATCGAGCCGCGCGAAGTGACCCCGCGCGTGATCCGTGAAGAGAACTACGGCCGTGGCTGAGATCAAGAACTACGCGCTCAATTTCGACTTCGGCCGCGCGGTGCCGCCGCGCTTGACTTGCGCTTCGCGCAAGTTGGCCTGCGACGAAATTCAAGGTGTCGCGGTGTAAGGCGGCTCGTATGGCGGAGATCAAGAATTACACCTTGAATTTCGGTCCGCAGCATCCGGCGGCGCACGGCGTGCTGCGGCTGGTGCTCGAGCTCGACGGCGAGGTGATCCAGCGCGCCGATCCGCACATCGGGCTGCTGCATCGGGCGACCGAGAAGCTCGCCGAGACGCGCACGTACATCCAGTCGGTGCCGTACATGGACCGGCTCGACTACGTGTCGATGATGGCGAACGAGCACGCGTACGTGATGGCGATCGAGAAGCTGCTCGGTATCGAGGTACCGATCCGCGCCCAGTACATCCGCGTGATGTTCGACGAGATCACGCGGCTGCTGAACCACCTGCTGTGGATCGGCGCGCACGGGCTGGACGTCGGCGCGATGGCGGTTTTCCTGTACGCGTTCCGCGAACGCGAGGACCTGATGGACATGTACGAGGCGGTTTCCGGCGCGCGCATGCACGCGGCGTACTACCGCCCCGGCGGCGTGTACCGCGACCTGCCCGACCGCATGCCGCAGTACCAGCCGTCGAAGTACCGCAGCGCCAAGGAGGTGGCGCGGTTGAACGAGAACCGGCAGGGCTCGCTGCTCGATTTCATCGAAGACTTCACGCGCCGTTTTCCGAAGTACGTCGACGAGTACGAGACGCTGCTCACCGACAACCGCATCTGGAAGCAGCGGCTCGTCGGCATCGGCGTTGTTTCTCCGGAGCGCGCGCTCGCGCTGGGTTTCACCGGACCGATGCTGCGCGGATCGGGCGTCGAATGGGATCTGCGCAAGAAGCAGCCGTACGAGGTCTACGACCTGGTGCAGTTCGACGTTCCGGTCGGCAGGAACGGCGACTGCTACGACCGCTACCTGGTTCGCATGGAAGAGATGCGGCAGAGCAATCGCATCATCAAGCAGTGCGTCGAGTGGCTGCGCGCGAACCCGGGCCCGGTGATGATCGACAACCACAAGGTGGCGCCGCCGTCGCGCGTGGAGATGAAGTCGAACATGGAAGAGCTGATCCATCACTTCAAGCTCTTCACCGAAGGCTTCCATGTGCCGGAAGGCGAGGCGTACGCCGCGGTCGAGCATCCGAAAGGCGAGTTCGGCATCTACCTCGTGTCCGACGGCGCCAACAAGCCGTACCGGATGAAGATTCGCGCGCCGGGCTTCGCGCACCTGCAGGCGCTCGACGAGATGGCGCGGGGCCACATGATCGCCGACGCGGTCGCGATCATCGGCACTCAGGACATCGTTTTCGGGGAGATCGATCGATGAGCGCCGCTGTCTGCCGGAACGGTGCGCGGCGTCCGGCGGGGACGACATGAGCGCCGTGCCTGAGAACAAGCGCCTGTTGTCGGCGCAGGCGCTCGCGAAGATCGACCGCGAGATCGCCAAGTACCCGAGCGAGCACCGGCAGTCGGCCGTGATCGCCGCGCTGGCGATCGCGCAAGACGAGCACGGCTGGTTGTCGAAGGAGCTGATGGAGGAGGTCGCCGGTTATCTCGGCATGCCCCCGATCGCGGTGTACGAGGTCGCAAGTTTCTACGCGATGTACAACCTCGAGCCGATCGGCCGCTACAAGATCACCGTCTGCACCAATTTGCCGTGCGCGCTGTCCGGCGGCAAGCGCGCTGCGGAGCGTCTGAAGAAGGCGCTCGGAATCGACTTCAACGAGACGACGGCCGACGGCTGTTTCACGCTGAAAGAAGGCGAGTGCATGGGCGCGTGCGGCGACGCGCCGGTGCTGCTCGTGAACAACAAGCGGATGGAGAGCTTCATGACCGACGAGAAGCTCGACGCGCTGATCGACTCGCTCCGAAGCGAGGCGAAGCGATGAGCGCGCAGACCTGCTTCCACGGCCGGCACATCGATCCGGTCATCCTCGCGGGGCTGGACGGGACGAACTGGCGGCTCGCCGACTACGAGAAGCGCGGCGGCTATTCGGCGCTGCGCAAGGTGGTGGCTGAGAAGATCGGGCCCGACATCGTGATCGCCGAGGTCAAGAAGTCCGCGCTGCGTGGCCGCGGCGGCGCGGGTTTCCCGACCGGGCTGAAGTGGAGCTTCATGCCGCGGCAGTTTCCCGGGCAGAAGTATCTCGTCTGCAATTCGGACGAAGGCGAGCCCGGCACGTTCAAGGACCGCGACATCCTGCGCTACAACCCGCACGCCGTGATCGAAGGCATGGCGATCGCCGCCTACGCGATGGGGGTTTCGGTCGGCTACAACTACATCCACGGCGAGATCTGGGCCGAGTACGAACGCTTCCAGCAGGCGCTCGACGAAGCCTACGCGGCGGGCCTCCTCGGCAAGAACATCCTCGGCTCGGACTTCTCGTTCGACCTCTACGCGACGCACGGCTACGGCGCCTACATCTGCGGCGAGGAGACCGCGCTGCTCGAGTCGATCGAAGGCAAGAAAGGCCAGCCGCGCTTCAAGCCGCCGTTCCCGGCGAGCTACGGGCTGTATGGCCGGCCAACCACGATCAACAACACGGAGACTTTCGCCGCGGTGCCCTGGATCATTCGGCACGGCGGCGACGCCTTCCTCGCGCTCGGCCGCCCGAACAATGGCGGCACGAAGATCTTCTCGGTGTCGGGCGACGTCGCCCACCCCGGCAACTACGAAGTGCCGTTGGGCACGCCATTCGCGAAGTTGCTCGAGCTTGCCGGCGGCATGCGCGACGGCAAGAAGATCAAGGCCGTGATCCCCGGCGGCTCGTCGATGCCGGTGCTGCCCGGCCACGTGATGATGGCCACCGACATGGACTACGACTCGATCGCCAAGGCCGGTTCGATGCTCGGCTCGGGCGCGGTGATCGTGATGGACGAAACGCGCTGCATGGTCAAGTGCCTCGAGCGCCTGTCGTACTTCTATTTCGAGGAGAGCTGCGGCCAGTGCACGCCGTGCCGCGAAGGCACCGGCTGGCTGTATCGCGTCGTGCACCGGATCGAGACCGGCGAGGGCCGGCCCGAGGATCTCGACCTGCTGAACTCGGTCGCCGACAACATCCAGGGGCGCACGATCTGCGCGCTCGGCGACGCCGCCGCGATGCCGGTGCGCGCGTTCGTCAAGCACTTCCGCGCCGAATTCGAGCACCACATCGAGCACAAGCGGTGCGTCGTGCCGGAATACGTGTGAAGAAAAATGGTTGAAGTAGAAATCGACGGCCGCAAGGTGCAGGTGTCCGAAGGCAGCATGCTGATGGATGCCGCGAACAAGCTCGGCATCTACATTCCGCACTTCTGCTATCACAAAAAGCTGTCGATCGCGGCCAACTGCCGCATGTGCCTGGTCGACGTCGAGAAGGCGCCGAAGCCGCTGCCCGCGTGCGCCACGCCGGTCGTGCAGGGCATGGTCGTGCACACCGCCAGCGCCAAGGCGAAGCAGGCGCAGAAGGGCGTGATGGAGTTCCTGCTGATCAACCATCCGCTCGACTGCCCGATCTGCGACCAGGGAGGCGAGTGTCAGCTCCAGGATCTGGCGGTCGGCTACGGTCCGTCGTCGTCGCGCTACACCGAGCCCAAGCGCGTCGTGTTCCGCAAGTATCTCGGCCCGCTGATCGCGGCCGAGGAGATGACCCGCTGCATCCACTGCACGCGCTGCGTGCGCTTCGGGCAGGAGATCGCGGGCATCATGGAACTCGGCATGGCCGGCCGCGGCGAGCACTCCGAGATCCTCGCCTTCGTCGATCGCACGGTCGACTCGGAGCTGTCGGGCAACATGATCGACCTGTGCCCGGTCGGCGCGCTGACCAGCAAGCCGTTCCGCTACGCCGCCCGCGCGTGGGAGCTGGCGCGCCGCAGGAGCGTCAGCCCGCACGACTCGCTCGGCTCCAACCTCATCGTGCAGGTCAAGAACCAGCGTGTGCTGCGTGTCGTGCCGTACGAGAACGACGAAGTCAACGAGTGCTGGCTGTCCGACCGCGACCGCTTCTCGTACGAGGGGTTGTACGCGGCCGACCGTCTGACGCGACCGATGCTGAAGCAGGGCGGCCAGTGGCGCGAGGTCGACTGGCCCGAGGCGCTCGACTTCGTCGCCGGCGCGCTGAACCACGTCAGGGCCGAGCACGGCGCCGCGCAGATCGGCGCGCTCGCCGCGCCCGGCAGTACGCTTGAGGAGCTGTATCTGCTCGGCAAGTTGATGCGCGCGCTGGGCAGCGACAACACCGACTTCCGGTTGCGGCAGAGCGACTTCTCGGGCGACGCGCAGCGCGCGGGCGTGCCCTGGCTGGGCATGAAGGTCGCCGACATCAACGCGCTCGATCGCGTGCTGCTGGTGGGGTCGTTCCTGCGCAAGGATCACCCGCTCGTCGCCGCACGCGTTCGCTACGCCGTCAGGCACGGCGCGCAGGCGAGCGTGGTGCACGCGGTCGACGACGATCTGCTGATGCCGCTCGCGGGCAAGGCGATCGTCGCGCCCGACGCGTGGGTGCAGACGCTTGCCGAAATCGCCGCGGCGGTCGCGCAGATCAAGGGCGCGGCCGCGCCTGTCGGCGGCGTCGCGCCCGGCGAAGCGGCCAAGACGATCGCCGCGTCGCTCGCTTCCGGCAGAAACGCGGCGATCCTGCTCGGCAACGCCGCCGCGCAGCACCCGCAGGCGGCGCAGCTTCACGCCTGGGCGCAGTGGCTCGCGCAGGCGCTCGGGTGCAAGTTCGGCTTCCTGGGGGAGGCCGCGAACAGCGTCGGCGGCTACCTCGCCGGCGCGGTGCCCGCTGCAGGCGGTTTCAACGCCGCGCGGATGATCGCCGAGCCGCGCCGCGCCTACCTGCTGTGGAACGTCGAACCCGAGTTCGATACGGCCAACCCCGCGGCGGCGATCCGGGCGCTTGCCGGTGCCGATCTCGTCGTCGCGTTCTCGCCTTACCGCAACGGCGCGCTCGAATACGCGCACGCGATTCTGCCGATCGCGCCGTTCACCGAGACCTCGGGCACCTTCGTCAACGCGGAAGGGCGCGTTCAGAGCTTCAACGGAACGGTGCCTGCGCTCGGCGACGCGCGCCCGGGCTGGAAGGTGTTGCGCGTGCTCGGCAACGCGCTGGACCTGCCGGGGTTCGACTACGACACACCCGAAGCGGTGCGCGCCGAGGCGATCCCTGCCGACGTCGCCGCGCGGCTGTCCAACGCGACCGCGATCGCGCCTGCGCTCGTGCGTCCGGCGGGCGGAACGCAGCGCATCGCCGACGTGCCGATCTATTTCGTCGACGCGATCGTCCGGCGCGCGGCGTCGCTGCAAAAGACGCGCGATGCGCAGCCGCCGAAGGCGAGCGCCAACGCGGCAACGCTCGCGAAGTTCGGGCTCGCGCCCGGCGCCAAGGCGCGCGTCGTTCAGCCGACCGCACACGGAGAAGCCGCCGCGCTGCTCGAATGCGCGCTCGACGACCGGCTTCCCGACGGCGTCGTCCGCGTGCCGGCAGCGCACGCCTCGACCGCCGCGCTGGGTGCGATGTTCGGCCCGATCGCGCTGGAGCGTGCGTGATGAACGGCGCGCTCGAGTTCGGCAGCGGGGTGTTCGGCGGCGCATGGCCGGCGGTCTGGACGCTCGCGAAGATCGTCGCGGTCGTGCTGCCGCTGCTGGTGCTGGTCGCGTACCTGACGCTGTGGGAGCGCAAGCTGATCGGCTGGATGCACGTGCGGCTTGGGCCGAACCGCGTCGGCTTCGCCGGCCTGCTGCAGCCGTGGGCCGACGCGGTCAAGCTGATCTTCAAGGAGATCATCGCGCCGGTGCAGGCCGACAAGCCGCTGTTCTTTCTCGCCCCGGTGATGGTGATGATGCCGGCGCTGGCGGCATGGGCGGTGGTTCCGTTCGGCCCGGGTCTGGTGCTCGCGGACATCAACGCCGGGCTGCTGTACGTGATGGCGATCACCTCGGTCGGCGTCTACGGCGTGATCATCGCCGGCTGGGCGTCGAACTCCAAGTATGCGTTTCTCGGCGCGATGCGCGCGGCCGCGCAGATGGTCAGCTACGAGCTCGCGATGGGTTTCGTTCTGGTCACCGTGCTGCTGGTCGCCGGCACGCTGAACATGACCGGCATCGTCGTCGGTCAGAACACCGGCTACTTCGCGTCGCGCGGGCTGAACTTCCTGTCGTGGAACTGGCTGCCGCTGCTTCCGCTCGCCGTGATCTACGTCGTGTCGAGCGTCGCCGAGACCAACCGCCATCCGTTCGACGTGGTCGAGGGCGAGAGCGAGATCGTCGCCGGCCACATGGTCGAATACTCGGGAATGAGCTTCGCCGTGTTCTTCCTGGCCGAGTACGCGAACATGATCCTGCTGTCGACGCTCGCGACGATCATGTTCCTCGGCGGCTGGGCTGCGCCGGTCAATCTGGAACTGCTGCTGGGTGTCGACTTCCCGGCCTGGTTCGACGGGCTGTCGAACTGGTTCTGGCTGTTCGCGAAGGCGTTTTTCGTCGTGTCGCTGTTCATCTGGTTCCGCGCGTCGTTCCCGCGCTACCGCTACGACCAGATCATGCGGCTCGGCTGGAAGGTCTTCATCCCGATCACGCTGATCTGGCTCGTGCTCGTCGCGGTCTGGATGCAGACGCCGTTCAACATCTGGAAGGCCGGGTGACCATGGGAGCCGTCCGCGAGTTCTTCGACAGCCTCTTGCTGCGCGAGCTGCTCAAGGGCATGGCGCTGACCGGGCGCTACATGTTCTCGCGCAAGATCACGATCCAGTACCCGGAAGAGAAGACGCCGATGTCGCCGCGCTTCCGCGGGTTGCACGCGCTGCGCAGGTATCCGAACGGCGAAGAGCGCTGCATCGCGTGCAAGCTGTGCGAGGCGGTCTGCCCCGCGCTGGCGATCACGATCGAATCGGCGCAGCGCGCCGACGGCACGCGCCGGACGACGCGCTACGACATCGATCTGACCAAGTGCATCTTCTGCGGTTTCTGCGAAGAAAGCTGCCCGGTCGATTCGATCGTCGAGACCCACATTCACGAGTATCACGGCGAGAAGCGCGGCGACCTTTACTACACGAAGGAGATGCTGCTCGCGATCGGCGATCGTTACGAGAAGGAGATCGCCGCGGCGCGCGCGGAGGACGCGCGCTACCGATAGCCGGCCGACGCCCGACAGCGCCCCAATGGACACCCAGACCCTCCTTTTTCTCGTGTTCTCCGCGATCCTGCTCGCGGCCGCCGTGCGCGTGATCACCGCGCGCAATCCGGTGCACGCGGTGCTCTTCCTTGTGCTGTCGTTCTTCTCGGCGGGCGCGCTGTGGATGCTCGCGCGCGCCGAGTTCCTGGCGATCGCGCTGGTGCTGGTGTACGTCGGCGCGGTGATGGTGCTGTTCCTGTTCGTCGTGATGATGCTCGACATCAACGTCGACCGGTTGCGGCAGGGTTTCTGGCGCCACCTGCCGCTGGCCGGCGTGGTCGCCGCGCTGATCGTGCTGCAGCTCTGGCTCGTGCTGTCGTATGGCCGCTGGCAGACGATGACCGCGCCCGGCCCCGGAATCCGCGAAGCCAACAACATCGAAGCGCTCGGGCGGCTCGCTTTCACCGAGTACGTATACCCGCTGCAGGTCGCCGGCGTGATCCTGCTGGTGGCGATCGTCGCGGCGATCGCGCTGACGCTGCGCCGGCGCAAGGACACGAAGTATCAGGACCCGTCGCGCCAGATCAAGGTCAGGCGCGAAGAGCGCGTGCGGCTGGTGTCGATGCCGCCCGACGCCGAGGGTCGGCAGACTGCGGCGGTGCCGTCGAAGAAAGGTTGAACAAGGGCGCGAGGAGAGGGAAAGAACAACAATGGTTTCGCTGTCCTGGTACCTGGGGGTCGGCGCGCTGCTGTTTGCGATCAGCGTGATCGGCATCTTCCTGAACCGCAAGAACCTGATCGTGCTGCTGATGGCGATCGAGCTGATGCTGCTCGCGGTCAACACCAACTTCATCGCGTTCTCGCACTACCTCGGCGACTTTCACGGGCAGGTGTTCGTGTTCTTCATCCTGACCGTCGCGGCGGCCGAATCGGCGATCGGCCTGGCGATCCTGGTGGTGCTGTTCCGCAACCTGTCGACGATCAACGTCGACGAACTGGACGCGCTGAAGGGCTGACCCGATGACCTCGATGCAGAAGCTGTACCTGCTCGTGCCGCTCGCGCCGCTCGCCGGTGCGATCCTCGCCGGGCTGGGCGGTCGCGTGCTCGGGCGCGCGGGCAGCCATACGGTGACGATCTTCGGCGTGCTGGTCGCAACGATCGCCTCCGCGTTGATCTTCGTGGATGTCGTCTACCGCGGCCACACGTTCAACGGCAACGTCTACACCTGGTCGACGGTGGGCGACCTGACGCTCGCGATCGGTTTCCTGATCGACCCGCTGACCGCGCTGATGATGCTGGTCGTCAGCTTCGTGTCGCTGATGGTGCACATCTACACGATCGGCTACATGGCCGACGATCCGGGCTACCAGCGCTTCTTCGCGTACATCTCGCTCTTCACCTTCTCGATGCTGATGCTGGTGATGAGCAACAACTTCCTGCAGCTGTTCTTCGGTTGGGAGGCGGTCGGGCTGGTCTCGTACCTGCTGATCGGCTTCTGGTACACGCGGCCGACGGCGATCCATGCGAACCTCAAGGCCTTCCTCGTCAACCGCGTCGGCGACTTCGGCTTCATCCTAGGCATCGGGCTCGTATTCGCGTACCTCGGCACGCTCGATTACGCGGCGGTGTTCAAGGCCGCGCCCGACCTCGTCGCCAAGGGTGCGACGCTGCCCGGAACCGACTGGGCGCTGATCACGGTGATCTGCGTGTGTCTGTTCATCGGCGCGATGGGCAAGAGCGCGCAGTTTCCGCTGCACGTCTGGCTGCCCGATTCGATGGAAGGCCCGACGCCGATCTCCGCGCTGATCCACGCGGCGACGATGGTTACCGCGGGCATCTTCATGGTCGCGCGCATGTCGCCGCTGTTCGAGCTGTCCGAGGCGGCACTGTCCTTCGTGATCGTGATCGGCGCGGTCACCGCGCTGTTCATGGGTTTCCTCGGCGTCGTTCAGAACGACATCAAGCGGGTCATCGCGTACTCGACGCTGTCGCAGCTCGGTTACATGACCGTCGCGCTCGGCGCCTCGGCGTATTCGGTCGCGATCTTCCATCTGATGACGCACGCGTTCTTCAAGGCGCTGTTGTTCCTCGCCGCGGGAAGCGTGATCATCGGACTGCACCACGACCAGGACCTGCGCAACATGGGCGGGCTGCGCAAGTACATGCCGGTGACCTGGGTCACGTCGCTGATCGGGTCGCTCGCGCTGATCGGGACGCCGTTCTTCTCCGGCTTCTACTCGAAGGACAGCATCCTGATCGCCACCGGCGCGTCAACCGTGCCGGGCAGCGGCTTCGCGTATTTCGCGGTGACCGCCGGCGTGTTCGTCACCGCGTTCTACTCGTTCCGCATGTACTTTCTCGCGTTCCACGGCCCCGAGCGCTTCGGCAGGCCGCATCACGAAGACCACGAAGACGAGGAACCGACCGGCGACCATCATCACGGGCTCGCACCCGGCGAGAAGCCGCACGAGTCGCCCGCGGTGGTGACGATCCCGCTGATCCTGCTGGCGATTCCGTCGGTCGTCATCGGCTTCGTCGCCATCGACAAGCTGCTGTTCGGCGACTTCTTCCGCGACGCGATCTTCGTCGACGCGAAGGCGCACCCGGCGATGGACGTGCTGCGCGAGCACTTTCACGGCGCGACCGCGATGGCGCTGCACGGTTTCGTGACGCTGCCGTTTTTCCTCGCGCTGGCCGGCGTGCTGCTCGCTTGGTTCTTCTATCTGAAACGGCCGGACATTCCGGACATGCTCGCGCAACGCTTCTCGGCGCTGTACGCGCTGCTCGTCAACAAGTACTACCTCGATCGCCTCAACGAGATCGTCTTCGCGGGTGGCGCGCGCGCGATCGGCCTGGGGCTGTGGAAGGGCGGCGACGTCGCGGTGATCGACGGCGTCGCGGTCAACGGCACCGCGCGGCTCGTCGGCTGGTTCGCCGGTGCGATCCGGTTCGTTCAGTCGGGCTACATCTATCACTACGCCTTCGCGATGCTGATCGGCATCGCGATCGCGCTGTTCTTCTTCCTGACGCTGCCCTACGTCTGGCCGGCGCTGACCGCACGGTAGGGGGCCGGACCGATGCAGACGACGACTCCCTGGCTGAGCCTCGCGATCTGGATCCCGATCGCGGCGGGTCTGTTCATCCTAGCGGTCGGGCGCGACCGCAGCGCCCCACTGGTCAAGACCGTCGCGCTCGCCGGCAGCCTGCTCGGACTGCTGGTCACCCTGCCGCTGTACACGCAGTTCGACCCGGCGCAGTCCGGGCTGCAGTTCGTCGAGAAGTGGCCGTGGATCGAGCGGCTGAACGCGTACTACCACCTCGGCGTGGACGGCATCTCGGTGTGGTTCGTGCCGCTGACCGCGTTGATGACGGTGCTCGTCGTGATCGCCGGCTGGGACGTGATCGAGCACCGGGTCGCGCAGTACAACGCCGCTTTCCTGATCCTGTCGGGGCTGATGATCGGCGTGTTCGTTGCCGCCGACGGGCTGCTGTTCTACGTGTTCTTCGAGGCGACGCTGATCCCGATGTACATCATCATCGGCGTGTGGGGCGGGCCGAGGCGGGTTTACGCGGCGTTCAAGTTCTTCCTGTACACGCTGGCCGGATCGCTGCTGATGCTGGTCGCGTTCGTGTACTTGTATTACACGGCGGGCGGCAGTTTCGACCTGGCGGCCTGGCACAGGCTGAAGATCCCGCTCGACGCGCAGATCCTGCTCTTTCTCGCCTTCTTCGCTTCGTTCGCGGTCAAGGTGCCGATGTGGCCGGTGCACACCTGGCTGCCCGATGCGCACGTCGAGGCGCCCACCGGCGGGTCGGTGATCCTGGCCGCGATCATGCTGAAGCTCGGCGCGTACGGCTTCGTTCGCTTCTCGCTGCCGATCACGCCCGACGCGTCGCACGAGCTGGCGTGGTTCATCATCGCGATCTCGCTCGTCGCGGTCGTCTACATCGGCTTCGTCGCGCTGGTGCAGACCGACATGAAGAAGCTCGTCGCGTACAGCTCGATCGCGCACATGGGATTCGTGACGCTCGGGTTCTTCATCTTCAGCCAGATCGGCGTCGAGGGCGCGCTCGTGCAGATGATCTCGCACGGCTTCGTCTCGGGCGCGTTGTTCCTGTGCATCGGCGTGCTGTACGACCGCATGCACAGCCGCGACATCGCCGACTACGGCGGCGTCGTCAACACGATGCCCAGGTTCGCCGCGCTGATGATGCTGTTCGCGATGGCCAACTCGGGGCTGCCGGCGACCAGCGGATTCGTCGGCGAGTTCATGGTGATCCTCGGCGCGGTCAAGCACAACTTCTGGATCGGCGCGGCCGCCGCGCTGACGCTGATCCTCGGCGCCGCGTACACGCTGTGGATGTACAAGCGGGTGATCTTCGGCGCGGTCGCCAACGAGCGCGTCGCCGCGCTGGCGGACCTGAACGCGCGCGAGTTCATCGTGCTCGGGGTGCTCGCGGTCGCGGTGCTCGCGATGGGCGTCTATCCGAAACCGTTCACCGATCTGATGCACGCGTCGGTGGCGGATCTGCTGCAGCACGTCGCGCAGTCGAAGGTGCCCGCGCCGGCGGTGCTGGGCGGGAACTGACGCGCATGGACAACATGGACAAACTCAACGTTCTTGCCGCCGCCCCGGAGATCGCGCTGCTCGCCGCGGCCGGTGCGGTCATGGTCGCCGATCTGTTCGTGTCCGATGCACGACGCAACGTCACTTATGCGCTGACGTTGGCCGCACTCGTGATTGTCTCGGCCGTCTGCGCGCATTTGCTGGGCAACGACGCGGTGCAGTACGCGTTCGGCGGGATGTACGTGACCGATCCGATGGCCAACGTGCTCAAGCTCTTCGCCGCGCTGTGCACCGCGCTGATGCTCGTCTACGCGCAGGGTTACGCGCGCGACCGCGGCATCTGGAAAGGCGAGATCTTCACGCTCGCGCTGTTCGCGCTGCTGGGCATCTTCGTGATGATCTCGGCCAACAACCTGCTCGTGATCTACCTCGGGCTCGAGTTGCAGGCGCTCGCGCTGTACGCGCTGGTCGCGCTGCGGCGCGACGACGCACGCGCGACCGAAGCGGCGATGAAGTACTTCGTGCTGGGCGCGCTGGCGTCGGGCTTCCTCCTGTACGGCATGTCGATGCTGTACGGCGCAGCGGGAACGCTCGACCTCAACGATCTGGCGCGGCGCATCGCGGGCGGCCAGGTCGCGAGCCGGCCCGCATTGGTGCTCGGCACCGTTTTCATCGTCGCCGGACTCGGATTCAAGTTTGGCGCGGTGCCTTTCCACATGTGGGTGCCCGACGTTTATCACGGCGCGCCCACACCGGTCACGGTGCTGATCGGCTCGGCGCCGAAGATCGCGGCCTTCGCGATCGCGTTCCGGCTGCTGGTCGAGGGCCTGCTGCCGCTCGCGCTCGACTGGCAGAAGATGCTCGTCGTGCTCGCGGTCGGGTCGCTCGTGATCGGCAACGTCACCGCGATCGCGCAGAGCAACCTCAAGCGCATGCTCGCGTATTCGACGATCGGGCAGATGGGTTTCATGCTGCTCGCGATGCTGTCGGGGGTGGTCGGCGGCGACACGATGTCGACCGCGAACGCGTACAGCGCGGCGATGTTCTACGTGATCACCTACGCGATCACCACGCTCGGCACCTTCGGCATCATCATGCTGCTGGCGCGGCAGGGCTTCGAGGCCGAGGAGATCGCCGATCTGCGCGGCCTGAACCGGCGCAGCCCGTGGTACGCGTTCGTGATGCTCGTGCTGATGTTCTCGCTCGCCGGCGTTCCGCCGACGGTCGGCTTCCACGCCAAGCTCGTCGTTCTGCAGGCGCTGCTCGGCAGCGGGATCAGCTCGGGCATGGTGTGGCTGGCGGTGATCGCGGTGCTGTTCTCGCTGGTCGGCGCGTATTACTACCTGCGCGTCGTCAAGGTCATGTACTTCGACGAGCCGGCCGACGCGGCGCCGATCGTCGCCGCGCCGGACATGCGCATGGCGCTGTCCGCCAACGGCGTCGCGGTGCTCGTGCTCGGCATCATCCCGCAGTACCTGCTCGCGCTTTGCGCGAACGCGATGATCAGGACGCTCGGCGGGTAGCGTGATGAGCGATCTGCCGGCATCCGTCGATCCGCTCGCCGAGGAGACGCTCGAGTCGACGCTCGTCTACGACGGCGTCCTGCTGAAGGTCTACTCGGACCAGGTGCGCTGTCCCGACGGTCACATCGCGACCCGCGAATACCTGCATCATCCGGGCGCGGTGATGATGATCCCGCTGCTCGACGACGGGCAGGTCGTGCTCGAGCGCCAGTACCGCTATCCCGCGCGGCGCAGCTTCACGGAATTCCCGGCGGGGAAGATCGACCCCGGCGAGGGGCTGCTCGCGTGCGCGCAGCGCGAGCTGATGGAAGAGACCGGCTACAGCGCGGCCGAATGGATCTATCTCGGCGGCTTCTACAACGCGATCGGCTACTGCGACGAAAAGATCGAGGTCTACCTCGCCCGGGGACTGAAGCGCGAGCGCGAACCGAACAACGACGCCGGCGAGGTGCTCGAGATCTTCACTGCGCCGTGGGAAGACGTGCTCGAGTGGGTGCGCGAGGGCAGCGTCACCGACGTCAAGACGATCGTCGGCGTGTACTGGCTCGAGCGCTACCTCGCCGGCGAGTGGGAAAAGCCGGCGGACTGAGCGTCGTCCTCAGCACGCGCGCAGCGCGTTTTCCAGGTCGGCGATCAGGTCGTCCTCGTGTTCGAGGCCGATCGAAACGCGGATCAACCCTTCGGTGACGCCGACCTGCCGGCGGACGTCCTCCGGAACGCCCGAGTGCGTGGTCGACGCCGGGTGGCAGACCAGCGACTCGGTGCCGCCCAGGCTGACCGCGGACTTGAACAGCGCCAGCGCATTGATGAAGCGAAACGCCGTGTCGCGTCCGCCGTCGAGCACGAACGAAAACGTCGAACCCGGGCCGCTGCACTGGCGGCGATAGACCTGCTGGTAGGCGGGATCGGCGATGTGTTCCGGATGCAGCACCCGGACCCTGCGGATCGGGTTGTCGGCGAGCCAGCGCGCGACCCGGCTGCCGGTCTGCGCGGCGCGCTGCATCCGCAGCACGAGCGTTTCCATCGAACGCGCGATCATCCACGACGAATGCGGGTCGAGCTGCGAGCCGAAAGCGCCGCGCATCAGCTTGAGCTTGCGGATCAACTCGGCGCGCCCCGTGACGCCGCCTGCGACCAGATCGCTGTGCCCGCCGACGTACTTGGTCAACGAGTAAACGGACAGATCGATACCGTCGCGGATCGGGTGCTGGAAGATCGGGCCGAGCATCGTGTTGTCGCAGGCGGCGAGCGGACGGTAGCCGTGCCTGCGCTCGAACGCGGCGAGCGCCTGTCCGACCGCCTGCAGGTCGATCAGCGCGTTGGTCGGGTTGGCAGGCGTCTCGATGTAGAACAACGCCACCTTGCCCCGCGCGGCCGCCGCTTCGAGCGCCGCCTCCATGTCCGGCTGCGACAGTCCGTCGGTGAACGGGTGGCCGCCGACACCCCACTCGGGCAGGATCTTGCGGATCAAGGTCTCGGTGCCCCCGTACAGCGGCGTCGAATGAACGATCTGATCGCCGGGCCGCAGGAAGGTCATGAACACCATGCCGATCGCGGCCATGCCGCTGGAGGTCACCGCGGCCGCTTCGGCGTCGTCGAGCAGCGCGAGCCGGTCCTCGACGATCTCGAGGTTCGGATGATTGAATCGGCTGTAGACGAGCCCGGCACCGGTGTCCTGCGGCGGTGGCTTGCGGCCGGCGACCACGTCGAAGAACGCGGCGCCGTCCTCCGCGGTGCGGAACGCGAAGGTCGAAGTCAGGAACACCGGCGGCTTGACCGCGCCCTCGGACAGGAACGGGTCGTAGCCGTACGACATCATCTGCGTCTCGGCGTGCAGTTCCCGGTTGCGGATCACCTTCTTGTGATAGTTCGCGTAGGACATCCGAATCTCCTCGCGCTCGCGCGTGTGATGGCGCGATCGTCCGGGATTTCGGGGTCCCGTTCAAGCCGGGCGGGCGCCGCGATCTGCGGACCACCTCGACGCCGGCGCGGCCAGCGCGCGGCCGCCCTCACATGTTCGTGTAGTTCGGCCCGCCGCCGCCTTCGGGAACGACCCAGACGATGTTCTGCGTCGGATCCTTGATGTCGCAGGTCTTGCAGTGCACGCAGTTCTGGAAATTGATCTGCAGCCGGTCCTGCCCGTCCGCTTTGACGAACTCGTACACGCCCGCCGGGCAGTAGCGGCTCTCGGGGCCCGCGTACCTGGCGAGGTTGATCGCCACCGGCACCGTCGGGTCCTTCAGCTTCAGGTGCGGCGGCTGGTTTTCCTCGTGATTCGTGTTCGACAGGAACACCGACGACAGCTTGTCGAACGTGATCGCGTTGTCGGGCTTCGGGTAGGCGATCGGCTCGCACTCCGCCGCGGGCTTGAGCTTCTCGTGATCGGCCTTCGTTCGATGCAACGTCCAAGGCGCCTTGCCGCGGAAGATCAACTGGTCGATGCCCCACATCACCGCGCCGACGTACAGACCCTTGTCGAGCCACGGCTTGAAGTTGCGCGCGCGATGGAGCTCGTCGTACAGCCACGAGCGCTCGAAGGCCTGCGGGTACGCAGCAAGCTCGTCGTGCGCGCGGCCGTTCGCGAGCGCTTCGAACGCCGCCTCGGCGGCGAGCATGCCGCTCTTGATCGCCGCGTGCGAGCCCTTGATCCGCGGCGCGTTCAGAAAGCCCGCGTCGCAGCCGATCAGCGCGCCGCCCGGAAATACGAGCTTCGGCAGCGACTGGATGCCGCTCGCATTGATCGCGCGCGCGCCGTAGCCGACGCGCTTTCCGCCTTCGAGGAAGGCGCGGATCGTCGGGTGCGTCTTGTAACGCTGGAACTCCTGGAACGGCTCGAGGTAGGGGTTCTCGTAGCCGAGCCCGACGACGAGCCCGAGAGAGACCTGGTTGTTCTCGAAGTGATACATGAAGCCGCCGCCGTAGGTCTTCGCGTCGAGCGGCCAGCCCGCGCTGTGCACGACGAGCCCGGGCACGTGCTTCGCGGGATCGATCTCCCACACTTCCTTGATGCCGATGCCCCAGGTTTGCGGATCGCGGCCCTCCATCAGCCGGTAGCGATCGAGCAACTGCTTGCCGAGGTGACCCCGCGCGCCTTCGGCGAACAGCGTGTATTTGCCGATCAGTTCGACGCCGGGCTGGAAGTTCGCGGTCGGCTGCCCATCCTTGCCGATGCCCATGTCGCCGGTGGCAACGCCACGCACCGCGCCGCGCTCGTCGTACAGGATCTCGGCCGCGGCGAAGCCCGGGAACAGTTCGACGCCGAGCGCTTCGGCCTGCTTGCCCAGCCAGCGCACGACGTTCGCCAGGCTGACGATGTAATAGCCGTCGTTGATGAAGCAGTCGGGCAGCAGCCAGTGCGGGTTATAAAGTGCCCGCTTCTCGGTGAAGATGTAGAAGCGGTCTTCGGTGACGGGGGTGTTCAACGGCGCGCCGCGCTCCTTCCAGTCGGGAAGCAGCTCCGTCATCGCGATCGGATCCATCACCGCGCCAGAGAGGATGTGCGCGCCGATCTCCGATCCCTTTTCGAGCACGCAGACGCTGACGTCGCGGCCCTTGTCCGCGGCGAGCTGCTTGATCCGAATCGCCGCCGCGAGCCCCGCCGGGCCGCCGCCGACGATCACGACGTCGTATTCCATGCTTTCGCGCTGAATTTGCCCCATGCCGGCCCCGGTCGACTCTTGCGTGACGCGCGATTGTCGGCAAGTTCGTTAGAGCCCGCAATCCAGTGTGCGATCATCCGGCGCGCAGGCAGGGCGAACCGACATGCAGACCGATCTGAAAGAGAAAATCGCGCTCGTCACGGGCGCAAGCAGCGGGCTCGGCGCGCAGTTCGCGCGCACGCTGGCGGCCAACGGCGCGCTCGTCGTTCTCGCGGCGCGCCGCGTCGAGCGACTGAAGGACCTGCGCGCGGAGATCGAGGCCGAAGGCGGAGCGGCCGACGTCGTGCCGCTGGACGTCACCGACCTCGACTCGGTCGCCGCCGCGGTGGCCAAGATCGAGTCCGAAAACGGGCCGATCGACATCCTGATCAACAACTCCGGCGTGTCGACCACGCAGCGTCTCGTCGATGTGAGCGCCGTCGACTTCGACCACGTGTTCGGCACCAACGTCAAGGGCGCGTTCTTCGTCGCGCAACAGGTCGCCAAACGCATGATCGCGCGCTCGCGCCAGCAGCGCGACTTCCGCGGCCGGATCGTCAACATCGCTTCGGTCGCGGGGCTGAAGGTCGTGCCGCAGATCGGGCTGTACTGCATGAGCAAGTCGGCGGTGATCCAGATGACGCGCGCGCAGGCGCTCGAGTGGGGCCGCTACGGCATCAACGTCAACGCGATCTGTCCCGGCTACATCCGCACCGAGATCAACGATGCGCATTGGGAAACCGAGTCCGGCCAGAAGCTGATCCAGATGCTGCCGCGCCGGCGCGTCGGCACGCCGGCGGACCTCGATTCGGTGCTGCTGATGCTGGTCGCCGACGAGTCGCAGTTCATCAACGGCGCGGTGATTTCCGCCGACGACGGGCTGTCGGTGACGTGACCGCCGTGCGCGGCGGCCGGCACCGGCGTTTCAAGTTCCACTGGATGACCCCGGAGTACACCGGGGCGAACACGTTCCCACGACGATGAAAGAATTCCTTTGCGAAATCCCCCTGCGCTGGGGCGAGATGGACGCAACGCCAAAGGCGTTCCACATCGGGCGCCGTGCGCCGTGGCGTCCGGTGGGCTGGAGCCGGTCATGAAGGAGTTCGTTTGCGAGATTCCGCTGCGCTGGGGCGACATGGACGCCATGGCGCACCTGAACAACGTCCAGTACTTCCGGCTGATGGAGGAGGCGCGGATCCGCTGGTTCGCGCAGTTCGGTTTCCCCACGCTGCCGAGCGGCGAGGCGCCAATCCTGGCGCACGCCGCTTGTGATTTCGTCAAGGCGATGACTTATCCCGGCACCGCGGTCGTCAAGCAGATCGTCACGCGCGTCGGGCGCTCGAGCATCGAGATGTCGATCGTCATCGAACGCAGCGACGAGCCCGGCGTTGCCTACGCGACCGGCCGCACGGTCATCGTGTGGTACGACTATCGGGCGGGCAAATCGGCGCCCTGGCCCGACCACGTGCGCGCCGCGCTGGCCTGAGCCGCGCGCCGTAGAATCGCACCCAGTTCGCCGGGACGCGGCGCACCGTGCTGTCGCGTCCCGATCGCATCTCAAGTCCCGTTGGAGGATTCAGTGAACAAGATCTACCCCTCGGCCGCGGCGGCGCTGGCAGACGTGGTCAAGGACGGCCAGACGATCGCCGTCGGCGGCTTCGGGCTGAGCGGCATCCCGGAGGCGCTGATCGAGGCATTGCGCGACTCGGGCGTGAAGAACCTGACGTGCGTCAGCAACAACGCCGGTGTGGACGGCTTCGGCCTCGGGCTGCTGCTGGCCACGCGGCAGATCAAGAAGATGATCTCGTCGTACGTCGGCGAGAACAAGGAGTTCGAGCGGCAGTACCTTGCGGGCGAACTCGAACTGGAGTTCACGCCGCAGGGGACGCTCGCCGAGCGGATGCGCGCCGGCGGCGCCGGGATCCCTGCGTTCTTCACGCGGACCGGCGTGGGCACGATCGTCGCCGAGGGCAAGCCGACGATGGTGTTCGACGGCGTCTGGGGCAACCACGAGTACGTGATGGAGCGCTCGATCCGGGCCGACGTGTCGCTGGTCAAGGCGTGGAAAGCGGACAAGCAGGGCAACCTCGTCTATCGCAAGACCGCGCGCAACTTCAACCCGGTCGTCGCGATGTGCGGCAAGGTGACGATCGCCGAAGTCGAGCAGATCGTCGAGAACGGCGAGATCGATCCGGATCACGTTCACACGCCCGGAATCTTCGTCAAGCGGCTCGTACTGAACCCCAATCCGCAGAAGCGGATCGAGAACCGCACCGTCCGGCCGAAATGAATTGGAGACACTGACATGCCTTGGACCAGGGAAGAGATGGCCGCCCGCGCGGCGCAGGAACTGAAGGACGGCTTCTACGTGAACCTCGGCATCGGACTGCCGACGCTGGTGGCGAACTACATTCCGCCCGGCATCGACGTGATGCTGCAGTCGGAAAACGGGCTGCTCGGCATCGGCCCGTTCCCGACCGAGGACGAGATCGATCCGGACCTGATCAACGCCGGCAAGCAGCTCGTCACCGCGCTGCCGGGATCGAGCTTCTTCTCGAGCGCGGACTCGTTCGCGATGATCCGCGGCGGCCACATCAACCTCGCGATCCTCGGTGCGATGCAGGTCAGCGAAAAGGGCGACCTCGCCAACTGGATGATCCCCGGCAAGCTCGTCAAGGGGATGGGCGGCGCGATGGACCTGGTCTCGGGTGTGGAGCGCGTGATCGTGCTGATGGAGCACTGCGCGAAGAACGGCGAGCACAAGATCCTGCAGCAGTGCACGCTGCCGCTCACCGGCAAGGGCGTGGTCAACCGCATCATCACCGACCTCGGCGTGTTCGACGTGACGCCCGATGGCCTGACGGCGGTCGAACTGGCGCCGGGGGTGACGCCGGACGAGGTGCGCGTGAAGACCGGCTGCCACGTGCACCTTTCGCAGCTGGCCGCCGCCTGAATCCGCGTCCCGCGTCGCGCATCGTGCCGCGCGCGACGGCGAAGTCCCCGTGTCCGCTTCGCAGCCGGCCTGCAATCGCCAGCGGGTGCCGAGCACCCCGAGTTGAAAAGGTGCAAGGGGATCTTCGGACCGTCGTCGAGGTCGGCCCTGACTGCTGAGCGATGAGCACCTCGAACCGCTTCGCCGAACACGAGCACGGCGACAGCGCGCACACGCACCAGGCGCGGCCGCAAGGCGCGCAGCCGCTGGCGATCGCGGTCGCGCTCACACTGGGCTACGCGCTGATCGAAGTGGCCGGCGGGCTGTGGTCCGGTTCGCTCGCGCTGCTTGCGGACGCAGGGCACATGGTGACCGACTCGGCCGCGCTGCTGTTCGCGCTCGCCGCGAACATCATCGCGCGCCGGCCGGTGTCGGACCGTCACTCCTTCGGGCTGGCGCGCGTCGAGGTGATCGCGGCGTTCGTCAACGCGCTCGCGATGCTGGGCGTGGTCGCCTGGATCTTCTACGAGGCGATCGATCGCCTGCGCGCACCCGTCCCGGTCAAGGGGCTGGGCGTGTTCACGATCGCCGGGGTCGGGCTGCTGATCAACGTCGCGGTCGCCTGGACGCTGTCGCGGGATCGCGACAACGTCAACACGCGCGCGGCCTTCATCCATGTCCTGGGCGATCTGCTCGGGTCGGTCGCCGCGATCGCCGCAGGTCTGATCATCTACTTCGGCGGACCGCTGGTCGCGGACCCGCTGCTGTCGATGTTCGTCGCGGCGCTGATCCTGCGCTCGACCTTCGGGGTCCTGCGCGAGACGACCTTCGTGCTGCTCGACAGTGTGCCGCAGGGCGTCGACTACCAGAAGGTCGGGCGATCGCTCGCGCAGATTCCCGGTGTCCTGTCGGTCCACGATCTGCACGTGTGGTCGATGGTGCCCGGCCGCAGCGCGCTGTCGGCCCACGTGCTCGTCGACGACATCGAGCGCTGGCCGGTCGTGCTGCACCAGGCGCGCTTCATCCTGCGTCGTGACTTCAACATCGACCACATCACGCTGCAACCCGAGTGGCTGCGCAAAGACGTGCCCGACACGGCGATTCCGGTCAAGCGATCATCCTGACCAGCCACAGCGCGCCCATCATCAGCGGCTGGTGGGCGAGGTACACGGTCAGGCTCCAGACGCCGAGAAAGGCGAGCCAGCGCGGCGGCGCTTCGTTCAGCGCGCGTAGCGCCGGTGCGATCGCGAAGCCGCGCCGCTGCCATAGCGCACCAAGGGCCACACCGATCAGCACCACGCCGATCCACGGAAACAGCGGAACGTAGTCCTCGGTACGCGGCTTGACCGTCACGAAGCCGACGATGTTCAGCGGCATCGGGTTGAACGCGGCGTCCTTCACCCACCATCCGAGCGCGATCGCCGCGCCGCCCAGCAGCAGGTTCCACGGACCGAGGGCGACCAACGGGCGCGCCAGCACCAGCGCGACGGCGATGAAATGCAGGATGCCGAACCACACATAGCGCGGCCCGAACACGAGCCACGTGCCGGCGGACACGAGCGCCGCGGCGACTGCGATCTGCGCCCAGCGCGACCAGAAGTCGCGCCACGCGGGCTTGTACGCCGTGCGCAGCACGAGGCTGACACCGACCAGCAGGAGAAACTGAGTGACGATCGCCGTGCGCCAACCTACCCACGGCTGATCGCGCGTCATCGCGAGCTTCACCCAGCCGAAGTAGTTCAGGTCGTAGATGAAGTGATAGGCGATCATCTGCGCGACCGCGAAGCCGCGCAGCGCGTCGATCAGCGCGAGGCGGGGAGGCTTGCTCGACGGCATCGGAAAGGGAGATCGGGCGGGCGTGGCAGATGCTACCCGTGCGTAGACTTGGGCGACGCCGAAAATGGACGGGTCAGGCGGCGTGGCCTATTCTGACCGTTCGATGCCGACGCGACCGACGGCCATGAACCGTCGAAGGGTATAGACCGGAGCACATCTGACGCGATGGACCGGACCGACTCCGCTCATGGCCGCTGCCAGTGCGGCGCGCTGCAATTCTCGGTGCGCTTGCCGACCAAGTGGATCGCGCACTGCCACTGCACGATGTGCCGGCGCGCGCACGGGGCGGCGTTCGTCACGTGGGTCGGCGTCGACGAAACGGCGTTCGAGCTCGCCGACCCCGACGGGTTGCTGCGCTGGTACGCGTCGTCGCCGCAGGCGCAGCGCGGCTTTTGCGCGCGCTGCGGCAGCATGCTGTTGTTCCGCTCGACGCGTTGGCCGGGCGAGATCCACGTCGCTCGCGCGAACTTCGATTCGCCGCTGGACCGCGAACCGCAGGCGCACGTGTTTTACGACACGCGCGTGCCCTGGGTCGAAGTGAACGATGCTTTGCCGAAGCGCCCGCCATCAGCCAGTTGAACTGCGCCGGGGCTGGCGCGGACAGGCCGCTTCGCGCCGAAGGCGCGCGGCGTCAGAGTGCCGAGCGCAGCAACGCGGCCAGCTCTTCCACGCGCGCTACCCATTCGCGATGCCACAGCAGCATCGCGAAGCCGGCTGCAGTGGCGAGCGCGACCGCGAGCGGCCGCCGCCAGCGCTGCCAAGCGCGGCGCGCGGCGCTCGGCCGCTGGCGCTCGGCCGCAGCCTCTTGCTGTTGCACCTGCATGCGCAGGGCTTCGAGGGGAATGCGCATCGTCAGGTTCAGCGCGGAGACGACGAGCTGCTGCGGAAGCTGGCCGCGGACTTCCTTGGCGAGGCCGAACGCAACGAGCCGCGCGGCGTTGCGTGGCGCCCGAATCGCATCGACGCCGGGGTCCGCAGCGAGAATCTCGCGCAGCGTGCGAGCGCCGTTGAACGCGGCGAGCAGCCGACGCTGCGGCCCGCTCAGGTTCAGTTGCGGCTTTTCCAGTTCGGCTTGGCCGCGCCGCGTCCGCTCGAGCGCGACGTCGAGCGGGTCGGCGGACGCCGCACTGGGAACACCGAGCGCGTTCGGATCGACGGACATGGCCGGCATGGCTGACTGGCGAAAAACGGATGGATGATGCGCGGATCGTAGCGGTCGCGCCATAGGATGCCGAGAGGCCGAACGGATGAGGATTCTTTTTCGGCGGTGCGTCAGAAGTTGCCCTACAGGGTCGACGAGCGTCGGAGCGGTCGTTGATCCCGATCAAGGACGGCGACGCGGATTGCCTAAAGTCGCCGCGCCGCGGCGCTCCGCTGGGCGCGGTGCCTTGGGTGCGCTCGCCGCGGCTGCGCTGCTCGCGAGCGCCGGCGCGTCATCGGCTTTCGACGTGCAGGGCCATCGGGGTGCGCGCGGGCTCGCGCCGGAGAACACGCTGGCGGCTTTTCGCGCGGCGCTGGCGATCGGCGTGACGACGATCGAGACCGACCTCGCGATGACGAAGGACGGCGTGCTCGTACTCGCGCACGATCCGCGCCTGAACCCGGCGCTCGCGCGCGACGCGGAGGGCCGGTGGCTCGCGGCGGAAGGACCCGCGATCGGCGCTTTGACGCTCGATGAGTTGCGACGCTACGACGTCGGCCGGCTCAATCCCGGGCACCGCTACGCGCGCCAGTGGCCGCACCAGCGGCCCGCCGACGGCGAACGCATACCGACGCTCGCGCAACTGATCGAGCTGGTGAAGGCGAGCGGCGCAGCCGTGCGGCTGAACGTCGAGACCAAGGTCGCGCCGAACGACCCGGACACGCCGGAGCCGGTGCTCTTCGCGCGGACGGTGGTCGAGTCGTTGCGCCGGTCAGGCGTGGCCGAACGGACGACGATTCAGTCGTTCGACTGGCGCACGCTGCTCGAGGTCAGGCGCATCGCGCCGGAGATCGCGACGGCGTGCCTGACGATCGAGGCCGAAGCTTTCGACACGGTGCGCGCGGATGCGAGCGGCGCGTCGCCGTGGCACGCGGGGCTGAAGCGCTCGGACCACGGCGAATCGCTGCCCCGGCTGGTCAAGGCCGCCGGCTGCGCAACGTGGTCGATGTTCTGGCGCAACCTCACGCCGGCGCTCGCCGCCGAAGCGAGAGCGCTCGGACTGAAGCTGCTGCCGTGGACGGTGAACGAGCCGGCCGCGATGGCGCGATTGATCGACCTGGGCGTGGACGGAATCATCACGGACTACCCCGATCGCCTGCGCGCCGTGATGGCGGAACGAGGCATGGCGTTGCCCGAACCGGCGACCGCGGCGCTCACGCCGCTTCGCTGAATCTCGGCTCGTCGCTCCGGCGCGTTGCGTATACTGCCGCTTTACCGGTAACGCACGCGCTGCGACAACGCAGCCGGCACCCCACGAACATGACGAAATACGTCTTCGTTACCGGTGGCGTCGTGTCCTCCCTCGGCAAGGGCATCGCCGCCGCCTCGCTCGCTGCGATCCTCGAATCGCGCGGCCTCAAAGTCACCCTGATCAAGCTCGATCCCTACATCAACGTCGATCCGGGGACGATGTCGCCGTTTCAGCACGGCGAGGTGTTCGTCACCGAAGACGGCGCGGAAACGGACCTCGACCTCGGTCATTACGAGCGCTTCATCTCGGCGAAGATGAAGCGCGTGAACAACTTCACGACCGGACAGATCTACGAGTCGGTGATCAAGAAGGAGCGGCGCGGCGAATACCTCGGCAAGACGGTGCAGGTGATTCCGCACATCACCAACGAGATCCAGGAGTTCATCGAGCGCGGCGCGAAGGCGGCGTGGGACGGCAAGACCGACGTCGCGATCGTCGAGATCGGCGGAACCGTGGGCGACATCGAGTCGCTGCCCTTCGTCGAGGCGGCGCGGCAGATGAGCCTGCGGCTCGGCCGAGGCTCGTGCTGCTTCGTGCACCTGACGCTGGTGCCCTTCATCCCGTCGGCCGGCGAGCTGAAGACCAAGCCGACGCAGCACAGCGTGCAGAAGCTGCGCGAGATCGGCATCTCGCCCGACGTGCTGCTGTGCCGCGCCGACCGCCCGATCCCCGAAGAGGAGCGCGCGAAGATCTCGCTGTTCTCGAACGTCCCGCTGAACGCGGTGATCTCGGTGTGGGACGTCGACTCGATCTACAAGGTGCCGTCGATGCTGCACAAGCAGGGGCTCGACGAGATCGTCTGCTTCGCGCTCGGCATCGTGTCGCGGCCGGCCGATCTGTCGACCTGGGACAAGCTCGTCTACGCGCTCGAGCACCCGGAGCACGAGGTCCGCATCGGCATGGTCGGCAAGTACGTCGACCTTTCGGACTCGTACAAGTCGCTGAACGAGGCGCTGACGCACGCGGGCATCCATACGCGTACGCGCGTGACGATCGAGTACGTCGACTCCGAGCAGATCGAGCGCGAGGGCACGGCCGTGCTCAAGAATCTCGATGCGATCCTCGTGCCGGGCGGTTTCGGCAAGCGCGGTACCGAGGGCAAGATCAAGGCGATCCAGTTCGCTCGCGAGAACAAGGTGCCGTATCTGGGTATCTGCCTCGGCATGCAGCTGGCGACGATCGAATTCGCGCGCAACGTGTGCGGACTGGCGGGTGCGAACTCGACCGAGTTCGACCCGGACACGCCGCATCCCGTGGTCGCGCTGATCACCGAGTGGATGGACCGCACCGGACGCGTCGAGCGGCGCAGCGACAAGTCGGACCTCGGCGGAACGATGCGGCTCGGCGCACAGCGTGTGCCGGTCGAACCCGGCACGCTCGCCTATCGGATCTACGGCCCCGAAGTCAACGAGCGACACCGGCACCGCTACGAAGTGAACAACGTCTACGTTCCGCAGCTCGAGGCGAAGGGTCTGAAGATCTCCGCGCGCACGCCGAGCGAAAACCTGCCCGAGATGATGGAGTTGCCGGGTCATCCGTTCTTCTTCGGCGTGCAGTTCCACCCGGAGTTCACTTCGACGCCGCGGGCGGGTCATCCGCTGTTCAAGGCCTACGTCGAGGCAGCGCTCGCCTACCGGCAGGCCAAGAGCGGCGCGTCGCTGCAGAAGGTCGCGTGATGAAACTGTGCGGCTTCGAAGCTGGGCTCGACCGTCCGCTGTTCCTGATCGCCGGCCCGTGCGTCGTCGAAAGCGAGGCGATGGCGCTCGACACCGCCGGCCGGCTCAAGGAGATCACCGCATCGCTCGGGATCCCTTTCATCTACAAGTCGAGCTACGACAAGGCCAACCGCAGCTCCGGCAAGAGCTTCCGCGGGCTTGGCATCGACGAGGGGCTGCGCATCCTGGCGGAAGTGAGGACGAAGATCGGCGTGCCGGTGCTGACCGATGTGCACGATGAAGACGAGGTTCCGATCGCAGCGCGGGTCGTCGACGTGATCCAGACGCCGGCATTCCTGTGCCGGCAGACCGACTTCATTCGCGCGTGCGCCGTCAGCGGTCGGCCGGTCAACATCAAGAAGGGGCAGTTCCTCGCGCCGCACGACATGAAGAACGTGGTCGACAAGGCGCGCGAGGCGGCGCGCGAGGCGGGTCTGTCGGAGGACCGCTTCCTCGTCTGCGAGCGTGGCGCCAGTTTCGGCTACAACAACCTCGTCTCGGACATGCGATCGCTCGCGATCATGCGCGAGACAGGCTGCCCGGTCGTCTTCGACGCGACGCATTCGGTGCAGTTGCCGGGCGGGCAGGGTACATCGAGCGGCGGGCAGCGCGAATTCGTACCGGTGCTCGCTCGAGCGGCGGTCGCCGTCGGCATCGCCGGCGTCTTCATGGAGACGCACCCGGACCCGAAGAACGCCAAGTCCGACGGTCCGAACGCCGTGCCGTTGAACCGGATGCGCGAACTGCTCGAAACGCTCGTCGAACTGGACCGCGTGACCAAGAAGCGCGGCTTCGTCGAAACGGACTTTCGCTGAGGAGGCGTGATGCCCGCTGCGTACGTGCTGGTCGAAATGAAAGTGACCGATCCGGAGCGGTACAAGCAGTACATGGCCGCGGCGCCCGCGACGATTGCCGCGGCTGGCGGTGAATACCTGGCGCGCGGTGGCCGGCACGAGACGCTCGAAGGCGACTGGCAGCCGGCGCGCGTCGCGGTGGTCAAGTTCCCGAGCCTCGAGGCGGCCAAGGCGTGGTACGACGGACAGCAGTACCGCGCGGTCCGCGCCAAGCGTGCCGGCGCCACCGAATACTTCAACATGATCGTGGTGGAAGGCGTTCAGCCGGCACCCTGAGCCACAGACAGAAGGAGATCCATGTCGTCCATCGTTGACCTGATCGGCCGCGAGATCCTCGACTCGCGCGGCAATCCGACCGTCGAGTGCGACGTGCTGCTCGAAAGCGGCGTCATGGGCCGCGCGGCGGTCCCGTCGGGCGCGTCGACCGGCTCGCGCGAGGCGATCGAACTGCGCGACGGCGACAAGGGCCGCTACGGCGGCCGCGGCGTGCTCAAGGCGGTCGAGAACATCAACACCGAGATCTCCGAAGCGGTGATGGGGCTCGAAGCCAACGAGCAGGCCTTCCTCGACCGCACGCTGATCGATCTGGACGGCACGGAGAACAAGTCGCGGCTCGGCGCCAACGCGTTGCTCGCCGTGTCGATGGCGGTCGCGAAGGCTGCGGCCGAGGAGGCGGGGCTGCCGTTGTACCGCTACTTCGGCGGCAGCCAGGCCATGCAGATGCCGGTGCCGATGATGAACGTGATCAACGGCGGCGCGCACGCGAACAACAACCTCGACTTGCAGGAGTTCATGATCGTTCCCGTCGGCGCGACGAGCTTCGCCGAGGCGCTGCGCTACGGCGCGGAAGTCTTCCACGCGCTGAAGAAGTTGATCCACGACCGCGGCATGAGCACGGCGGTCGGCGACGAAGGCGGCTTCGCGCCGAACGTGAAGAACCACGAGGCGGCGATCCAGCTCGTTCTGGAGGCGATCGACAAGGCTGGCTACGAGGCAGGCAGCCAGATCGCGCTCGCGCTCGACTGCGCAGCGAGCGAGTTCTACAAGGACGGCAAGTACCACCTCGCGGGCGAGAAGCTCGCGCTCGACGCGAAGGGCTTCACCGACCTGCTGGCGACGTGGTGCGACAAGTACCCGATCGTGTCGGTCGAGGACGGCATGGCCGAGGACGACTGGGACGGCTGGGAGCATCTGACGAGGACGCTCGGCGCGCGCGTGCAACTGGTCGGCGACGACATCTTCGTCACCAACACGCGCATCCTGCGCGAAGGAATCAAGCGCGGCGTGGCCAACTCGATCCTGATCAAGATCAACCAGATCGGCACGCTGACCGAAACCTTCGCCGCGATCGAAATGTCCAAGCGCGCCGGCTACACGGCCGTCATCAGCCATCGCTCGGGCGAGACCGAGGACGCGACGATCGCCGACATCGCCGTCGGCACCAATGCGCTGCAGATCAAGACCGGCTCGCTCTCCCGCTCCGACCGCATCGCCAAATACAACCAGCTCCTGCGCATCGAGGAGGACCTCGGCGACATCGCGAGCTATCCCGGGCGCGGGGCGTTCTACAACCTGAGGTAGCCGCGTCGCGATGCGCGCGCTGACGATCGTCCTGGGCATGCTGCTGCTGGCGATCCAGTGGCCGCTTTGGTTCGGCAAGGGCGGTTGGCTGCGCGTGTGGGAACTGCAGCGCAGCCTCGAGGCGCAGCGGCAGGCCAACGGCGCGCTCGCCGCGCACAACGCCGCGCTGGCCGCCGAAGTGCGCAGTCTCAGGGAGGGCCGCGACGCGATCGAGGAGCGTGCGCGGCAGCAGCTCAACATGATCCGCGGCGACGAGGTGTTCTTCCAGTTCGTCACGCCACCGCAACCCGCCGCGGCCGAAAAGAAGTAACCGGCATGAACCTGTACGCGAAGCTCGTCGCGCGCGAGCGCGAAGGCCGGCCGCTGAAAGTCGGCCTGATCGGCGCCGGCAAGTTCGGCTCGATGTATCTGTCGCAGGCGCGGCGCACGCCGGGCATGCGTTTGACGACCGTCGCCGATCTGGACGTCGGCCGCGCGCGCGAAGCGCTGCGGCGCGTCGGTTGGACCGATGCGGAACTGGCGGCGGTCAAGTTCACCGACGACGCCCGCGGTCTGATCGGCTCCGACGACGTGCAGATCGTCATCGATGCCACCGGCTCGCCTGCGGCGGGCGTCGTGCACGTGCTCGCCTGCTGCGAGCGCGGCAAGCACATCGTGATGGTGAACGTCGAGGCCGACGCGCTCGCCGGCCCGCTGCTCGCGCGCCGCGCACGCGAGGCCGGCATCGTCTATTCGCTCGCCTACGGCGATCAGCCGGCGCTGATCTGCGAGCTGGTGGACTGGGCGCGTGCCAGCGGATTCGAGGTCATCGCCGCCGGCAAGGGAACGAAGTATCTGCCCGAGTATCACGCGTCCACGCCGGATACCGTGTGGAATTACTACGGGCTGACGGCCGAGGATGCGCGTGTCGGCGGCCTGAACGCGCAGATGTTCAACTCGTTTCTCGACGGCACCAAGAGCGCGATCGAGATGGCGGCCGTGTCGAACGCGACCGGACTGGCCGCGCCCGACGGTCTTTCGTTTCCTCCGTGCGGCGTGGACGATCTGCCGCGGGTGCTGCGGCCGAAGTCCGACGGCGGCGTGCTCGAGCATCGCGGCCAGGTCGAGGTGATCTCGAGCCTCGAACGCGACGGTCGGCCGGTGGTGCGCGACCTGCGCTGGGGCGTGTACGTGACCTTTGCCGCGGGCAGCGACTACGTGCAGCGGTGCTTCAAGGAGTACGGGCTGGTCACCGATCCGAGCGGCAAGTACACGGCGATGTACAAGCCGTACCACCTGATCGGGCTGGAGCTGGGCATCAGCGTGGCGAGCGTGGGCTTGCGCGGCGAGCCGACCGGCGCTCCGGTCGCTTTCAACGCCGACGTCGTCGCCACCGCCAAGCGCGATCTGCGCGCGGGCGAAGTCCTCGACGGCGAGGGCGGCTACACGGTCTACGGCAAGCTGCTGCCTGCGGCGACATCGCTCGCCGCCGGCGGGCTGCCGCTGGGCCTGGCGCACAGGCTGAAGCTGAAGAACGACGTGGCCGCCGGCGCCGTCGTGCGCTGGAGCGACGTCGATGTCGACCCGAACGATCCGACCGCGAAGTTCAGGCGCGAGATGGAGCGGACGATGGCGCCCTGACCGGGCTGCCACCGACGCATCCTACGGCCACACGCCCCAGTAGCCGAAGCCGGACGACCAGCCCGGCCGCCATCCCCAGCGCGGACCGTACCAGTGGCCGTACGGCCAGACGCGGCCGTAGTGAAGGTCGAAGTAATACTGCTGGTTGGCGCGCCGCCAGGCTTCGAGTTGCTCTTCGCGAGCACGCGCGGCGTTCTGCTCGGCGAGGAGCTGCGCGTTGAGTTGTGCCAGTTTCCGAGCCTCGTCCGGTGTCAACGTCGGCGGTGCAACCGCCTCTGTCGACGGTAGCCGCTCGATCCGACTGCCATCGGGCAAAGGCGCGGTCGCACAGCCGGCCAGAAGGCCGGCGACCAGGATCGGGAGCGGATTGCGATACATGCGTCCTCCTGCCTGCCGGGACGTCAGTGCAGCGGATCCCGCGCGCCGGTATCGGTCGATCCTGTCGAGAACAGTTGCTCGACGTCGATCGAATCGAACTCGTGTTGCGAGTTGCAGAAGTCGCAGGTGACCGTCACTGAGCCGAGTTCGGCGACGATCGAGTCGACCTCTTCGCGCCCCAGCGATACGAGCATACGCCCGATGCGTTCGCGCGAGCACGTGCACTGGAAACGGGGCGTGAACGCGGCGACCGCGTCGAGCCGTTCCTGCCAGTACAGGCGGCGAACGAGCTCGTCGGGGCCGATCGACAGCAGTTCGCGCGCGTCGACCGTGCTCGCGAGCGTGACGGCGCGCTGCCAGGTCTCGCCATGGTCGTCGGCGCCGGCGCGTCCGCCGTCGCGCGGCAGCCGCTGCAACAGCAGCCCGGCCGCCCCGGCGCCGTCGGCGGCGAGCCAGAGGCGCGTGTCGAGCTGCTCGGAGCGCCGCATGTAGCTCTCGAGCGCTTGCGCGATCGACGCGCCCTCCAGCGGCACGACACCCTGGTAGGGCTGCTGTCCGGGTTTGGGATCGCGCGGATCGAGCGTGATCGCGCAGCGCCCTTGCCCGTTCGCGTTGACGAGCTCGCGCAGCGTGGCACCGTCAGGGACGTGCGCGCCGGCGCGCAGCTTGGCCGTTGCGCGCAGCGCAAGGTCGGGTTGGCATTCGACGACGAGCAGCTTGACCGGCCCGTCGCCGTGGATCTGAATGATCAGCGCGCCATTGAATTTGATCGTCGTCGAAAGCAGCGCTGCGGCGGCGGTCATTTCGCCGAGCAGCCGGGCGACCGGCGCCGGGTAGTCGTGCAGCGCGGTCATCTGCTGCCACGCCTCGCGCAACTGTACGGCTTCGGCGCGAACGGGCGCGCCGTGAAACAGGAACTTCAACAGCGCGTCGTTCATGCGTGTCTGTCGCGTCGGTCCGACGCCTGCGCGCGCTTGAGCTCGGCGGCGTAGTCGCAATAGGTTCCGATCGTGTTTGCGATCATCGCCCGCTTGCGGTCGTCCAAAGGCCCGAGCGCGCGTGCGGGCTGGCCGCCCCACAGCTTGCCGCCGGTCAGTACCTGGCCCGGGCGCGTCGTCGCACCGGCCGCGAGGAACACGTCGTTCTCGACGCGCGTGCCAGTTGCGAGCACGCTGCCGATGCCGATCAGGCAGCGGTCGCCGATAGTGCAGTCGGCCATCTGCACGTTGTGGCCGATGGTCGTGTCGCGCCCGATCTCGATCCGTCCGCCAGGGCTGCAGTGCAGCAGCGAATTGTCCTGCACGTTGCTTCGTTCGCCGATCGAGATCTGGCCGCCGTCGGCGTCGAGTTCGCACCCGTACCAGATGTTGACCTGCGGGCCGGCGCAGATGTCGCCGCGCAGCGCAGCGGTGTTGGCGACGAACACGCCGGCGTCGAGCGGTTCGCGCAGATCGGATGTCGGATGCGGCGCGGCTGCGGCCGCTGCATTGCGCGCGCGCAAAGCGGCCCGCCGCTGCGCGAGCTCTCCGTCCGCGAGCGGCCGTTCGGGCCTTGCGGGGCGGCCCGCGTAGACGAAACCGCCGGGCAGCCGCGATCGAGGGAACACGACCGCGCCGGCGGCAAGCACGACGCCGGGTTCGAGCACCGAGCCGTCGAGGATGACCGCGCGCTCTTCGATGACGCAACCGTCGCCAACCTCGCATGCGTGCACGACCGCGTACTCGCCGATCGCGACGTCATCGCCGAGCAGCGTCGGATACAGCTCGTGCGCGATGTGCACGGTTGCACGGCGGCCCAGGTGAAGGCCCGTGCCTGCGCGTACGTCGTGCCCGTCGGCGCGAATCACGGCGAGGGGTCCGATCCAGGCGTCGGCGCCGAGCGCGACGCGACCCACGATCGCGGCGCCTGCGCCGAAGTGCAGCGGCGGCCGGGCCAGCCGGGGATGCTCGCCGCGATAGGCGAGCAGGTTCAATCGAGCGGAGGACATCGAGCGGAGCCGGCGGTGGTCATTCGCCGCGACAGGAAACGGGACCGCCGCAAGGTTAGCGCAGCCCGCTTCAGTACACCGGCGTCTCGCGGTACGTGCCCCAGAGACGCTTGAGCCGCTCGACGATATCGCCCATCGTCGCACCGTTCTTCACGAGCTCGATCGTGATCGGCATGATGTTCTGCCGCTCGTCCTTCGCCGTTTCGACGAGTTGCGCGAGCAGTTGCTGGACCTTCGCGTTGTCGCGTTCGCGCCGTACGCGCTGCGTGCGCGCGATCTGGCGCTCGGCCGTGGTCTGGTCGTAAGGGTGGATGTCGATGTCGACGTGCGGCTCGTGTTCGACGTAGCGGTTGACGCCGATCACCGGCTTGTCGCCCGACTGCTTGCGAAGCGCCGTTTCGTACGCGAAATCGGCGATGTGCTTCTGGAACCAGCCCTGCTCGATCAGCTTGATCGTGCCGCCGCGCTCGTCGATCTCCCTCAGGGTCTCGAAGATGCGACGCTCGTACTCGGTGGTCAGCGACTCGACGAAGTAGCTGCCGCCGAGCGGATCGACGACGTTCGTCACGTTCGACTCCTCGGCGATGATCTGCTGCGTGCGCAGCGCCATCTTCATCGCGTCCTCGGTCGGGATCGCGAAGGCCTCGTCGTACCCGTTCGTGTGCAGCGACTGCGCGCCGCCGAGCACGGCCGACAGCGCCTGCAGCGTCGTGCGCACGATGTTGATCTGGTACTGCGGCTTGGTCAGCGTGGCGGCGGCCGTCTGGCAGTGGAAGCGCAGCCGCATGCTGTCCGGATTCTTCGCGCCGAAACGCTCTCTCATGATTTTCGCGTAGCAGCGGCGCAGCGCGCGGAACTTGGCGATTTCCTCGAAGAAATCGCCCTGCGAGACGAAGAAAAACGCGAGCCTGGGCGCGAACTCGTCGACCTGCATGCCGGTCTTCAGCACCTCTTCGACGTAGACGATCAGGTTCGCCAGGGTGAACGCCGCTTCGTGCAGCGGCGACGCGCCCGCCTCGGAGATGTGGTAGCCGGACAGGTTGATCGGGTTGTAGCGCTTCAGGTTGCGCGCCGAGTACGTGATGATGTCGCGGACGATCCGCACCGACGGCGCGATCGGGTAGATGTACTCCTTCTGCGCCATGTACTCCTTCAGGATGTCGGCCTGCACCGTGCCGGACAGCTTGTTGAGGTCGTAGCCGCGTTTCTGGGCGAGCGCCACGTACATCGCGAGCAGGATCCACGCGGTCGGGTTGATCGTCATCGACACGGAGATCTTCTCCAGGTCGATGCCGTCGAACAGCGCCTCCATGTCCGCCAGCGTGTCGATCGCCACGCCTTCGCGACCGACCTCGCCGTCGCTCATCGGATGGTCGGAGTCGTAGCCCATCAGCGTGGGCATGTCGAAGTCGGTCGAAATGCCCGTCTGGCCCTGCGCGATCAGGTACTTGAAGCGCTTGTTCGTGTCCTCGCCGGTGCCGAAGCCGGCGATCTGCCGCATCGTCCAGGTGCGGCCGCGATACATCGTCGGGTACGGCCCGCGGGTGAACGGATAGCGGCCGGGCAGGCCGATGTCCTCGAGCGGCGTATCGGCGAGATCCGCGGCGGTGTAAACACGCTTGACCGGGATGTCGCCGGTCGTGAAGAACTGTTCGCGGCGCTCGGGCTGGCGGGCGAGGAAAGCGGCGACCTCGCGCCCCTCCCAGTCGCGGACTTCCCGCTGCAGCTTCTCGAGCGTCGCCGGGTCAATCGGATTCATGCGGGTACTCCTTGCGGATCGAGGTCGCCACGAGTTCTCGGGCGAGCGAATACGGATCGCCTTCGCGGCGGGCAAGTCGTTGCGCGAGCGCGGCTTGCGCCGGGGTGGCCGCGCGCTCGAACGACTCGAGCAGAAGCGTCTGCGCGGTCTTGTGCAGTCGGAACTCGGCGATGCGCCGGCGGCGCGCGCGCCCCAGCTCGCTGTCGCGCGAGGCGGCGCGGTGCGCGTCGATCGCGCCGAGCAGCTCGTCGAAGCCTTCGCCGCTGACGCTGCTGGTGCCGACCACGGGAACGCGCCATTCGGCGCGCGCGGTCGTCGCTGCGCCGAGTGCGAGCATGTTCTTCAGATCCGTCAGCGTGCGCTGGGCGTCGCTGCGGTCGCACTTGGAGACGACGTGGATGTCGGCGATCTCGAGCACGCCGGCCTTGATCGCCTGGATCTCGTCGCCGAGCCCGGGCGCGGAGACGACGAGGGTAGTGTCCGAGGCGCGCGCGATCTCGACCTCATCCTGGCCGACGCCGACTGTCTCGATGATGATGGTGCGGTAGCCCGCGACGTCGAGGATGTCGCAGGCGTCCAGCGCCGCGCGCGCCATCCCGCCCGTGGCGCCGCGCGTTGCCATGCTGCGGATGTAGATGCCGGGATCGGACGCGACGTCGCTCATCCGGATTCGGTCGCCCAGGATCGCGCCGCCCGAGTAGGGGCTCGATGGATCGATGGCGACGATGCCGACGCGCTCGTCGCGCTCGCGCAACAACCGCGCGAGCCGCGCGACGAGCGTCGACTTTCCGCTGCCGGGAACGCCGGTGATGCCGATGACGTGCGCGGCACCCGCACGGTGGTAGATCGTCGCGAGCGCCGCGCGCGCCTCGGCCACCCCGGCCTCGGCGCGCGAGATCATCCGGCCGATCGCACGCGGATCGCCGGCGGCGACTCCCTCGAGCAGCGCGGTCGAAGCGACGTAGCCCCTCATCCGCGCGGGGCTCCGTCGAGCTGCGCGCGCATCGCGCGGAAGACCTCGCGGTCGTCGACGACGCGGCGCGCCTTGAAGTCGGTCCGCGGCAGCGTGCCGGGCGCGACGACCTCGACGCGCGCGCGAACGCCGAGGACCGTCTGCAGCTTGTGCGCGACCTCGGCGCGGTAGCGTTCGAGCGCCGCCGCGCCGCTTCGGTGCAAGGCGTCGGACGGCTCCACGCGCAGCAGCAGTTCGTCCATCGCCGCCTCGCGCGTGATCACGATGCGGTGCTCGCCGCCGTAATCGGGAAGCTGGTTCAGCGCCGCATCGATCTCGCTCGGGTAGATGTTCTCGCCGCGGATCGTGAACATGTCGTCGATCCGCCCGAAGATTCCCTGCGGCAGCCTCGGGTAGGTGCGCCCGCACGGGTTCGGGTCGTCGACCCACTGCGTGAGGTCGCCCGACAGCAACCGGATCATCGGCTGGCTCGTTCGCTCCAGGTGCGTGTAGACGGGCGTGCCGCGACCGCCGTAGGGCACGCGCCGCATCGTCTCCGGATCGCAGACCTCCGTGTAGACGACGTCCTGCCAGCACAACATGCCCGGCGTCTCGGCGCTGCCGGCGACATTCATCCAGGGTGACATCTCCGCCATCGAACCGCAGTCCATCACCCGCGCGCCGTACAGCGCCTCGATGCGGTCCTTGACACCGGGAACGGACGCGCCGGGTTCGCCGGAGAAGAACATGACCTCGAGTCCGAAGTCGTGCGGATCGAGCTTTTCATCGCGCGCGACTTCGGCCAGGTGGATCGCGTAGCTCGGCGTGCCGTAGAACGCCTTGGGCTTCATCAGGTTCAGCCACTGCGCGAGCCGCGCGCTCATGCCCGGCGCACCGGCACCGAACGGAAACGCCTTCGCACCGAGCCGCTCCGCGCCGGCGAGCGCACCCCAGCTTCCCATGTACAGGCTGAAGACCGCTGCGATGCAGATCAGGTCGCCGGGCCGCATCCCCATGGCCCACATGATCCGAGCGTGCGCGTTGGCGATCGCGCGCCAGTCGCCGCGGCCGATCGCAAACGCAGTCGGCCGCCCGGTTGTCCCGCTCGTGCCGTGGACATGGAAGACCTCGGACTCGGGAACGCACAGGTAATCGCCGAAGGGAGGGTGTGCGGCCTGCGCTTCGCGCAAGTCCTGCTTGCGGATCACCGGCACCCTGTCCTCGAAATCCTCCAGCGTTCGAAGCTGGTCGGGGTGAAAGCCCGCCTCGTCCCATTTGCGGCGGTAAAACGGCGCGTGTTCGTACGCGTAGCGGCAGACGACCTTCAGCCGTTCGAGGATCGCGCGCTCGCGCTCGGCGGGGGGCATCGTCTCCCGCCGCGGGAACCAGTAGCGGCTGTCGGCCGGCGGCAGATAGCGTTCGTCGTAGGCGGGCGGGTAGGACCAGGCTTCCATCGCCGCCTCAGCGCGGGCCGCGTTCGGCGACGAGCCGGCGCAGCGTTTCGACGATCGCCTGCGGCGGCGTGTCCTGAAGCATCACTTCGCGCACGCCCATCTGCTTGAGTGCGACGACATCTTCGTCGGGCATCACGCCGCCGGCCACCACGATGATGTCGTCGGCCCTGCGCTCGGCAAGCAGCTTGAAGATCTTCGGAAACACCGTGAGTTGCACGCCCGACAGCAGGCTCACACCCAGTACATCGACATCCTCCTGGATCGCCGTGGTGACGACCTCGTCGGGCGTTCGATGCAGCCCGGAATAGATGACGTCCATGCCGGCGTCGCGCAGCGCGCGTGCGACGACCTTGACGCCCCGGTCGTGGCCGTCGAGCCCCACCTTGGCGAGCAGTACGCGGATCGGTGTCTCCATGATTGTTTGAATTCCGTATTCCGTATACGATACGCGGAGTCTGAGCGCCGGCTGCCGAACTGTCAATCGGTTCGGCGGCGGGCGCCGACCGGAGGACCGATGCAATCGCTGTCGCCGCATAAATCGCTCGTCGAGCAGGCCTATCGCACGATTCTCGATGCGATCTGCGACGGCACGCTCAGGCCGGGCGAGCGTCTGACGCAGGACGAGATCGCCGCGCGGCTGAACGTTTCGCGCCAACCGGTAATGAGTGCGCTCGCGCTGCTGAAGAACCAGGGCTTCCTTCAGGACGCGGGGCGGCGCGGGCTGGCGGTCGCGCCGATCGATGCGGCCCGGTTCGAGGCGATCTATCAGCTTCGATCGGCCGTCGAGCCGCTGGCGGTGCGGCTGGCCACCGCACGAATGACCGCAGCCGACGCCGCGCGCGGACGCGAGCTGGTCGCGCAGGGCAAGCGCCTCGCCGCATCGAGCGATGCGCGGGCGATCCTTCAGGCCGATGTCGACTTCCACGCATGGATCTACGCGCTGTCCGGAAATCCGCTGATCGCGGAGACGATGCAGTTGAACTGGCAGCACCTGCGCCGCGCCATGAGCGAAGTGTTGCGGCAACCGGCGATGTCCAAGCCGGTGTGGGAAGAACACGGGCAGATCGTCGAGGCGATGGCCGCCGGCGACGCCGATCGCGCCGCGCAACGGATGTACGACCACATCGTCGTGGCCTATCAGCGTGTCCGGCCGCGGCTGTCCAGCGCGGACGCCGCAGCGCGCGTCGCGGCATAAGCGCGCGCCTAGAATCCGCGCAATTCCTTCACGGACCGACCCCGTTGAACCGCGAACTGCGCGGCGGCGCACTCGAGGCGCTGCGCGTCGTCGACCCGTCCGAAAAACTCGCGGCCGTCGAGTCGCTCGCCCGCGCCGCGCCGGAACCCGATGCCTCGCTCGCTCTCGCCGAGCCGCCGGGCGTTCCCGGTCGCCCGTCGAGGCCCGAACTCGTCGCGCCGGGAGACGTCGCGCGACGCGGCATCGGTACCGCCGAAGGCCGTGCGGCGCTGCTGCACGCGTTGGCGCACATCGAATTCAATGCGATCAATCTGGCGCTCGACGCAATCTGGCGTTTCCGCGCGATGCCGCGCGCGTACTACTTCGACTGGTTGCGCGTTGCAGCCGAAGAGGCGCTGCACTTCCGGTTGCTCACGGAACGGCTCGGCACCCTGGGCCGGGCCTACGGCGACTTCCCTGCGCACGACGGTCTTTGGGAAATGGCGCGCAAGACGGCGGGCGATGTGCTGGCGCGAATGGCGTTGGTGCCCCGCACCCTTGAGGCGCGCGGGCTCGACGCGTCGCCGCAGGTGCGCGCGAAGTTCGCCGCCGCGGGCGACGCATCGTCGGCTGCGATCGTTGACGTCATCCTGCGCGACGAGATCGGCCATGTCGCGATCGGCAATCGCTGGTTCGCCTGGCTGTGCGCAGAGCGCGGCCTGCCGGTCGCGGCGACCTACGAGCGCCTGTGCCGGGAGCATGCGGCGCCGAGCCTGCGCGGCCCGCTGAACCTGGCGGCGCGCCGGGCAGCCGGATTCGGCGAGGAAGAACTCGCCGCAATGGCCGGAATTCGGCCGGAGTCCTAGCGCACCTTTGGTATCCGCCCTCATCCGCCGGCGTGCATCATCCGAAAAGGAAGCATGGAGGTGGGTATGCCGGGCTTGACGGGTGCGGTACGCGATCGGCTGCGGACGATGCTGAACATCCGCAGGCAGCGGTCGCTGCCCCGTCGAGGTCCCAAACCCGGTGTCGGCGCGAAGATCTTCAAGGACGACGTGCGTATGACCGTTCAGGCCGGCCTGAGCCACGAACTGTGGCGCTGGCTGCAGGAACGGGGCTGGCGCGAGATCATGTTCCGGCCCGATCGTCGCCGGTATCGCGACGTGCCGACGGCGTGGGTCACGCGCCTGATCGACTGTGCCCCCGAGGAGCGCGCCAGCGTTCTCGACGCTGCGGTCGCGCACGCGGTGAACCGCGCCGGACAGCGATCGGGCGCGGGCGACGCATCGCTTCCGGCCGCTTCCCAACCGGAGTAGCCGCTCCGCTCGCGGAAGCGTCGCGCCGACTGCGCGTCATCCGTTCGTCGTGACCGAAGAGTGATCCCGGTTTGCGGGATCGTTTCCCTGCGATGCGCTGGGTAGATTGCTTTCCTAAGTCAACGAGGAGAGCGAATGAACTGGGCCCAGCTTTTGACACGTCCCGTCGCCGGATTTCTTTCGGGGCGCAAGCAGGAGGTCCGCCGGCGCCACGCGCGCAAGCCGCAGATCGGGGCGACGATCTGCTGCGCCAACCTTCGCATGACCGTTCAGGCGGGGCTGAGCAGAGAACTCTGGGCCTGGCTCGTCGGACAGGGTTGGCGCGAGATCATGCCGAACGAAAACCGTTACCGGTTTCGCGCGCTGCCCTCGAACATCGTGACGCAGCTTTTCGACGCGCAGCCCGATCGCTGGGAGCGCCTGCTCGCGGCAGCCATCAAGCAGGCCGTGCAGGATACGAGCCCGACGACCGCGCCAGCACACGCGGCCGAAGCAGTGGCGCTGCGCGACTAGCCTCAGCCATCCTGCGTCACAATCCATCCCGCCCGCGATTCGCGGGCGGGAGCGTTTCATGTCGATCGACTCGATGCGCGCGCCGCGCGGCCGCGCTTACGCGGACGTGCGCGTGGGTGATGTGTACGTGCGAACCGTCACGATCGAGGAGCGCCATCTGTCGCAGGGCGCGGCGCTGATCGGCGACTTCAATCCGCTGCATGTCGACGAGGATTTCGCGCGCCGTTCGAAGTTCGGCGGGCGCATCCTGCACGGCGTGCTGACGTCCGCCTTGATGGGCGCCGAGCTCGGCATGGTGTTCGCCGGCACCGCGCTCGGCTATCTGGAGCACAACGCACGCTTTCTTGCCCCGGTGCGGATCGGCGACGTACTGACGATCCGCTGGACGGTGACCGGGCTCGTGCCCAAGCCCAAGCATGGCGGCGGCATCGTCGTCGCCGAAGGGATCGCGGTCAACCAGCACGGCGTCACCGTCTGCACCGCGACCGGCAAGATGCTCGTCGGCGCCTTGCCGGGTGACACCTGATTCAACACGGAGACACAGAGCTCACGGAGAACTGCAAGGACTTCAGGAGCCTTTCTCGGTGTTCTCCGTGTCTCTGTGGTGAACCCGATTTACCGTCGCTCGACAGCCGTCATTCGCCCGACACCCCAGTCCCGGCCGCCCGCTGCTTCTCCAGTTCGCGCAGCACGCGCCGCTGCACCTTCCCGGTGGTCGTCATCGGCAGCTGATCGATGAACTCGATCTCCTTCGGATACTCGTACGGCGCGAGCTTGCCGCGCACGTGCGCCTGCAACTCGGCGATCAGGCGCTCGTCGCCGCGGCCGCGATACGCGTCGGCCAGCACGACGAAGGCCTTGACCACCGCGCCGCGCTCCGCGTCGGGCTTCGGCACGACCGCTGCGTTGGCGACGGCGGGATGCTTGATCAGGCAGTTCTCGATCTCGCTCGGACCGATGCGATAACCGGCAGCCTTGAACATGTCGTCGGCGCGGCCCTGATACCAAAGGTAGCCCTCGGCGTCGCGCGTTGCGAGGTCGCCGGTGCGACACCAGGAGTTCAGCGGATCGCCGGTGAACTTCTTGCGCGTCGCCTCCGGATTCCGCCAGTACTCGAGGAAGAAGACCGGGTCGAGATCGCCGTGGATGTCGCGTCGATGGATCGCGACCTCACCGACTTCGCCGTCGCCGACCTCGTTGCCTTCGTCGTCGATGACGGCGACGCGGTGGCCGGGGTAGGGACGGCCCATCGCGCCGGGATTGGCGGGCCAGCGCTCGTGCGAGTTGCCGACGATGTAATTGACCTCGGTCTGCCCGAACATCTCGTTGACCGTGATGCCGAGCTTCTCGCGCGCCCAGTCGAAGACGGCGGTGCCGACCGCTTCGCCTGCGCTCATGATCGAGCGCAGGCGCAGCTTGCCGCGCGGATCGGCCCACGCTTGCGAACGCATCATCATCTTGAGGGCGGTCGGAAACAGGAACGCGTTGGTCGCGCCGTAGCGCTGCATCAGCTCGAACGCCTTCTCCGGCGCGAATCGGCCCTTGTAGCCGACGATCGGAAAACCGAAGTACAGCGTCGGCAGCAGCGCGTCCATCAACCCGCCCGTCCACGCCCAGTCCGCCGGCGACCAGAACACGTCGCCGGGCCGCGGGAACCAATCCTGCGAAGCGACGAAGCCGGGCAGATTGCCGATCAGCGCGCGATGCGGCATCAGCGCGCCCTTCGGCGGGCCGGTCGTCCCGCTCGTGTAGATCAGCAGCGCCGGGTCGTCGGCGCGCGTCGCAACGCATTCGAAGCGGTCGGACGCCTTGGCGAGCAGCGCGCTCCATTCGTGCGTGCCGTCGGCGCCGACGCCCACGATGATCAAATGCGCAAGCTGCGGGCACGAAGCGCGCAGCGATGCGAGCGCGTCGGCCGCCGACTCGTCGGCGATCGCGGCGATCGCGCCGCTGTCCTGCAGCCGGTACTCGAGCGCATCGGGGCCGAACAGGACCGACAACGGCATCGCGACCGCACCGAGCTGGTAGATCGCCAGGTGCGCGATCGCCGTCTCCGGCCGCTGGGGCAGCACGATCGCCACGCGGTCGCCGCGCTTCACGCCGAGCGCCGCCAGCGCGTTCGACAGGCGGTTGGCGTCGGCCTGCAGCGTCGCGTACGTGTAGGTGGCGCGCCGGCCCGCGTCGTCCTCGAAGTGGATCGCCACGCGCGAAGTCTCGGCGGCCCAGCGCCGGCCGCACGCCTCGGCGATGTTGAACTCGGCCGGGACGTGCCAGCGGAAGCCTTCGTACAGCTCGCGATACTCGTCGTGTGTCATTCGTCACCCGCCCGCGCATTGGTATCGTTACCCGCGAAAGTTTCGCCCAGCTCGCAGCCACCTGCAACGCCATGAAGCCATCGCGCTCCCGTTTCGTCCACGTGCGCCGCCTGCGCTACCACCTGCGTGAATGGGGGCGCGAGGGCGCGCCAATCCTCGTGATGCTGCACGGCTGGATGGACGTGTCGGCGTCGTTCCAGTTCGTCGTCGACGCGCTGCGTGGCGACTGGCATGTCGTCGCGCCCGACTGGCGCGGCTACGGGCTGACCTCGTGGACGAGCGAAGACTGCTACTGGTTTCCCGACTATCTGGCCGACCTCGAGTACGTGCTCGATGCGATCGCGGGCGAGCAGCCGGTCGCGCTCGTCGGCCACAGCATGGGCGGCAACGTCGCGCTGCTGTACGCGGGCGTTCGCCCGCAGCGGGTTTCGGCCGTCGTCAATCTCGAAGGCTTCGGGCTGCGCGACAGCGCACCCGACGAGGCGCCGGCGCGCTACGCGCGCTGGATCGACGAGCTGAAGGAGGGCGCGACGCTGCGCGACTACGGCTCGCTGTCCGAGGTCGCCGACCGCCTGCGCCGGAACAATCCGCGGCTGTCCGAGCAGCGCGCGCTGTTCCTCGCCGCGCACTGGTCGCAACCGACCGAAGGCGGTCGCTACCGCATCGCCGGCGATCCGGCGCACCGGATCGTCAATCCCGTCCTCTATCGCTGGGCCGAAGTCGAGGCGTGCTGGCGACGCGTCGTCTGCCCCGTGCTTTGGGTGCAGGCCGATCAGACCGACGCAGCCAAGTGGGCGGGCGGGCAGCACGAGATCGACCGGCGCGTCGCCGTGCTCGGCAACGTCTCGACCGCGCGCGTCGCCGACGCGGGGCATATGCTGCATCACGACCAGCCGCAGCAGGTCGCCGCGCTGATCGAGTCGTTCCTCGCGCGCGCGTACGCTTGACTCGGCTCTGTCCGTGGTGAACTCGCCAGCATCCGAACGCCGTGATCCCGCCACAGGACACGGAGGACACGGAGAACACCGGGACTTCTCGGTGTCTCGGTGGTGCGATCAATAGCCATCGAATGATGCGACCCAGCGACCAATCGCTGACCGAGCCGGCCGCTACAATCGCGGCGTGAAGTTGGATCCCCACCGCATCAACGCCGACCTGCACGCGCACTCCACCGTTTCCGACGGCACGATGACGCCCCGCGCGCTGGTCGAGCGTGCGCACGCCCAGGGGGTCGAACTGTTCGCGCTGACCGACCACGACGAAGTCGCCGGATTGCACGAAGCCGCGCTGGCCGCCGCCGAAGTGGGTCTGGATTTTGTGCCGGGGGTCGAGATCTCGGTGACCTGGGGCGGACAGACGGTGCATATCGTCGGTCTCGGCATCGATCCGGGCAACGCGGCGCTGATCGAAGGGCTCGCGCACGTGCGCTCCGGCCGCATGCGCCGCGCGCAGGCGATGGCCGATGCGCTCGCGGCGGTGGGACACGCGGGTGCGCTCGAAGGGGCGCTCGCCTACGCCGGCAATGTCGATCTGATTTCGCGCACGCACTTCGCGCGCTGGCTCGTCGAAACCGGCGCGTGCGAAGACGTGCGCGAGGTGTTTACGAAATACCTCGTCGCCGGCAAGCCGGGGTATGTGCCGCACCAGTGGGCACAGCTGCGCGAGGCCGTGGCATGGATCGCGGGGGCAGGCGGGGTGGCGATCGTCGCGCACCCCGGCCGCTACAAGTTCGGCGAAGACCAGATGCGCGCGCTGCTCGCGGAGTTCCGCGACGCGGGGGGGCGCGCGATCGAGGTGTCGACCAGCAATCACACCGCGCAGCAGGCGCGCAGGTTCGCGAAGCTCGCACGCGAGTTCGAGCTCGAAGCCTCGCGCGGCAGCGACTTCCACAGCCCATGCGAATCGCAGATCGAGCTGGGCCGCGTTCCGCCGTTGCCCGAAGCGCTGGTGCCCGTGTGGCAGCGATTCATCGCCTGAGTCCCGAGGAAGCGCTGCAGTGCGCGAGCGCCTGAAACCCTCACCCCCGCCCCTTTCCCGCTGCGCGGGCGAGGTGGGACACCGGCCGCAGATGGTTTGCGACCATTTGCGGATCCACGGGTAATGGCGCAGGTTTTCACCGTCCATCCGCAGAATCCGCAGATCCGCCTGTTGCGGCAGGCCGCGCAACTGATCGATCACGGCGCGCTTGCAGCGATTCCGACGGACTCGTGCTACGCGCTGGTCTGCCATCTCGACGACAAGGCCGCGGTCGACCGGCTGCGCCGCATCCGCCGCATCGACGAGCGGCACCACCTGTCGCTGTTGTGCCGCGACCTGTCGGAGATCTCGGCCCATGCGCAGGTCGACAACCGGCAGTACCGCCTGTTGAAGGTCGCCACGCCGGGACCCTACACGTTCATTCTCGACGCCACGCGCGAAGTGCCGCGGCGACTGTCGCATCCGTCGCGCAAAGCGATCGGCATCCGCATCCCCGACCATCCGGTCGCGCTCGCGCTGCTCGACGTGCTCGGCCAGCCGCTGATCGGCTCGACGCTGATGCTGCCGGGCGACGAACTGCCGCTGAACGACGTCGAGGACATCCGCGCGCGGCTCGATCACGACATCGACGTGATCGTCGACGCCGGCGCGTGCGGCGTGGAGCCGACCACGATCATCGACCTCACCGGGCGCGAGGCGGTCGTGCTGCGACAGGGCCGCGGCGCGCTCGAACCGCTGGGGCTCGCGCCTGCCGAGGGCTGAGTGTCGCGGCGGATTCGCGCAGCGCCGCTGTTAGACTGCCGCGCATGGAAGGTCTGATTCAGGCGATCACCGTCTATGCGATTCCCGTGCTGTTCGCGATCACGCTGCACGAGGCGGCGCACGGGTATGTCGCGCGCGTGTTCGGCGACCAGACGGCTTACATCGCCGGCCGCATCACGCTCAATCCGCTGAAGCACATCGATCTGGTCGGCACGATCGTCGTTCCGATCGCGATCCTGCTCGTGTCCAAGCTCGCCGGCGGCGGCGGCTTCCTTTTTGGCTGGGCCAAGCCCGTGCCCGTGAGCTTCGGCAATCTGCGTCACCCCAAGCGCGACATGATCTGGGTCGCCGGCGCCGGCCCGGGCGCGAACCTGTTGATGGCGGTCGCCTGGGCGCTGTTCCTCAAGCTGCAGCTCGGCCTCGGACTGAACGAGACCTTCTTCGTCGAGATGGCGAAGGCCGGCATCTTCGTCAACATCGGCCTGATGGCGCTGAACCTGCTGCCGGTCCCGCCCCTGGACGGCGGCCGCATCGCGGTGGGGTTGCTGCCGCACCCCCTCGCGTGGCAGTTCGCGCGGATCGAGCCCTACGGCCTTTTCATCATCCTGATCCTGCTGGCGACCAACACGCTCGGCTTCTTCCTCGTGCCGTTCTACAAGCTCGGGCTGGCGGTCGTCGAACTGTTCATCTGACATGCTCTTTCCCGATCGCGTTCTCTCCGGCATGCGGCCGACCGGCGCGCTGCACATCGGCCACTATCACGGTGCACTGAAGAACTGGGTCAAGCTGCAGGAACAGCATCCCTGCTTCTTCTTCGTCGCCGATTGGCACGCGCTGACCACGCACTACGAGACGCCCGAGGTGCTCGAGGCGAGCGTCTGGGACATGCTGGTCGACTGGTTCGCCGCCGGCATCGACCCCAAGAAGTCGACCGTCTTCGTGCAGTCGCGCGTGCCCGAGCACGCCGAGCTGTTCCTGCTGCTCGCGATGGCCACGCCGCTCGGCTGGCTCGAGCGCGTTCCGACCTACAAGGACCAGATCGAGAAGCTCAAGGACCGCGACCTCGCCACGTACGGCTTCCTCGGCTACCCGCTGATGCAGGCCGCCGACATCCTGATCTACCGCGCGACCATGGTGCCCGTCGGCGAGGATCAGGTGCCACACATCGAGATGACGCGCGAGATCGCGCGCCGTTTCAACCATCTGTTCGGCCGTGAACCCGGCTTCGAGGAAAAGGCGCAGGCCGCCGTGAAGAAGCTCGGCACCAAGGCGGCCAAGCAGTTCATGGAAGCGAGGACGAAGTGGCAGCGCGATGGCGACGCCGCTGCGCGAGATGCCGGTCGCGCGCTCGTCGCCGCCGCGAGCGTCCCGCAGGAGGACCGCGAGCGACTGATCGGCTATCTCGAGGGCGGCACGCGCAGCGTGCTCGTCGAGCCTGCCGCCAAGCTCACCGAGACGCCGAAACTGCCGGGGCTCGACGGGCAGAAGATGTCGAAGAGCTACGGCAACGCGGTGCTGATGCGCGAAGAACCGAAGGTGCTGACCGAGAAGATCCGGCGCATGGTGACCGATCCCGCACGCGTTCGTCGCTCCGATCCGGGCGAGCCCGAGCGCTGCCCCGTCTGGCAGCTTCACAAGGTCTACTCGGACGATGCCACGCGCGACTGGGCGGCGAAGGGTTGCCGCAGCGCAGGCATCGGCTGCCTCGACTGCAAGCAGCCCGTCATCGACGCGATGCTGCGCGAGCAGCAGGGTTGGCGTGAACTCGCGCAGCCGTATCTGGACGATCCGCAGATGCTGCGCGCGATCGTCGCCGACGGCTGCGACCGCGCCCGCAAGGCCGCGCAGGAGACGATGCACGACGTGCGCGACGTGATGGGGCTCAACTACAAATAGGATTGCGGATGGCGGATTGCGGCTTGCGCTTTGTGCCGACGCCCCTCCGCCGCACGTTGAGAGCGCGCTGAAGTCCGCACGGCGACTGCGCTCAAGCTGTGCGGACCTCGCCATCCGCGATCCGCAATCCGCGATCCGCAATCCGAGAAATGCACGGCCCCGACACGCCATCGCCCTGGGTACAGCGTTTCGCGCCGCTCGCCGCGCGCGGCGCCAACGTGCTCGACGTAGCCTGCGGCGGCGGCAGGCACGCGAGGCTGTTCGCGCGGCGCGGCTGCATCGTCGATGCGGTCGACCGCGACCCGTCGTGCGGCGAGGCGCTCGCCGGCGAGCCGAACGTTCGCTTCCTCGCGGCCGACATCGAAGGCGGGCCGTGGCCGTACGGCGCGTGGCGGTTCGACGCGATCGTCGTCGCGAACTACCTGCACCGTCCGCTGTTTCCGCGGCTCGCCGCGTCGCTCGCCGACGGCGGCGTGCTGATCTACGAGACTTTCGCGGTCGGCAACGAGCGTTACGGCCGGCCGTCGAACCCGGACTTCCTGCTGCGGCCGCGCGAACTGCTCGACGTTTTCGGTGCGCAGCTTCATGTGCTCGCATTCGAGGACGGCGTCGTCGGCGCGCCGCGGCTCGCGCGCATCCAGCGGCTGTGCGCGGTGCGCGCGTCACCCGACGCGCACGAGCGCCTGCGGCTCGACGCGGCCGACTGAACCGCGCAGCGCCGGATGTAGAATCGCCGCCTTCGTTCGGCTCGGCCGACGCACTCACCCGCTCATCGCGCGCACATGATCACCGGCAGCCTGGTCGCCATCGTCAGTCCGATGCACGAAGACGGTTCGCTCGACTTCGACGCGTACCGCAAATTGATCGAATGGCACATCGCCGAGGGAACGAACGGGATCGTCGCGGTCGGCACGACCGGCGAGTCGCCGACCGTCAACCACGACGAGCACTGCGAGCTGATCCGCGTCGCGGTCGAAACGGCGCGCAAGCGCGTTCCGGTCATCGCCGGCACCGGCGGCAACTCGACCGCCGAGGCGATCGATCTCACGCGATACGCGAAGAAGGCGGGCGCCGACGCGACGCTGCAGGTCGTTCCGTACTACAACAAGCCGACGCAGGAAGGCCTGTACCAGCACTTCCGCAAGGTCGCCGAAACCTGCGGCCTTCCCGTGATCCTGTACAACGTGCCCGGCCGGACGGTCGCCGATCTCGCCAACGACACGACATTGCGGCTGGCGCAGGTACCGGGCATCGTCGGCATCAAGGACGCGACCGGCGATCTGGCGCGCGCAGCGGATCTGCTCCGGCGCGCGCCCAAGGATTTCGCGGTTTACAGCGGCAACGACGACTCGGCGCTCGCACTGATGCTGCTAGGCGGCCACGGTGTGATCTCGGTGACCGCCAACGTCGCGCCGAAGCCGATGAGCGACCTCGCCAAGGCCGCGCTCGCCGGCGACCTGGCGCGTGCCAGAGACATCAACAACCGGCTTCTGCCGCTGCACATGAAGCTCTTCGTCGAGGCGAACCCGATCCCGGTCAAATGGGCGCTCGCGCGCATGGGGCGCATCGGCAAGGGCATCCGGTTGCCGCTCGTGCCGCTCGCCAAGGCGAACGAACCCGTCGTCGAAGCTGCGCTCAAAGAAGCCGGTCTGCTGTAACCGGCGCCGAGGAGAAACCTGGTGATGCAAGGCATGCTTCGCGTGCGTTCTTGGGCCCTGCCTGTCGCGGCCGTCGCCGCGGCGCTCGCCGCGGGCTGCAGCTCGATCGGGCTGACCACCGACCGCGTCGACTACAAATCGGTCCAGCCGGTCAAGCCGCTCGACGTCCCGCCCGATCTGTCGCAACTGCCGCGCAGCGACCGCTACGCGGTGCCCGATCGGCCGGGCGTGGCGAGCGCAGCGTCGGCCACCGCGCCCGTCGCCGCGCCGGTCGCGGTCGGCGGCGCCGCCGTCGCGCCGGCGCTTCCGAATGCTCGCATCGAACGCGCGGGCAGCCAGCGCTGGCTTGCCGTCGACGTTCCGCCCGAGACTGCGTACGCGGTCGTCAAGGAATTCTGGCCGAGCGTCGGGCTGGCGATCGAGCGCGAGGATCCCGCCGCGGGCATCATCGAGACCGTGTGGGCGGAGAACCGCGCGAAGCTGCCGCAGGACATCATCCGCCGCACGATCGGGCGCGTGTTCGACAGCCTGTATTCGACCGGCGAGCAGGACAAGTACCGCACGCGCATCGAGCGCACCGCGAAGAACACGTCCGAGATCTACATCAGCCATCGCGGCATGATCGAGGTGTACACGTCGCAGGCGCAGGACTCGACCAAGTGGCAGCCGCGCCCGCCCGATCCCGAGATGGAAGCCGAGATGCTGCAGCGGCTCGCGCTGCGCTTCGCGCCGCGCGCGGCGCAAACGGCTGCCGCGCCTGCGGCCGCGACGGCAGTGAGCGCGGCCCCCGCCACACCGCAAGTCGCGCGGCTGGTCAAGGGGCCCGACGGCCGCAACGAGCGCGTGGAAGTCGACGAACCGTTCGACCGCGCGTGGCGGCGCATCGGGCTCGCGCTGGACCGGGGCGGCTTTACTGTCGAGGACCGCGACCGCGCCAAAGGGACGTATTTCGTGCGCTACCTCGATCCCGAATACGAAGCCAGGCAGCGCGAGAAGCAGGGGTTCTTCTCGAAGCTGTTCGGGCGCGAGCCGAAGATCGAAGCGCAGCAGTTCCGCGTCCAGGTCGCCGCTGCCGGCGATGCGACGCGGGTCACCGTCCTCGACAAGGACGGAAAGCCGGCCACGGGCGCGACTGCCGACAAGATCCTCGCGCAGATCAACGAGCAGCTTCGGTAGCGCCGCCGATGCTGCGATTCCGCTGCCTCGGCTCCGGCAGCGAGGGCAACGCACTCATCGTCGAGTCGCGTGACGGCCTGTTCGCCACGCGCGTGCTCGTCGACAACGGCTTCGGCCCGCGACAGCTCGAATCCCGGCTGGCGCGCGCCGGGCTTGGGCTCGACGACCTCGACGCGATTTTCGTTACGCACGAGCATTCCGATCACGCCGACGGCGTGGCGGCGCTGCTCGAACGGCGGCGCATCCCCCTTTTTGCCACGCGAGGCACCGCTGCGGCGGCGCGGCTCGATTGCGCCGGCGTCGATCTGCGCGTGCTGCGCGCCGGCGTCGCAGTCGAACTGGGCGCCTTGCGCGTCGAACCGTTCGCCGTGCCGCACGACGCGGGCGAACCGGTGCAGTTCGTCTTCGACGACGGCGCGCGCAGGTTCGGGTTGCTCACCGACATCGGCGCGCCGACCGCGGCGGTCGAGGACGCGCTCGCGCGGCTCGACGCGCTGATGCTCGAATGCAACCACGACGCCGAGCTGCTGCAGGCGGGCGACTATCCGGCATTTCTCAAGGCGCGGATCGGCGGCGATCGCGGCCACCTGTCCAACGCGCAGGCCGCGGCGCTGCTGGCGCGCATCGACCGCGGCCGACTGCGGTGCGTCGTCGCCGCGCATCTGAGCCGCAAGAACAATGCGCCCGAGCTGGCGCAGGCCGCGCTCGCGGCGGTGCTGAATTGCGCGCCAGCCGAGGTGCTGGTCGCGCGGCAGGCCGATGGGCTCGACTGGGTAACGGTCGACTGAGCGTTCCGATCGCGGATGACAGATTGAACGCTCAGCCCCTCACCCCGCTCCTCTCCCGCTGAGAGCGAGCGGAGGTCGGCGCCGCGGTGGTCAACCGTTTGCCGGAAGGTCAGTGCGCGGCGCTGCGCTTAGCAGCCGCCCTTCTTTGGCTTCTTCTCGTCTTTCGCTTCGGTCGGCATCGGCGCGGGTGCCGGTGCCGGTGCGGGTGCCGCCTCGACCGGCTTGGCGGCTTCGGCAGGGGCGGGCGCAGGTGCGGGGGCTGGCGCTGGAGAAGGCGCAGCGGGCGCGGGCTGCTGCTTGCCGCAGGCCGACAGCGTGGCGACGAAGATCGATGCGAACAGCAGCGACTTGTTCATCGGCGCAGGCCTTTCATGCGGACAGTTGGACGCGATGCTTCGCTGACCGCTTGGCGATCGAGACGATGACATCGGCCATTGGATCGCCGCCAATGTAGCGTCCGCGAGCACGCCTTGCGCCCCGGCAATGCGGGATGGCTGCACAGTCCGGATGCAAAAAGGGCCGGCGCAATGCCGGCCCTTCTCGCGCTGACAGAAGCAAGCCGATTACTTCTTGGCTTCTTCTTTCTTGGCCTCGGCAGGCGCGGGAGCGGCGGCCGGAGCGGGTGCTTCGCTGGGTTTGGCCGCATCCGTCGGCGCGGGCGCCGGAGCGGGTGCCGGTGCGGGCGCGGGAGCCGGGGCAGGGGCCGGAGCGGGAGCAGGAGCCGGCGCGGGCGCTTGTTTGCCGCACGCGGCGAGCACGGCGACGACCATGGAAGCAAGCAACAGCGATTTCTTCATTGTCATTTCCCTTCTAGGCAGCAAGAGGACCAGTCCACAGTGATCGACGCGCCGCGCTGCTCGTACTGCGCAGCAGCGCGGCAATCGCAATCGGCGCGGATTATAGCTACCGCGGCGCAACACGCGGCGCGCCGGCGCCACATCGACCGCGTAACTCAGAGTCCGAGCGGTGCCACCGGCAGGTTGTGCGCGGCGGCTTCCCAGCGGCGATCGAACGATGCCGCCCACGTCTGCGCGTGCGGCTCGTGATTGAGCCACAGGTCGCCGATGCCCTGCGCAGTGGGCGCGAGCAGCAGCGCGTGCCGCGCATCGGCGAGCAGACAGGCGTCTTCGCCGACCGCGTCGTCCTCGGCCGCGATTCGCATCTCGATCGCGTGCGGGAAAAAGCGCTGAAGCCCGCGCAGGCGCGCGGCGCCCGCTTCGAGCCATGCGACGTCGTCGACCAGCAGTCGCACACGAGCGCCGCGATCGGCGAGCAGAAACCGCTCGAGCTGCGCGGTCGCCGACACCGTCGACAGTTCGAACGGCGCGAGGTCGCGGTGCATGGCGCGCACGATGCGCTGCGCGCCGCCGAGCAGAAGCGCGACCGCGCGCGGCACGTCTCGGCGCGACGCAACCCATGCTCGCTGCGGGCGCGGATCGTCGATCCTCAGTTCGTCGATCGTCATGCTCGCGTCTCCCCACGGCGCTGCAGATGCAGCCAGCCGGCAACATACCACTCGTACAGCAGCGTCCGCAGCGTCGGATCGCGCGCGTGCAGCGAGGCGCCTTCCAGCGCGCGCCGGTCGGCGAGGCTGCGCAGCGCCGCCGCCGCGCGGCGATCGCCGAGCTCGAAGAGCTCACCGTTGATCGCCGCGTCGCCGCCGTCGTACAGCAGCCGCGTACGTGGATCGAGCCGCACGCCGCGCGCGCGAACCGCTGCGGCGAAGCGCACCATGCCGAGCGGCCGCGCCGGGCGATCGAACACGACGTGCGGCTTCGGCTCGGAAAGCTGAGTCAGCAGCGCGCGTGCCGCGTCGCGCCGATTGGGTCGGATGCGGCCGAGCGCGCGCAGCGCGGCGGCGCACATCGCCGGGGGCAGGCGGCCGGGCCGGCGAGTCGGGCGCTGCTGCGGATCGCGATAGCGGCCGGCGACGCGCGCGCGCTCGGCAAGCGCGGCGAACCAGGGTTCGACGAGTTCTTGCCACGCGGGCGCGCGAAAGCCGATCGAGCACGTGATGCACTCGCCGAGCGCCACGCCTTCGTGCGCGACGCCGGGCGGCAGGTACAGCAGATCGCCCGGCTCGAGCACCCATTCGTGCGTCGGACGAAAGCCGGCGAGGATCTTCAGCGGCAATCCCGGCACAAGCCGCAGGTCACGCTGCCGGCCGATGCGCCAACGCCGACGGCCATGCGTCTGCACCAGGAACACGTCGTACGAGTCGACGTGCGGCCCGACGCCGCCGCCGTCGGTGGCGTAGCTCGCCATCAGATCGTCGAGCCGCGCGTCGGGCAGGAAGCGAAAGCGCGCGAGCAGCGCGTCGGCCGCCTCATCGTGCAGATTGACGCCCTGCACGAGCAGCGTCCACGCGCGCCGGCGCGGCGACGGCAGGTTGCGTGCATCGAACGGGCCGTGCGCAAGCCGCCAGCGCCCGCCGAACGCGGTGACGAGCCGGGACTCCACATCGTCGCGCGCGGCGAGCTCGAAGAGCCGCTCGCGTGCGACGGGCGACTGCAATGAGGGAATCGCCTGCCGCACCAGCAGCGGGCGCTTCTGCCAGTAGCGCCGCATGAACTCCTCGACCGGCAGCTTGCCCAGTGCGCGCAGCGGTCGAGGTGCGGACATGCGGCGGATTATAGGAAGGCGTCTGCGCGGATAATGCGGTCGTCACGCTGGAGACCACGATGCAAATCGCGCGCGGCATGCTGGTGTCGCTGCAGGTCAAGATGTTCGACGCGCAGGGCAACCTGCTCGAAGCGAGCGAGGCGCCGCTCGTCTATCTGCACGGTGCGAACGACATCTTTCCCGCCGTCGAGCAGGCGCTCGAGGGCAAGGCCCCCGGAGACGAGGTGTCGCTGCGGCTCGAACCCGAACAGGCCTTCGGCGCCTTCGACGCGCGGCTCGTGCACGTCGTTGAACGAGATCGCATCGGCCGCGACGTTACCGTGGGCATGCGGGTCGAAGGGTTGCCCGGTGCCGCGGGCGACACGCGGATCTACCGCGTGACCGACGTCGCCGAAGACGTCGCCGTGCTCGACGGCAACCATCCGCTGGCCGGCATGGCGCTGCGCTTCGATATCAAGGTGCTCGGCGTCGAGCCGGCGAGCGCGGAAGAACTCGCGCAGGCCGAAGCGCCGCAGGTGCCCGAGTTCCTGCGCCCGGTCGCGCCGCACGAACTGCACGACGCCGGCGACGCGCAGCACTGAGGCGCGATCAGTCGCGCGCGAGATCCTTCAGCTCGTACAGCAGCGCGAGCGCGTCGCGCGGCGCGAGCGAATCGAGGTCGATCGCGGCGAGCCGTTCGCGTACCGGATCGTGCGCGGGATCGACGGCCGCGGCGGACATCGGTGCGACTGCCGTGAACAAGTCGAGCTGAGGCCGCGCGCCCGCGGCGCGTTCCTCGAGCTGCACGAGCAGGCCGCGCGCGCGCCGCACGACCGCCGGCGCCACGCCCGCGAGCTGAGCGACCGCGAGCCCGTAGCTCTGGCTTGCAGGGCCGTCGCGCACTTCGTGCAGGAACACGACCTTGCCGCGCGACTCGGCCGCCGCGACGTGCACGTTCGCAACCTCGGGCAGCGCCTCGGCGAGCTGCGTCAGCTCGAAGTAGTGGGTCGCGAACAGCGTGTAGCAGCGGTTGCGTTCGACCAGTTCGTGCGCGATCGCCGCCGCGAGCGCCATTCCGTCGAAGGTCGATGTGCCGCGGCCGATCTCGTCCATCAGCACGAGGCTGCGTTCGGTCGCAGCGTTGAGGATCGCCGCCGCCTCGGTCATCTCGACCATGAACGTCGAGGCACCCCGCGCCAGATCGTCGGCCGCGCCGATGCGCGTGAGGATGCGGTCGATCGGTCCGAGCCGTGCGCTCGCCGCCGGCACGAAGCTGCCGCAGTAGGCGAGCAGCGCGATCAGCGCGATCGAGCGCATGTAGGTCGATTTGCCGCCCATGTTCGGCCCGGTGATCACGAGCAGACGGCGCGCCGGCGCGAGCCGGCAGTCGTTCGGAACATACGCTTCGATCTCGCGCTCGACGACCGGATGGCGCGCGCCGGCGATCTCGATCCCCGGCTCGGCAGTCAGCTCGGGCCGAACCCAGCGCGCCGCCGCAGCGTGCGTGGCGAGCGCGGCGAGCGCATCGAAGCTGGCGACCGCGTCCGCCGCGCGCAACAAGGCCGGCACGTGCGCGGCGAGCCGCGCGAGCAGCGCGTCGAACAGCTCCCGTTCGCGTGAACGCGCGCGCTCCTGCGCGGACAGCGCCTTGTCCTCGAAGGCCTTGAGCTCCGGCGTGATGTAGCGCTCAGCGTTCTTCAGCGTCTGCCGGCGCCGGTAGTCGTCGGGCACCTTGTCGGCCTGGCCGTGCGTGACCTCGATGTAGAACCCGTGTACGCGGTTGTATTCGACGCGCAGGTTGGCGATTCCCGTGCGTTCGCGTTCGCGCGCCTCGAGATCGACGAGGAACTGGCCGGCGTTGTCGCGCAGCGCGCGCAGCTCGTCGAGCTCAGGATCGAATCCGGCAGCGATCACGTCGCCGTCGCGCGGCGAGTGCGCGGGCTCCGCGAGCAGCGTGCGTGCCAGCGTTTCGTGCAAGTCCGGCGGCAGAGCCATCGCGTCGACGAGCGAGTGCGCCAGCGGCGCATCGATCGCTGCGAGCGCGCGGCGCAGCGCTTCGAGCCGCGGCAGCGCGTCTCTGAGCGCGGCGAGTTCGCGCGGGCGCGCGCTTTTGAGCGCCACGCGCGCGGCGATGCGGTCGAGATCCGGAACGTGCCGCAAGCCCTCGGCGATGCGCGGCGCGAGCCCGGCGTCGAGCAGCGACTCGATGACCGCGTGTCGCGCGGAGGCGGCCCCGGCGTCGCGCAGCGGGTGATGCAGCCAGTGACGCAGCCGGCGGCTTCCCATCCCGGTCGCGCACCGGTCGAGCACCTTGAACAGCGTCGGGCCGTCGTCGCCGCGCAGCGGCTCGGTCAGCTCGAGGTTGCGGCGGGTCACCGCGTCGAGCGCGACGAAGTCCGATTCGGATTCGATGCGCAGCGTCGTCACGTGCGCGAGCCGTTCGCTCTGCGTCTGCTGCGCGTAGGCCAGGAGCGCGCCGCAGGCGGCGAGCAGAGCGGGGCGGCCCTCGACGCCGAACGCCTGCAGTGTGGCCACGCCGAGCTGCTCGCGCAGAAGCTGCGCGCCGCGCTGCGCGTCGAAGTGCCAGTCCGGGACGGTCTGCACCGGGGCGGCGGCGGCAAGGCGCTCGCGCGCGCCTTCGGCGACCACGATCTCCGACGGTGCGATCCGCGCAAGTTCCGAAGGCAGCCGGTCGACCGTCGTCTCGGTCGCGCGCAGGTCGCCGCTGGCGAGCACGAGCCAGGCGATGCCGACCGCGTCGCGCCGGTCGCGCCGCGCGTCCCGCGCGGGCCCGTCGAAAGCGATCGCCGCGAGCGCAGCGTCGGCTTTGTCGGCCAGCAGCCCGGTGTCCGTGAGCGTGCCGGGCGTGACGACTCGCACGACCTTGCGTTCGACCGGACCTTTCGACGCGGCCGGGTCGCCGATCTGCTCGCAGATCGCGACCGATTCGCCGAGCTTGACGAGTCGCGCCAGATACTGCTCGACCGAAACGACGGGCACGCCCGCCATCGCGACGCGCGCACCACCGGATGAGCCGCGCGAGGTCAGCGTGATGTTGAGCAGCTTGGCTGCTTTCTCGGCGTCTTCGTAGAACAGCTCGTAGAAGTCGCCCATCCGGTAGAACAGCAGCACGTTCGGGTACTGCGCCTTGATGCGCAGGTACTGCTGCATCACGGGCGTGTGTTCGACCGGCGTCGGCATCGGATTCGGCAGGGACGGCGGGCGCAGCGAGTCCTGCGCTCGGGCGGGTCAGGCTTCGGTGCGCGCGCCCTTGGCGTGCACTTCCTGCACGAGCTTCAGCAACTGCGCAAAGACCTTGGGCGTACCGCAGACGATCTGTCCGCATTCGAGCCAGTTCTGTTCGCCGTCGAAGTCGGCGATCATCCCGCCGGCTTCGACGATCAGCAGGCTGCCCGCGGCGACATCCCAAGGCGAAAGCCCGAACTCCCAGAACCCGTCGAACCGGCCCGCGGCGACGTACGCGAGATCGAGCGCGGCCGCCCCCGGGCGGCGGATTCCCGCGGTCTCCTCGGTGATGCGCTTGAACATCCGGACGTACTCGTCGAGATGGTCGAGCTGGCGGAATGGAAAGCCGGTGCCGATCAGGCTCTCGCGAAGCTGGGTGCGGCGGCTGACGCGGATGCGCCGATCGTTCAGATACGCACCGCGGCCGCGCGACGCGGTGAACAGCTCGTTGCGCGTCGGGTCGTACACGACGGCCTGCGTGATATGGCCCGCGTGCTGGAGCGCGATCGACACGGCGTATTGCGGAAAGCCGTGGATGAAGTTGGTCGTGCCGTCCAGCGGATCGATGATCCACGTGTATTCCTGGCCGCCCTCGGGATTGCTGGCGCCGGACTCTTCGGCGAGCACCGCATGGTGCGGGTAGGCGGTCTTCAGTACGTCGATGATCGCTTCCTCGGCGGCGCGGTCGACTTCGGTGACGAAATCGCTGCGCCCCTTGCTGGCCACGCGGATCAGATCGAGGTCGAGGCTCGCACGATTGATGATCGCGCCAGCCTTGCGGGCGGCCTTGACGGCCGTGTTCAACATCGGATGCATGGGGCTCGGGCTCGGGGAAGGAGCGGACGACGCGGCGGGGCGAATTCGCGTCGCTAGACTGCGCGCATTCTAAGGGCTTTCGTGCGATGTCCCGGTTGACGCCCGACAGTGAATTCGCGCAGCGCGCGGCTCGCGTGCGCTTCGTGCTCGTCGCGCCGAGCCACCCGGGCAACGTCGGCGCGGCGGCGCGCGCGATCAAGACGATGGGGTTCGGACGGCTCGCCGTCGTTGCGCCGCGCGAGCCCGGCTTCAAGTCGCACGCGGAAGCGGTCGCCTTCGCCGCCGGCGCGGGCGACGTGCTGCAGCGGGCGACCGTGCACCCGGACCTCGTCGATGCGCTGCGCGGCGTGCGGTTCGCGCTCGCGATGACCGGCTACTCGCGCCAGTTCGGCCCGCGACTCGTCGATTTGCGCGACGCGGCGGCGGAGGTCCGGGCGCTGCTCGATGCCGGCAGCGTTGCCGCAGCCGAAGTCGCGTTCGTCTTCGGCACCGAGCGCAGCGGATTGACGAACGAGGATGTCGAGCGCTGCCACGTCTGCTGCGCGATCCCGGCCGATCCCGCGCATCCGTCGCTGAATCTGGCTCAGGCCGTGCAGGTCGCCGCGTACGAGTGCCGCCTCGCGCTGCACACCGCGGCGGTTCCGAACGACCGATTCGCCGCCGAGCCGCCCGCGACCGTCGAAGCCACCGAAGGCATGCTCGCGCATCTGGAGCGCGCGCTGATCGCGATCGGTTATCACGATCCCGCCGAGCCTAAACACCTGATGGCGCGGCTGCGCCGGCTGTTCGCGCGTGCGCGGCCGACGCAGAGCGAAATCGACATCCTGCGCGGCGTGTGCGCGGCGATCGAAGCGCCCAAGGACGAGCGCCGCGGGCGAAAGCGCGGCGCGCGCTGAGCGTGTGCCACGCACGCGCCGCGCGCATGCGAGGCATGCGCGGGCGTCGCTGGTCGAACGCACGGCGGTGCGCGACAATCGCCCGAAACACGCTCGCGCGGAGCCCGACTGATGACCGAACTGAGCCGAGATCCGCCTGGCCGCGCCACTAGAATCGCGGCTCGACCGGAACGTGAACCCGGCATGCTGAACCGTCTGCGCGAAGACATCGCGTGCATCCGCGACCGCGACCCCGCGGCGCGATCGACCTGGGAGGTGCTGACCTGCTATCCGGGTCTGCACGCGCTGTGGTTTCACCGGATCGCGCACTGGTGCTGGACGCACGGCCTGCGCTGGCTCGGGCGCTTCATCTCGCACCTGTCGCGCTGGCTGACGGGAATCGAAATCCATCCGGGCGCGGTCATCGGCCGGCGTGTGTTCATCGATCACGGCATGGGTGTGGTGATCGGCGAGACCGCCGAAGTCGGCGACGACTGCACCCTGTACCAGGGCGTCACGCTCGGCGGCACGTCGCTTACGCGCGGCGCCAAGCGCCATCCGACCCTCGGGCGCGGCGTGATCGTCAGCGCCGGCGCCAAGGTGCTCGGCGGTTTCACGGTCGGCGACGGCGCGCGCATCGGATCCAACGCTGTCGTGCTGAAAGAGGTGCCGCCGGGCGCGACCGCGGTCGGCATTCCCGCGCGCATCGTTCAGCGCGAAGTCGACGCGCGGCGCGAAGCGGCCGCCAACCGGATGGGTTTCTCGGCGTATGGGCTGAACGCCGATGGCGGCGACCCGCTGGTCAAGGCGTTGCACGGCCTGATCGATCACGCCGCGCAGCAGCAGCGCGAGATCGAACGGCTTGTCGCCGCGCTCGAGCGGCACGGCATCCCGCTGCCCGACGTCACTGCGGCCGCGCCGACGGTCGACCCGCAACAGTTGAACAAGCTGGTCGACGAGTAGTTCAGCGCGCCAGATCGATCGCGCAAAGCCCCCGGGCCGTGCGAATGACGTAGCCGCCGCGGGCGGGCGCGGCGTCGAAGTCCCAGTCAGGCAGGACCCAACGCTCGGCGGTTTGGCCGTCGAGCGTCCAGCGATGCGCTGCCGGGCGGTGTGTGTGCCCGTGGATGATCGTCGTCAGCTCCGCCGCGCGCAGCGCACCGTCGATCGCTGCAGGTGTCACGTCCATGATGTCCGTCGGTTTGGTTTTCTTGACGGACTCGCTCGCGGCGCGCGCGGCACCGATGAACGCCCGGCGTTCGTCGAGCGGCCGCGCGAGAAAGCCGCGTTGCCAGTCCGGATCGCGCACCTGCGCGCGGAAGCGCTGATACTCGGTGTCGAGCGTGCAGTAGGCGTCGCCGTGCGCCAGCAGCACGGCGCCGTCGGGCAGCGTCGCAAGAGCCGGATCGGCGAGCAGCGTGGCGTGCGCGGCTCGGGCGAAGCCGCGGCCCAGCAGAAGGTCGCGGTTGCCCTGCATCACGAACACGGCCACGCCCTGCCCGGCGAGCGCGTGCAGCGCCTCCGCCACGGTGCGACCGACGCCGGAAGCGAGATCGTCGTCGCCCGCCCAGTACTCGAACAGATCGCCGAGGATCAACAACTCGCGATGCGTCGCCGCGATCTCGCGCGCGAAGCGAAGAAAACGCTCGAGCGTGGCAGGTTGTGCCTCGGAAAGGTGCAGATCCGAGATGAAGAGCGGATCGCGCAGCGCGACGGTGTCGGTTTCCGCGGCCAGCGCGGGGACGGGGGCGAGCAGCGATCCGCCCGTCACTGGGCGAGGATCTCGGCGCGCTCGATCAGGACCTCCTGTTCGGGCACGTCCTGATGCATGCCGTAGCGGATCGTGCGAACGGCCTTGATCTTGTCGACGACGTCGGTGCCTTCGACGACGCGGCCGAACACGCAATAGCCCCATCCCTGAGCCGTCGGTGCGGTGTAATTCAGGAAGTCGTTGTCGGCGACGTTGATGAAGAACTGCGCGGTCGCCGAATGCGGGTCGGACGTGCGCGCCATCGCGACCGTGTACTTCTCGTTGCGTAGCCCGTTGGTCGCCTCGTTTTCGATCGGCGCTTCGGTCGGCTTCTGTCGCATGCCGCTCTCGAAGCCGCCGCCCTGGATCATGAAGCCGTTGATCACGCGGTGGAAGATCGTCCCGTCGTAATGGCCGCTGCGCACGTAGCCGAGGAAGTTCTGGACCGTCTTCGGCGCCTTGGCGGCGTTCAACTCGATGGTGATCGCGCCGAAGCTGGTGTTCAGTCGGACCATGGGCATTCCTGAATGGGCGTTCACTGGACGATCCTCGCCGAGCGGATCAGCACGGGCTTGGCAGGCACGTTCTGATGCCCGCCTACGGAGGTCGTCGGCACGGTGCGGATCTTGTCGACGACATCCATGCCCGCGACGACCTTTCCGAACACCGCGTAACCGTTGCCGTCGGGGTTCGGGTAATCGAGCCGCGGGTTGTCGACGACGTTGATGAAGAACTGCGAAGTGGCCGAATCGGGGACGCTGGTGCGCGCCATCGCGATCGTCCCGCGTTCGTTCTTCAGGCCGTTCTTGCTCTCGAGCGGGATCGGCGCCCGGGTCGGCTTCTGCTTCATGTCGGGCGTGAAGCCGCCGCCCTGGATCATGAAGCCGTCGATCACGCGGTGGAAGATCGTGCCGTCGTAATGGCCGCCCTTCACGTACGCGAGAAAGTTTTCGACGCTCTTGGGCGCCTTCGCGGGGTTCAGCTCGAGCGTGATGTCGCCTTCGGACGTCGACAGCACGACGCGCGGCGCGGCGGCCTGCGCGCCGGCGTCGGCGGCGGCCGCCGCGAGCAGCGGGCCGAAGGCGACGAAGAGGATGCGGATCAACGGGTTCATCGGGACTCCTTGGTTGGTGGCTTCAGCGCGCGGCGCGCAGTCTGGCGCCGATCTCCCGCGCCAGCGCCAGCTTGCGCGCGAGCGAGGCGTCGTTCGGGGCGAGCTTGGCGCCGCGCTGGTAGGCGTCGACGGCCATCGCGATGTGCAGGTCGCCGAGGTTCTCGTAGGCGGTCACGTAGTTCGGCTGCGCGTCGATCGCCCGCTGCAGCAGCGCGCGCGCCTGCTCGTAGCGGCCCTGCGCTGCGAGCAGCACGGCGAGGTTGTTATACGGCTCGGGCAGCTCGGGAAAGTCCTGGATCAGCGACTCGAACGCCGCGATCGCGTCGGCGGACTTGCCCTGGTCGGCGAGGATCACGCCGCGCACGAAACGCACCTGCGCGTCGCGCGGCGACTTGGCGAGAAACGCGTCGGCGCGCGCGAGCGCCGCTTCGAGCTGCTTTTCGCGCACCAGCCGCGCGATCTCCTCGCGCTCGCTCGGCGGCGCGGCGACGGTCGGCGCTTGCGCCGCGGCCGTGCCGCCGATGGCGCACAGCCAGGCGACGATCAGAAGGGGGCGCAGCCGCATGCGATGAGGAGGCGTCGCGCGGACGCGATTGGATATACTCGACCCGATTCTAACAACGCCCCCGCCGCACTCCGATCGACGATGTCAAGCCGGCGCTGTTGACCTTCCGTCATCGCTTCTTCGCCGCGCCGACCCATCGCGCGCTGCCCGCGCGGCAGCGCCCCGCCGACGATCCGGGATGCCTCCATGACGATCCACATCTACAACACCCTCACGCGCAGGCTCGAGCCGCTCGAGCCGATCGAACCCGGCCACGTCAAGATGTACGTGTGCGGCATGACGGTCTACGACTACTGCCACCTGGGCCACGGCCGCACATTCGCGGCGTTCGACATCGTCGTGCGGTGGTTGCGTGCGCGTGGCTACCGCGTTACCTACGTGCGCAACATCACCGATGTCGACGACAAGATCATCCGCCGCGCGGCCGAGAACGGCGAGACGACCACCGCGCTGACCGAGCGCTTCATCCGCGCGATGCACGAGGACTTCGCCGCTCTGGGCTTCGTGCCGCCCGATCTCGAGCCGCGCGCGACGCAGTTCGTTCCGCAGATGCTCGGGCTGATCGAGCTGCTCGAAAAGAAGGACCTCGCGTACACGGCCGAGGACGGCGACGTGAACTTCGCGGTGCGTCGTTTCCCCGGCTACGGAAAGTTGTCGGGCAAGTCGCTCGACGAACTGCGCGCCGGCGAGCGCGTCGCGGTCGATGCCGCCAAGCGCGATCCGCTCGACTTCGTGCTGTGGAAGCACGCCAAGCCGGGCGAGCCGCAGTGGCCTTCGAAGTGGGGGCCGGGGCGTCCCGGCTGGCACATCGAGTGCTCGGCGATGGCCACCGCGACGCTCGGCCGCACCATTGACATCCACGGCGGCGGGCCCGACCTCGTCTTTCCGCACCACGAGAACGAGATCGCGCAAAGCGAAGGCGCGTTCGGCCAGCCGTTCGCCAGGATCTGGATGCACGCCGGCGCCCTGCGCGTCGGCGAGGAGAAGATGTCGAAGTCGCTCGGCAACTTCTGGACGATCCGCGATGCGCTTGCCAAGTATGACGCCGAAGTGCTGCGCTTTTTCCTGATCCGCTCGCACTATCGCAGTCAGATCGCCTTCACCGAGAACCTGATCGTCGAGGCGCGTAGCGCGTTGAGTCGCCTGTACACCGCGCTGCGCGACACGCCGCCCGCCGCCGGCGAAGTCGACTGGGGCGAGCCGCACGCGCAGCGTTTCGCCGCGGCGATGGACGACGACTTCAACACCCCGGTCGCGGTCTCGGTGCTGTTCGAGTTGGCCAACGAAGTCAACCGGACGAAGTCGGCCGAACTCGCACGTCAGCTTCGCGCGCTGGGCGGCGTCCTCGGGCTGCTGCAGTCCGAACCAGTCGCATTTCTGCAGGGGCGACGCACCGAGACGTCGGTCTCCGCACGATTGATGTTCCGAGGTTCGACAACGGCAGAGGCGATTGGCGCTGATAGCTGGATCGCTTCGAAGATCGAGCAGCGCGCCGCAGCCAAGAAGGCGAAGAACTATGCCGAAGCCGACCGCATCCGCGCCGAGCTGCTCGCGCAGGGCATCGTCCTCGAAGATGGGCCGAGCGGCACGACGTGGCGGCGGCAGTAGCGCGCGCGAGGTGCGTGCTTTCACCGCCGAGACACAGAGCGCACGGAGAATTTCAATGCGGTTTTCTCGGTGTTCTCCGTGTCTCGGTGGTTGAACCTCGGCCGTTCGACCGATGACGCAGCCGACCTACTGGCTCAGAGCCAAACGCGCGCTGGCGCGGACCGATCCGACGCTTGCGCGGATCATCCGCCGGCATCCGCGCGTCGCGCTCGTTTCGCGCGGCGACGCGTTCGCGACGCTGGCGCGCTCGATCGTCGGGCAGCAAATTTCGGTCAAAGCGGCCGATGCCGTGTGGGGCCGGCTCGCGAAGACGTGCGAGACGCTGACGCCGCGTGCCGTACTGCGCAGGCGCGCGACGACCTTGCGCGCGTGCGGGCTGTCCGAGCGCAAGGTCGAATACCTGCGCGATCTGGCCGAACACTTCGCGACCGGCCGCGTCGACCCGCGCCGGCTCGAGTCGATGGACGACGAGGAAGTGATCGAGTGCCTGACCGACATCCGCGGCATCGGTCGCTGGACAGCCGAGATGTTTTTGATCTTTAATTTGCTGCGCCCGAACGTGCTGCCGCTCGACGACCTCGGGCTGCTCAAGGCGATCAGCCTGAACTATCTGGACGGCGAATCGACGCAGGCGCTTCTCGGGCGCGAGGGCAGGGCGCGGATCGAGCGGCTCGCGGCGCCCTGGGCGCCGTGGCGCAGTGTCGCGACGTGGTACCTCTGGCGCAGCCTCGATCCGGTTCCGGTGGAGTACTGATGTCAAAGACGACCTTTCTGGACTTCGAGCAGCCGATCGCGGAACTCGAGACCAAGATCGAGGAACTGCGCTTCGTGCAGGACGACTCCGCGGTCGATATCTCGGAGGAGATCGAGCGGCTGCAGAAAAAGAGCCAGGCGCTGCTGAAGGACATTTACGCCAAGCTCACGCCCTGGCAGGTCGCGCAGCTCGCGCGGCATCCGCAGCGGCCGTATACGCTCGACTACGTCAACGACATCTTCACCGACTTTCACGAACTGCACGGCGACCGCCACTTCGCCGACGATCTGTCGATCGTCGGCGGAATGGCGCGCTTCAACGGGCAGCCGGTGATGGTGCTCGGCCACCAGAAGGGCCGCGACACGAAGGAGCGCACGCTGCGCAACTTCGGCATGACCAAGCCCGAGGGCTACCGCAAGGCGCTTCGGCTGATGAAGCTCGCCGAGAAGTTCGGCCTGCCGATCTTCACCTTCGTCGACACGCCGGGCGCTTATCCGGGAATCGACGCCGAGGAGCGCGGACAGTCGGAGGCGATCGGCCACAACCTGTATGTGATGTCGCAGCTCAAGGTGCCGATCATCGCGACGATCATCGGCGAGGGCGGCTCGGGCGGCGCGCTCGCGATCGCGGTCGCCGACCACGTGCTGATGCTGCAGTACGCGACGTACTCGGTCATCTCGCCCGAAGGCTGCGCGTCGATCCTGTGGAAGAGCGCGACCAAGGCGCCGGAGGCGGCCGAAGCGCTCGGTCTCACCGCACACCGTCTCAAGGCGCTCGGGCTGATCGACAAGATCGTCTCCGAACCGCTGGGCGGCGCGCACCGCGATCCCAAGCAGATGTCGGCGCTGCTCAAGCGCGCGCTCGGCGACAGCCTGCGGCAGTTCCAGGGCATGAAGACCAAGGAGCTGCTCGCCGCGCGCCATACCCGTCTGCTGGGCTATGGCAAGTTCAAGGAAACGACCCCCGAAAGCTGATCCGCTCGAGCAGGAACTGCTCGACGCGCTGCGCGGCGCGCTGGCCGCGCAGCGCATGGGCGCGGCGCCCGGGCGGGATCCGGACGATGGGCGGCGCGGCGGCCCGCTGGTCGTCGCCTACAGCGGCGGGCGCGACTCGACCGTGCTGCTGGATCTTGCACGCCGACTTCGCGATGCGCGTGCGCCGGGCTGGCGCAAGCTGATCGCGGTGCATGTCCACCACGGCCTGCTACCGCAGGCTGACGACTGGGTCGCGCACTGCGAACGGGTTTGCGGCGATTGGCGCATTCCCTTCGACGTGCGGCGCGCCAGCGTGGCGCGCGGCAGCCGCGGCCTCGAAGCGGCGGCGCGCGACGCGCGCTACGCGGCGCTCGCGGCCGCGGCGCGCGAGCACGGCGCGTGCGTCGTGCTGACCGGGCACCACCTCGACGATCGCATCGAAACCTTTCTGTTGCAGTGGCTGCGCGGTGCCGGCGTCGACGGACTGGCGGCGATGCCGCCGAGCCGCGCGTTCGACGCTGGATTGACCCTGCTGCGACCGTTGCTCGACGTCTCGCGAGAGCAGATCGACCGCTATGCGCGCGCGCGCCAACTGCCCTTCGTCGAAGACCCGAGCAATGCCGACACACGGCTCGCTCGCAACGCGTTGCGGGGGCGGGTCCTCCCCGAGTTGGAAGCGATCCGCGGCGGGTTCCGGCGGGCGGCGGCCCGTTCGGTCGAGCTCGTCGCCGACGCAGCCGACGTGCTGCGCGACCTCGCCACGACGGATCTCGCGGCGTGCGCCGACGGCGCACCGAACGGGATGTTGCGGCTCGACCGGCTCGCGGCGCTCGCACCCGCGCGTCGCGCGCTGGTCGTGCGCGAGTGGCTCGCCGCCGCGGGGTTGGAAGCGCCGTCGCGCGCGCGGCTTCGCGAGATCGTCGATCAGGCGCTCAACGCGCGCGGCGACGCGCGCCTGCTAGTCCGCATCTCGGACCGGGAGGTGCGCCGGCATCGCGGCCTGCTGCTGCTGCGGCCCGCCGCTGCACCGCTGCGCCGCCAGGTGCCGATCCGCTGGCAGGGCGAGACCGAGATCGTGTTGCCCGAGTGGGGCGGCGTGCTGCGGTTCGAACCGACCCGCGAACAGGGCTTCGACGCAGACTGGCTGCGCGCCGCGCCGCTCGAGGTTCGCGGCCGCGGCGGCGGCGAGCGCTTCAAGCCACACCCGACGCGGCCGTCGAAGACGCTGAAGCGGCTGTTCCAGGAGGCCGGGGTCGCCGAATTCGAGCGCGCGTCGCTGCCGCTCGTCTGGCGCGGCGACGACTTGATCTATGTCGCGGGGCTCGGCCCCGACGTGCGGATGATCGATACGGGCGGCGAACGCGTGCGGCTCGACTGGCGACCCGACGCCACGCTGCTGGGCGACTGACGCGGCGAGCCGGTCGGCATCGGCGCCGGCCCTATAATCCGCGGCTTTTCGCCGCATCGGATTCGCGGCAATCACACAGCGATCATGGCGCTCATCGTTCAGAAGTACGGCGGTACGTCGGTCGGTTCGGTCGAACGGATCAAGAATGTCGCGCGGCGCATCGCCAAATGGCGGCGCGCCGGCCACCAGCTTGTCGTCGTCGCTTCCGCGATGAGCGGCGAAACGAATCGGCTCATCGCGCTCGCCAAGGAGATCCAGCCGAACCCGGACCCGCGCGAGCTCGACGTCGTCGCCTCCACGGGCGAGCAGGTCACGATCGGACTGCTGGCGATGGCGCTGAAGGAGCTCGGCCTGAAGGCCAAGAGCTACACCGGACCGCAGGTCCGCGTCCTGACCGACAGCGCGTTCACCAAGGCGCGCATCATCGACATCGACGAGAAGAAGATCCGCGCCGACCTCGACTCGGGGCACGTCGTGGTCGTCGCGGGGTTTCAGGGCGTCGACGAGCACGGCAACATCACCACGCTCGGGCGCGGCGGCTCCGATACGTCCGCGGTCGCGCTCGCCGCGGCGCTGCGCGCCGACGAGTGCCTGATCTACACCGACGTCGACGGCGTCTACACGACCGATCCGCGCATCGTCCCCGAGGCGCGCCGGCTGGAGAAGATCACCTTCGAGGAGATGCTCGAGATGGCGAGCCTCGGGTCGAAGGTGCTGCAGATCCGCTCGGTCGAGTTCGCCGGCAAGTACAAGGTGCCGCTGCGCGTGCTGTCGAGCCTGACCGACCCCGACATGCCGCTCGCGGAGGAAGCCAACTCCGGCACGCTGATCACGTTCGAGGAAGACACGAAGATGGAAAAGGCCGTCATTTCCGGCGTCGCGTTCTCGCGCGACGAAGCGAAGATCACGCTGACACGCGTGCCCGACCGCCCCGGGATCGCCTATCAGATCCTCGGGCCGATCGCCGAAGCGAACATCGATGTCGACATGATCGTGCAGAACATCAGCGTCGACGGGATGACCGACTTCTCGTTCACGGTTCACCGCAACGAGTACGCCAAGGCGATGGAGGTGCTCGCGACGAAGGTCAAGGCGCACGTCGGCGCGAGGGAGATCGTCGGCGACCCGAAGATCGCCAAAGTCTCGGTCGTCGGCATCGGCATGCGCTCGCACGTCGGCATCGCGAGCCTGATGTTCCGTACGCTCGCCGAGGAGGGCATCAATATCCAGATGATCTCGACCAGCGAGATCAAGATCTCCGTCGTCGTCGAGGACAAGTACATGGAGCTCGCGGTCCGCGCGCTGCACAAGGCGTTCGGTCTCGAGCAGCAACCGGCGTGATCGCGCGCCGGTTCGTTGCCCGATAGGATCGCGCGGACTAAACTGCGCCGCGCGCGCGCAGCTGCGGCCGAGAGGCCGAAGGGACGACGCCGCTAAGGGCGCGTACGCGCAAGAGCCTGTACCAACGGTTCGACGAGCGCGTGTCCGCAGGACGCGCGAAGGACGCCGGAGGCGAAGCCGACGGCGGTCCCGGAGCGGAAGCGAAGGGACGAGGGCATCACGGATGCCCGAGCAATCCGTCCGTCGGGTTGCGAAGTGCGTTGTATCGAGTTTGGAGACGTGGCCGAGAGGTCGAAGGCACTCCCCTGCTAAGGGAGCATACGGGCAAAAACCCGTATCGACGGTTCGAATCCGTCCGTCTCCGCCATCCTGAAGCCCGCGCGACCGCGGGCTTTCTTTTTCGTCGTTGATAGCTCCGCTTTCGGCCCGTGCGTCGACCCTGTGTGCGTACTGTATATTTCATCAGCATGCAACATCGTTCGATCGATCCGCTCGGCCATGCGGTCCCGCCGCGCTCTTGTCGAACCTGCGCGGTCCTGACGATCGCTTGCGGCGAGCGTCGCCGATGTCTGCGATGAGCGGTGTGGCCGACCGCGCCGCATCGGTCGGCGATCGGACCGTACTCGCGGAACTGAACGCGCAGCAGCGCGCCGCCGTCGAACACGGTGACAGCGAGGCGCTGCTCGTGATCGCCGGCGCGGGTTCCGGCAAGACCAACACGCTGGCACATCGCGTCGCACGGCTGATCGAGCGAGGCGCGGATCCGGGCGCGATCCTGCTGCTGACGTTCTCGCGCCGTGCCGCCGTCGAGATGACGCGCCGGGTCGAGCGCATCGTCGCTGCGCGGGCACGTGCGCGCGGCCGGCCGGCAGCGATCGAGATTCCGTGGGCCGGCACCTTCCACGCGATCGGCGCGCGGCTGCTGCGCGAACATGCCGAGCGCATCGGCCTGAGTGCTGCGTTCACCATTCACGATCGCGAGGACTCGGCCGATCTGATGAACCTCGTGCGCCACGACCTCGGGCTGTCCAAGACCGCGAACCGCTTCCCGCTGAAAGGCACGTGCCTGGCGATCTATTCGCGCACGGTCAACACGGAGCAGCCGCTCGCCGACGTTCTCGAAGAGTCGTTTCCGTGGTGCGCCGAGTGGGAGGCACAACTGCGAACGCTGTTCGCTGCCTATGTCGAGGCCAAGCAGCGGCAAGGCGTCCTCGACTACGACGACCTGCTGCTGTACTGGGCCGCGTTGATGGCGGAGCCCGCGCTGGCGGACGACATCCGCGCGCGCTTTTCGCACGTGCTGGTCGACGAATATCAGGACACCAACCGCCTGCAGGCTTCGATCCTGCGCGCGCTCAAGCCGGACGGGCGGGGGCTCACGGTCGTCGGCGACGACGCGCAGTCGATCTATTCGTTTCGCGGTGCGACCGTGCGCAACATTCTCGACTTTCCGCGCGCGTTCGACCGGCCGGCGACCGTGATCACGCTCGAGCGAAATTACCGATCCACGCAGCCGATCCTCGATGCCTCGAACGCCGTGATCGCGCTCGCGCGCGAGCGTTACGCCAAGAGTCTGCACACCGAACGGTCCTCGCCGATGCGGCCGCGGCTCGTCTCCGTGACGGACGAAGCGGCGCAGGCGCGCTACGTCGTCGAGCAGGTGCTCGACTCGCGCGAGCGCGGAATCAAGCTGCGCGCGCAGGCGGTGTTGTTCCGAAGCTCGCACCACAGCACGCAGCTCGAACTCGAGCTCGGCCGGCGCAACGTCCCGTTCGTGAAGTACGGCGGACTGAAGTTCCTCGAGGCGGCGCACGTCAAGGACTTCCTCGCCTGCCTGCGCTGGGCCGCGAACCCGCGCGACCGCGTCAGCGGCTTTCGCGTGCTTCTGATGCTTCCCGGGGTCGGTCCGAAGACCGCGGCACGTGCACTCGATCTGCTGGCCGACGCCCCGGACCCGGTCGCTGCCCTCGGCGGTTTCGCCTCGCCGGCCGCGACGAGCGACGACTGGCGTGCGCTCGCGGAGCTCGTGCGCCGGCTGCGGGCGAACGCGGCCGTCTGGCCCGCCGAACTCGCGCTGGTGCGGCGCTGGTACGAGCCGCACCTGCAGCGCATGTACGAAGACGCCGAGATCCGCGCGGCCGATCTTGCCGCACTCGAGCACATCGGCAGGACGTACCCGTCGCGCGAGCGGTTTCTGACCGAGCTCACGCTCGATCCTCCGGACGCGACCAGCGGCGAGCCGGGATCGCCGTTGCGCGACGAGGACTACCTGACGCTGTCGACGATCCACTCCGCCAAGGGGCAGGAGTGGGGCGCCGTGTACGTGCTCAACGCCGTCGACGGCTGCATTCCATCGGATCTCGCCACCGGATCGCCGGCGGAGATCGAAGAAGAGCGCAGGCTGCTGTACGTCGCGATGACGCGCGCCAAGGATGCGCTGCACCTGATCGTGCCGCAGCGGTTCTACGTGACCCAGCAGTCGGGCCGCGGCGATCGGCATGTGTACGCGACGCGCACGCGGTTCGTCCCTGACGAGTTGACGCGCTTGTTCGAAGCGACATCGTGGCCGAAGGCGCAGCCGGACGCCGCGACGGCGCCGACGCAACCGCCGGGCGTGATCGACATCGCCGCGCGGCTACGCGGTATGTGGCGCTGAACTCACCTGCGCGGCTCGCGCAGCGGCGCGGGTCACTGCTTCGGCGGCGCGACCATTGAAACCGTGCTGAAACGCGGGCGGCGACGCTTGCGCGATCGCCGTTGCGCAGCAGGCAAGGGTGCTTCCGGAGAGCGTGCGCCGAAGCCGATCGGCCGCCGTATCGCGGTGCCACCGCGACGCGTGCGGCACGCAGCGCGCGAGCGTCATCGGAATCGATTCATGTACAATGCGCGGCCTCGCGCCCGTAGCTCAGTTGGATAGAGTACTTGGCTACGAACCAAGGGGTCGTGGGTTCGAATCCTGCCGGGCGCGCCATTCAAATCAAGGGGTTGCAGCGATGCGACCCCTTTTCTTTTGCTACTCGGGAGCCGCTTTCTACTCGGCTGCTACCCGTTGCGGAAAAGGTACGCGCAACGCGAGGCAGTCAGCGAAAAGCGTCCCTCAGATCGACCGCGAGACGCGGCACGTAGGGCAGCACCACCGCGCCGGTGATCGCGCAGCCACGGCCCGCCTGTGCAGCGGGCGAGGCATCCGCGAAGGTCAGGGAAGACCGAGCGCGCGATGCAGCGCAAGCACAAGCTCAGGCCGGCACCGCGTCCGTTGTGCGACGCCTCGCCTTGATCGGCCGCACGTCCGCGAGCCGCTCGGGATGCTGGCGCAGTTCCCACAGGTCAAGCGCCTCCTGCATGCGCAGCCAGCTTTCGGGCGAGTGACCGAGCGCCTTTGCGATGCGCGCGGCCATCTCGACCGTCAACCCGCGCCGCTCGCGCAGCAGCGCGGACAACGTGACGCGATGCACGCCAAGCAGGTCGGCGAAGTCATTCTGCGTCATCCCGAGCGCAGGCAGCACGTCTTCACGCAACACGGCGCCGGGATGCGTCGGGCGCCGCTTCGGGTCGCGCAGCGTCTTCATCAGTGGTAATCCTCCAAGTCAACGTCAGTCGCATCGCCGCTGTCGAACCGGAACGTGAGGCGCAGATTGCCGGAGACCGCGACCGCGTATGTTCCGGCGCGGTTGCCCTTCAGCGGATGCCAGCGCCAGCCGGGCACGTTCATGTCCTCCGGTTTCGTCGCGCTGTCCAGCCGGTCGAGCATGCGCTGGATGCGGGCCGCGCTCTGCGCCGGAATGCCACGCGGATCGCTGCGCGCGAAGAACCGCTCCAAGCCCTTGTGCCGGAATCGTCGGATCATCGTATGTAGCGACTGACGCTACATTGTAACGCCTACCGCTACACCGGACGCAGCGCGAAGGGTGCGAGCCGTCCGGGGCAGACTCGGCAAAGGCGCGGCGCGATGCGCCACCGGCTCGCAGTGAAGGATGCCGGCCGTCCGTCGGGCCAGGACGGCGAAGACACGCGCAGGATGATCCGACTGCGCACGCCACCGGCCGGCGTGATCGGCGTCAGCCGTCGAGCAGTTCGTCGGCCTCGGCGAGCCAGCGGCGAGCCTGCCGCGCTTCCGCATCAGTCAGGTCACGCCGCCCTTCGGCGTCGGCCAGCGCGAGCAGATCGCGCACGCGCTCGATAAGCTCGGTGGCCCGCGCCTGCCGCAGCGGCTCGCGGTTCAGCAGTGCCGCACGCACGGCATTAGCTCCGCGTTTCGAGCTTCACGAACGGCGACAGCGTGTCCGAGCCACGGCGCGGCGTGATGGGCGCCTGATGCATCGGCTGCCCGTCGAGCCGCAGCGTGAGCTTGAACCACGTTTCGCCCTCCTTGAAGCCGACGGAGCGATCAACCGCGAGCCGCGCTTCGCCAACCTGCCCGACGATGTACTGCGTCAGGTCCGCGAGCAGGATATCGCCGGACGTGCCGAGCGGTTGCAGCCGGTCCGTCACGACCAGCGGGCGCGACAGCAATTGCATCGTGCCGTCGGGCGCCGTGGTGAACCAGCCGGGGCCGAAGCCGCCGACGTTTTCCGTGCCCGCGATGTTTTTGATCGTCTGCGTCAGCGTGAACAGTTGCGCCACGACGGACGAGTGCGCCAGCCACACGGAGCGGCCGAAGCTCGCGGGCGCGAGTCGCGCGACCATCTTCGCAAGGTTCGCGGGCAGCAGCGTCGCCGCAGCCTGCCCGGACTCTTTCGTCACCTCGACGGTGCAGTCCGCATTGACGACGCCCACCGGCTGCGCGACGCCGGTGCCGAGCAGCAGGTAGTCGTCCACGGTCGCGGCCATCGCCTGCGCCATGAAGTCCGACAGCAGCGTGCCGAAGGTCGGCCCGGCATCCTCGATCAGTTCGTCGGTGCACGGGACCATGCAAACGAGTTTGGTCGCCTTCAACACGATGTCCGTGGTCTTGGCCTTCTGCGCGACCGCTGTCGCGCCCTCGGCGGTGGGCTTGCCGGTCAGCGTGGCGACGCCAGTGCTGCGGTTCGTCGTGTCGAAGCGCGGCAGCGTGACGGTGCCGGTCGGCATCGGGATGACGCGGGCGCGCGGCCGCACGGCCTCCTGCTCCAAACTCGCGGCCATCAGGTCGCGCAGGAAGCCCACCGGCACAGCGGCGCCGCCGTCGGACGCGACGCCGGTCTGCATGCCACTGGCGGCGTTGAATAGACGCGGGTCGCGGGTGGCGACGGCGCGCGCGAAGTCGCCGAAGTCGTGGAAGCCGCCGCGATCATGGCCGTTGAAGCAGGCCAGCACGCGCGATGCGCCGATGCCTCCGCCGCCGCCGTGAACGAGCGACAGCGCGGGGCGGTCGCCAGCGACACGGGCCAAGGGATGACGCGGGTCATCGCCAGCTTCGGCCGAAGTATTGCGGCCAGCGGTGCGGCGCGGCTCGCGCGATCCAGACTCGCTGCGCCGATCCAACTCGCCGTTGATCGTCTGAAGCACGCGGGCGGCGATCTTCAGCGCGCGTTGCTGTTCGGCCGATGGGTTCTGCACTTCGCCGAGTTCGCCGCGCATGTTGCGAAGGGCGCGTCGGCTGGATTGCAGTTCGCTCCAATCGAGAAAGCCGACATCCGCGTTTTCGAGCGGCGCGTCGGCGAAGTCGGCGGCGACAGCGGCGTAAGCCTGCAAGTCGGCGTCTGTGGCGTCACTGGGGAAAAGGTCGATCTTCATGGTGCGATCCGTGGTTGATGCCGATGGCGCGCGCGAGCAGAGCCGACCGGCGAAAAGTTCATCGCAAGTCGCCCCGTCGCGCGTCGAGCCCTCAGCCGGACCGCAACCGTCCCGACGTGGTATCCGCGCGCCTCACGCGCGGCGCCGAGAAAGGCAGTGCGAATCGTAAACGCGACCGCCGTCGATTTCAATTCACGGTCACTTCGGGCCGCAGCCGGTCGGCAGGATCGAACGGCACGGCGCGTTCGCGGCGCCATGCGACGCGGCCCTCGCCGTCGATCAGCGCGAGCACAAGCGACTCGATCCCGCCGAGCACGCGCAGCCGGACGACATAGGTGCAGGTGCCCGCGTTGACCGCAGCGCCGACCCGTTCGCGCACGGCGGCTGCTTCGGCGTTCAGCGCAGCCGTCAACGCAAGGCCGAGCACGTCGGCAAGGTCGCGGCTTTCGTCATCGTCGGCCAGCGAAGCGTCGAGCAGCAGCCGCACTTGGCTGTCGATCAGCGTCGCGGCAAAGCGGCGAGTGAGCGGCGCGAAGTCGAGTGCAAGCTCGGTGCCACTGGCGATGCGCTCAACGATGCCGGGCGCGTCCTGACGCAGCAGCACATGCGGCAGCAAGGCCGTGCGCAGCGCCGCGTGCGCGTCGGCGCAGGCAAGGTCGCGCTGCTCGGCGGGCGACGGCAGGTTTTCGATCATGGCCAGCCTTTCAGAAGGTCTCCCACGGGTCATGCGCCTGCCGGCGCGGCTGCCGGCGACGCGACGCGCTGCGTGGCGTGATTTGAAGTTCAGCGGCCAGTTGGCGGACCGAATTCGCGCACAGGACTAACGCGCGCTCGTACGGGTTCCGCGTAGGGCGACCCTCGCGCGCCGCGAAGTTGAGAATCGGCAGAAGTTCGTCGTTCAGCCGCGCGATCTCGTCGTGTCGTGCAAGCTCGCGGCAATAGATCGCGACGACTGGCAGCATCACCGGCAACAGCGTCCCCATCGCTACGAGTTCGCGCGTCGTGGCTTCCCAGTACGCCCGCGCTGCCTCGGGCAACGAGTCCGGCGGTGGTGGCGGTTCAGTCAGCGGCATCGGGTGCATAGCGCAACCTTTCCGTGATGCGGCCGCTCGCGTCGCGCTTGATGCCGCGAACGGCGTCGATCTGCCGCTGCGTCACGCGAGCGATGGTCGATCCGAGTTGCAGCAGCGCAAACCCGCCGGGCAGCGTGTCCGGCACGCGCGCGAGACTGCCGTAGATCGGCGGCGGAACCGCCTTCGCGGCATCGCTCCGGGCGATGCGACGTTTTTGTGCCTTCGGTGCATCAAGCTGTTTGGTCATCGCACTTTGTAGCAGGATGAAAAGCAAAACGTGTAGCGATTGAAAAATCGGTGCCACGCGCGGTGAATCAAAAGTGTTGGCTAAGGATTTTCACCCCTCTCCCCCCTCAAAATCGCCCACTGGATCGCGCGGGCAGAGTCGATCTATCGCGTGCTCGCAGATGCGGGTCAGCCTTGGCTGCTGCGGTAGGTGCTTGCAGTACACGGCGAGCACGGCGCGGACTTCGGCCAGTCCGTGAGCCAACGCGACGGCCTCGCGCTGCGCGTGGCTGATGTCGGTGCTTCGCGTGTGCGTCGAGCGATGCGTGCGCGGTAGTTTCTTCGTTGCCATCAGCGCAGCCCCCCGAAAATCTGCGGTCGCTCGGCAGCGGCCAGCGCGCGCGCAAGGCGACGCAGCCGCTCGGCCACGCGCTCGCGCTCGCTCGAACGCGGCAGGCTCGGGTCGGTCAGGCGATGACGGTCAAGCCCGCTCACGGTCGGCCTCGGTTTGTTCGGGCGGACGGTGCGGTCTTGGCACTATCGGTTGCCATCGTCCGATAGGCTGCAAGCTCAAGCGGTTGCGCGCGGTCGAGCGCGACCGATGCGGCGCGCGGATCGGGCGCAAGGCTGCGCAGCAGCGCGAACACGGCGGCGGTGCGGCCACGCGGCTGTTTCACGGTTGCGCTTCCTTCGCGAGCACTGCTTCCGCCTCGCGCCGCACTTCGGCCGCGCACCGCTGCACGATGAGTTGCACGCCGGGCAGCCTGTTCAGTTCGAGCGGCGCGGCGAGCGCGGTCACGTCGAGCGTGCCGTCGGGCCGCTGCACGGCCATCGCGTGGATGACGCCGCGCGGGCACGAGTATTCGCGGCTGAGGATCACGCGGGTCATTGCAGCGGCTCCGAAGTGACGACGGCGACCGGGCGGCCGGCTTCGTCGAAGTCGATTGCGGCGCGCTGCCCGGTGTCGGGCGACTCGAAGTCGAGCGGGCGCGGGTCGCGGTCGAAGGGCGCGAGCAACGGCGCGAGTTGCCGTGCAATCTCGGCCTCGTCGCCAAGCGTGCCGTAGCGGTCGAAGGTCAGCCGCAGCACGATGCGGTCGGCGTGCTCGGTCACGGTCAGCAAGCCGGTGCGCCGCGCGGTCTTGATCGGGTACTCGCGGCTAGTCATCGGTCAGGCCTGCGCCGGTTGTGCGCCCGCGCCTGCGCCAGCAACGGCGCGCGCGCGCAACGGAACGGCGCGCAGGGGGGTATGGGGGGATTGAGCGCGCGAAGCCTCAATGTTCCGTAGCTGGCGCATGGTGTTCCGTAGCCCGCGAAAGTTGTTCCGTAGCTGGCGCACGTTCCGTAGCTGGCGCAGCGGCCCGGTAGACCTCGGCGTAGTGCCGATTCGGCCGCAGGATCGAGTCCACGCGCACCGCGCCGGCCGCGCGCAAAGCCTCGACGAGCGCGTAAAAGCGCGTTCGGCCGCGCTTGCCGCAAAGCGCGGTCGGCAACCCCCGCGCCTCGGCGACCGCGTGCGCCGACCGCTCGCCGCGCGTCGCGGCCGGAATCGGATCGCCTGCCCGCTCGGCCCTGCGGATCACTTCGAGCACGGCCTCTTTCTCGTCCGCCTCGCGCAGCGCCCGGTCGAGCGGCGACGTGATCGGCTCGCACTCGGGCACGAAGCAGTGCGCGGCCTCCGAGAATCGCAGCGCCAGCGTCGCGCCGGGCTTGCCGTGATTGCTCTTGCGCAGTTCGAGCGCCACGCGCGACGGGTCGGCATCGTCGCCCTCGTCGGCGGGCCGCAGATACCATCGCGCGCGGCATGAGTTGTGCCACGCCGTCGAGCCGCTGTAGCCCTTGCTCGACCCGCTGTGCGCGCTGTTCGCGTCAACGTGATGCAGCAGCAGCGCGGCGCCATCGCGCGGCAGCGCGCGGCGCAACGCTTGCGCGAAGCCGCGCACCTGCGCCCGCGCGTTTTCGTTGCCGGCAAAAGCGTCTGCCGTGCCGTCGATCACGGCGACCTGCGCGCCGGTCGCGGCGATCTGCTCGCGCAGCCAGTCAAAAGCGGGCGTCGTTCCGTGCCCGTCGCGGGTCTCGACGTACAGCGGTTCGCCGTGGTCGGTCGCGTCGTAGACGATCAGCCAGCCCGCGAGCGACGCCAGATCGACGCCGAGCATGGCGCAGATGCGATGCAGACGCCAGTGCAGAACCTCAGCCGCGTCCTCGTAGGACAGGAACAGCACGCGCCGGCGCTCGCAGCGCAGCCCGAAGAACGCGCGACCGGCCGCGATGCAGACCGCCACAGTTAGCGCGATCAGCGACTTGCCGCTGCCACCATGCCCGGCGAACAGCGTGACCTGCCCTTGCGGAAGCCATCCCTCGACGATGAAGCGCGGCGGCTGCGGGTCGGTTTCGGCCAGCGCGCGAAGATCGAGCGGCTGCGGCCCCTGTGGCGCGTCCGGGTCGATCAACGCGGCTTCGACGAACATCTGCGCGGCCGCGATGTCGCCCTCGCGCAGCACGCGCTGTGCGTTCAGCAACACGATGCGGTCGCGGGTGTTCATGCGCGCCCTCAGCGTGCTTCGCCACCGGCGGCGCGCGCGGCGGTCACCGTGGCGGCGGCCACTCCGTGGGTGCGTGCCTCGATGAAGCGGCTCAGGTCGGCCTCGCGGTAGCGCACCAGTCGCCCGACTTTCACGAACGGCAGCGCATAGCGGCCAGTGCAGCGCCAGACGCGCAGCGTCGCGGGCGCGACGCTCAGGTAGCGTGCGGCTGCCGCTTCGTCGAGAAGGTCCGGCGCGCTCTGTGTCTTTGTGGTGCTCATCGAATGCCCCCGAGTAGGTGCCGCAACGTGCAGCAGCAGGGACATTCAATCGTCGGCAGCGCGGGCGCGCCACCTTTTCCCATCTTTCGCTCGAAAGATGGGAAATGCTTGACAGGTCAGCGTGCGGCGCGCTTACGCACCTTCGGCTCGGCGACGATATACGGCCCGAGCAGGGTCGCATTGAGAGCGCGCGCGCTTGGCGTGGTGCCCATCAGCGTCGCGTCCTTCGTCGCCGCGTAGTAGCGCCGCTTCGCGGTCGCTGCGCTCATGCCGCACTCGGCGCCGATGCGGGCGAACGTGTCGGCATTGATGGGCGCATCAGGGTGGGCGAGGCGGTCGCGGTGCATGGCGTTGAGCACCTGCAAGGCTTGCAGCCGTTCGCGCTTCGCCGCTCGCGTGCGTTTCGGCGTCGCCACCTTGAAGCCGAGGGCTTCGTCGAGCGTCGGGGCACGCCGGCTGTGCCACTTCGCCAGTGCGCGCAGCAGCGCCTCGGCGGCCCACTCGGGCAGCGCGCAGCGTTGATCGAGACACAGCGACAGAGCGCGCAGCAGCGCATTCGGATCGCCGCTTGCGTACTCGGCGCGCAGCGCGTCGAGTAATGCCGAGAGCAGACGCGGGTCGAGTTTCATCGCGCAGCCCTCGCGCGCTTCGCGGCGCCGATCTCGACCACCTTGCCCGGCTTCGCCTTCGCGGCAGGCCTGCGCCTCGTCTTCCTGGGCGCCTCGGCCAGCATCGCGCCCGTTGCACGCTCTAGCGCGGCCCGCACGGGGTCAGTCTGCAAGCGGGCGTAGATCGCGGTCGATTTGCTGTCCTTGTGCCCGAGCGCGGCGCCGATGATGTGCAGGCTTGCGTTCGTCATGGCGGCCCATGACCCGAGCGAGCGGCGCAGGTCGTGCAATGTCACGTCGGCGAGTCCCGCGCGCGCCAGTAGCGCGGCCCACTGCTTTTTGGGCGGCGTCATGTGCCCAGTCGCCGAGGCTGCCGGGAACACAAAGCCCTCTGCATCCTTCGGGCGCCGCTTGCGCAGCACCTCCGCGGCTGCGTCAACCAGCGGCACGACGACGGGCTGCCCGCTCTTGGTGTCGGGAATGCGCCAAGTGGGCGTGCCGCTGTCGATGTCCACGTCCTCCCATCGCATCGAAAGCACGTTCGAGCGGCGCGCGCCAGTGAACAGGCACAGACGCACGAAGTCCGCGACGTTGCGATTCGGCTCGGCGTCGAGCGCGGCGAAGAACGCGGGTAGCTCGGCTTTGCGCAGGAAGCGGTCCCGCTTTGTCTCGGGGTAGGGCTCGATCCCGTGGCACGGGTTCGGCCCCGCGTACAGCTTCCACGCGATCAGGCGCCCGAAGATGGCCGACAGAATCTCGACCACGCGATTCGCGGTCGCGTGCTTGCCGAGGCGCCCGAGGTCGGAGTGCAGCCGCGCCACGTCGCCCGTTGTGATGGTGCTGATGCGCCGATTCGCCCAGCGCACCGCGCCTTGCGGCTTCTGCGGCGGCCTGCCGTGCGGCTTCTTTTCCGCCGTGACTTCGCCGAGGTAGCGCGCGAACTGCGCCCGCACGTCGTCGGCCGACTTCTTGCCGCGCGCGGTCAGGTGCCTTTCGTCGTACAGCGCGAATGCCTCGGCCAGTGTGAGTTCGGTACGCGCGGCGCGTATCGGCGCGGTGGGGTCGCGGCCTGCGTCGAGTTCAGCGAGCACCGCGCGCGCGAGCTGGCGCGCCATGCCGACATTCAGGCGCGCGGCGTTGCCGAGCAGGTCGAGCGGTTCAGCGTTGCGCGGCACTTCGCGCGACTCGGGCAGGCTTGCATCGAACTGGCCGAGCACGATGCGGCGCGGCCGTCCGTCAACCTTCTTGTAGACGTAGAACGTGCGTGCGCCGTGCGCCGAGACTCGGCAGGCCAGTTGCGGCACGTCGGTGTCGTAGGTGTAGACCTCGCCTTGCGGCGGGACGGGCAGTGCCTCAACGGCGCTGCGGCTGAGGCGCTTGCGGCGGTCGGTGCGGGCGGTCATGGCTTCGACTCCGAGTGCCCGCTTGCTGCGCTGGCCGCGAGTGCGGCGCATGCCCGGTGCGGAACCAAGGGTCAACCAAGGAACCGCGATTGCTACTCAGTTGCTACCGAACAGGGGAACAGGCAGCAACAAGCGGTAGCAATGAGAATAGTCGAAGTCTCTGAAAATCAACAGGAAGAAACAATCGGAACAAGGGAGTAACGGCCCCGAGTCCTTTCTACGAACCAAGGGGTCGTGGGTTCGAATCCTGCCGGGCGCGCCATTCACGAAACGGGCCGATCTCGCGATCGGCCCGTTTGCTTTTGTCGGCCGGCGCGTAAAGCTACGGTGAGCGATGAACCTGGCGCCGCGAGTGCCGTCCACGGCGCGTCCCCCACCTTCGTGTTCGATGCGGCCGCGATTTGGACGGCGGCAGTCGTCGACTGTGGTTCCTTCTGTGTGCGCTGCATCGCATGCCGCGCTCGTCTACGCATATGCGGATTTCGTCTGCAACGGTGCGTGACCGAGCGCACGCCTGCGATCCACAATGGCGTGCGTGGCGCGCACACTGTGCGTGCCCCGCCGCCTGTGACCGACGCCGAGGACAGCATGAACGTGCAGCCGATTCCCTGCGCACAGATCCGTCCCGACCCTCGCAGCCCCGGCTACCACCCGCCGGCAGTGGAATGGCTCGCCGAGGACATCCGCGAACGCGGCGTGCTGCGGCCGGTCCTGGTGCGTGCCACCGGGCACGGCTACGTGATCGTCCATGGCGAACGCCGCTGGCGAGCAGCCACGATGCTGGGGCTCGACGTGATCCCGGCCTTCATCGTGGAAGCCCCGGCAGCCGGGGACGTAGCGTGCGCCGATCGGGGGCGCCAGTCGTAGCCGCGCTCGCCGATCGCGGTTCGGCGCAGGGCGGGCCGAGCGACAGTTGTCCACACTGGGTGTGGATAACACCGGCGGTCCCGCGTGCAAACCGCCGCGGCTGCGGGCTTTGATCGGCGTGCCTCATTGCGCGGCAGCGCCGGCGGCCGGAGCATCGTGGACCGGTGACGCGGCGCGAAGCGATCCGGCGGTCAGGTCGCGAGCCGGTGGCGCGTGCAACCGCGCGCAAGTGAACCTCGACACGGACACGCCGGTGCATTCAGCCGTTCGCTGAAGACGCACGACCCGCTGTTCGTCGCGGTGCTCGCGCCGCGGCCTTTGCGTAACGGCTCGGCTGCGCTCGTGGACGCGCAGACCCCTTAAGCGATTCTTAGGGTTGCTTGACCCAAGATTTAGGAACGCGTCCGGGCGCGTTTCCCTACGCTGGCGGCATGAAACTTCACATGCGCCATCGTTTGATTCTTACCGCTTCGCTCGCAACCGGCGCGGTCGTGATCGCCGCCGCGACCGCCATGCGGTCGGGCGAAGCGGCTGCGCAGCCGATGGATGCTCAGCCGGCGCCGAAACATCTGAGCGATACGGGCCTGTACGTCGCCGGTTCGGTGCGCGAGGTGCGGCCAGAGAATCGCCCGTTCTCGCCGCAGTACCCGCTTTGGTCCGACGGCGCCACCAAGCGGCGCTGGATTTATCTCCCACCGGGCACCGCGATCGACGCCGCACGCCCCGACGCCTGGGTGTTCCCGCCGGGAACCAAGCTGTGGAAGGAGTTCTCGCACGGACGTCCGATCGAGACGCGCTACATCGAGCGGCTGGCCGACGGCACGTGGCGCTTCGCTGCCTACGTCTGGAACGAAGAAGGCACCGACGCGGTGCTCGCGTCGGCCGATGGCCTGACCGTCACGCTGGGAAGTGCGCCGAACGGACGCTACGCGATCCCCTCGGAAGCGGATTGCCGCGCCTGTCACGAAGGCGCCGCCGTGCCTGTGCTCGGCGCAAGCGCACTGCAGCTTTCGCCGCTGCGCGATCCGCTCGCGCCGCACGCCGAGCCGCGCAAGGACGGCGAGGCGGACCTGCGCGAGCTGGTCGAAATCGGTTGGTTGCGCAACCTGCCGCAGTCGCTGATCGAGCATCCGCCGCGCATTCAGTCGCCGACGCCGATCGAGCGCGCAGCGCTGGGCTATCTGCACGGCAACTGCGGTCACTGCCACAACGATGCCGGCGCGCAGCCGCCCGTGGACCTGCTGCTTGCGCACGACGCGGCGGCAACCGGCACCGACAAAGTGCTGCGCTCGCTCGTCGGCGCGCGCAGCCGCTATCGCGCGCCGGGGCTGCCGAAGGCAGCGCCGCTGGTCGACCCGGGCCATCCCGACGCCAGCGTGCTCGTTGCGCGGATGCAATCGCGTCATCCGCAGGTGCAGATGCCGCCGCTCGGCACGCAGATCGCCGACGTCGAGGCGCTCGCGCTGGTCGAGCGCTGGATCTCCGAACTTCCTACCACCCGAAAGGAGCAGAAGCCATGAAACGATCGAACCTCATCAAATCGAGCTTGCCGTCGAGCATCGCTGCGGCGTTCGCCTGGTTCGCGCTGTCCGGCGGCGCGCTCGCAGCGGATGCCGTCAAGCCCTCCGCGGACAAGGTCGCGCGCGGCAAGTACCTCGTCACGACCTCCGGCTGCAACGATTGCCACACGCCGTGGAAGATGGGCGCCAACGGTCCCGAGCCCGACTACAGCCGCATGCTCTCGGGCCATCCCGAGAAGATGGAGCTGCCACCCGCGCCGCAACCCGTCGGCCCGTGGATCGTCGCGGCGGCGGCGACCAACACCGCGTGGTCAGGTCCGTGGGGCGTGAGCTTCACCGCGAACCTGACGCCCGATCCGGAGACGGGGCTCGGCAAGTGGACGCTGCGCAATTTCGTCGACACGATTCGCACCGGTCGCCACATGGGCCGCGGCCGTCCGGTCCTGCCGCCGATGCCGATCCCCATGTACAAGAACTTCACCGACGAGGATCTGGAGGCGATCTACAGCTACCTGCGTACGATCCCGCCCGTGAAGAACGCCGTGCCCGAGCCGCTGCCGCCAGCGATCGCGCCGACGGCGTCGAAGCAGTAAGGTCCATCTGCGACGGCGGTCGTTCCTCAGTCCGGGATCACCGCCGTCGCTTCGATCTCGACCCGCGCGCGATCTTCCATCAGCGCGGTGACTTCGACCGCGGCCATCGCCGGATAGTGGCGGCCGATGATCTCGCGGTAGACCGCGCCGAGCGCGCGGTAGCTCGCCAGGTATTCGCGCTTGTCGAGTACGTACCAGGTTATCCGCGCGATGTGCTCGGGGCGGCCGCCGGCCTCCGCCAGCACTGCGACGACGTTGCGCAGCGCCTGCGCGGCCTGAGCGACGAAGTCGTCGCTCTCGAACTGCTGCGCAGCGTTCCATCCGACCTGACCGCCGATGAACACCAGGGTGCCGCGAGCGGCGACGCCGTTCGCGTAGCCCTTCGGCTGCGCCCAGCCCGGCGGCTGCAGGACCTTCATGCCTGCGCTCCCGTCGCGAGCGTTCCGGATTCGCGGAACGCCGCGATGCGCTCGCGCAGCTCGCCTTCGATCGGCACCGGCCGTCCCGTGCGCAGATCGGTTTGCACGATCACCGTGCGGATGGCGAGCCGCGGCTCGCCGCCGCAGCCGAACGCGTAGTGAAGGTGCAGCGAGCTTCGGCCGAGCTGCGCGACGCTCATCGCGATGTCCAGTTCGTCGCCATGGCGTGAGGCGGCGAGAAAGTCCGCTTCGAGCCGAACGATCGGCAGCCCGCGCCCGCGCGCCCCGACGAACTGCTGGAAGGGCACGCCGACGACCGCACGGAACCATTCCTCCTTCGCTTCGTGCGCGATCTCGAAGAAGCGCGGATAGAAGACGATGCCGGCCGGGTCGCAGTGCGCGAAACGCACCGTGCGCCGCGTGTGCCAGGCGGCGCCCTGCGTCTGTCGAGGGCCGCTCATTTCGCGCCGCCCGCGCGCTGCAGTTCGAGCTGGCGAAGCTGGAAGCGCTGCAGCTTGCCGGTCTCCGTCCGCGGCAGGCTCGGCACGAACTCGATCGCGCGCGGGTACTTGTACGGCGCGATCTGTGACTTGACGTGCTCCTGCAGCGCCTTGACGAGCGCATCGCCCGGCGCGTTGCCTGGCTTCAGTACGACGAAGGCCTTGACGATCGCGCCGCGTTCCTCGTCGGGCGAAGCGACCACCCCGCACTCCGCTACCGCCGGGTGCGCGAGCAGCGCGGCCTCGACCTCCGGCCCCGCGATGTTGTAGCCGGCCGAGACGATCATGTCGTCGGTGCGCGCCTGGTAGATGAAGTAACCGTGCTCGTCGACGAGATAGGCGTCGCCCGTGTAGTTCCAGCCGTCGCGCACGTAGTTCGTCTGCCGCGGATCGGCGAGATAGCGGCAGCCGGTCGGCCCCATCACGGCGAGCTTGCCGACCTGGCCGGGAGGCAGCGGCCGGCCTTCATCGTCCATCACGCACGCGCGATACCCGGGGATCGGTTTTCCGGTCGCGCCCGGCTTTGCGTTCGCTTCGTCGTGCGAGATGAAGATGTGCAGCATCTCGGTCGAGCCGATGCCGTCGATGATCTCGATGCCCGTGGCTTCGCGCCACAACGCGCGCGTGGCCGCAGGCAGCGCCTCGCCGGCGGACACGCACTTGCGCAGGCTGGCGAAGTCCGCGCGGTCCGCCTGCAGCGCCATCGCGCGATACGAGGTCGGCGCGGTGAAGAGCACCGTCGCGCGATGCCGCGCGATCGCCGCAGGCAGCGCATCGGGCGAAGCCTTCTCCAGCAGCAGCGTGGCCGCGCCGATACGCAGCGGAAACAGCAGCAAGCCGCCCAGCCCGAACGTGAACGCGAGCGGCGGGTTTCCGGTGAACAGGTCGTCGGGCAGCGCGCGCAGCGTCGACTTCGGAAAGCAGTCGCACACCGCGATCACGTCGCGGTGGAAGTGCATCGTGCCCTTCGGCTCTCCCGTCGTCCCCGACGTGAACGCGATCAGCGCGATGTCTTCGGCGGCAGTCGGCACGTCCGTGAACTCGGCGGGCTTGCGTGCGGCGAGCGCCTCGATGCCGTCGGCCGCATCGGTCTGGAACAGCGCGACCGTCTTCAGGCTCGGACAACTCGGGCGCGCCTTCGCCAGCTCATCGACGAGCCGCGCATCGCACAGCGCATGCGAGACGTGCGCCTTCGTGACGATCTTGGTCAGCTCGGCCGCGCGCAGCAGCGGCATCGTGCCGACGGCGATGCCACCGGCCTTCATCACCGCGAACCAGCAAGCCGCCATCATCGGGCTGTTGGGCCCGCGCAGCAGCACCCGGTTGCCGGCGACGAGCCCGAGATCCTCGACCAGCACGCGCGCGATGCGATTCGCCTCGTCGCGTAGTTGCCGGTAGGTCCATGCGAACCCGTTCGGCGCGACGATCGCTCGCCGCTCGCCCCAACCGCGTTCGACCGCGCGGTCCAGCAGTTCGGTCGCGCAGTTCAGCCGTTCCGGGTAGCGCAGCTCGGGCAGCTCGAACAGGAAGTTCGGCCACTGCGCGCGCGGCGGCAGGTTGTCGCGGGCAAAGGCGTCGACGTGTGCCGTGTAGGTCATGACGGATCACCCTTCAGCAGTTCGCGCGCGATGACGAGCTTCTGCACTTCGGTCGCGCCCTCGTAGATGCGCAGCGCGCGGATCTCGCGATACAGCCGTTCGACGACCTCGCCGCGCCGCACCCCGCGGCCGCCGAAGAGCTGAACCGCCGCGTCGATGACCTGCTGCGCGGACTCGGTCGCGGTCAGCTTGGCCATCGCGGCTTCGCGCGTGGCGCGCCGCTCGCGAACGTCCCGCGTCCAGGCGGCGCGGTACGTCAGCAACGCGGCGGCGTCGATCGCGGTGGCCATGTCGGCGAGCCTGGCCTGCGTCATCTGCAGGTCGGCGAGCTTGGCGCCGAACATCGCGCGCTCGCGCGCGAACGAAATCGCTTCGTCGAGCGCGCGGCGCGCCATGCCGAGCGCGGCGGCGGCGACCGACGCGCGAAAGATGTCGAGGGTCGCCATCGCGAGCTTGAAGCCCGCGCCTTCTTCGCCGAGCAGGTTGGCGGCGGGAACGCGGCAGTCGTCGAACGCGAGCCGCGCGAGCGGGTGCGGCGCGATCACGTCGATGCGCTCGGCGATGCGCAAGCCGGATGTGTCCGCAGGCACGATGAACGCGCTGATGCCGCGCGCGCCGGTCGACGCCGGATCGGTCCGCGCGAAGACCGTGTAAACGTCGGCGATTCCGCCGTTGGAGATCCACGTCTTCTCGCCCGCGAGCACCCAATGCGCGCCGTCGCGCCGCGCCGAGCAGCGCATCGCACCCGCGTCGGAACCCGCCTGCGGCTCGGACAGCGCGAAAGCCATGATCGCCTCGCCGCGCACCACGCGCGGCAGGATCGCCTGCCGCTGCTCGCGCGTTCCGGCGAGCGTGATCGCGCCCGAGCCGAGACCCTGCATCGCGAACGCGAAGTCGGCCAGCGCGTCGTGATAAGCCAGCGTCTCGCGCACCAGACACAGCGCACGCGAATCGACCCGAGGCAGCGCGCCGCCGAACTCGGCGGGAACGCACCAGCGCAGCAGCCCGCCCCGTCCGAGCGAGCCGACGAGATCGCGGCAGGCGGCGTCGACATCGTCGTGCGCGGCGTCGCGCAGGTTGGCCCGCGCCCACGCATCCGCATCGCCCGCCAGCGCGCGGTGCGCGGCGTCGAAAAAGGGCCAGTCGACGGCTTCGCGCCCGGCCACGTCTCAATTCCCCTCGAACCGCGGTGTCTGCTTGGCGGCGAAGGCCTCGTAGGCGCGCTTGAAGTCGCCGGTCTGCATGCAGATCGCCTGCGCCTGCGCCTCCGATTCGATCGCCTGGTCGAGCGACATGCTCCACTCCTGGTTGAGCATGGTCTTCGTGATGCCGTGCGCGAAGGTGGGGCCCTCGGCGAGTTGCCGGGCGAGCTGCGTGGCTTCGGCGAGCAACGCGCCTTCGTCGACGACGCGGTTGAAGAAGCCCCAGGCAAGCCCCTCGTCGGCGCTCATCGCGCGGCCGGTGAGCAACAACTCGGAAGCGCGGCCTTGGCCGATCATCCGCGGCAGCAGCGCGCACGCGCCCATATCGGCGCCCGCGAGCCCGACGCGCGCGAACAGGAACGCGGTCTTCGCCCGGGGTGTTCCGATGCGCACATCGGCGGCGAGCGCCAGCAGCGCCCCGGCGCCGGCGCACACGCCATCGACCGCGGCGATCACCGGCTGCGGGCAGGCGCGCATCGCCTTGACGACGTCGCCGGTCATGCGCGTGAAAGCGAGCAGTTCGGGCGCGGGCATCTTCGTCAGCGGGCCGATGATCTCGTGCACGTCGCCGCCCGAGCAGAAATTGCCACCGGCGCCGGCGAGCACGACCGCTCGCACGTCGGGCGCGTACACGAGTCCGCGAAACAGGTCGCGCAGCTCGCCGTACGAGTCGAAGGTCAGCGGGTTCTTGCGTTCCGGGCGGTTCAGCGTCAGCGTGGCGACGCGGTCGCGCACCGTCCACAGGAAGTGCTTCGCGGCATAGTCGGCGTATGGTCGGGAGTTCACGGTCAACCCTCCTTGGTGCGCGCGTGCGCGCGCACGGACGTCTTGAGCCGCCCGAGCAGCGCGTTCAGCCGGTCGCGTTCGGTCTCGGACAGTTCCCCGAGCAGCTCGACGATCCAACGTTCGTGCTCGGCCGCCATCCGGTCGAAGGCGCGTTTGCCCGCGCGCGTCAGCCGCACGGTAAAAGCGCGGCGATCGGTCGGCACGGGCTGCCGTTCGACCAGCCCTTCGGCGACGAGTTGATCGGTCAGTCCCGTCACGTTGCCGCCGGTGACCATCAGCCGGCGCGACAGCTCGCTCATGCGCAGACCCTGCGGGTTGCGTTCGAGTTGCGCCATCAGGTCGAAGCGCGCCAGCGTGATCGAAAAGCGCTCGCGCAATCGCGCGCGGATTTCGCCCTCGATCAGCATCGTGCAGGTCAGCAGCCGCAGCCAGAGCCGCAGCGCGTCGTGGTGATCCTCCGAGGCGCGCGCTTCGCGATCGACGGGCACCGCGGCAAGCTGGCCTCGAGCGCGGCTCATCCGTTCGCCTCCGGGCGCTCGGCGGCCATCTGCGCGGCGCGCGCGAGGTTGCGTTCGAGCTGCGCCTTGCCCGCCAGGTATTGCACCGGCCATTCGATGTCGGCGTAACCCAACTGTGCGGCCGCGTGCAGCGTCCAGTACGGGTCCGCCAGATGCGGACGAGCGATCGCGGCGAGATCGGCGCGTCCGGCCATGATGATCGAGTTGACATGGTCGGGCTCGAAGATCGCACCGACCGCCATCGTCGCGATCCCGACCTCGTTGCGGATGCGGTCGGCGAACGGCGTCTGGTACATGCGGCCGTAGACCGGCTTCGCTTCGCGCGTCGTCTGGCCGGTCGACACATCGATCAGATCGGCGCCCGCTTCCTTGAACAGCCGCGCGATCACGACCGCGTCGTCCGGCGTGTTGCCGCCGGGCGCCCAGTCGTGCGCGGAGATGCGTACCGACATCGGTTTGTCCTGCGGCCAGGCGGCGCGCACCGCGCGAAAGACCTCGAGCGGATAGCGGCACCGATTCTCGATCGAGCCGCCGTACTCGTCGGTGCGCCTGTTCGTCAGCGGGCAGATGAAAGCCGACAGCAGATAACCGTGCGCGCAGTGCAGCTCGAGCCAGTCGAATCCGCACTCGGCGCCCCACCGCGCTGCGCGAACAAAGCCGTCCTTGACGCGATCCATGTCTTCGCGCGTCATCGCACGCGGAACCTGGTTGCGCGGGCCATACGCGATCGGCGATGGTGCGATCAGCGGCCAGTTGCGCTCGCCTGTGGCCGGATCGCCGGGTGCGGGCAGCGGCTCGTCGGCGTCCTCCCAGCCGCGCTGCGTCGATCCCTTGGGCCCGGCGTGGCCAAGCTGCAGCGCGATCTTTGCGGACGTTCGCGTATGCACATAGTCGACGATTCGCTTCCACGCGGTGCGGTGTTCGTCGCGGTACATGCCCGCGCAACCCGGCGAGATTCGCGCGTCGGGGCTGACGCACACCATCTCGGTGAACACGAGCCCCGCGCCGCCGTGCGCGCGGCTGCCGAGGTGGACGAGGTAGTAGTCGTCGGGCGTGCCGTCGACGCACGAGTACTGCGCCATCGGGGAGACGACGACGCGGTTCTTCAGCGTCAGCCCGCGCAGCTTGAACGGCGTGAACATCGGCGGCAGCGCGCGCTCGGGAAGGCCGACGCGACCGGCGAACCAGCTTTCGATGCGCTCGACGAAGGCCTTGTCGCGCAGCCGCAGATTCTCGTGCGAGATGCGCTGGCTGCGAGTGAGCAGGCTGTAGGCGAACTGCTCGGCGTCGAACGCCGTGTAGCGCTCGACGTTCTCGAACCACTCGGTCGAGTTGCGCGCCGCGTTCTGGATCTTCAGCACCTCGACGCTGCGCTCGGCTTCGTACCGCGCGAGCGCGGCGGCGAGGTCGTCGGGATGGGCGGCGAGCGCGTGCGACAACGCGATCGCGTCCTCGAACGCGAGCTTGGTGCCCGAGCCGACCGAGAAGTGCGCCGTGTGGGCGGCGTCGCCGAGCAGCACGACCGGCACGCGGCGGCCGTCGATGTCGTTCCAGTGGCTCCATCTCGCGCAGATCACGCGCGGGAAGCGGATCCAGATCGCCGAGCCGCGCAGGTGCGCGGCATTGCTCATCAGCCTGTGGCCGTCGAGATACTTCGCGAACAGGCGCTCGCAGAAAGCGATGCCTTCCTCCTGCGACATCCGGTCGATTCCGGCGCGCCTCCAGTTCTCCTCCGGCGTCTCGACGATGAAGGTCGACGTGTCGCCGTCGTACTGATACGCGTGCGCCTGGAACCAGCCGTGCTCGGTCTTCTCGAAAGCGAACGTGAACGCGGAGAAGAGCTTTTTCGTGCCCAGCCAGACGAAGCGGCAGCGGCGCGTGTCGACATCGGGGCGAAACGTCTCCGCGTAGCGCGTGCGGATCCGGCTGTTGATGCCGTCGGCGGCGATCACGAGGTCAGCGCCGAACTCCCGTGCCGCCTGCCGGTCGTCGGTCACGTCGTTCTCGAAGACCAGCTCGACGCCGAGCGCCTCGCAGCGGCGCTGCAGGATGTTCAGCAGGCGCTTGCGGCCGATGCCGCAGAAGCCGTGGCCGCCCGAGGTGATCGTGCGGCCCTTGAAGTGGACGTCGATGTCGTCCCAGTGGTTGAAGGCACCGACGATCTCGCGCGCGGACTCGGGGTCGGCCGCCTCGAGGTTGCCGAGCGTCTGATCCGAGAACACGACGCCCCAGCCGAACGTGTCGTACGGCCGATTGCGTTCGATGACCCGGATCGTGTGGCGCGGATCGGCGCGCTTGGCGAGCAGCGCGAAGTACAGCCCGGCGGGACCGCCGCCGATCGACAGGATGCGCATCGACGCTCCGGAGGACGCGTTGGCGAATTAGTTTAGAAGTAAATTAAACGGCGTCAACCGCGACCGTCGCCGCGCCGCGGCGGCGCCGCGGGCCGGCGCGACGGGCAGGCCGGTGGCGAGGCTGTCTTCGAAGGGTGCTCCGGCTTCAAGCGCATCGCAGCGTGCGATGCGGCGCGGCCGGCTGCGATGGCCGGGATGGCGCTCTTTGCCGCGTTTCCGACCGCGGAGCGGGTCGGCCCGGTTCGAGCCGGTCTGCCGGCGCGCGAGAGCCGCTATACCGGCTCGGCGATGCGCTCGTAGTAGCGCGCGCGCAGCACCAGGCGGCGATGCGTTTCCGAGTCGGTGAACGCCGTGCGGTCGTGCAGCACGTTGTTGCAGACCAGCCCCATGCCGGGCTCCATGCGCACGCGCAGGACGCGCGGATCGCTTTCGAGCACGTGCGCGAGCGCCTGCGTCGCGGCGTGGACGCCCGGTTCGTCCTCCCACGCGATGCTGCGCGTACGCGCCGTGTAACGCATGTGCAGCCGGCCGTCGGCGTCGATCGAGAACACGGGGCCGGTCTGGTCGCCGCGCTCGACTTCGCCTTCCTCGGAGCGGGCGGGAATCGTCATCGCGCGCGGACGCATCAGCGCGCGGATGTGATCGGGGTTGGCGTCGCGCAGCGCGATGTAGGCGATCTCGTGGTCCAACAGGCGGTTTTCGCCGCCGCTTTCGGCGCGCTGCACGCAGTGCAGCAGCATCGCGCGGATCGTGCGTTCGGGCGGGTTGTAGTAGCCGTCGGTGTGCCAGCGGATCGGGCGGTTCGTGTACGGGATGTACTGTGTCCGGGTGCCGCTGACGGCGACTGCCAGCGGCGTGATGCCGTCGTCGTCGGCCAAGTAGTTGATGTCGAGCGTATGCAGGCCAAGCTGCGCAGCGACGGCGCGCAGCACGTCCTGCGCGCCGTGCGCGCGCGGCGGCGCGGCGTAGACGGCCATGTTCGCGCGAGCGCAGCGCTCGAGCAGTGCGCTGCGCTCCGCGGCGGTCAGCCGGGCTGGATCGGCGACTTCGACGAGGAGATCTTCGACGCGCGCCGGATAAGCGGCGAGCTTGCGCTCGCGCCAGGCGAGGTAAGCGTCGCGGTCGTCGAGATCGAAATGGCGCGGAACGCGCGTCGCGGTGCGGTTCACCGGCGGCTCACTCGGGCGGAATCGGATCGCCGACCGGCGCGTCGGCGCCGGGCATTTCGGGCAGCGGTCCCGGTTCGGTCGGCTCCTCGTCGTTGGCGGCGCTGATCGCGCCGGCCGTGGCGACGGCGGTGTCGAGCACCCGCCGCAGGGTTTCGATCGCGTCGGGCGCCTCGTACGACATCAGCTGATCGGCGATCCAGGCGCGGTCTTCGGGCGCGGCGACTTCGCGCAGCGCCTGGCTGCAGTAGCGCATGAACGCATAGTCCGGACCGAGCTTGTCGTCGAACGGCAACGCGGCGTAGTCGTCGGTGCGCGTGTTGTACAGGTCGATGAAGTCGCGCCGCACCGCGTCGTAGTCGTCGCCGAGCAGCCGCGAACGGTTCTCGGCGATCTGGTCGGCGAGCGACTTGACCATCGCGACGGTGAACGCGCGCCGCTGCGGCAGCGCCAGCCGCGAGAACGCGAACCGGTCGGCGATCTGGATCAGGAATACCAGGTACTCGGCGAGGAAAGCGAAGTACTGCGGGCTCGCTTCGATCTCGAAGTGCGCGCTGCGCATGCGTTTGATCGTGTTCAACCCCAGCCGCCAGGCGTTGAACGACGCGACGCTGGCGAGCACCTCGGGGTCGCGCGCCTTGGCGCGGTTGAACCAGCGGCTCTTGGTCCGGATCGAGCGCGTGCTCATCGCATCCTCGCGTCGCTCAGTAGCCGCCCTTTCCGTACGGCTTGGTCAGGCCGGCGATGCGAACCCCCTGCTTGGCGGGGCCGAGCGGAAACAGGTCGTACAGCCGCTTGTTGTCCCAGCCGGGATTCAGCTCCGAGAGCTCCTTCAGCATGTTGCGGTAGTTCGGCGTATGGCCGTCTTCGCGGTACTTGTCGCGCAGGTAGTTGATCACGATCCAGTGATCGTCGGTCAGCGCGATCCCTTCGGCCTGCGCGATCACCGCACAGACTTCGTTCGAGAAGTCCGGCTCGAGCAGATATCCCTCGTCGTCGACCTCCAGGACCCTGCCGTTGACTTCGTATGCCATCGCGTCTCCTTACTTTCTGCGTAGATAAAACTCGTACTCGCCCGGAACCGGCTCGAAGCGGTCGATCAGCTCGATCGCGCTGTTCGCGGTCCACGCCTCGACGTCGGTGGAAATCCCCGGGCAGTTGCTGATCAGCACCAGCACTTCGCCCGCCTGCATGCCGTGCAGCAGCCGCTCGGCTTCGACGATCGGGCCGGGACAGGCGGCGCCGCGCATGTCCAGCATCACGTTGCCGCCGAAGCGCGTCGGCCCCGAGTTGCGGCGGATCGTGTAGGCGACACGATGGCCGTTGAGCAGCTCCGCGCGTACGACCTCGTGACCGGTGATGCCGGCCCAGGCACGCAGGTCGTCGCCGGTGCCGGGGCAGTCCGAGATCAGGATCATGTGCTGACCGTCGGGCAGATCGTCGAGGATCTTCTTCGCCCCCAGCAGCGGCAGCGGGCACGACAAACCACTCATGTCCAGCGTCACGGCAGCGCGGTCGCTCATCGGCACTCTCCCTGACAGCGTCGCATCACGCGCCGACCGCTGCGATCGACTTGTGCGGGACGAACAGTCCGCAGCCGAGCTTGCGATGCAGCCCCAGCCCATGCTCCTGCACGTGCAGCGACGCGGCGGGCGACAGACCGTGCAGCATCAGGCTGAAGCCGACCAGGCGGTCGGCGCCCACCTGCAGCTCCGCTCGTCGGCCGACGATCATCTCGCCATCGACGTTCAACTCGGCCATGCCGCGCTCGACGTCGGCGATGAAATCGGCTTCGTCTTCCGCGCCGGTGACGACCAGCTTGGCGTGCAACACCGGGTACGCGAGCAACTCGCGCACGCTGACGCGGCCGAGCGTCAGCGGGGCGGGCACTTCGATCTGCGAGCCCTGCAGACGCTCGCATTCGGCGGTGCGGCATACGGGGGCTCGCAGCGTCAGGCGGGTGCGGCCGCCGACGAGCAACCCGTCCGCGCACGGGGTCAATCCCCGCATCGGGTGCACGCCCGCCAGCGGTTCGTCGTCGAGCCAGGGCAGCGCGGCCGTCAGCGCGCGATACAGGCCGCGCGCGTAGTCGCGCCCGATGCGGTCGCCGCTGACCGCGTACGCGAAATCGACCGCGCTCGACACACTCATCGCGTGTCCTCCGGGTGAGTCGAGTGTGCCTGCCCCCAACGCAGCATGGCTTCGCCCCACGCGGCTGCCGTCGCCGCGTCGATGTCGAACACCGTGTGCCGGCGGCCTTCGCGGATGCGGACGCGAAGCAGGCTGAGCCCGCCGATCACGTAGTCGATCTGTTGCAGCTCGATCTCCTGGCCGCCGATGGGCGCGCGCAGCTTGGCGAGCGCCGTCACGTTGATCTTGTCGTCGCCCGTGTCGGGCTTCACGGGCGGGGGAGCTGGATTCATCGGTGTCGTCCGTCGTCGCGGGGTCGCAGGGGGCGCATTGTGCATCCGCCGGGCGCCCGCTGCGACGCGTGCGCGGTGGCCTTGGCGAATCTATAGCCCGCTCTCGCTGCAGCGTGCCATCACCCGGGTTGGCTGCCGACCCCTCCCTTTGGGGTTATGCAGGTAATCATCGCGGGTGATGGTTGCCCCAGACGCGGGACCGTAGGATGCCGCCGAGATTCGCTGTGCCGAAGCCGCGTAGACGGCCACCGGCCAGACGAGTGTGCACCCCGGTCGACAACGGCCGTGATACCCCAGGTCCCGCGGGACCGACTCAGCAGGAGGCTTGAACAAAATGGCTAAGCCGATGCACGAAACCCCGATGCTCGACGAGCTCGAAAGCGGTCCGTGGCCAAGCTTCGTGACGGGACTGAAGCGCCTGGCGAAGGACAAGGACTACATGGTCGACGTACTCGGCCAGCTCGAGACGTCCTACGAGACCCGCAAGGGCTACTGGAAGGGCGGCACGGTCAGCGTGTTCGGTTACGGCGGCGGCGTGATCCCGCGCTTTACCGAGCTGAAGGACGAGAACGGCAATCCGAAATTCCCCGACGCGGCCGAGTTCCACACGCTGCGCGTGATGCCGCCGGCGGGCATGCATTACTCGACCGACGTGCTGCGCAAGATGGCCGACATCTGGGAGGAGCACGGTTCGGGCCTGATCGCCTTCCACGGCCAGAGCGGCGACATCATGTTCCAGGGCGTCAAGACCGACAAGGTCCAGGACGCCTTCGATGCGATCAATGAACTGGGCTTCGATCTGGGCGGCGCCGGCCCCGCCGTGCGCACGTCGATGTCGTGCGTCGGGCACGCACGCTGCGAGCAGTCGTGCTACGACGAGGCGAAGGCGCACCGCACGATCATCAACAACTTCCTCGACGACATCCACCGTCCGGCGCTGCCGTACAAGTTCAAGTTCAAGTTCTCCGGCTGCCCGAACGACTGCATGAACTCGGTGCAGCGCGCCGACCTCGCGGTGATCGGCACCTGGCGCGACAACATCAAGACCGACGAGGAGCTGGCGAAGAAGTGGTTCGCCAAGCACGGCATGACCGAGCTGGTCAACGATGTGGTCGCGCGGTGCCCGACCCGCGCGATCCAGGTCAAGGAACTGAAGGACCTGCGCCAGGGGCCGAAGATCTCGACCGTCGCGATCAACGACACGCACGGCCTGGAGATCGACAACGCCGACTGCGTGCGCTGCATGCACTGCATCAACGTGATGACCGGCGCGCTGGCGCACGGCGACGACACCGGCGCGACGATCCTGTGCGGCGGCAAACGCACGCTGAAGATCGGCGACCTGATGGGTACCGTCATCGTGCCGTTCATGAAACTGAAGACCGACGAGGACCGCGAGCAGCTCGTCGATCTGGCCAAGCGGATCGTCGACTTCTTCGCCGAGAACGCGCTCGAGCACGAGCGTATCGGCGAGACGATCGAGCGCATCGGGCTGGTCAACTTCCTCGAAGGCGTCGGGCTCGACGTCGATCCGAACATGGTTTCGGCGCCGCGGACCAACCCGTACGTGCGCACCGACGGCTGGGACGAGGAAGTGGCCAAGATGCAGGCCAAGAAGAAAGCGGCTTGAGAGGAATGACGATGGCGCAAGTCGAAGCACCTGTCGCCCCGGCCAAGCCGGCGGCACCCAAAACGCCCCGCCGGGCGGTCGAAAGCGGCGTGCCGGACAACTGGCAGTTCCTGCACCCGCTGATGAAGAAGAACTACGGTCAGTGGAAGTACCACGACCGTCCGCGCCCCGGCGTTCTGCACCACGTCGCCAAGTCCGGCGACGAACTGTGGACGGTGAAGGCCGGGACGCAGCGGCAGATGGACGTTTGGACCATCCGCAAGCTGTGCGACATCATCGACAAGTACGGCGAAGGACACGTCCGCTTCACGATCCGCAGCAACGTCGAGATCGGCGTGTCGAAGTGGGAGAAGGTCGAGCCGCTGATCAACGCGCTGGAGTCGGCCGGCTTCCCGGTCGGCGGCACCGGCAACTCGGTGTCGATGATCGCGCACACGCAGGGCTGGCTGCACTGCGACATCCCCGGAACGGACGCGTCCGGCGCGGTCAAGGCGCTGATGGACGAGCTGATCGACGAGTTCCGCAAGGAAGAGATGCCCAACCGCGTGCATCTCTCGACCTCTTGCTGCGAGATCAACTGCGGCGGCCAGGCCGACATCGCGATCATCGTTCAGCACACCAAGCCGCCGAAGATCAACCACGACCTCGTGGCCAATGTCTGCGAGCGGCCGGCGGTGGTCGCGCGCTGCCCGGTCGCGGCGATCCGGCCCGCGCTGGTCAACGGCAAGCCGTCGCTCGAAGTCGACGAGAAGAAGTGCATCTGCTGCGGCGCGTGCTACCCGCCGTGCCCGCCGATGCAGATCAACGATCCGGAGCACTCCAAGCTCGCGATCTGGGTCGGCGGCAAGAACTCGAACGCCCGCGGCAAACCGACGTTCATGAAGATGGTCGCGTCGGGACTGCCGAACAATCCGCCGCGCTGGCCCGAGGTGAGCGAAGTGGTCAAGCGCATCCTGCGCGTCTACAAGGAAGACGCGCGTTCGTGGGAGCGCATGGCCGACTGGATCGAGCGGATCGGCTGGCCGCGCTTCTTCGAGAAGACCGGGCTGACCTTCACCAAGTACCTGATCGACGACTGGCGCGGCTCGCGGGTCAACCTCAACGCGTCGACGCACATCCGGTTCTGAGACGCGCTGGGACGAGACGTGAAGATCGCAGTACTGGTGAACGAGGGGCCGTATCAGCATCAGGCGAGCGACTCGGCCTACCTCTTCTGCATGGCGGCGCTCGCCAAGGGCCACGAGCTGCAGCGCGTGTTCTTCTATCACGACGGTGTCAACAACGCGTCGAAGTTCACCGAACCGCCGCAGGACGATCGCAACATCGTCGCGCGCTGGAGCAAGCTCGCTGAGGAGCACAAGGTCGACCTGGTCGTCTGCGTCGCCGCGGGCCTGCGGCGCGGCGTGGTCGCCGAGACGCTCGCGCCCGGCTTCCGCATCTCGGGGCTCGGACAGTTGATCGATTCCGGCATCAAGGCCGACCGGCTGGTGACTTTCGGGGACTGAGCATGTCGCAGAAGAAGTTCATGCTGGTCAACCGCAAGGCGCCGTACGGAACGATCTACGCGCTGGAGAGCCTCGAGGTCGTGCTGATCGCGGCCGCGTTCGAGCAGGACGTGTCGCTGGCGTTCATCGACGACGGCGTGTATCAGCTCAAGAAGGGCATGCAGACCAAGGCGATCGCCACCAAGAATTTCTCGCCGACGTATCGCGCGCTCGAGGACTACGACATCGACAAGCTGTACGTCGAAGCCGAGTCGCTCGCGGCACGCGGGCTGACCGCCGAGGACCTTGTCACCGACGTCAAGGTCGTCGACGCCCGCGCGCTCGCCGAGTTGATGGAGCAGCAGGACGTCATCCTTAGCTTCTGAGGCGCACCGCAATGCTGCACATCGTCAACAAGTCCCCGCTCGAAAAGAGCACGCTCGACACCGTGCTGCGGCTGGCGCGGTCGGGCGCGTTGCTGCTGATCGAGGACGCCGTCTATGCCGCCACGAAAGGCAACGCCGCCGAGCCCAAGCTGCGGCAGGCGATGGCGAAACTGAAGGTGTTCGCGCTGGCGCCCGACCTGCAGGCGCGCGGCGTGGCCGATCGCGTGATCGACGGCGTCCAGACCGTCGACTACGAAGGTTTCGTCGACCTGGTCGTCGAGCATCCCAACTGTCAGTCCTGGTTGTAGGCAGACCAGAGAACCATTTTCGCGAAGGAGAAACCCATGCCGACCATCGAAGTCAGCGGCAAGACCTACGAGACCGACGAGGAGGGCTACCTCGTCAACCTCGGCGACTGGAACGAGGAGGTCGCCAACGCGATCGCCAAGGCCGAGAACATCGAGATGAGCGAGAACCACTGGGAAGTGGTCAACTTCCTGCGCAAGTATTACGAGGAGTACCAGATCGCGCCGGCGGTTCGCGTGCTCACCAAGGCGATCGGCAAGACGCTCGGACCGGAGAAGGGCAACAGCCAGTATCTGTACGAACTGTTCCCGTACGGCCCGGCCAAGCAGGCGTGCAAGATCGCCGGCCTGCCGAAGCCGACGGGCTGCGTGTAACGGGTTCGGAACGCGGGGCGACACGCGTCACCCCGCACGACGAGCAGGACCGGTCGTGTCGGCTGCGAGCATCGCGTTTGCCCTGCTGTTTTACGCCGCAACCGTCGTGTTGCTGGCGGGGCTGGCGGCGCGCATCGCCGACTACGCGCGCACGCCGGCGCCGCTGAAGATCCCGACCACGCCCGCCCCGGTGACGCGTGGCGGTGTCGTGGTGCGCATGCTGCGCGAAGTCGTGTTCTTCGAGAGCCTGTTCAAGGGCAGCCTGTGGACGTGGCTGTTCGGCTGGCTGTTCCACGTATCGCTCGCCCTGGTGCTGGTGCGGCATCTGCGCTACTTCACCGAGCCGGTGTGGTTCTGGGTCGTGCTTGCACAGCCGCTCGGCATCCTGGCCGGCTTCGGCATGCTGATCGGGCTCGCGGGCCTGCTCGCGCGCCGGATCGCGGTTGCGCGCGTGCGCTACATCTCGACACCGTCGGACTACCTGATGCTCGTGCTGGTGGGGGCGATCGCGGCATCCGGGCTTGCGATGAAGTACGTGTTCCGCACCGACGTCGTCGCGGTCAAGAAGTTTTTCCTCGGGCTGATGTACTTCGACTGGCAACCGTTGCCCGCCGACGCGGCGCTGTACGCGCATCTCGCGCTCGTCGTCGCGCTGATGGTCGTTTTCCCGTTCTCCAAGCTGCTGCATGCGCCCGGCGTGTTCTTCTCGCCGACGCGCAACCAGGCCGACGACCCGCGTGAATCGCGGCATCTCGCGCCGTGGGCGGCGCAACTCGACCGTACCCGCTGACCATGGCCGAAGTCACCGCCCCCGCGCTGCGTGAGTTTCCGTCGCCGCCGCCGCTCGTGCCGGGCGCGATGGAGAAGTCGCGGCCGTACGTTGCCAGCGAGAAGATCCAGCAGGCGATCGGCTTCCCGGGTCAGCTCGCCGACGGCTGGGAGGGCCGGGCGATCGAGCACATGGGAACGCTGCTCGGCAAGTACCGGTCGCTGAAAGTCTTCATGGATTCGTGCGTGCACTGCGGCGCGTGCGCCGACAAGTGCCATTACTTCATCGGCACGCAGGATCCAAAAAACATGCCGGTCGCGCGGCAGGAACTGATGCGCAGCGTCTACCGGCGCTACTTCACGCTGCCGGGCAAGCTCTTTCCGAAACTCGTCGGCGCGCGCGATCTGACGAAGGACGTGCTCGACGAGTGGTACACGTACTTCAACCAGTGCTCGGAGTGCCGCCGCTGCTCGGTGTTCTGTCCTTACGGGATCGACACCGCCGAAGTGACGATGGCGGCGAAGGAGATCCTCGACTACGTCGGCTATGGGCAGAAGTACACGAACGAGATCATCGGCAAGGTCCACAAGGTCGGCAACAACCTCGGCCTGCCGGGGCCGGCGCTCGCCGACACGCTGACCGGGCTCGAAGAGGACGTCAAGGAGGACACCGGCGTCGACGTGCGCTTCCCGCTCGACGAGCAGGGCGCCGAGGTGCTGCTGGTGACGCCGTCGGCGGACTTCTTCGCCGAACCGCATGTCGACAGCCTGATCGGTTACGCGAAGGTGTTCCACGCGGCCGGAATCCGCTGGACGCTGTCGTCGAAGGCGTCCGAGGCGGGCAACTTCGGGCTGTTCATCGGCAACTACGAGCAGTTGCGAACGATCGCGCTGCGCATCCGCGAGGCCGCGCTCGAGCTCGGCGTCAAGCGCATCATCGTCGGCGAGTGCGGCCACGCGTGGCGCGTCGCGTACAGCTTCTGGAACACGCTGGTCGGCATCGGCGCCGGCGGCAAGGATCCGTTCGCGATCCAGTTGCAGCGCCAGCTCGACCAGAGCGTGCGCCAACCGATGCACATCTGCGAATTCACGTGGGACCTGATCCAGCGCGGTGCGTTGAAGTTCGACAAGGAAGCCAACGACCACCGCGTGATCACCTTCCACGACTCGTGCAACGTCGCGCGCGCCTCGCGCATGGGCGATTCGCCCGGCGGACAGTTCGAGATCCCGCGCGCGATCATCCGCGCGGTCGCCAACAAGTACGTCGAAATGGCGCCCGACACGACACGCGAGAAGACGTTCTGCTGCGGCGGCGGCGGGGGCCTGTTGACCGACGAGCTGCTCGACCTGCGCGTAAAGGGCGCGCTGCCGCGGATGGAAGCGCTGCGCGCGGTCGCCGATCGGCACGGCGTGAACTTCATGGCGACGATCTGCGCGATCTGCAAGGCGCAGTTCACCAAGGTGCTGCCGTACTACGGCTTCAAGATGAGCATGGTCGGCGGCGTGCATCAGCTCGTCAGCACGGCGATCCGGCTGAACGCCGCGCCGCATTGAAAACCCACCAGGTATCCACCGCACCGGAGACACGATGTCGACATCCGCTGATACCGAAGTCAGACCGCTGACGTTCCGCCGTTTCAAGGACGGCGAGCACAAGTGGAAGGACCTGCACCAGAAGATCTTCAACGCGGATCACTCGCACAAGTGTCCAACCTACATCCAGTCGACGCCGCCGTGTCAAGGCAGCTGCCCGTCGGGAGAGGACATCCGCGGCTACTTGAACATCGTGCGCGGGATCGAGAAGCCGCCGGTCGGACCGGACGGCAAGCCGACGATGACGTGGCAGGAATACGCGTGGCGGCGGCTGACCGAGGCGAACCCGTTCCCGTCGATCATGGGCCGCGTCTGCCCGGCGCCGTGCGAGACGGGCTGCAACCGCAACGAGGTCGAGGATCACGTCGGCATCAACTCGGTCGAGCACTACCTCGGCGAGTGGGCGATCAAGAACGGGCTCAAGTACAAGGCGCCCGAAAAGCGCACGGGCAAGAAAGTCGCCGTGGTCGGCGGCGGCCCTGCGGGGCTGTCGTGCGCGTACCAGCTCGCGCTGCGCGGGCACGAGGTCACCATCTTCGACGAGCGCGAGCACCTGGGCGGCATGATGCGCTACGGCATCCCGGGATTCCGCACGCCGCGCGAGGTGCTCGACGCCGAGATCCAGCGCATCCTCGACCTCGGCGTCAACGTGCGGCTGAAGTGCCGCATCGGCACCGACGTGACGATCGAGCAGTTGCGCAAGGACTTCGACGCGCTGTTCCTCGGCATGGGCGCGCAGGCGGGACGCGCGCTGCCGATCAAGGACGCGGACGCGCCGAACGTCGTCACGGCGACGGCGTTCCTTCGCGCATTCAACGACGGCCGGCTGCGGCACGTCGGCAAGCGCGTGGTCGTCGTCGGCGGCGGTGACACGTCGATCGACGTCGCCACCGTCGCGCGCCGCCTCGGACACATCGAACACGCGAAGCCAACCGACTTCGAGGCGGCGATCGCCGGCGTGCATCTGGCGGGCCACATGGCGCACGATGTCGCGGAGATCTCCGTCAAGCAGGGTGCCGAGGTCACGCTGACGACGGTGTTCCCGATCGACAAGATGCAGGCCAACAAGCACGAGGTCGAGCAGGCGCTCGCCGAGGGCATCGACATCCGCGGCGGAATTGCGCCGGTCGGCATCGTGCGCGGGCCCGACGGGCGCGCCACCGCGCTGCGCGTCGCGGAGTGCGACGCGAAGATGGTCGGGCCGCGGCTCGAGCTCAAGATCAAGGAAGGCACCGAGCGCGACATCCCTGCCGATCTGATCGTTTCGGCCATCGGCCAGGCCGTCGACTTCACCGGTCTCGAGGAATTCGACAGCGGCAAGGGCGCGGTCGCCGCCGATCGCAACTACCAGGTGCAGGGCAAACCGGGCGTGTTCGCCGGCGGCGACGTGCTGCGGCCGCACCTGCTGACGACCGCGATCGGTCACGGCGCGATCGCAGCCGAGGGGATCGACCGCTACCTGCGCGGCGAAGAACTGGACAAGCGTCCGAAGATCGACGTCCACCAGTTCGATCTGATGCGCAAGTACCTGGAGAAGGGCGTTTCGCTTCCGGAGGTCAAGGAGCCGCTGCGCGGAACCGACAAGGTCCCGGGCGCGATCCACAATTTCGACAACCGCTCCGACCGCTACGTCATCCCGCACACCGCGCTGTTTCTCGGCCACTTCGGCTTCGCCGCGCGCCACCAGCGCAAGATCGTGACGTTGACCCGCGAGACGGCGCTCGGCAACTTCGAAGAGCGGCTCGGCGTGCTCAGCGAACGCGAGGCGGTCGAGGAAGCCAAGCGCTGCATGAGCTGCGGATTGTGCTTCGAGTGCGACAACTGCGTCGTTTACTGCCCCCAACTCGCGGTCAAGAAGGTGCCCAAGAAGGAAGCCACCACCGGCCGCTACGTCTTCACCGACTACGACCGTTGCGTCGGCTGCCACATCTGCGCCGACGTCTGCCCGACGGGCTACATCCAGATGGGGCTCGGGGAGTAGCGATGGCGCGCGCGCTGCGCTGGCTCGCTGCGGTGCTGGCATTGGCCGGCATCGCGGCCGCGCACGCGCAGGGCGGCCGCGTTCCGCAGCCTGCACTCGAGGTCGACAAGAGCACGACCTGCGTGGCGCCGCCCGAGATCATGCGCCGCACGCACATGAACATGCTCAAGCACCGGCGCGATCGCACCGTCCACGAAGGCGTGCGCGGCGGCGACGAGGCGCTGACCCGTTGCATCGAGTGCCACGCGAGCCGCACCACCGGCGCGGCGATCGGCGCGCGCGATACGTTTTGCCAGTCCTGCCACGACTACGTCGGCGTGAAGCTCGACTGCTTCGACTGCCATCAGGGCAGGCCCGGCGCGGTGGCCAGATCGCGATGACCGAGCAACGCATCTCCTGGCACCGTGCGAAGCGCGGCGATTCCGGCGCCACCGATGACGTCGTGCAGCCGTCGCGGCGCAGGCTGCTGGCCGCCGCCGCTGCGTTGGGTGGCGCAGCGATCGCGCCGGGCGTGACGCTGGTGGAGATCGCGCGCGCGGCCAAGCCCGGCGAGCCGGTGAGCGCCAAGGTCCGCTGGGGGTTGCTGATCGACGCCAACCTGTGCCGCGAGGGCTGCCAGGAATGCGTGCTCGCGTGCAATCGCGAGAACGGACTCGAAGGCGGCACCCGCCCGGTCGACGTGCAGTGGATCCGCAAAGTCGAACTCAAGGATCGCGCGACGGGCCGCAAGGTCGGGGCGCCGGTGATGTGCCAGCACTGCGCCAAGCCGCCGTGCGTCGATGTGTGTCCGACCGGCGCGTCGTTCAAGCGCGCCGACGGCATCGTTCTGGTCGACCGCCACACCTGCATCGGCTGCCGCTACTGCATGATGGCCTGCCCGTACAAGGCGCGCAGCTTCGTGCACGAGCCGCTCACGCAACAGAAGCCCGAGGTGCCGCGCGGCAAGGGTTGCGTCGAGTCGTGCACGTTGTGCGTGCACCGGATCGATCGCGGCGAGCGCAATACCGCCTGCGCCGAGGCGTGCCCGACGAAGGCGATCGTCTTCGGCGACCTGAACGATCCGAACTCGGAGATCTCGCGCCGGATCGCGCAGATCCAGACCACCCAACTGCGCGCCGACCTGCGGCTGAACGTCGGCGTGCGCTACGCGGGGCTGTGACGATGGCGAGCGTGCCGTTGAACGTCGGCAGCGAACGCGGTTTCTGGCTCCGGCTGGCGATCGGTCTCGCGGTGCTCGCCGCGGGGCTCGGCGGCGCGTGGGTGATGGAGCACCAGGGCCACGTCGCCACCGGCATGAACAACGAGATCGTGTGGGGAACGCCGCACGTGTTCGCGATTTTCCTGATCGTCGCCGCCTCCGGCGTGCTGAACGTGGCGTCGATGGCCACCGTGTTCGGTCAGGCGCACTACAAGCCGTGGGCGCGGCTGTCGGGGCTGCTCAGCATCGCCATGCTGGCCGGCGGTTTGATGGTGCTGATGCTCGATCTGGGCCGGCCCGAGCGCCTCGTCGTCGCGGCCACGCACTACAACTTCACGTCGGTGTTCGCGTGGAACGTGTTCCTGTACTCGGGCATGTTCGCGACCGTGCTGCTGTATCTGTGGATGCAGATGGAAAAGCGGATGAACCGCTACGCCAAGCCCGCCGGCGTCGCCGCCTTCGTCTGGCGCTTCGTGCTGACCACGGGCACCGGCGCGATCTTCGCATTTCTCGTCGCCCGGCAGGCGTACGCCTCCGCGATCCTGCCGCCGCTGTTCATCGCGCTGTCGCTCGTCTGGGGCATGGCGGTGTTCGTGCTGGTGCAATCGGCGTACGGCGGGGCGACCGACGAGCTGCTGCGGCGGATGCGCAACCTGCTCGGCATCCTGGTCGCGCTGGCGCTGTACCTGACCGCGGTATATCACCTGACCAATCTCTACTTCGCCAGGCAGATCGACTTCGAGCGATTCATCCTGCTCGATGGCGGCGTCTATCCGTTGCTGTTCTGGGCGGGTTACGTGGTCGTCGGCAGTCTCGCGCCGATGGCGCTCGTCTGGCGCGCGGGCGCGGGGGCGGGTTCGCTTCGGTTGGCGGCGGCGCTGGCGCTGGTCGGCGCGTTCGCGTGGCTGTACGTGTTCATCATCGGCGGGCAGGCGTTTCCGCTCGAGATCTTCCCGGGTTACGAAGCGGCGAGCAGCTTCCGCGACGGTCAGATCGCGTCCTATGCGCCGAGCCTTCCCGAAGTGCTCCTGGGGCTGGGCGGCATCGCGGCCGCGTTCGTGATCGCGTTGATCGGCGTCCAGGTGTTCGACTTCCTGCCGGAAGACGGCGCGCGATGACAGGACTGCTCGTCTCGGCGGCACACAAGTCGTCCGGCAAGACGACCGTGGCGATCGGGCTCGCGGCGGCGCTGCGCGCACGCGGGCTGAGCGTTCAGCCGTTCAAGAAGGGGCCCGACTACATCGACCCGCTATGGCTGACCGCGGCCGCGGGACGCGCCTGCCGCAACCTCGACCTCTATCTCTGCGCGCCGGACGAAGTGCGGCATGCGTTCGATGCGGGCTGCACTGGCGCCGACGTCGCGCTGGTCGAAGGCAACAAGGGGCTGTACGACGGGCTGTCGCTCGACGGCAGCAACAGCAATGCGGCGCTGGCGAAGCTGCTCGATCTTCCGGTCGTGCTGGTGCTCGACGCGCGCGGCATGACGCGCGGCGTTGCGCCCCTCATCCTCGGCTATCAGGCGTTCGACCGCGATGTCCGCATCGCCGGCGTGATCCTGAACCGGCTCGGCGGAGCGCGGCACGAGTCCAAGCTGCGCGCGGTGATCGAGCACTACACCGATGTCGCGGTGCTCGGCGCGCTGCACGAGGATCCGCGGCTCGCGATCGACGAGCGCCACCTCGGGCTCATCCCCGCCACCGAAATCGCGCAGTCGCGCGAGCGGATCGATCAGCTCGCGCAGGCCGTCGCCGCCGCGGTCGACCTCGATCGCGTGCTCGCATTGGCCGGTCCCGCGGTCGCGCGCAGCGTGCCCGCAGCGCCTCCGTCGGCAACGGGCGGGCGCAGGTTGCGCATCGGCGTCGCGCGCGACCGAGCTTTCGGTTTCTATTACCCGGAGGACCTCGAAGGGCTGCAGCGTGCCGGCGCCGAACTGGTGTTCTTCGACGCGCTCGCCGCGCCGCGCCTTCCCGCCGTGGACGCGCTGTTCATCGGCGGCGGCTTTCCGGAAGTTCTCGCCGCCGAACTGTCGGCGAACCGTTCGCTGCTCGCCGACATTCGCAACGCCGTCGAGGGCGGGCTGCCGACGTACGCCGAGTGCGGCGGCCTGATGCTGCTCGCGCGTTCGATCACGTGGAACAACGTCACTTGGCCGATGGCCGGCGCGATCGCGGCCGATGTCCTGATGCACGCGCGGCCGGTCGGCCGCGGGTATGTCCACCTGCAGGAGACCGATGCGAGCCCGTGGCCGCAGCGGGTCGACGGCACGATCAGGGCGCACGAGTTCCATCACTCGACGCTCGTCAACGTCGATCCGCGGCTGCGGTTCGCGTACCGGGTCAAGCGCGGACACGGCATCGACGGCGAGAACGACGGCATCGTCTACCGCAACACCCTCGCCTCGTATGCGCATCTGCGCAGCGTCGCGGGGCACGACTGGCCGGCGCGCTTCGTCGCGTTCGCACGCGCCGTGCACGCCGGTCACCACCACGCGTCGGCCGCCTGACGCGCACCCAGGGGAGCGATCCATGATCGAAATCACGCCGGCTGCGGCCGAGCAGATACGCGCAGCGCTGCGCGACGCGGGCGACGGTGTGGCGCTGCGTGTGGCCGCCCGGCGCCGTGCCGACGGCGAGACCGAGTACGGAATGGGACTCGACGAGCGGCGCGAGCAGGACGAGGAGTTCGTCACCGAAAGCGGCATCACGCTGCTGGTGTCGCCGCCATCGATCGAGGCGATCACTGGCACCGTGATCGACTACGTCGAGATCGAGCCCGGCGACCTGCGCTTCGTGTTCTACCGCGCCGACGCGATGCCGCCCGAGGAGGATCCCGCGCCGAAGGCGGGCGGCTGCAGTTGTGGCAAGGGCGGCTGCGGCTGACGGAAGCGACTGCGGGACACGGCGAAGCCGGACCGGGAACAGGGAGACGAGGCAGACATGACAGGCAGCATCAGCACCGCCACGATCGTCGTATGGGGCGGATTCGTCGTGGCGTTCGTATTCGGCATCGTCGCCAGCCGCGCGAACTTCTGCACGATGGGTGCGATCTCCGACGTGGTGAACATGGGCCACTGGGGACGGATGCGGATGTGGCTGCTGGCCATCGCGGTGGCGATCATCGGCGCCGGCGCGCTGCAGTGGTTCGGACTCGTGGACCTGGCGAAGTCGATCTATCCGCGGCCGCGGCTGGCTTGGCTGTCGGCGATCGTCGGCGGAGCGCTGTTCGGTATCGGCATGTCGCTCGCCGGCGGCTGCGCCAACAAGAACCTGCTGCGCGTCGGCGGAGGCAGCCTGCGCTCGGTAGTCGTTCTGGCCTTCCTCGGCATCTCGGCGTACATGACGATCAAGGGACTGTTCGGCCAGTGGCGTGTCGACTATCTGGACCGCTTCGCGATCGACCTGTCGGCGTACGGAAGCAAGGGGCAGGACCTGCCGACGCTGCTCGCGTCGGCGACGGGCTTGTCGCCGCATGCGGCGCTCGCCGTCGCCGTTGCCGTGGTCGCGGGCGCGCTGCTCGCGTTCGTGTTCGCCGACGCGCGCTTCCGTTCGAACGCGAACCAGGTGGCGAGCGGCGTGATCCTCGGGCTGCTCGTCGTCGGCGCGTGGTACGTCAGCGGGCATATCGGCTACGGCGAGCACCCGGAGACGATGGAAGACGTGTTCTTCGCGACGAACACGCGCGCGGCGGAATCGCTGAGCTTCGTCGCGCCGGTGGCGTTCGGCCTCGAGCTGCTGATGCTGTGGACCGACAAGTCGCTCGCGATCACCTTCGGGATCGCGTCCGCGCTCGGGATCGTCGCCGGGTCGCTCGTCTGGGCTTTCGCGACCAGGCAGTTCCGGCTGGAAGGCTTCGCTTCGGCGACCGACACGCGCGATCACATCGTCGGCGCGATCCTGATGGGCTTCGGCGGGGTCACCGCGCTCGGCTGCACGATCGGGCAGGGGATCACGGGCGTGTCCACGCTCGCGGTCGGCTCTTTCCTCGCGCTCGGCTCGATCATCGCCGGCGCGGTGGCGACGATGAAGTACCTGGTGTGGCGCGAGGAACGCGCGTAGCCGGGATCGGCCTGCGGCAGCGCGTTCTCTGTCCGTGTCTCCGTGGTTGGATCACGGCCTTCGCGGCCTGATGAACTGACCACCGAGACACAGAGCGCACCGAGAAAGGACTCTAGCCCTGTCGTCGCTCTCCGTAAGGCGCTGTCCGCGTCGTCCGCAGGGCGCGCGGCCGCGGAGCGCGATCAGGGCTTGTCGATTCCCAGCACGGCGCGGTTCTGAACCGCGAACACGGCCGCCTCGACGCGCGAGCTCTGGCCGAGCTTGGCGAGGATATGCCGCACGTGCAGCTTGACGGTGTCGTGGCTGATTCCGAGCGCCTTCGCGATCGCCTTGTTGCTCATCCCGGCAGCGACGTAACCGAGGATCTGGCGCTCGCGCCCGGTGAGCTGCTTGACGAGGGCCGCCGCGCTTCCGGGCTCTTCGCCGCCCTGCAGGATAGCCGCGAGCTTGCCGGCGATCGACGGCGCGACGACCAACTCGCCGCGCGCGGCGGCGCGGATCGCGTCGATCACGTCGGCCGGTTCCATGTCCTTGAGCAGGTAGCCGCGAACGCCGAGCCGCAGCGCCGCGGCGAGGTCCTCGGCGGCTTCGCTCATCGTCAGGATCACGACCGGCGTGTCGATGCCCTTTTCGCGCAACGCCTTGAGCAGCGCGATGCCGTCGGTCGGCGCCATCCGCAGGTCGAGAATCAGCAGGTCGGGCCGGTGTTTTTCCAGCAGCGCGAACGTCTCGTCGGCTCGGCCGGTCGTCGCCATCACCTGCATGCCCGCGCCGCGCGACAGCAGGTCGGCCAGGCCCTGGCGGACCAGTGAATGGTCGTCGACGAGTACGAGCTTGATCGGTGGCGTCGTCGTCATAGGCGGGCGATCGCGCGCTGCGGGCAGTGAACGGTGAGCGTGACGCGCGTGCCGCCCGAAGGCAGCGCGCCGATGTGCAGCGTGCCGCCGGCGCGCCCGGCGCGCTCGCGCATGATCTGCAGCCCGTGGTGGCCGGCCTCGGTCAGCCGGCCCGCGCAGCGGGGGTCGAGGATCGATTCGTCCGGGCCGCAGCCGTCGTCCTCGACGGCGACGCGCAGTTCGTCGCCGCTGCGCTCGACGGTCAGACGCGCCAGCCGCGCCCCCGAGTGGTGGCTGACGTTGGCCAGCGCCTCCTGGACGATGTAGAAGATCTGCAATTGCTGCTCGGCCGCCAGGTCGAGGTCCTGCACCGTGCACTCGAACAGCAGGTCGATGCCGGACCGGCGTCGGAACGCGGCAGCCAGCTCGCCGAGCGAAGCGATCAGGCCGCGCGAATCCATCCCGGCGCGGTAAAGGCTGATCATCTCGCGCAGCCGGCCGTGCGCGTTGCGCAACTCGTCGCTGACGTCGTTCGAGTACGCGAGCGCGTTGGCGTGGTCATTCTCGCGCATCGCGTCCTGCAGCAACGACATGCGCATCCGCACGAAGGTCAGCGACTGCGCCAGCGCATCGTGGATGTCGGCGGCCATCGCCTGCCGCTCGGAGACGACGCGCGCCTGCAGGTTCTCGCGGGCGAGCCGCTCGTTTTCGAGCGCGAGCCCGAGCAACTGCCCGAACGGGCGCAGCAGTCGCGTGATGCCCGGCGGCGGATCGAGCCCCTCGGCGAAGAACAGGTTCAGCACGCCGATTGGCCGGTCGCGGTGATTGAGCGGGACGGCGACCGCGCGGCCCCCCGCGCGGCCGAGCGGACCCTCGCCGCCGCGAATCGCACAGCCGAGCGTCGGCGCGGCATGGTGCGTCTCGTCGTCGCGCAGCGCCGCGCCGCACATGCCGCAGGACGCGGGCATCACCGCGTCGCGCTCGCAGACATCGCTCGGCAGGCCGATCGCGGCGAGCAGCCGCAGGCTGGCGCCGTCGTTCGTGGGCGCGCGGATCGCCCCGGCGCGCGCGCCGGTCAGCCGCATCACGAGGCCCAGGAAATCGACCAGCATCGAGCCGGTCTCGCCGCCGTCGATGTCGTGCGCGCCGTAGCGCTGCAGCGGCGCCTCGGCCGCGGCGGCAGCGGCGCGAACTTCGTTCGTTTCGACCTTCACTTCCAGACTCGGTCCGCCCGAGCGGGGCGGCAGCCAACGATACCACTGGCCGTCATCGCGCCTCGGCGGCGGCCGGTGCCGTTCGCGGCGACGGCGGTTCATACAAATTAGGCCATCGACTGGTAATACAAGTTCTGGGGATGGTTCGCTTGGGCGAAGAAGAACCAGCGCTCTGCCAGGAGCCCGAGATACTGCAGCGCGAAGGCGCCGGCCAACAGCGGTGCCGACCCCTGCGCGAGCCCGGCGGCGAGCAGCGCGGCCGGGACAGGGAACACCAGCAGCAGGAACAGCCACTTGACCGCGCGCAGCGTCGCGCGGGTACGGCCGTGGAAGAACTCCCGCGTGTTGAACGCGCCGCCCATCATGCCCATCGACTTCTGCACGATCTTCTGGTGCTTGATGCCGATCGCGGTCGCAAGCGTCGACTTGGGCTTGAGCCGGGCGTTACGAACGAGCGAGGCACCGCGCGTCACGAGCGCCGCGCCCGCGAGCGCGAGCGCGCCCGGGCCGAAGAAGCCCGCGAGCGCCGGGGCGGCGAAGGCGGCGTACGCCGTCGCCGCCGTGAAGCCCGAGGCGAGTCCGAGCAGCGTGTAATTGACGACGGTCAGCGGCGTGGCCCATTCCTGCAGGAACTTCAGGCACGCGTAGATCATTCCGGTGCAGACGTACAGCGCGAACGACAGGACGACGGTCACCGCGCCGAGCGCCGGCGTCGCCTGTGCGCCGGTGTCGGGCGGCAACAGCCAGTGCGCGGCGCCGTACAGGAACGCGCCGGCGGTGAACAGCGGCAGCACGATGATCTCGCGCGAGAGCCACGAAGTGCGCCAGCGCGACGCGGCGCGCCAGCCGCGCTCGGGGCGGCCCAGGTGGAAGATCGACGCGATCAGCCCGAGCACCATCAGCACGATCACGAGCGCGCTGCCCGCGGCATAGAAGCCGCTTGGGACGGCGGAGATCCACCCATAGCGCGCGCCGAGCTCGGCAAGGTACAGCGCGACGAACAGTCCCTGGCCGGCGCCGATCAGCGTGGTGAGAAAGATAACTGAGAAGGCGGGGTGCATCGTTCGGACCTGCGGTGCGGGGTCACCACGACGTGACGTCGTCGAGCGCGGCGTCCTTGCGCGCTGGTTTGGGCAGTTTGCCGTCGACTTTGAGCGGGTTGTCGACGCGCGTCAGTTCCTCGGCCTCGACCTTCAGCTCGGTTCGCCGGCGCGGCAGGTAGTGGTTCGCCGGCTGCGTGCCCCATTCGGGCATCAGCGCGTAACCGGCGCGGTCGAGGATCGCCTGCGACACTTGCGACTCCGGGTCGTGAATGTCGCCGAACAGCCGGGCATTGGTCGGGCAGGCCAGCACGCACGACGGCTTGCGCTCGGCTGGCGGGAGGTTCAGGTCATAGATGCGGTCGACGCACAGCGTGCACTTCTTCATCACGCGCTGCTTCTCGTCCAGCTCCCGTGCGCCGTAGGGGCACGCCCACGAGCAGTACTTGCACCCGATGCACTTGTCGTAATCGACCAGCACGATGCCGTCCTCGGGCCGCTTGTAGCTCGCGCCGGTCGGGCACACCGGTACGCACGGCGGCTCCTCGCAGTGCAGGCAGGACTTCGGGAAGTGCACCGTCTGCGTGTTCGGATACTCGCCAACCTCGAAGGTCTGCACGCGGTTGAAGAACGTGCCGGTCGGGTCGGCGCCGTACGGATTGAGGTCCGCCATCGGGCCGGCGGCGCCGGACGTGTTCCATTCCTTGCAGCTCGTTACGCAGGCGTGGCAGCCGACGCAGACGTTCAGGTCGATGACCAGGGCCAGTTGCGTCATCGCGAGCCTCCGTTGCCGCGCGTGGTGTACGCGAGCCAGAGCTTCTTCGCAGCGGACATTCCGGGAAACGCCTTCATCGGCGAAAACTGCGGTTCGGTCACCGGCTCGTCGGCGGGATCGGCCTTGCGGATGCGCACGCGCACGTCGTACCAGCCGGCCTGACCCGTGACCGGATCGGAGTTGGACACGCGCCGGCCTTCGCCGGCGGGCAGCTCCTCGCTGATCAGGTGGTTCAGCAGGAAACCCTTGCGCGCTTCGTTCGCATCGGGCGCGAGCGCCCACGCGCCCGCAGCCTTGCCGATCGCGTTCCAGGTCCACACCGTTCCCGGCTCGACCGCCTCGGAGTGGCGGCACATGCAGCGCACCTTGCCCCATTGCGACTCGACCCAGATCCAGTCGCCGTCGGCGACTCCGCTCGCGCGCGCCGTGCGAGGGTTGACGAACAGGTAGTTGTGCGTGTGGATCTGCCGCAGCCACGCGTTCTGCGAATCCCACGAGTGGTACATCGCCATCGGCCGCTGCGTGATCGCCGCGAGCGGAAAGCGCTCGGTGTCGGTCGACTGCACCTCCAGCGGCGGGTAGTAAAACGGCAGGGGATCGAAGTAGGTGGCGATGCGGTCGCGCAGATGCGCGGGCGGCTTGCGCGTCGGGCCTTTGCCCTGCGCGGCGGCGCGGAACTTCTGCAGCACTTCCGAGTAGACGTGGATCAGGATCGGCTCGTCGTAGCGGGTGATGCGGTTGCGGCGCGACCACTCCAGATACCCCTTGTTCCAGTTGCGCATGTACTGGTACGACGGCGGCAGCTTGTAGTGGAAGACGCAGTTGTTCTTCTTGTACATCTCCCACTGCTGCGGGTTGGGTTCGCCGTGCATGAACTTCTCGCCGCTCTTGCCGCGCCAGCCCGACAGGAAGCCGATGCCCGAGTTGGTGTCGGTTTCGTAGTTGACGATGAAGTCCGGGTAGTCGCGAAACTTGCGTTCGCCGTTGGGCCGCGTGAACGCCGGCAGCTTCAGCCGCGACGCCAGTTCGATCAGCACTTCCTGGAAAGGCTTGCACTCTCCGGTCGGGGGAACGACCGGGACGCGCACCGAATCGACGGGGCCGTCGAACTCGGAGATCGGCCGGTCGAGCATCGACATCACGTCGTGCCGCTCGAGATACGTGGTGTCGGGCAGCACGAGGTCGGCGAACGCGGTCGTCTCGGACTGGAACGCATCGCAGACGACGAGGAACGGGATCCTGTACTCGCCGTTCTCGTCCTTGTCGTTCAGCATCTTGCGGACCTCGACCGTGTTCATCGTCGAGTTCCACGCCATGTTCGCCATGAAGATCATCAGCGTGTCGATGCGGTACGGGTCGCCGCGCCACGCATTGGTGATCACGTTGTGCATGAGCCCGTGCACCGACAGCGGGTACTCCCACGAGAAGCCCTTGTCGATGCGCACCGGATTGCCGTCGTCGTCGACGAACAGGTCGTCGGGGTCAGCGGGCCAGCCGAGCGCCATGCCGTCGAGCGGACGGTTCGGCTGCACTGCGCGGTGCGTGTTCGGCGGCCGCGCGCACGGCGGGATCGGTCGCGGGAACGGCGCCTTGTGGCGGAACCCGCCGGGCCGGTCGATCGTCCCCAGCAGCGTCATCAGGATCGCCAGCGCGCGGATCGTCTGGAAGCCGTTGCTGTGCGCGGCGAGCCCGCGCATCGCATGGAACGCGACCGGGTTGCCGGTCACCGACTCGTGTTCGACGCCCCACGAGTCGGTCCACGCGATCGGCAGCTCGATCCGCTCGTCGCGCGCGGTGATGCCCAACTCGTGCGCCAAGCGCGTGATCGTCGCCGCCGGAATCCCGGTGATCCCGCTCGCCCATTCGGCGGTGCAACGCTGCACGCGCTCCTGCAGGAGCTGGAACGCCGGTTTGACGGGCGTGCCGTCGGCGAGCCGGAAGCTGCCGAACAGATACGGGTCCGCGCCCGGCGTGTGCGTAACGACCGGCTTGTTGCCGATGCGGTCCCACCACAGCTTGTTCTGCGGGTCGTAGCAGGCTTCTTCTTCCGGCACCTCGGTGCGGACGAACATGCCGAACTCGTCGTTGCTCTCGTCGACGTTGACGAGTTGCCCCGCGTTCGTGTAGCGGACCAGGAAGTCGCGGTCGTACAGGCCCTGTTCGATGATCTCGTGGATCAGCGCGAGCAGCAGCGCGCCGTCGGTGCCGGGCCTGATCGGCACCCACTCGTCGGCGATCGCCGAGTAGCCGGTGCGCACGGGGTTGATGGAGACGAAGCGGCCGCCCCTGCGCTTGAACTTCGAGATCGCGATCTTCAGCGGATTCGAGTGATGGTCCTCGGCGGTGCCGATCATGAAGAACAGCTTGGCTCGGTCCAGATCCGGGCCGCCGAACTCCCAGAACGAACCGCCGATCGTGTAGATCATCCCGGCGGCCATGTTCACCGAGCAGAAGCCGCCGTGCGCCGCGTAGTTGGGTGTTCCGAACTGCCGCGCGAACAGCCCCGTCAGCGCCTGCATCTGGTCGCGGCCGGTAAAGAGCGCGAACTTTTTCGGGTCGGTCGAACGGATCTTCGCCAGCCGCTCGGTCAGGATCTCGAACGCTCGTTCCCAACTGATCGGCTCGAACTCGCCAGCGCCGCGGTCTGTGCCCTGCTTGCGCAGCAGCGGCCGGGTAAGGCGCGCAGGCGAGTACTGCTTCATGATCCCCGACGAACCCTTGGCGCAGATCACGCCATGGTTCAGAGGATGTTCGGGATTGCCTTCGATGTAGCGAATCTTCCCGTTTTCCAGATGCACCCGGATGCCGCAGCGGCATGCGCACATGTAGCAGGTCGTCGTGCGGACGTCGATCGGCGGCGCGCCGCTTGCGGATGGCTCTGGCATGGACAGGTACTCGATGCGCGCAGGAGTTAAGGGCGGGCCGGTGGACGGTGAGTGTGCCGACCACCCATGATGGCGCCGTTCGCGGCTCGCCGAAGGATGCTCCGCGGATTAGGCGGGCAGCGCGGCGCGGCGTCTACCCCCGCGGCAGGGGGCCGCTGAGTTACCCACTTCGGTAGGACGCGCGGCGACGGCGGCTAGGATACTGTTCGCTTGTTCGAACGCACGCCCGTCAGAACCGGCGGAACCGGAAGCGGGCTCGTCGCAGCCTGGGCAGGGGGAAGACGTGAAGATCGGAGTGGTCTCCGACAGCCACGACCATGGATCGTTGCTTGCGGACGCCGTGATGCGCGCCCGCGACTGGGGCGCGCAGGCGATTCTGCACTGCGGGGACATCATCGGGCCGAATTCGCTTCGGCCGGCGCTGGCGGTAGGTCTGCCGCTGCATGTCGTCCACGGCAACAACCTCGGCGATCTGCTGTCGATGCAGCGGATGGCGCACGAGTCCAACGGCGGGCTGACCTACTACGGGGGCGACGCGACGTTCAGCCTGGGCGGACGCCGGCTGTTCATGACCCACTACCCGCACTTGGCGCGCGGAATGGCCTGCACCGGAGACTTCGATGCCGTGTTCTGCGGCCACAGCCATGTCGCGTGTGTCGAACACGTGGTCGGCGCGCATGGCGGCACGACGCCGCTGGTCAATCCGGGCACCGTCGCAGGACTCGGCGCCGAACGGACGATGGTGCTCGGCGATCTCGAGAAGCTCTCGTTCGAAGTCGTGTTCCTCGGCGACGCGGGAGGCAAGCGATGATGCGACAACGGCTCCGGTTTGTGCTGATGCTGCTCGTCGGGCCGACTTGGGCGGCCGCGCAGCCGCTCGAAACCTACGACGTGCCCGCGCCCAGGTACAGCGTGCCGGTGGAGGTCGCGAAGCCGACGCGGCCCGGCCCGTACGCCCCGGTGCTCTACATCCACGCACGGCGCGGGCTCGAGGACGAAGATCGCGCGCACATGCGCCAGCTCGCGGCGCAGGGATTCCTGGTGCTCGCGCCGGACTGGCAGAAGGCGAACATGATCGAGCGTTGGCCCGATCGTCACTATCCCGAGAGCGAGGCCGATGTCGAGGCCGGGCTCAACGCGCTGCTCGCCCGAAAGGATGTGTGCAAAGGGCCTGTCGGCGTAGTGGGCATCTCGCGAGGCCCGTACTTCGCGATCCGACTGGCCGCAAAACGGCCGCAGGACATCGCCGCGATCGTCTCGTACTACGGGCACTTCCAGGACCCGAATGCACCCGAACCGCTGCAGCTGTACTCGGTCGCGCCCGAGGTCGCCAAGATCCGCACCCCGGTGCTGATGTTGATCGGCGACGCGGACTTCGAGCTGCGGCGAATCGTCAACGGACGGGCGTTTTATGCGCTGTACGAGCGCGGGGTTCCGGTCGAATTGCAGATGTATCCGATGGCGCGGCGGGCGTTCGACTTCCGGCGCGACGCGACCCCGGAGGAGCGAATCGCCACACGGCACGCGCGCGAGCGCGCACGCGACTGGCTCGTGCGCCACATGAAGCTCGGCGCGGATGCGCGCTGCGCGTCATAGCAGCGGGCATGCTCGCCATCGCCGCGGCCGAAATGCGCTATATCGGTACTGATACCAGCGGCATCGAGGAAGCGCCACACGCGCGCAGCGACAGCGGTGCATCGGCGAGGGGCGCTCGAAGACATGATCATCGGTGCGACGCCGACTGTGCTGATCGCAGCGACGTTGGCCGAGGCTCAAAAGGGCGGCAACGCCGACCCAAGGAGGGTGTGATGGTGCAATCGACCGATCCGATCCGCGGCCGCGAAGTCGGAACCGACCCGCGCTTCCGCCACGCGCCGCCCGACTGGACGCCCGCGACGGCGCAGGAAGTCGCGCGGCGCGAGAACCTGGCGCTCACCGAGGATCACTGGGAGGTGATCCGCGCGCTGCAGGAGTTCTACGACCGCCACGAGGATGTGCCGGTCACGCTGCCCGAACTGCACGATGCGCTCGAGGAGAAATTCCACTACAAGGGCGGCGTCAAGTACCTGTACACGTTGCTGCCCGGCGGTCCGATCGCGCAGGGCTGCCGCCTGGCAGGGCTGAGGCCGCCCGGCGGCGCGGTCGACACGAGCTTCGGCAGCGTGGCGTAGGGGGCGCGCGAGCGCAGCGCGTCGCGCCTGTCGGCGCGTAGCACGCGCGACGCACCGATGTCCTTGCCGGTGCGATCGAGCATCCGGTTCGTCTGCGGCTGACGGTCGATGACGAGCGATCGTCAGCGATCGCCGCCCGTGAGCCTTCGCGCGCGTCGGTGAACTTTGCCCGCTCGGAGCGGGTCACATCGAGGCGTGGACCAGCCTGACCGTCTCGTCGATCAGGTGCGGTCCGCTTGAACGACGGCAAACCGCCCCAACATCGGGCGCGATCGACTTTTCGAGGAGGCAACCATGTACGGTCCGATCACGATTCCTTTCGGCGCGAAGCTGTTGTTCAACGCCGTCAAGTTGAAGCCAGGCGTCACGTACGACGACGTCGAACTGGCGCTCGCCGAGATGTGCAGCGTCGTCAAGGAAACCTACGGTGGCGACAAGGGCGGCTTCATCGCCGGACAGGTATTTCGGTTCTCCGGCTTCGTGTCGGACGAGGGGTCGCTCGGCGGCGCGCGCGGCGCCGACCATGACCTGGTGATCGTGACCTACTGGCGCTCGTTCGAGGAGCACGAGCGATCGCACGCCGACGCGGTCTTCCGCGAGAAGTTCGCCGCGCTGGCCAAGCACTGCTCGAGTTCGCAGGAACTGGGTTACGAAATGCTGTGGCAGGGGGCGCCCGAAGGCAAAGCGGCCCATGCCGCGAGCGCCGTTCCTGCGTGAGCTCGTTGCGGCGCTCACCACGCCTTGCGCGCTAACCGGTGCTCCACGCGCGCGGCCGGCGCATCCCGGCGATCTTGCAAGCCTGCTTGACGTAGCCGTACGGGAACAATTCGAACAGCCGCTGCCGAGCGGCGTCGCCAAGACCGAGATCCTTCTCGAGGAACCAGATCACGAAGCGCGCGTCCGGAATGACCTGGTGCTCGTCGAGGTACGCTCGCATGTACCGGAGCACGCGCCAGTGGTCGTCGGTCAGTTCGATGCCTTCCCTGCGGGCAAGCGCCTCGGCCACCCCTTCGTCCCAGTCGGCGGGGTCGATCAGGTAACCCTCGTCGTCGGTGGGTGGCGTGGCGGACTTCGCGTTCTGCCGCGACAAATCGTTCACGATTACACCTCCAGCGGGCCCGTCCTGCTCGTCGCGCGCCGCGCCGGCGTCAGGGCCCCTTAGCGTCGGGCGGCGCGTGGCTTCGCGCCCCGCGCCGTGCCGACGCGCTTGCGCGGCGCTTTCCGCGCGGTGGCCTTCTTCGCGGTAGCCTTCTTTGCGGCAGCCCTGCGGACGGCAGGCCGCGCGCGCAGCATCCCGGCTGCGATCTTGAAGATGTCGGTCTCGGTGATGATGCCGACCAGCCCGCCCTTCGAATCGAGCACGGGCAGGCTGCCGATATGCTTCTCGACGAGAAGGCGTGCGGCCTCTTTCAGCTGCGCGGTCTCGGCTACGCAGACTGCGGGCTGGCTCATGATCTCGCCGACCGGTACCTCCGACGAGCCGAAGTTGGCCGCCGCGAGCAACAGGTCGCGTTCGGCCACCAGACCGACGACGCGCCCCGCGTCGATGACCGGCAAGTGGTGGACGCCACGGCTGCGCATGAGGTCCAGCGCGCGGTGAAACTCCGTGTCCGGAGTCACGGTGAGCACCGTCCGGCTCATGTACTGGTTGACTTTCATGAACCGTCCCGTTGCGGGCATGGAACAGGGGGCACGCCGCCCGCCGGGGCCGTCGACCGACCGATGCGGGCCGCGCCGTATAGCGCGCACCTAGGGCGCGCGATGGGCGCGGGCGTCACCGACGTGCGGGGTCCGCTTTCGCGCCGCGAACCACGGGATCGATGCTGCGTCATGAAGCCTACGGCTGTTTCGGTGTCTGGTACTCCGCTTCCTTCTGGAACGGCTCCCAGATCGTCTCGAACCCGACGAACCCTTTTTCGTTCGGCGGCAACTGACGCGTAATCACGTAACGCGAATGCCCGTCGGGAACCTTGGTGACGGGCTTCTTCTGTTCATTCCCACTCATCGTTCACCTCTCTTTTTCACCATGGAGCGGGGACGCAGAAAGCGCACGGATCTGCACCACCTTCGTCCCGCGGCACTTGTCGACTCTCCTCAGACCGGTCTGAGCAGCGATGGATCGACGCTCGGGCTTGCGCCGATCGGCCCGCCAAGCTTGATCTCATCGGGCGTCGCGTCGCGCACGGTCAGGATCTCGAGCGTGAAGACGACCTCCCGGCCGCAGAGCGGATTGTTTCCGTCGACGGTCAGCGTCTCGTCGTCGACGTGCGTGACGAGAAAGCTTCGCGTCTGGCCCGCGTCGTTCTCCATCAGGATCGACGTTCCGACCTGCCGGTACTCCTCGGGCACGTTCTCGATACGGTCCGTGAAGACGAGCGATTCGTCCCTGGGACCGAAGATCTGATTGCCATCGATCACGACTTCGATCGTATCGCCGGCCGACTTGCCCTCGAGCTGCATGTGGACCATCGGCGCCAGGATCTCGTTGTGCCCGTGGACGTAGCCCAAGGGGAACTCGACCCGGGTCAGGACGTGTCCCGACTTCCGGTCGGTCACTTTGTAGCTCAGCTCGACGTACTTGCCGGACTGAATGATGTCGCCCATGTCAGATCCCGACGAAGTGATCAGAAGATGGATGCGCCGAAGATCCTGACCTTTCCGTCCTCGTAACCGAGTACGAGGCGGCCAAGCCATTCGCCGGGCTTCTTGGTGCTGCGCTGGCGGAACAGGACGGTCACATGCTCGCCGCGGCGGATGATGCCGAGCGTGTCGAACTGTTCGGAGAGGTTCCTCGCCAGCTCGCTGTTGGCGAACTGGTGACCCGCCGCGACCTGGTCCATCGCGCGCGCGAACGAACTCGAGAAGTTCCTCGAGAACTCGCCGTACTTGCCTTCGTTCGAGTACTTGACGAGGTCGCGCCAAAGGGGCGTGGCGAGCGCCAGGATCTCGTCGTCGGTTTTCTCGATGATGTTCACGCGCGCGTCACCCGCGAACCCGCTACTTCTCGTCCGCCACGAGGTGGTAGCAGGGCGCCTTCTCCATCGTGTACTCGCCGGTCTTCGGGTCGCGCCGAGAGACCGTCAGCACGTGCCAGTTCTGGTCGTCGACCTTCATATAGTCGCCGCGATAGTAGTAGCCGGGCCAGCGCGTCTCCTTTCGGAACAGCGTGTGCTGTGTGACGCACTCCGCCGCGCGATGACGGTGTTTGAGTTCCCACGCGCGCAGCAGCTCGTGCAAGTCGGCGGCCGCGAGGTTCTCCAGGTCTTCCTCCATGATCCTGAGCTTCTTCAGGCCGATGTTCAGAAGCTTCTCGTTGGTCATGTAGTTGGCCGTCACCCCGCCGCAGTATTCGTCCATCAGCTTCTGCAGCCGATCGAGTCCCTGCTTGGGGGTGATGTAGTACGGGTTGACGTCGCCCGCGACGACCGCGTTGCGATAGATCCGGTAGTGCTCGAGGGGCTTGTAGACCTCCTTTTTGAGGCGGTCGATCTGCGCCTGCGAGACGACGATGCCCTCGGCCTTGCCGTCGTCGATGTACTTGCACGCGGCCTTGGCCGCCAGCCGGCCCTCGGTGAACGAACCCGACGAGAACGCGTGCGGCGTTCCGCCGACCGCGTCACCCGCGCCGAACAGCCCGGCCACCGTCGTCATCCGGTTGTAGCCCCAGAAGTACTCGGGCGGCGAAACGTCCTCGGGGCCCGAACACCAAGCGCCCGATCCGGTCGCGTGCGACCCCATCACGTAGGGTTCGGAGGTGGTGAGCTCGGGGTTCTCGTTCTTCGGATCGACGTCGGTGGCAGCCCACAGCACCGCCTGCCCGACGGTCATGCCGAGGAAGTTCTCCCAGCCCACTTCTTCCAGATGAGGATCCTGGAAGGCGCGCATCGTCACCATGTGGATCGGACCGCGGCCCGCGTTGATCTCGCTGATCAGTGCGTGATTGCGCAGGCAGGTCGGGATCGGCCGGTGCGTCAGGTGCGAGGCTTCCGGGTCGAGGTATTCCTTGCCGACCATCTTCTGCAACTCGGGCCACCACTTCGACTCGTACTCCTGGCCCAGGCCGTTTTGCGTATAGGTCTTCAGGTGCAGGAAGTAGGCGCCGACGGGGCCGTAGCCGTCCTTGAAGCGCGCCAGCACGATGCGGTTTTCCATCTGCGTCATCTTGGCGCCCGCGTTGATCAGCAGGCCGTAGGCGGAGGCCGACGACCACGGCGCGTACCACGTGCGTCCCGAGCCTTCGCCGACCGAGCGCGGCTTGAAGATGTTGGAGGCGCCGCCCGCGGCGCAGATCACCGTCTTGGCCTTGAAGACGTGGAAGTTGCCGGTGCGCACGTTGAAGCCGACGGCGCCGGCGACGCGGTTCTCGCGGCTCTCGTCCATCAGCAGGTGAGTCACGCAGATCCGGTTGAAGACCTTGTCCGCCGATTTCTTCGCGGCCTCGGCGACGATCGGCTTGTAGGACTCGCCGTGGATCATGATCTGCCAGCGACCTTCGCGCAGATAGCGCCCGGTCTTCGGGTCCTTCATGATCGGCAGACCCCACTCCTCGAACTGATGCACCGTCGAGTCGACGTGCCGCGCCATGTCGAAGAGCAGGTCCTCGCGCACCATGCCCATCAGATCGATCCGCGCGTAGCGGACGTGATCCTCGGGCTGGTTCTCGCCCCAGCGCGTGCCCATGTAGCAGTTGATCGCATACAGGCCCTGCGCGACCGCACCCGAGCGGTCGATGTTGGCCTTTTCGGCGATCACGATCTTCTTGTTCTGCCCCCAGAAGCGCGCCTCCCAGGCCGCGCCCGTGCCGCCCAGTCCGGCGCCGACCACGAGGATGTCGATGCCGTCTTCGATGATGGTGTCGTAGGCCATTAGTAGTACACGCCTTTCTTCAGTTTGAGACCCGCGTCCTTCAGTGTCCGCAGACCGCCGTCGTCCAGACGGATGTACTTGGGTTCGTTATAAAGGAGCTGGCTGTCGCGCATCTCCTTGCTGGGCGGCGGAGCCTCGGCGAGCTTGGGAATCGCCTGACCCCATGGCTTGGTCGTGATCGGCGACAGGAAATTCTTCTCGGTGCCGTTGCGGAACTTGATCCGCCACGCGATCGTGCCTTTCTGCTCGTCGCGGTGAACGCGCACGCTGTGGCCCAGCGGGGCGAAGTCGGCGTAGCCGCGGACGTCGATCGCATGCTGGGGGCACGCCTTGACGCACGAATAGCACTCCCAGCACATGTTCGGCTCGATGTTGTAGGCGCGCCGATACGTCTTGTCGATGTGCATGATGTCCGACGGGCAGATGTCGACGCAGTGTCCGCATCCATCGCACCTCGTCATGTAGACGAAGGTTGGCATTCGTCCAGCTCCTTGTTTGATTCAATAGAAGTTGCGGGTGCTTCTCGCTTGTCAGTAGTGGCGCGGCGCTTCGCGCTTGATGCCGAGTCCCATGTCCATCGGCGCGTCCAGCAACAGCTCCATCGAGTGTCGCTTCCGCTGCTCCGGATCGTCGCGGCTCTGCGTGGGCAGGTTCTCGGCGGTCCCGTTCGCCATGGCCAGCCGCTTTTCGAAGGCGGCCGCCGGCTTGAAGAACATATGCGCGAACTTCGACCAGGGCACACCCGCGAACAGCACCGTATTGGCGAGGATGTACAGCCAGAACAGCACGCCGACGCCGCCGCCGGTCGCGGCCCAGATCAGGCCGAGTGTGGCGCTCGCCAGCAGCGAAAGGATGAACAAGTCGGCCCTCATGATGCGGAACGGCGAACGGCCCTCGGCCGCGACGTCCACCCGGATGAAGAACCAGAACCAGTAGCCGCCGACGCAGATCATCAGCGCGCCGATCCACCAGAGCGTCGCCCACAACGGGTTGGCCGACGGATTGAAAACCAGCACAACGGTGGCGAGCACGTAGAACACGAACCCGTACATGCCGAGCAGGTGGGCGATTCGCCGCCGCACGTTGCAGAACTCGCCCGACGCCAGCACGTCCACCACCGCGGTCTGGAGAGCGATCGAAACGAGCTCGCCGCCGCCGACCGGCCGTGGCGCCTTCGCTTTCGATCTGCGCAGGTTTTCGAAGAAGAACTTGGCGCTTCCCTTGTGAACGACGTCGAAGAGCGTTCCCGCCACGACCAGTATGAACATGACGATGACGTACGCCTGCATGACCGAAGGCGAAAGCGACGCCGACAGCCCGGCAAACGGATTGGTGGTGAACATCGTGTATCTCCTCCGCGAACAATCGTAGGTGTGTGGTTTCGGCCTGGCCGTCTCAGCGGGCCGAATGCCCGGTCAGTTTCACCTCGACGCGCTCGTGCGCGGCGAGACCTTCGTAGTACTCCCTGAGCACCGCGAGCACCTCGGGCCGGCTGAACTCCGCCGGCACCTCGGCGCCCTCGGACAGCCACTTGCGCAGCTTGGTGCCCGACACGAGCAGCCGGTCCTGATCCTCGTGCGGGCAGGTCCGCGCCGACGCCATGCCGCCGCACCGGTAGCACCAGAACGTCCAGTCGATCTTCAGCGGCTTCGTCTCCAGCGCATCGCGCGGAATCTCGTCGAAGATCTTGTGGGCGTCGAACGGTCCGTAATAGCTGCCCACGCCGGCGTGATCGCGGCCGACGATCAGGTGCGAGCAGCCGTAGTTCTGACGGAACAGCGCGTGCAGCAGCGCTTCGCGCGGACCCGCATAGCGCATGTCGAGCGGGTAGCCCGCCTGAACGACGGTCTTCTTGACGAAGTAATGATCGATCAGCGTGGCGATCGCGCGCGTACGCACCTCGGCCGGAATGTCTCCCGGCTTCAGCGCGCCGAGCAGCGAATGGACCAGCACGCCGTCGCAGACCTCGATCGCGACCTTGGCGAGGTACTCGTGCGAACGGTGCATCGGGTTGCGCGTCTGGAACGCGGCGATGCGCGACCAGCCGAGCGACTCGAAGAGCTCGCGCGTCTGTGCCGGCGTCATGAAAAGCGCGCCGTACTTCTCGGCGAAGCCGCCGGTCGAAAGCACCTGAACGGTGCCGGCGAGGTTTACATCGCCCTGTTCCATCACCATCTTGACGCCCGGGTGCGCGGGGTCGGCGGTGCGGAACACCATCATGCACTCGTGCTTCTTGTTGATCGTGTACTTCTCGGTCACGCGCATCAGCGCGAGGATCTCGTCGGATTCGGGATCGACGAGCGCGATCTCGTCGCCTGTATGGAACCGTCCCGCGTCCTCGGTGCTCGCCGACAGCGTGATCGGGATCGGCCAGAACAGACCCGAGGCGAGCTCCATGCCGTCGCAAACGCGCTCCCAGTCGCCATGCGTCATGAACCCGTCGAGCGGCGTGAATCCGCCGATCCCGAGCATGATCAGATCGCCTTTCTCGCGCGAGCTGACGCGCAGCTTCGGAAGCGACCTGGCGCGCGCCAGCGCTTCTTTGCGCGCTTCGCCCTCGAGCAGCAGCGGCTTGAGCGCCCCTCCGCCGTGAGGATTGACTAGGCGTTGCACGTTGAGTCTCCCGCCCCGGATGGCGGGCGCCGTGCCGACGAGTGCCGGCGCCCGAATGGTTCTTTTATGTTCGCATGCGCCCCCGCCTGCGCCGGCGCGATCGTCGACACGGCGTCGGGGTCATGCGATCTTCGGCTATGCGGGCTGCGGTCATAACTCCCCACATGGGTAAGAAGCGCTACCCGGTGCCGGTAATGGGCTTCGAGCGCGCTTGCGGGACAAGATCGGCCGGTGGAAATCGGTTGCTCGTTGCCCGTTGTCCGCTGACCGTCCGCCGCACTGTGCATTCGAAGTGACGGGCAACGAGCAACAAGAAGCGAGCAACCGACTTGACAACGACGACGACTCGCGCGCAGCGCGGCGGCGCGAGCCGCGCTCTCGCCATCGTACCGCCCCTGGCGGTGATGCTTTTCGCGCTGTGGATCGACCCGGCTTGGGCAGCGGCCTCGGCTGAGGCCGACGCGCTGACGCAAGCGAACGGCGAGGGCTGGTGGCATTGGCCGCTGGCGCTGTTCGTCGTGTGCTTCTTTCTGGGCATGGTCGCCGTTCCCGCCGGCGTCGGCGGCGGCGTGCTGTTCGTTCCCCTCGTCAGCGGCTTTTTTCCCTTCCACCTCGACTTCGTGCGCGGCGCAGGACTGCTCGTGGCGCTTTCAAGCGCGCTCGCGGCCGGGCCATCCTTGTTGCGCAGCGGGCTGGCGAACATGCGGCTGGCGCTGCCCCTGGCGCTGATCGCTTCGGTCAGTTCGATGGCCGGCGCGCTGCTGGGCCTGGCGCTGCCTGCGTCGGTGGTGCGAATCGCGCTCGGCGCGACGATCCTCGGCATCGTCGCGGTGATGCTGAAAGCGGGGAAGACTGAAATCCCCGAGGTTCCGGCGAGCGACCGGCTCGGCGCGCTGCTCGGCATGCACGGCGTGTTCGTCGATGCGGCGTCGGGCAAGGAGGTGCACTGGCGCACGCACCGCACGCCGCACGGGCTGGCACTGTTCTTCTTCATCGGCGTGCTGGCGGGAATGTTCGGCCTCGGCGCCGGCTGGGCCAACGTGCCCGCGCTGAACATCGTGATGGGCGCGCCGCTGAAAGTGGCGGCGGGTTCGTCGAGCTTCATCCTGTCGCTGGTGGACTCGTCGGCGGCGTGGGTGTATCTGAACAGCGGGGCGGTGCTCGCAGTGATCGCAGCGCCGTCGATCGTCGGCATGATGCTGGGGGCGAAGATCGGCGCGCGGCTGCTCACGGTGCTCAAGGCGTCGCTGATCCGCAAGCTGGTGATCGCGATGCTCGTGTTCGCTGGCGGGCGCGCACTGCTGGTCGGACTGGGGATCGGAGCATGAAACGCGACATCGAGGCGGCGGTGGCGGAAACGACGACGGCGCAGATCCCGCCGGAGCAATTGCGCTACGCCGCATGGCTGTACTGGGGGAGTTCGCTCGGACTCGCCTTGCTGGTGATCGCCTTCATCGTGCACGCCGTCGGGATGCTCGAACCGCTGATCCCGCACGCGGACTTGCCGCGGGCATGGACGATGCCTGCCGCCGAGATGCTGCGCTCGACCGGACAATCGCCGGGCTGGGGCTGGGTGCGCTTGCTCGACCGCAGCGACATCCTGAATTTGGCCGGCATTGCGCTGCTGTCGAGCTGTTCGGCCGCGCCGCTGCTGGCGGTCGTTCCGATTTACCTGAAACGGCGCGAGCGCCTCTTCGCCGCGCTGTGCGTGCTGCAGGTCGCCGTGCTCGCGCTGGCGGCGTCGGGACTCGTGCGCGTCGGACACTGACCATGCGGCTGGTGCTCGCGACCGAGCGCACGCGCTTCGATGCCGGCGCGGAGCGCCTCGCGATCGAACTCGCGCGGCGCGCGCAGGCGTCGCTGCACGTGGTTTATCCGCTGGTCGCCAATCCCGAGTACCAGATCGTCGCGCCCGAGCGAGTGGCTGCCGAAGAGGCGGCCGCGCGCGCCGCGCTGGAGGAACTGGCGCGGCAGGCGAGCGCCGCGGGCATTACGGTGTCGATTCACGTGCGCGAAGGCGAAGAGCCGTGGCGCGAGATCGCCGACGAAGCGCGCGAGCGGCAGGCCGACCTGCTGGTCGTCCGCCGCATCGGCAAACGCGGCGTCCTCGCGCGGCTCGTGGTGGGCGAGATGGTGAGCCAGGTGGCAGCGAATTCGGCCGTCCCGGTGCTGATGGTGGCCGATTCGCCGCTGTGGTCGCGGCGCGTGCTGGTCGCGATCGAGCGGCACGCCAGGGCTGCCGCCGTCGCGCCGGTCGCGGTGACGCTCGCGGCGCTCGCGCACGCGCCCCTCGCGGTGTGCGCGGACGAAAGCGACGCAGCGATCGTCGCAGAAAGCGCGCGCAGACAAGGCGTGGCGTGCGAGCGCTTGGCCGACGCCGGCGCGCTCGACGCGGCGTTCGCGCCGCGCGTGCAGCAGGCCGGCGCCGACCTGCTGGTGCTCGGGCTGACGCCCGCGCAGTCGGCCCACGGCCGGCTGTCCCGTGCGATCGAGGAACTGATCGGCGCGGTGCCGTGCCCGACCGCGCTGGTCCGCGGTTAAAGGCGATGCGCGATGTCGCAGCTGCTGAGCCTCGCGCGCGCAGCGCAGCTCGTCGGGGTGCCGCGGGGTGTGCTGCAGAAGATGGTGCTGACCGGCGAGCTGGCCGCGTTCGACGGGAAGCTCGACGTCGACGAGCTGCGGCGTGCTTTCCCCGCGGCCGTGATCGACGATGCGGGCGCGTTCGAAAAGGTTACGCAGATCCGCGAGACGGCGTTCGGCAGACGCGTGCGCGAGCGGACGCTGCCGTCGCAGGAGGTGCTCGCGCAGCGCCTGTTTGCGCAGGGGCAGGAGCTGGCGGATCTGCGACGGCTCGCGCAGGCGTATCACGCGCTCGTGGTCGAGGCGCAGAGCCGCATCGCGCAGCTCGCCGCGGCCGATCGACGATGGGTGGATGTCATGGACATGCTGGAGCAGGGATTGAAGCGCGTGCTCGGGGCTGAGCCTGCGGGTACGCTCGATGCGATGGTCAACGTGCTGCAGCTCATCTCCGCGCAGGTCACCGTGCTGCCCAGCGGGCGGCAGTTTCTGGTCGAAGGCAACGACTCGATCCTGCAGGCGGGGCTGAAGGCCGGGATGCGCTTCGCGTACGGGTGCGGTACGGGCACTTGCGGGCTGTGCAAGGCGCGCGTGGTCAGCGGCGAGGTGCGCCCGATCCAGCACTCGGACTATCCGCTGTCGGAGGCGGAGAAGCAGCAAGGGTACGTCCTGCTGTGCACGCAGACGGCGGTCACCGACGTCGCGGTCGAGACGCTCGAGGCGCGCGGTCCGGCGGACATCCCCGCGCAGGACCTCGTCGCGACGGTGCGGGCGATCGAGCCGCTGGCGCCGGACACCCGGCTGCTGCACCTGCAGACGCCGCGCAGCAACCGCCTGCGATTCCTCGCCGGCCAGTCGGTGACGCTTGGCGTCGCCGGCGAGCACGGCGACGTCCAGCAGGTGGCGCCGCTGGCGAGCTGCCCTTGCGACGAGCGCAATCTGCACTTCCACATTGCGCGCGACGACGACGCACCGCTGGCGCAGGCGCTGTTCGCCGGCGGCATCCGTACCGGCATGCCCGTGAGCGTGCGCGGGCCGAGCGGCGACTTCGTGCTCGATGCCGAAAGCGCGCGGCCGCTCGTTCTGGTAGCGTGCGACACCGGCTTTGCACCGATCAAGAGCCTGCTCGAGCACGCCATGGCGGGCGAGCAGGTCGAAGCCTTCGACCTGTACTGGCTCGCGACGCGGACCGATGGCCACTACCTGGCGAACCAGTGCCGTGCTTGGGCGGCGGCGTTCGACAACTTCTCGCACCGACTGCTGACCGACGGTTCGCCCGCGGCGGGCGCGTGGCAGGTGGTCGAAGCGGTCGTCGCGTCCCGGCGCGAGCTCGCCCAATGCGATGTTTTCGTCGCGGGGCCCGCCGAGTTCGTGCAGCCGGCCGTGCAGGGGCTGCAGGGGGCCGGCGCGCTGCCGGGCCGCACGCACGCCCTCGTGCTCTGAACCCGACCGTTGAACCGACCATGAGCGACGCACTGAACTTCCTCGTCAAGGCCCGTCCCGAGGCGATGGGCCACTACCTGAAATTCCTCAAGGAAGCCGGCAAGAACCTCGATCCGAAGACGCGCAACCTGATCTCGGTGATCACCAAGGTGCATTCGCAGACGGACCGCGGCTTCCGCCAGTACCTGATGCGCGCGCTGCGCGAGGGATGCACGGCGGCCGAGGTGCTCGACGCGCTGCTGATGGCGTTCCCGGCGCTGGGGCTCGCCAAGATCGTGTGGGCGGTCGACATCATCCTCGACATGGATCTGCCCGAGTTTCAGGCGAGCGGACTCGGCCTGCCCGCGACCTGGCACGACGTGATGGGCGCGGACGAACTCGAAGTCGGCGGCACGCGCCGCGTCGACTGCGATGGGCGCGGGTTGTTCGTGTATCGCTCGACCGACGAGTACCGTGTCTACGACAGCCGCTGCCCGCACCAGACGACGAACATCCCGCACTTGGCGCTCAAGGGCACGCGGCTGACCTGCCCGAAGCACGAGTGGGCATTCGACATCACGACCGGCGAGTGCATCGCCAAGGGATCGACGCCGCTGAAGCGCTGGCAGTCGAAGGTCGAAGGCGGGCGGCTGCTCGCGTACTGGTAGCGATGGAACATCTGCCGATCTTCCTGAAGCTCGCCGGCGAACACTGCGCGGTGATCGGCGGCGGCGAAGTCGCCGCGCGCAAGGTGCGGCTCCTGCTCGACGCCGGCGCACGGGTGACGGTGACCGCGCCCGAGCTGTGCGAGGGGCTTGCCGAACTCGTCGAGCAGGGGCGCGTCGAGCATCGCGCCGCGGCGTTCTCTAGCGAGTCGCTGGCGGGGGTGGTGCTCGTGATCGCCGCGACCGACGACCGCGCGGTCAACGCGGAGGTCTCGCGGCTGGCGCGCGCGCAGGGAACGCCGGTCAACGTCGTCGACGACCCGGAGCTGTGCTCGTTCATCCTGCCCGCGATCGTCGATCGTTCACCCGTCGTGATCGCGGTGTCCACTGGCGGCGCCTCGCCCGTGCTCGCGCGGCTGATCCGCGCGCGTCTGGAGAGCCTGATCCCGGCGACCTACGGGCAGCTCGCGCAACTCGCGCAGCGTTTTCGCGAACGCGTCAAGCGCGCGCTGCCGCCGCCGGCGCGGCGGCCGTTCTGGGAGCGCGTGCTGCAGGGTCCGATCGCCGGACTGGTGTTCTCGGGCAGGCTGGAGCAGGCCGAAGCCGAGCTCGAACGCGAGATCGACGATCCGGCGCGGCGCACGCCGGCGGGCGAGGTCTACCTCGTCGGCGCTGGCCCCGGCGACCCCGATCTGCTGACCTTCGCCGCGCTGCGTCTGATGCAGCAGGCCGACGTCGTGCTCTACGACAACCTGGTGTCGCCGGCGATCGTCGATCTCACGCGGCGCGATGCGCGCCGAATCTACGTCGGCAAGCGGCGCGCCGATCACGCGATGCGGCAGGAGCAGATCAACGCGCTGATGATCGAGCTGGCCAAGCAGGGACAGCGCGTGCTTCGGTTGAAGGGCGGCGACCCGTACGTGTTCGGGCGCGGCGGCGAGGAGATCGAATCGCTCGCTGCCGCGGGCGTGCGCTTCCAGGTCGTTCCGGGCATCACCGCCGCGTGCGGTGTCGCGGCGTATGCGGGTATCCCGCTAACGCATCGCGACTACGCGCAGTCGTGCGTGCTCGTGACGGGCCACTTGAAGGACGGCACGATGGACCTCGACTGGCACGGGCTCGCGCGGCCGCGCCAGACGCTCGTGATCTACATGGGGCTGCTCGGGTTGCCGGCGCTGTGCGAACAACTGATCGCGCATGGTCTGCCCGCCGACATGCCGGCCGCGGTCGTGCAGCAGGCGACACTGCCGCAGCAGCGCGTGGTCGTCGCCCCGCTCGGCGAGCTCGCGCGCAAGGTCGAGGAGGCGGGTCTGCATCCGCCCACGCTCGTGATCGTCGGCGACGTGGTCAAGCTGCGCGACAAGCTCGCGTGGTTCGAAGGCGCGTCGGATCGCGGCAGCGCGGTGCCCGCGCTATCGGAGCAGGCGATCGAGCCCGCTGCGAATCACTGACGCCGACAGAGCGCCTCCGCGGCTTGTGCCAGCGCCGCGCGGCCGCCGCGGTGCCAGGCGGCCTTGAGTCCGCCCGCGCACTCGAGCCAGCGGCTCGCTCCGGCGCGCGCGGCGTCCGCGAGCGCCGCGCGGTCGACGCGTTCGGGGTCCGGGCGGAACGGCCGCACCAGTTCCGGCGCGAGCTGGCGCCGCAGTCCGTCGAACGTCGCGTACCAGAAAAGCAGCGAGGCGTGAGCGTCGCGCGCCAGCAGTTGCGGCAGCGTGACGACGCAGTCCGCGAGCAGATCGCGCACCGCACGCAGAACGAGCTCGGTGCGGCGCGGGCTCTCGGCGATCATCCGCTCCCAGTCTTCGCCGAGCAGCGATCCGGCGCGCAGCTCGCCCAACTCGTGCAGGATCAGCGTCTCCGCTTCGCTGCGCGCCATGCGGTCGACGCTGGCCGCCGCATCGGCGTCGGCGTACGCGCGCAGTACGGCGGCAAACGCGCTGTCGCCGCCGCGCACGCTGCCGGCCTCGACGCGCGTCCACAGCCAGCGCCGCAACGCATCGAGCCGTACGATGATCGTGTTCCTTCGGCTCACCGCGGGCGGGGCGGCCAGGCCGCGCGCCCACTCGCGATCGGTGACGATCACCCGCGCGCCGTCGCGCGTGTGCTCGGCGGCACGCTCCGCGAGAAAAAACAGCGGCGCGCCGAACAGCCCGACGCCGGCACCGTAGACCCAGCCATAGGCGGTCAGATGGCGGTTTGCCGCGTCGTCGTCGAAGGGATCGACGCCGGCGCCGATTGGCAGCGGTGCAAATGCCCCATCGGCCGTCGGCAACAGCTCCCAGCTTCGCTCGCGGCGCGCGATCCACTCGGACAACCGCGCGCGGTCGGGGGCGGCGCCGAGCGGGAGCTGCGCCGCCCAGCGATAGTGCTCGCGCATGTCGAGCAGGTAGGTGCACATCGACTTCTCGCGCGCATGGCGTGCGTCGGCCAGATCGCAATTGCGCTGGACGACGTCGACGACCGAGGCCAGTTCGGCATGCGGCATCGACGTCCCGATTCAATCGACGTAGCGCTTGCTGGCACGGCGGCGGCCAGGGCGGCTCTTCTGCGTGATCACGCCGCGCACGGGACCCAGGTCGGGCAGGTCGATGTCCGGATACTGCGGATTGAGCGCGCGCAGACGCCAGCGGTCGCTGGCGCGAACGAGTTGGCGGAAGATCCACTCGTCCTGCCAGAACGCGAGCACGTACGAGCCGTCGGTGGCCAGGCCTTCGGGTTCGATGATCACGATGTCGCCGTCGGTGAATTCGGGCGCCATCGAATCGCCGAGCACCATCAGCGCGAAGGATTCGGCGCCGCTGCAGGCGTGGTCGGCCTCGCCCGCAGTGCGCTCAGCGCTGCGGGCGGGGACGATGGGGATGAAGGGGCGCGAGTCCGCCGATGGCATGGGCATGTAAGGCGCGCATCGTGTCGCGCGCGACCCATTGTGCGAGGCGCTCTAGGCTGCATGAATCACCCATGCGGGTAGGCAGCGCCACGCCTTCGCAGCAGTGCGCAGGCCGCGTACGCTGCATGGTTTCATCGCTACACTGTTGCGCGCGGATTCGAACCGCCTGTTCCCCGCTGCGCTCAGGGACGGCCGAACAAACAGGAGACTCCGGATGAAATACGACAAGGAACTCGACGCGCGCGGACTGGCGTGCCCGATGCCGATTGTCAAGACGCGCAAGGCGCTGAACGAACTTGCCTCCGGGCAGGTGCTCAAGGTGGTGGCGACCGACGCGGGCTCGGTCGCCGACATGAAGGCGTTTTCCGAGCAGACCGGCAACGAGTTGCTTGCCTCCGAGCAGGAAGGCGGCACGTACGTCTTTTATCTCAAGCGCCGTTGACGGCGTCGTTATGCGCGCGACCGCGGCGGTCGCGCATCCTTGATCCACTGCGACGCTCGGCCGAAGGCCGCGCCGCGTCAACCCATACCGAGAGGCTGCCGTGAGTCAGAAAAAGATGGCGTTGATCGCCACCAAAGGGACACTGGACTGGGCGTACCCGCCCTTCATTCTCGCTTCGACCGCCGCGTCGCTCGGCTACGAGGTCCAGATTTTCTTCACGTTCTACGGTCTGACGCTGCTCAAAAAGGACCTGTCGGATCTGAAGATCAGCCCGCTCGCCAATCCGGCGATGCCGATGCCGGTGCCGATGCCCGTCCTCGTGCAGGCGCTGCCGGGCATGGAGTCGATGGCGACGATGATGATGAAGAACAAGATCAAGTCCAAGGGCGTGGCGTCGATCGAGGAGCTTCGCAACCTCTGCATCGAGTCCGACGTCAAGTTCATCGGCTGCCAGATGACGGTGGACCTGTTCGACTTCACCAAGGACGACTTCATCCCGCAGACGCAGTTTGGCGGTGCGACGATGTTCCTCGGATTTGCCGGGGACGCCGACATCAGCCTGTTCATCTAGGCGGCGATCCGGGCGGGCCGGCGGCGGCCCGCCGATCCTTTCGCGCGAGCGGGTTACGCTCGCGGCGGATCGCTCGCGATTCGTCGCGCGCGGCGCCATGCCGCGAAGCGATCGCGCAACGGCGTGCGGCGCACGAGTCCGCGTTCGAGCTCGCCCGAGACAGTGCGATCGGACGTCGCGCGGCAAGCGGCACGGCGAGCCAACGTTGGTCCGGACGGTCTGCGGCGACTGAACCCGCGAACCTACGTACTCTCGCGAAGCGCATACCGCGCTGCACGATGGGTGGGCGTGCGACGAATAACCCTTTAGTGGTGTTTATTTTCCCGTGTCGCGCTGTTTTACTCTGCGCGCAGCGACTTGTGCCGAAACGCGACCGAGCGAGTCCCGAGCGATCGCCAGCAACGAAGCGTGGCGACCAACCGGCGGCGCGCGGTCATCGGGCGGCACGTTCGTTGACGAGCATGCGGGATCCCGTCCTCGGTACGCCGCGTTCGATCTGAAACAACAATGGGCGGGCAATGACCCGCTCTCAGGGACGCCCCGGGTACAGCGCATCGGCTTGCGCGTTGGACGGGGGTACTCCAGCAAGCCGTATGCTGTCCGATGCCGCACTGGTCGCGATCGGTGCTGCACGATGATCATTGACGGAGGTGATTCATGAGTGAGACACGACGCGACTTCATGAAGCTGACCGGGGTCTTCGGCCTTCTGGCCGCGGCGGGTCTGCTGACAGCCGAAGAAGCCCTTGCCCAACAGCAAGCCTGGAACAAGGCGGCGTTCGAGACCAAGAGCGTGGGCGATGCGATCAAGGCGCTCGGCGGCGGTGCGCCGGTGGAGAGCAAGGACATCGCGATCACCGCGCCCGACATCGCCGAAAACGGCGCCGTCGTTCCGGTCGGCGTGACCAGCAAGATCCCGAAGACGCAGGCGGTCTACGTGCTGGTCGAGAAGAACCCGAACGTGCTGGCTGCGGGCTTCAACATCCCGGCCGGTACCGAGCCCAGCGTCGCGACGCGCATCAAGATGGGCCAGACGTCGAACGTGTACGCGGTCGTCAAGGCCGACGGCAAGTTCTACGTCGCGTCGAAGGAAGTCAAGGTCACGCTGGGCGGCTGCGGCGGCTGAGCAGGGATCGAACGTAACGCAAGCGAAGGAGCCAACATGCCTGATCCGATGCGAATCCGCGCCACGGCGCAGCCCGATGGAGTCGAGGTGCGCGTGCTGATGAGCCACGAAATGGAACCCGGCCAGCGGCGCGATGCGAGCGGCAACATGGTACCGCCGCACTTCATCCAGACGGTCACCGTGACGCATGCCGGCAAGACCGTGCTGTCGGCCGAGTGGGGACCCGCGGTGGCAAAGAACCCGTACCTGCAGTTCAAGTTCCAGGGCGGCAAGAAAGGCGACGAGATCGTCGTCACCTGGGTCGACAACAAGGGCGAGACCAGAACGGACAAGGCGACGATCAACTGAGTCGGGGCGCGCGCCAGCGCCGATGTCCCGCGCACAATTTCGATATGACTCGGAGGCGGATAAAAGCGACCAAGCACGTGATTTGCGCGGGGCGGTAACGACCTGCGCGCGGCTGCCGCGCCAAGCAAGACGTCCACGTTCACTTACGTCCCGCAGAGGACGGGGTAGTTGTCCGATAAAGTCACAAGGAGCACTGATGACAAGGAGACGACCCGCATCGTTGATGCGAATTCTGGCGCCGTTTCTTGCGGGCGCGGGCCTGGCGCTGTCTGCGGCGGGCGCGGCCGCGCAGGACAAGGACAGGACCATCCAGGAGATCGAGCGCTATCGGCAGATGCTGCAGGATGGCAATCCGGCCGAGTTGCTGGTCGCGCGTGGCGAAGAGCTGTGGAAGACCAAGCGCGGACCCAAGAACGCATCGCTCGAGCAGTGCGACCTGGGCCTGGGACCGGGTGTGGTCAAGGGCGCGTACGCGCAACTGCCGCGCTACTTCGCCGATGCCGATCAGGTGATGGACTTCGAGGCGCGCCTCGTCCACTGCATGGTCACCCTGCAGGGCTTCGATCGTGCCGCGGTGACGAAGAATCCGTTCTCCGGCGCCGGCCAGCGCGCGACCGACATCGAGTCGATCACCGCGTACGTCGTCGAGCAGTCGCGCGGCGTGCCGATCGCGGTGCCTCAGAACCACCCCAAGGAGAAGGCGGCGTTCGAGCGCGGCAAGCAGCTCTTTTACATGCGCGCCGGTCCGTACGACTTCGCCTGCGCGACCTGCCACGGTGTCGACGGCCAGCGCATCCGGCTGCAGGACCTGCCGAACTTCGAGAAGGCCGAACCCGCGCAGCGCGCGTTCGCGACCTGGCCCGCGTATCGCGTTTCGCAAGGCGCGTTGCGGACGATGCAGTGGCGAATCAACGACTGCTTCCGCCAGCAGCGCTGGCCCGAGCCGATCTTTATCTCGCAGGGAACGATCGACTTGATCACGTTCCTCGGCGTCAAGGCCAACGGCGGCAAGATGGATTCGCCGGCGATCAAGCGCTAACGGAGGGCAACGCGATGAAAGTCAGATTCGTCATGGCCGCCGCCGGCGCGGCCGCTGTCGCCGGCTGCGCGTCGATGATGTACACGCCGCCGACCAAGGAAGAGACGCTTGCGGTCATCAAGTCGAGCTTCAAGGATCGGGGCATTGCCAAGGTCGATCGGCTGAACCAGACCGAACTGCAGCGCATCTGCTCCGAGACGCACAACAACCCGCCGAAGGACGTGCGTGAACGGCTCGAAAAGGCCGCGCTCGCCGCGGTCAAGTACCCCACCGACGGCAAGTGGCTCGGCGACTACAAGCTGGGCGAACGCGTCGCGCAGACGGGCGTGGGCCTGCAGTGGAGCGACAAGCCCGACACGCCCGCCGGCGGCAACTGTTACGCGTGCCACCAGCTATCCAAGGCCGAGATCTCGTTCGGCAACATCGGTCCGTCGCTCTATAACTACGGCAAGCTGCGCGGCAACAACGAGCAGACGCTGCGTTACACCTGGGCCAAGATCTGGAACACGCACTCGTTCAATGCCTGCTCTTCGATGCCGCGCTTCGGCGATGCGGGCATCCTGACCGAGGCCCAGATCAAGGACGTGATGGCGCTGCTGCTGGATCCGGCCTCGCCGGTCAACCAGTAGCGCTGGACGGCAGGCAAGCGGGGCGGCGTCGGCCGGCGCCGCCCTTTTTTTGGATCACTCCATAGCGATGAAACCCCTTCGCCGTCTGCTGCTCACGCTGATCGCGGCGGCGCTGCCTCTGAGCGCCGCGCGCGGCGTCGATGTCGGCGATCGCGTCGCGTGGTCGGACGTCGCGCTGGTCGACGGGCGCGTCCTGCGGGCCGCGGACCTGAAAGGCAAGACCGTGGTCGTCGAATTCTGGGCGACCTGGTGCCCGTTCTGCGCCGCGCAGAACCCGCACATCCAGAAGTTGCACGCGCAGCACGGAGGCAAGGGGCTCGTCGTGCTGACGTTCTCGATCGACAAGGATCCCGCGCCCGTGCGCAAGTACATGGCCGAGCGCAAGTACACGTTCGCCGTCGCGATGGCCGGGCCGCAGTCGGAGTCCTGGTTCGGGCGGCGCAGGGCGCTGCCCGAGGTGTACGTCGTCGATGCCGATGGCCGAATCGTGTTCCGAGAGCTCGGCGAGATGTTCGCCGAAGACATCGCCGCGCTCGTTCGCTTCGCGGCCAAGCAGTGACCGCAGGGAGAAGTCCGATGTCGATGAGTCGACGCGAGTTCATGCAGGTGCTGGCGGTGGCCGCCGCGGCCGGCATGCCGATCGCAGCGCGCGACGTGCTCGCGCAGCAGCCCGACGCCGCGCGCAGGCTTTACGAGTTGCCGCGCTTCGGCAACGTGCACTTCCTGCACTTCACCGACTGCCACGCGCAGTTGCTGCCGATCCACTTCCGCGAGCCGAGCGTGAACCTCGGCGTCGGCGACGCGCGCGGCAAGGCGCCGCATCTGGTCGGCGAGCATCTGTTGAAGCACTTCGGCATCGCCCCGAAGTCGATCGAGGCGCACGCGTTCACGTATCTCGACTTCGAGGCGGCCGCGCGCACGTACGGCAAGGTCGGCGGCTTCGCTCACCTCGCCACGCTGATCAAGCGGATCAGGGCCGGGCGGCCCGGCGCGTTGCTGCTCGACGGCGGCGATACGTGGCAGGGTTCGGGAACGGCGCTGTGGACCCACGGGCAGGACATGGTCGACGCGTGCAAGCTGCTCGGCGTCGACATCATGACGCCGCACTGGGAAATGACGCTCGGACAGAAGCGCGTGCAGGAGATCGTCGACAAGGACTTCAAGGGCAGGATCGACTTCGTCGCGCAGAACGTCACGACCACCGACTTCGGCGACCAGGTCTTTCCGCCCTACGTGATCCGCGAGATCAACGGCGTCAAGGTGGCCGTGATCGGGCAGGCATTTCCGTACACGCCGATCGCCAATCCGCGCTACCTGATCCCCGACTGGAGCTTCGGCATCAAGGACGACACGATGCAGAAGTACGTCGACGAGGCGCGCGGCAAGGGAGCGCAGGTCGTCGTCGTGCTCAGCCACAACGGCATGGACGTCGATCTGAAGATGGCTTCGCGGGTACGCGGCATCGACGCCATTCTCGGCGGCCACACGCACGACGGCGTGCCGGCGCCTTCGGTCGTGAAGAACGCGGGCGGGCAGACGCTCGTGACCAACGCCGGCAGCAACGGCAAGTTCCTCGCGGTGCTCGACTTCGAAGTCAAGGGTGGCAAGGTCGTCGACTACCGTTACAAGCTGCTTCCCGTGTTCGCCAATCTGCTGCCGGCCGATGCCGAGATGGATGCGTTCATCAAGAAGGTGCGCGCGCCGTTCGAGACGAAGCTCGGCGAGAAGCTCGCCGTCACCGAAGGGCTGCTTTACCGGCGCGGCAACTTCAACGGCACCTTCGATCAGTTGATCTGCGACGCGCTGATCGCGGTCAAGGGCGCGCAGATCGCGTTCTCGCCCGGCTTCCGCTGGGGCACGACGCTGCTGCCCGGGCAAGCGATCCTGATGGAGCACGTGCTGGACCAGACCGCGATCACGTACCCGTACACGACGCTGACCGACATGCCGGGCGAGATGATCAAGACGATCCTCGAAGACGTCGCCGACAACCTGTTCAATCCCGATCCGTATCTGCAGCAGGGGGGCGACATGGTGCGCGTCGGCGGGTTGCAGTACGCGATCGACCCGAACGCGACGATGGGCAGCCGGATCTCCGACATGCGGCTCGACGGCAAGCCGATCGACCCGAAGAAGACCTACAAGGTCGCCGGCTGGGCTCCGGTCGCGGAAGGCGCGCGGGGCGAGCCGATCTGGGACGTCGTCGCAGGCTACCTGCGCGATCAGAAAGTGCTCAAGCCGCGCAAGCTCAACCTGCCGACGATCAAGGGCATGCAGGGCAACCCCGGCATGGCCTGAGCGCGGTTCGCCCGCGCGCACGCGTATGGATTCGTGGCAGCTCGAACGACGGCGCTGGCTCGCCGCGTTGCCGGCGTTTGCACTCGCCGGAGCGACACGCGCGCGACAGGCGACGGGTGAAATGCTCGAGCCGATCGACGACGTGCGCGCGCTGCTCGCGCGGGTGCGGCGCGAGCGCGTGCCGCTGCTGCTCTTCTTCAGCACGCCGGGCTGCCCGTACTGCATCGAGGTCCGGCGCAACTATCTGGCGCCGCGGGCGCGCGAGGCGCGCGCCGGCGTGCTGATCCGCGAAGTCGACATCGTCAGCCAGCGCAGCTTCATCGACACCGACGGCAAGCCGATCACCGAAGCGCGGTTCGCGGCGCGGTTCGGCGCGCGCGTCGTTCCGGTCGTGCTGCTGGTCGACGCGAATCTGACGCCGCTCGGCGATCCGCTGATCGGCCTCGACGGCGCCGGCTTCTACGAGGCGTACCTCGCCAACGCGATCGAGGCCGCGACGGCGAAGCTGCGCGCCCGCTGAGCGCCGCGCGCGGGGCGCGCGCGTGCGGCACAATGCGCGCCTTCGGAGGCGTGGCCGAGCGGTTTAAGGCACCGGTCTTGACAACGTCGCGCTGGGCGCGACGTTGCGTCGAAGGCTCACTTCGGCGCAGCCGAAGTGAAGCGAACGCAGTTCGCGGCCGCAGACACAACGCGCAAGCGTTGCGGTGAAGGCTCACGTGAGCGCAGCGAACGTTAAGGCCTCGCAGCCGGCCGCAACCAAAACCGGCACAATGCGCGCCTTCGGAGGCGTGGCCGAGCGGTTTAAGGCACCGGTCTTGAAAACCGGCAAGGGGCAACCCTTCGTGAGTTCGAATCTCACCGCCTCCGCCACCGGCCGCCACAAGAAGACCCAAGTCCCGCCCGCGCCCGCCGCATGCCGCCTCGCCTGTCGCTGAGGAACGTCAGCAAACGCTATCCCGCGGTGCTCGCCAACGACGCGGTGTCGCTCGAAGTCGCCGCCGGCGAGATCCATGCGGTGCTCGGCGAGAACGGGGCCGGCAAGAGCACGCTGATGAAGATCGTTGCGGGCGAGGTTCAGCCGGACGCGGGCGAGATCGCCTTCGACGGGCGAGGGGTCGAGATCGACAGCCCGCAGGCCGCGCGCGCGCTCGGCATCGCGATGGTGCACCAGCACTTCGCGCTGTTCGATACGCTGACAGTGGCGGAGAACATCGCGCTCGGCCTGCCGACCACGACATCGATGGCCGACCTGCAGCGCGATCTCGGGGAAGCCTCCGCGCGCTATGGGCTGGCGATCGACGCGCAGCGCAGAGTGCACGACCTGTCGACCGGCGAACGCCAGCGGGTCGAGATCCTGCGCGCGCTGCTGGCGCGGCCCAAGCTGCTGATCATGGACGAGCCGACGTCGGTGCTGACGCCGCAGGCCGTCGAGTCGCTGTTCGCGACGCTGCGCGGGCTTGCTGCCGACGGGGTCAGCGTGCTGTTCATCAGCCACAAGCTCGACGAGATCCGACGGCTGGCCGATCGGTGCACAGTGATGCGCGCCGGCCGGGTCGTCGCTACGGTCGATCCGAAGCGCGAGAGCGAAGCGAGCCTCGCGCGTCTGATGATCGGCACGGAGCCGCCGCAGATCGCAGCGCACGACACGCCGCCGGGACCGCCGCGACTGGTCGTCGACGGCCTTCGCTTGCGCGGTGAAGACGGCGCGCCGCTCGCCTTCACCGTGCATGCGGGCGAGATCGTCGGCGTCGCGGGCATTTCGGGCAACGGCCAGCGCGCGCTCGTCGCCGCGCTCGCCGGCGAAGCTCAGACCGAGGCGGACGCGCTGCGGCTCGACGGCCGACCGCTGCGGGGGCTCGGCCCGCGTCAGCGCCGCGCGCTCGGGCTGCGCTACGTGCCCGAAGAACGGTTGCGCCACGGCGCCGTGCCGGAGCTGACGCTCGCCGAAAACACGCTGCTGACCGGCGATTCGCTGCATCGGCACGGATTCATCCGGCCGGCTGCGATGCGCGGCTTTGCGCGACGCGTGATCGAGCGTTTCGACGTGCGCTGCGCAGGACCCCACGCCGTCGCCGCAACGCTGTCCGGCGGCAACCTGCAGAAGTTCATCGTCGGGCGCGAGATCGAGGGTGCGCCGCACGCCTTGATCGTCGATCAGCCGACCTGGGGCGTTGACGTCGGCGCCGCCGGCGCGATCCGCAATGCGCTGATCGCGCTGCGCGCGCAGGGCTGCGCGATCCTCGTCGTGTCCGAAGAGCTCGACGAGCTGTTCGAGATCTGCGACCGCATCATGGTGATGTCTCGCGGCCGGCTTTCGCCCGCCGTGCCGGCGCGCTCGTTGTCGGTCGAAACGATCGGCCGCTGGATGTCCGGGCTGTGGGACGCGGACGCGGCCGCCGGAGCCGCGCCGTGAGGCTGCCGTTTGCGCTGGTGCCGCGCGCCGCACCGTCGCGGCTCGCCGTCTGGCTGTCGCCGGTGGCGGCGCTCGCGGCGACCGTCGCGTGCGGAATGCTGCTGTTCGGTGCGCTCGGCAAGAGCCCTTGGCAGGCGGTCGGCGTCTTCTTCGTCGAACCGCTCGTTTCGTTGCGCGGCTGGGGGGAAGTGGGGCTGAAGGCGACGCCGCTCGTGCTGTGCGCGGTCGGGCTGGCGCTGTGCTTTCGAGCGAATGTGTGGAACATCGGCGCCGAAGGGCAGTTGATCGCCGGCGCGATCGCCGGCGGCGGTGTCGCGCTGCTGGCGAGCAGGGACTCGAGCGGTGCCGTCGCCGGCGCGGTGATCGTCGCCGCGGCCGCGGGCGGCGCGGCGTGGGCCGCGATCACCGCGTGGTTGCGCGACCGCTTTCACGCCAACGAGATCCTCGTCAGCCTGATGCTCGTGTACGTCGCCCAGCTTCTGCTGAGCTATCTGGTGCACGGTCCGTGGCGGGACCCCACGGGTTACGGCTTTCCGCAGAGCCATCTGTTCGAGCGTGCGGCGCGCATGCCGATCGTGCTCTCCGGCACGCGGCTGCATCTGGGCTTTGCGCTCGCGCTGGTTGCGGCCGCGGCGGCGTGGGTGCTGCTCGCGCGCGGCTTCATCGGTTTCCAGTTGCGTGTGGCCGGCCTGGCGCCGCAGGCTGCGCGCTACGCCGGATTTTCGGACCGGCGCATCCTGTGGACCGCGCTGCTCGTATCGGGGGCGCTCGCGGGCATCGCCGGCGGCGCCGAGGCGGCAGGCCCAATCGGGCAGCTCACGCCGTCGATTTCGCCGGGCTACGGCTTCGCCGCGATCATCGTCGCCTTCGTCGGGCGGCTGCATCCGGCGGGCATCGTCGGTGCGGCCTTCGTGATGGCCCTTTTTTACATCGGCGGGGAGCTCGCCCAGTCGCGGCTCGGGCTGCCGTCGTCGCTGACCGGCGTCTATCAGGGGCTGCTGCTGCTGTTCCTGCTCGCCTGCGACACCTTCGTCCACCACCGGCTGCGTTGGCGTCGCTCGGCCGTGCCGGCATCCTAAGGCGGCCCCGCATGGAAGCGCTGCCGCTGCTCGTCGCCGCAACGCTGAACGCCGGCACGCCGCTGCTGCTGGCGGCGCTGGGCATCGTGATCGCCGAGCGCAGCGGCGTCGTGAACCTCGGCATCGAAGGGATGATGCTCGTGGCCGCGATCGTCGCCTTCGCGGTCACGCACGCGACGCATTGGTACGCGCTCGGCTTCGCCGCCGGCGCGCTCGCCGGCGCCGTGCTGGCGATCGTGTTCGCAGGGTTCGCGGTCGGCCTGCACACGAACCAGTACGCGACCGGGCTCGCGCTCGCGTTGTTCGGCGCCGGGTTGTCGGCTTTCATCGGGCTGCCGTATTCGGGCGAGAGCCTTCCTGCGCGAGCGGCCGACGGCATCGCCGGGCTGCGCGAATTGCCCGCGGTCGGCGCGATGCTGTTCTCGCACCACTCGCTCGTTTACGCGTCGTGGGCGCTGGTCGGCGGGGTCGCGTGGTTCCTGTATCGAACGCGCTGGGGGCTCGTGCTGCGCGCGGTCGGCGAATCCCCCGAAGCCGCGCATGCGCTCGGCTATCCGGTCCGTGCGATCCGGGTCGCTGCGCTGGCTTTCGGCGGCGCGTGCGCGGGGCTGGCGGGCGCCTATCTGTCGACGATCTACACGCCGCTGTGGGCCGAAGGCATGGTCGCGGGACGCGGCTGGATCGCGCTGGCGCTGGTGGTGTTCGCGACGTGGCGGCCGGCGCGCGTCGTCGCCGGCGCGTACCTGTTCGGCGGCGTGACGATGCTGCAGCTCCATCTGCAGGGCGAGGGCGTGCAGATCGCGTCGCAGATCATGTCGATGGCGCCGTACTTGGCGACGATCGCCGTGCTCGCGCTGATCTCGCGCAATCCGCGCTGGATTCGCATGAACATGCCGGCTTCGCTCGGCAAGCCGTTCAATCCGAACGCCTGAGGCCCGCCCGCGGCTCGCTAGAATCCGCCGCTTGCCATTTCGCGAGGCGCGCGCCCTCGACCTGCGCCGTCATCGCGTCCACGGAGATACGACCGATGAAGTTGACGTTCCGACTGATCGCCGCGGTTGCCGCGGCGCTGCTCGCCGCAGCCTGCGGCAAACAGGAAGCGCCCGCGCCGAAGACCGAAGCGAAGAAGGAAGAAGCGAAGAAGGCCGAGCCGCTGAAGGTCGGCTTCGTCTACGTGAGCCCGGTCGGCGATGCGGGCTGGACCGCGCAGCACGACGCGGGCCGCAGAGAAATGGAGCAGGCGTTGGCGGGCAAGGTGGTCACGACCTTCGTCGAGAAGGTGCCCGAGGGGGCGGACGCGGAACGCGTGATCCGCGACCTCGCCGCGCAGGGCAACAAGCTCATCTTCACGACCTCGTTCGGCTTCATGAATCCCACGATCAAGGTCGCCGAAGAGTTCCCCGACGTGAAGTTCGAACATGCGACCGGTTACAAGACCGCGGCCAACGTCGGCACGTACAACATCCGCTTCTACGAGGGGCGGTATCTGGCCGGCATCGTCGCCGGCAGGATGACGAAGACCAATACGCTGGGCTACGTCGCCGCCTTTCCGATCCCCGAGGTCCTGCAGGGCATCAACGCGTTCACGCTCGGCGCGCGCAGCGTCAATCCGAAAGCGCAGGTACGCGTGATCTGGGTGAACTCCTGGTACGACCCGGGCAAGGAGCGCGATGCCGCCAACACGCTGATCGGGCAGGGCGCCGACGTGCTGACGCACCACACGGATTCGACCGCGGTGGTTGCCGCCGCGGAGGAAAAGGGCAAGATGGCCGTCGCGTATCACTCCAACATGTCGAAGTTCGCGCCGAAAGCGCAGATCGCGGCCGTCACGCACCACTGGGGCGCGTACTACACGAAGGTCGCGCAGAGCGTGCTCGACGGCACGTGGAAGCCGTCGAACCTCTGGGGCGGCATGAAGGACGGCATGATCAAGCTCGAGGCGATCAGCCCGTCCGTGCCGAAGGACGTCGTCGATCTGGTCAAAGCGAAGGAAGCCGAAATCATCACCGGCAAGTGCCATCCGTTCACCGGGCCGATCCGGACCAATACCGGCAAGGAAGTCATCGCGAGCGGGCACCTGACCGACGAGCAGCTCGGCAAGATGGACTTCTACGTCGAGGGGGTCGTCGGCAAGGTGCCGGCGGGCGGAAGCTGATCCCGCGGCCGACCCGGCTCCCCGGCGAGCGGGGAGAGCGGATCGATGCCCGAATGCGACGTTCATGCCCAGGACCGCGCTGCGCGCCACGCTGTTCGATCTCGCCGACGATCCGCTGCGGTCTGAACGCGCGGCGCGCGTGATCGACGACGGCCTGCTTCTGATCGATGGCGGGCGCATCGCCGCGCGCGGCGAATTCGCGGCGCTGCGCGACGCCCTCGACGCCGACGACGAACTGCTCGACTTCACCGGCTGCGTTGTGACGCCGGGTTTCATCGACGCGCACATCCATCTGCCGCAGGTCGACGTGATCGCCTCGCCCGCGCCAGGGCTGCTCGAATGGCTCGAGCGGCACACGTTTCCGGTGGAGGCCAACTACGCGGACCCCGCGGTCTCCGCCGAAGCCGCGCGCTTTTTTCTCGACGAGCTCGCACGCCACGGCACGACGAGCGCGTGCGTCTTCGGGACCGTTCATCCGGCCTCCGTCGATGCGCTGTTCGCCGAAGCGCTCGCGCGCGATGTGCGGATCGTCGCCGGCAAGTGCCTGATGAACCGCAACTGCCCCGAATCGCTGCGCGACACCGCCGAGGGCGGCGTGCGCGACAGCGCCGATCTGGCCGCGCGGTGGCACGGCACGGGCCGGCTCGGCTATGCGATCACGCCGCGGTTCGCAGCGACTTCGACGCCGCGCCAGCTCGAGCTTGCCGGCGAACTGGCGCGCGCGCGCCCCGACCTGTACATCCAGAGCCATGTCGCGGAGAGCTCCGACGAGGTGCGCTGGATCGCCGAGCTGTTTCCGGACGCGCGAAGCTACCTCGACGTGTACGACCGCGTCGGCCTGCTGCGCGAGCGCGCGGTCTACGCGCACTGCATACACCTCGACCGCGACGACCGGCACCGAATGGCGGCGAGCGGCGCGGTCGCCGCGGTGTGTCCGACGTCGAATCTGTTCCTCGGCAGCGGTCTGTTCGACTTTTCGCTTTCGCTGGCCGCCGGCATGCGGCTCGCGCTGGCGACCGACGTCGGCGGCGGGCAGTCGTTCTCGATGTTCGCGACGATGCGCAGCGCGCACGAAGTGGCGCGGCTCAAGGGCGTCTCGCTCGGCGCGCTGCAGCTGTGGTACTGGGCGACGCGCGGCGCCGCCGACTCGCTCGGCTGGGGCGGACGCGTCGGGACGCTGGAGCCCGGCGCCGAGGCCGATGTGATCGTTCTGGACCCGCGTGCGACCCCGCTGCTGGCGCGGCGGATCGGGCGTGCTGAAAGCTTCGAGGAACTGCTGTTCGCGCTGATCGTGCTCGGCGACGACCGGGTCGTGCGCGAGACGTTCATCGCCGGCCGGCCGAGCAAGCCTCGCGCGGACGGCTGCGAATGATGGTGCCATCGCCAAGCCTCACATGCACGCCATGACGCTTCGACATCTGCTTGTCCAGGCGTTGCGCATGACCGGGCGCGACTGGCGCGCCGGCGAGCTGCGCCTGCTCGCCGCAGCGCTCGTCGTCGCGGTCGCCGCGGTGACGAGCGTGGGTTTCTTCGTCGACCGCATCCGCCTGGGACTGGAGCGCGACGCGACGCAACTGCTCGGCGCCGACCTGGTGCTCAGCTCCGATCTGCCGATCGGCGACGCGGTCCGCGAGCGCGCCCGCGCCGAAGGGCTCGCGATCGCGGAAACGGTCACCTTTCCGAGCATGGCCATCAGCGAATCGAACGCCGAGAACAACGCGCTCGTCGCGGTCAAGGCCGTTTCGCGCGGCTATCCGCTGCGCGGCGCGCTGCGCGTGCAGGACCGATTGGGCGCGCCCGACGCGGTCACGCGCGAGGTTCCGGAATCCGGCACGGTCTGGGTCGATCCGCAGGCGCTCGCGGCGCTGCGCATCGCGCCGGGCGACGGATTGCGGCTCGGCGACAAGCGCTTCGTCGTCGGCAAGCTGATCTCCGTCGAACCGGACCGCGGCGCGCAGTTCATCAACTTCGCGCCGCGCGTGCTGCTGAATCTCGCCGATCTGCCGGCGACGCAGTTGATCCAGCCGGGCAGCCGGGTTTCGTATCGCCTGCTCGTTGCGGGCGAGCCGCCCGCGGTGCGCGCGTTTGCGGCATGGCTCGGCGCGAACCTCGGCCGCGGCCAGCACATCGAATCGCTCGAAGGCGGACGCCCCGAGATGCAGCGCACGCTCGAACGCGCGCAGCGCTTTCTGGCGCTGGTCGCGCTGCTGGCGGCGATGATCGCGGCGGTCGCGGTGGCGGCGGCGGCGCGGCGCTTTTCGCTGCGGCACCTCGACGCGTGCGCGATGATGCGCTGCCTCGGCGTCGTCCAGCGCGACATCTTCCGGCTGTTCGCGATCGAGTTCGTCAGCGTCGGGCTCGCAGCGTGCGCTGCCGGCATGGTGCTCGGCTACGCGTTCCACTTCGCGCTGATCGAGATCCTGCGCGGTCTGATCCACACGGCTTTGCCGCAGCCGTCGCTGCTGCCTGCATGGCAGGGCGGCGCGGTCGGGCTCGTGCTGCTGCTCGGCTTTGCGCTGCCGCCGCTCGCGCAATTGCGCGCGGTGCCGCCGTTGCGCGTGCTGCGCAAGGACATCGGGCTGCCGACGGGCCGCGTCGCGCTCGGCTACCTCGCGGGCCTTGCCGGGTTTTTCGCGCTTCTGCTTTGGTCGTCGAACGACCTGCGCATCGGCGCGATGACGGCAGGCGGCTTCGCGCTCGGCGTCACCGTCTTCGCCGGCGCGGCCTGGCTCGTGCTGAAGGCGCTCGCGCCGCTGCGCGCGATGACCGGGCGCCTCGGCATTTCCTGGCGCTTCGCCGTCGCCGCCGTCCAGCGGCGACCGGCCGCGACGGTCGTGCAGCTCGTCTCGCTCGCCGTGGGGCTGATGGCATTGCTGCTGCTGACGGTCACGCGCACCGACCTCATCGATGCGTGGCGCACGGCCGCGCCGCCCGATGCGCCCAACCGCTTCGTCATCAACATCCAGCCCGATCAGGTCGAGCCGATCTCGCAGCGGCTGCGACAGGCGGGGATCGGCGACGCGACGCTGCATCCGATGATCCGCGGCCGGCTCGTCGCGAAGAACGGCCGTCCGATCGGGCCCGAGAGCTTCGCGAGCGAGCGCGCGCAACGGCTCGTCGACCGCGAGTTCAACCTGTCGTACGCGGACGAGGCACCTTCGCACAACCGCCTCGTCGCGGGCCGCTGGTTTACGCCCGACGCGCACGAGCTGTCGATCGAGGAGGGGATCGCGAACACGCTCGGCATCGCGCTCGGCGACGTGCTGACCTTCGACATCGCGGGCCAGCGGGTCGACGCGCGCGTCACCAGCCTGCGGAAGGTCAACTGGGACTCGATGCGCGCGAACTTCTTCGTGATCATGTCCAGCGGCCTGCTCGCGAACCAGCCGAAGAGCTACATCACGGCGTTCTACCTGCCGCCCGCCAAGGCCGCTTTCACCGCAGACCTCGTGCGCGACCACCCGAACGTGACGGTCGTCGACACGAGCGCCGTACTCCGCCAGGTGCAGGCAGTGCTCGATCAGGTGATCGCCGCGGTCGAGTTCCTGTTCGTCTTCACGCTGGTCGCCGGCGTGCTGGTGCTCTACGCGGCGCTCGCCAGCAGCCACGACGAGCGCGTACGCGAAGCGGGGCTGCTGCGCGCGCTCGGCGCGTCGCGCCGCCAGCTTTCCAACGCGCAGACCGCCGAGATGATCTGCGTCGGCGGGCTCGCCGGGCTGCTCGCCGCGTTCGGCGCCGCGGCGATCGGCTGGGCGCTGGCAAGATTCGCGTTCGAGTTCGACTACGTCGTCACGCCGTGGGTTTTCGTCCTGGGCGTGGGCGGCGGCGCGCTATGCGCACTGATCGGCGGCTGGATCGGCCTGCGCGGCGTGCTGCGGACGCCGTTGACGACGTTGCGGGAGGCATAGCGCACGTTCTCCGCGCCGCCGCCACCTGACTGTTCGAGACTTCGAGCAGACCCCGATCGCACCTTCATGAGCAACACGCAACGATGTCCGTTCCCAACCCCACCGAATCCGTGCAACGCGCCGAGGACACGCCCTACGCCAGGCTCGGCGGCGACGCCGGCGTCCGCGCGCTCGTCGACCGCTTCTACGATCTGATGGATCTCGAGCCCGCGTACGCCGCCTTGCGCCGCGTTCACGGAAACGACCTGACCCACGCGCGCGACAAGCTGTACTGGTTCCTCAGCGGCTGGCTCGGCGGACCGAACCTGTACATCGAGCGCTTCGGCCACCCGGCCCTGCGTGCGCGCCATCTGCCGTTTTCGATCGGCACCGTCGAGCGCGACCAGTGGGTCGCGTGCATGACGCAGGCGATGCGCGAACTCGGCGTCGACGCGCAACTGCAGGCGCAGCTCGCGCAGGCGTTCTTCCGCACCGCCGACTGGATGCGCAATCGCGCGGACTGACGGGCCTCTATGATCGCCGAAGGGAGATCGCGATCTTGACCACGCTCGAAATCGTCGCTTTGGCGCTGGCCGGCGCGCTCCTCGTCGCGCTCGCCGCGCTCGCGCTCGCGTTGCGCAGGCGCGAGCCGGCCGGCATCACCGCGCGAATCGACGAGTTGCAGCGGCGGTCCGACGAACAAGGCGAACGGCTCGAACGCGAACTGCGCGCCGCGGTCGAGAACGCGGCGAGCCAGGTGCGAGTCGAAACCGGCGCGCGGCTGACCGAGTTGCAGACGGGAATGCTCGGTCAGCTCACGAGCCTGGCCGGCGTACAGACCGCGCAGCTCGGCGGCTTCAGCCAGCAGGTCGCGCGGCTTTCCGAGCTGGCCGAGACGAGCGCCCGCGCCAACCGCGAGGAAAGCGCCGAGCAGTTGAAGCGGCTCGCGCAGCTTCTGCAGCAGCAGGTCGCCGACCTCGGCCATGCGGTGCGGCAACAGCTCGGCGACGTGCGGCAGACGCTCGAAGCGCGGCTGCAGACGCTGCAGCAGGGCAACGAGGCCAAGCTCGAACAGATGCGAGCGACGGTCGAGGAGAAGCTGCAGACCACGCTCGAGTCGCGGCTCGGCGAATCCTTCCGCATCGTGTCGGAGCGGCTCGAGCAGGTGCATCGCGGCCTCGGCGAGATGCAGGGGCTGGCGCAGGGCGTCGGCGACCTCAAGCGCGTGCTGACGAACGTCAAGACGCGCGGCACGTTCGGCGAGGTGCAGCTCGCCGCGCTGCTCGAGCAGGTGCTGGCGCCCGACCAGTACGCAGTGAACATCGCGACGCGCCCCGGCTCGAGTGAACGCGTCGAGTTCGCGATCCGCATGCCGGGGCGTGAAGACGGGCAGTCCGTTTGGCTGCCGATCGACGCGAAGTTTCCGGCCGAGGACTACGAGCGGTTGCTCGCCGCGCACGAGGCGGCCGACCCGGCCGGGGTCGAAGCGGCGGCCCGGGCGATCGAGACGCGGATCCGCAACGAGGCGCGCACGATCCGCGAGAAGTATGTCGAACCGCCGCACACGACCGACTTCGCGATCCTGTTCCTGCCGACCGAAGGGCTGTTCGCCGAGGTGCTGCGCAGGCCGGGACTGACCGAGGCGCTGAACCGCGAGCTGCGCGTCGTGATCGCGGGGCCGACGACGCTGTTCGCCATGCTCAACTCGCTGCAGATGGGCTTTCGCACGCTGGCACTGGAGCGCCGTTCGGCCGAGGTCTGGCAGGTGCTCGGCGCGGTGAAGACCGAGTTCGCGAAGTTCGGCGATGTGCTCGCCAAGCTGAAGTCGCAGCTCGCCACCGCGTCGAACACGATCGAGGCGGCGGAAACGCGCACGCGCCAGATGGGGCGTGCGCTGAAGTCGGTCGAGGCGCTTCCCGCCGAGCAGGCGGCGCGGGTGCTGCCGGCCGACCCGAACAACGAGGGCTGATTCCGTCCGCGCGACGGTGCCCCGACACGAACGTCGGGACCGAAGTCGGCCCAATTGGGGGGTCGGCATGCCGCAAATTCACGTTGCTCAGCGTCGCGGTCGGACGGTGTAATCGCCACTACCGCAATCGACCCTTGTTCCGCCCGATGGCCGAGGCCGATCCGCAGCACGACGACCCCGCGCGCTGGCTGCGCTATCGCGAAGCCATCGAACACGCCGGCGACGGCTTCTTCGTCGTCAACAACGAACTGCGCCTGGTCGAAGTCAACGACACGCTGTGCGCGATGTTCGGCTACGCGCGAGGCGAGATGCTCGGCCGCAATCCGCTCGACTTCGCCACGGCCGAGACGCGTGCGGCGGTCCGCGCCCAGTGGCAAAGCATCGACCGCGTCGAGCGCCGGCGGTATCGCTTCGAAGGCCTGCGCAAGGACGGCAGCCGCTTTCCGGCGCTCGTGCGGTCGGTGACGAACCGGGCCGCCAACGGCGCGATCGACGGTTCGGTCGGCTTCGTGACCGATCTGTCGGAGATCGAGCGGGCGCAGCAGACGATCGCCGAGTCCGAGCGCGAGCTGCGCTCGATCCTCGACAACATGCAGGACACGTATTACCGCACCGACACCGAGGGCCGCATCGTGCGCGCTTCGAAGTCGGCCGAAAGGCTGCTCGGCTATCCGCTGGAGCAGTTGATCGGCCGCAGGCTCGCCGAGCTTTACTGCGATCCGGTCGAGCGGGACGATTTCCTGAAGCTGCTGGCTGCCGGGGGCGGTTCGGTGCGGCAGTTCGAGGCGCGGCTGCGCCGCGGCGACGGCACGGTGATCTGGGTGTCGACCAACGCGCAGTACTACCGCGATGCCGCCGGGCGTGTGACCGGGGTCGAAGGCACGACGCGCGACATCACCGAGGCGCGCCGCGCGCAGGACGAACTGCGCCTGGCCGCGCGTGTGTTCGAGTGCGCGGCCGATGGAATCGTCATCACCGACCGTGCGCTCGCCGTCGTTTCGGTCAACCCGGCCTTCGTCGAACTGGCCGGCGTCGACGCCGCGCAGGCGAATGGACGGAAGCTCGCCGACTTTGCCGCCGACGCCGACGGCGAAGACCTCGAGATGCGGCTGAGTCCCGCGCTCGCGCAGCGCGGCCAGTGGTGCGGCGAAGTGCGCGTGCGCAGATCCGGCGGCAACGTGATTCCGGGCTGGCTCAGCGTTTCGACGGTGCGCGACCGCGCAGGCGAGCCGGTCCATTGCGTGGCGATGTTCTCGGACATCACCGAGCGCAAGGCGTCGCAGGCGCGAATGGCCTTTCTCGCACACCACGACCCGCTGACGCAGCTTCCGAACCGGCTGCTGCTGCGCGACCGGGTCGACCAGGCGATCTCGCGGGCGGCGCGCAGCGGAACGAGACTCGCGCTGCTGTTCGTCGATCTGGACGACTTCAAGCGCGTCAACGACTCGTTCGGTCATCAGACCGGCGATGCGCTGCTGCGCGAGATCGCGGGCCGGCTCGGCCACTGTGTCCGCGACACCGACACCGTCAGCCGCTATGGCGGCGACGAGTTCGTCGTCGCGCTGCCCGACCTGACCGACCTCGGCGTCGTCGAGCGCGTCGCGCGCTGCATTTCGGAACAGGTATCCGCGCCGCTGCACGCCGCCGGCGCTCAGGTGTGCGTTTCGTGCTCGATCGGCGTGGCGGTCTATCCGGGCGACGGCGAGGACTGCGACGCACTCGTGCGGCACGCGGACACGGCGATGTACGCGGCCAAGCGCGCCGGGCGCGCGCCGGCCTGATCCTCAGCGCGCCGCGTCGCGCCGCTGCGCGATCACCGGCGCGAGTTCCGCATGCGCACGGCGCAGCAGTTCCTCGGTGGTGTCCCAGCCGATGCAGGCGTCGGTCACCGAAACGCCGTAGGCAAGCTGCGACAGATCGTCGGGAATCGGCTGGTTGCCAGGGTGGATGTTGCTCTCGAGCATCAGTCCGACGATCGAGGTCGCCCCTTCCTTGATCTGATGCACGCAGTCCGCAAAGACGAGCGGCTGCAGCGAGGCGTCCTTCAGCGAGTTCGCGTGCGAGCAGTCGATGACGATGTTCGGCGCGAGTCCCGCCTGGATGAGCGCCCGCTCGGCGAGCCGGACGCTGACCGAGTCGTAGTTCGGTCGCCCGCCGCCGCCGCGCAGCACGAGATGGCCGTGCGCGTTGCCGCGCGTGCGAACGACCGCGGCACGGCCGCTCGCATTGATTCCGAGAAAGCTGTGCGGATGCGCCGCCGACTTGATCGCGTTGATCGCGACGTCCAGCGCACCGTCGGTGCCGTTCTTGAAGCCGACCGGCGTTGACAGCCCGCTCGCCATCTCGCGGTGCGTCTGCGACTCGGTCGTCCGCGCGCCGATCGCGTACCAGGAGATCAGATCGGCCAGATACTGCGGCGACATCGGATCGAGCGCCTCGGAACCGGTCGGCAGGCCCAACTCGGCCAGGTCGAGCAGCAGTTGCCGCGCGCGCGTGATGCCCTCTTCGATGTGGAACGAGTCGTCCATCCGCGGGTCGTTGATGAAGCCTTTCCAGCCGGTCGCGGTGCGCGGTTTTTCGAAGTACACGCGCATCACGACGAACATCGTCGCGGCCACCTCGTCGGCGAGGCGCCGCAAGCGGTGCGCGTAGTCGAGCGCGGCGGCAGGGTCGTGGATCGAGCAGGGGCCGACGACGACGAAGATGCGCGGGTCGCGCCGCTCGAGGATCGCGCGCAGCGTCGCGCGCCCGGACGCGACGGTTTCCGCGGCCTTTGCGGTCAGCGGCGCGCGCGCGTGCACCTCGGCGGGCGTGGGCATCGCGTCGAAGCCGATGACGTTGACGTTCTCGAGGACCGGCGCGGCCGGCGGCAGTGCGTGGTTCATCCCGATCCTGTCGGAAAGGCGAGCGATTTCTTCAGACGGTCTGCAACCGTTCGAGCGCGGCGCTCAGCGTCTCGTCCTTCTTCGCAAAGCAGAAGCGGACGACGCGTGCGTCGAACGGCCGCTCGTAGAAGACCGACACGGGAATCACGGCGACCGCGTAGTCGACGATCATCTTCTGCGCGAACTCGGCGTCGGGCAGATCCGAGATCGCCGAGTAGTCGGCGAGAAGGAAGTACGTACCTTCGCAGGGCAGCAGCCGGAAGCGCGTGTGGGCCAGCCCGGCGGCGAAGCGGTCCCGCTTGGCCTGGTAGAACGCGGCCAGCGTCTCGTACGGTGCGGCGTCCTCGAGGTAACGCGCCACGGCGTGTTGCCCCGGCGTGTTGACCGCGAACACCATGAACTGGTGCACCTTGCGCAGCTCCGCCGAGATCGCGCGCGGAGCGCACGCATAGCCGATCTTCCATCCGGTCGTGTGAAAGGTCTTGCCGAAGCTGGAGATCACGACGCTGCGCTCGGCGAGCAGCGGCGACGTCGCGACCGAGCGGTGCGGCTCGCCGTCGAAGACGATGTGCTCGTAGACCTCGTCGGAAATCACGAACGCGCCGGTCGATTCGACGATCGCTTCGAGCGCGCGCAGGTCGTCCTCGCGCAGGATGCGGCCGGTCGGGTTGTGCGGGAAATTGATCATGATCGCGCGCGTGCGCGGCGTGACCGCGGCGCGCACGCGATCCCAGTCCGGCGCGTAGCTGCGCGCCCAGTCCAGCGGAACGAACACCGGGCGCGCGCCGGCCAGCTCGATCGACGGCACGTAGCTGTCGTAGACGGGTTCGAGCACGATGACTTCGTCGCCGGGCCGCGCCAGCGCGAGCACGGCGGTCATCAGCGCCTGCGTCGCACCCGCAGTGATCGTGACCTCGGTCTCCGGGTCGTACGCGCGGCCGTACAGCCGCTGGACTTTCGCCGCGATCGCCTGCCGCAACGCGGGCACGCCGGCCATCGGCGCATACTGGTTGTGGCCGGCGGCGATCGCCTCGGCAAAGTAACGCTGCAGTCGGGCGTCGCAGTCGAAGTCCGGGAATCCCTGGCCGAGGTTGACCGCGCCGTGCTTCGCTGCCAGCGCCGACATCACGGTGAAGATCGTCGTGCCGACGCGCGGCAGCTTCGACGCGCCGAGCAGCGCGGCGAGGTTCGGTTCGTGGCGAGCAGCGTCGTTGGACATCTCGGCGCGCCTGCGGCGCGGGTGCGGCACATCGCGCGGCGCGATGAGACGAGGCGGACGGGCGCGCGAAATTATACTTTCGCGCAGCGCAGTTCCGAGGAAAGACGACGCATGCATCAGGTTGCCGACGTTTCGCCCGACCGCCGACCGCACGTCGTGCACACGCGCGCCGTCGGCCGGATGGCGTGAAGCGATGACGCTGCACGTGTCCAGCGCGTTCGACGGCGGCGCGATCGACGTGCTCCGCTGCGATGCGCCCGACGCGATCGAGCTTGCGATCCGCCGCGACCTGCGCGCCGACGGGACCGCATCCGAGTTCCTGCAATGGTTCTACTTCCGCGTCAGCGGCGCGGCCGGCCGCCCGCTCGCGCTGCGCATCGTCAACGCGGGATCGACGACGTATCCGAAGGGCTGGGAAGGCTACGCCGCGGTGGCGAGCTTCGACCGCAGGACGTGGCAGCGGGTGCCGACGCAGTTCGACGGCGAGGTCATGACGATCCGTCCCGGCGTGGCGTGCGACCCGCTGTATCTGGCCTACTTCGAACCGTACCCGTGGGAACGCCATCTCGACCTGCTCGCCGACGCGGTCGCGCGCGGCGCCGCGCTGCGCCGGCTCGGCGCGAGCGTGCAGGGCCGCGATGTCGACGCGCTCGTCATCGGCACGGGCGCACGCGTCGTCTGGATCATCGCGCGTCAGCATCCCGGCGAGACGATGGCCGAGTGGTTCGTCGAAGGTCTGCTCGATCGTCTGCTCGACGACGCCGACCCGCTCGCACGCGAGCTGCGGCGGCGGGCGACCTTCTACGTCGTGCCGAACATGAACCCGGACGGCTCGGTTCTCGGCAACCTGCGCACGAACGCGGCCGGGGCGAACCTGAACCGCGAATGGCTTGCGCCGTCGCGCGAAACCAGCCCCGAGGTTGCGTGCGTGCGCGAGGCGATGCACGCAAGCGGGGTGGACGCGTTCTTCGACATTCACGGCGACGAGAACCTGCCGTACGTCTTCGTTGCCGGCTGCGAGATGCTGCCCGCGTTCGGCGAGCGGCAGCGCGCCGAACAGCTCGCCTTCTGCGAGGACTTCAAGCGGGCCAGCCCCGACTTCCAGACGCGGCATGGCTATTCGCCCGACAAGTACCGCGACGAACTGCTCAAGCTCGCCTCGAAGTACGTCGGCCACACCTTCGGCTGCCTGTCGCTGACGCTCGAGATGCCGTTCAAGGACAACGCCGACGCGCCCGACCCGCGCACGGGCTGGAGCGCGGCGCGTTCGCGGCGGCTCGGCCGAGCGCTGCTCGATCCGCTGTATGGCCATCTGCTGCGGATCGAGACGGCGCGATGACGATCGCGCGCGGCCGGAAGGTAAGCCTGCGGAGGGCGGTGCTCGCCGACCGGCCGCGCGTGTACGCGTGGATGGTCGAGTCCGATCTGGCGCACGGCGCGATGGGGCCGCCGCTGTACCCCGACCGGCGGCCGCCGAACTACGAGCAGTTCTGCGACGACTACGAGCCTTACTTCTTCGAAGGGTCGCGCCCGTTCGACGGCCGGGGCCTGATCGTTCAGGCCGACGGCGCCGACATCGGCTTCCTGGCGTACCGGCGCATCGACCTGCTGCGCGACGTCGTCGAACTCGACGTTTGGCTCGCCGGGCTGCTCCATTGCGGGCAGGGCCGCGGGTCGGAAGCGCTCGTGCTCGCGAGCGAATGGCTGCAGGAGACCTTCGGCGTCAACCGTTTCGTCCTGCGTCCGTCGCGCCGCAACGTGCGTGCGCTGCGCGCGTTGCGGCGCGCCGGATTCAGGGAGACCGACCTTCCGGCGGCCGAAGTGATCGCGAAACTCGCGCTGCCGAAGCCCCGCTGCTTCGACGAGGTGCTGCTGTTCCGCGTGCTGCCGCCGCCGGCGGCGCTGCTCGATCCGACCGGCGATCGGGTCTATGTCTTCGTCGACAGCGAGTTCACGAGCCTCGCCGAGCCGCGGCTGATCAGCATCGGCGCGGTGGCGACCGACACGGCCGCGTTCTACTGCGAGTTGAACGACTGGCCGCACGAGCATTGCAGCGAATTCGTCCGCGCCGAGGTGCTGCCGCAGCTCGAGGGGGGCGCGGTGTCGCATCCGGTCGCGGCCGACGCGTTTGCGCACTGGCTCGCCGACCGCGCCGAAGCGGCGCCGGTGACGATCGTCTCGGACTCGGGCTTCGACCGCTGGGCGCTGGCCGACCTGCTCGGAAGCGAGGATCTGCCCGCGGGGGCCGAATGGCGGCAGGTGCCGATCGATGCCGAACGGCTCGACGACAGCGCGCGTGCGCTCGGGCTGCGCCGTCATCACGCGCTCGACGATGCGCGCGCGCTACGGCACGCGCTGCTCGGCCCGATGCACTGACGCGCCGCTCCGATCAGGCGCCGTCCGGCGTGAAACCCAGCACCGCCGGCGCCGCCGCCGGCGACACGATCTTCAGCCCGCTGCGCGCTGCGCGCCGACGCAACGCGAGCAGCGCGCGGTCCTTCGACACCAGCGCGTCGGCGCCCGCGCACACCGCGAGGTCGATGAACTTCTGATCGCCAGGATCGCTGCAGGCGAGCGCAGTGGCGCAAACGCGCGCGACCGGTTCGGCCTTCGCGCGCCATGCCGCGAGCAGCGTGGCCCGCTGCCGCGCGTCGAGCGCAAAGCGCGGACGCGCGAGCACGTCGGCGAGCTCGGCATCGCACGCAGCGTCGCGCAGCGCGACGATGCGGCCTGCGTCGAGCGCGGCGCGCAGCGGCCGCGCGACCGGATCGTCGAACACCCAGAAGTCGAGCAGCACGTTGGTGTCGAGCACCACGCGCGGCGCGGAGCGGTCGCGGCCGGTCACGCGCAGCGCAGCACCGCGGCGCCTTGCACGCGGCCGCGCCGAACGGCGTCGAGTGCCTCGTTGGCGCGCTGCAGGTCGAACACCTCGACGTGGGTGCGCACGGGAACGCGCGCCGCCAGCGCGAGGAACTCGTCGCCGTCGGCGCGCGTCAGGTTCGCGACCGAACGCACGACGCGCTCGCCCCACAGGATCTCGTAGGGAAACGCGGGGATGTCGCTCATATGGATGCCGGCGCAGACGACGGTGCCGCCCTTGCGCACCGCGCGCAGCGCCGCCGGAACCAGGCTGCCGACCGGAGCGAAGATCAGCGCCGCGTCGAGCGGTTGCGGCGGCGGCTGCGTCGAGTCGCCAGCCCAGACGCAGCCCAGCGAATACGCGAACGCCTGGCCCTCGACGTCCCCCGGTCGGGTGAACGCGAACACCTGGCGGTCCTGCCAGACGGCCACCTGCGCGACGAGGTGGGCGGCGGCGCCGAATCCGTAGATGCCGAGCCGCTTCGCATCGCCGGCGAGCCGCAGCGCGCGATAGCCGATCAACCCGGCGCACAGCAGCGGCGCGGCGTGCGCATCGTCGAACGCATCCGACAGCGCGAACACGTAGTTCTCGTCGGCGACCGCGTATTCGGCGTAGCCGCCGTCGCGGTTGTAGCCGGTGAACCCAGGTGCGTCGCACAGATTCTCGCGCTGCGTCCTGCAGTAGTCGCACGCGCCGCATGTGTGGCCGAGCCAGGGAACGCCGACTCGGTCCCCGGGCTTGAACCGCGTCACGCCGCCGCCGGTCGCAACGACGCGGCCGACGATCTCGTGCCCGAGCACGAGCGGAAGCTTCGGGTGCGGCAGCTCCCCGTCGGCGACGTGAAGGTCGGTCCGGCATACGCCGCAGGCGTGCACACGCAACAGCACTTCGCCCGCGCGCGGCTGAGGAATCGGCAGAGCGCGCTCCCGCAGCGGCGTGCCGGGTGATTCGAGCACCATCGCCTGCATCGTCGCATCCATCGTTCGCCTCAATGAGCTGCTGCGCGCACCAACTGGTCTTCGAGCCAGGGCACCAGCGCGTCGAAGGTGTCCGCGACCGCGCGGCCGAGGGCGGCGGCTGCGGCGGCCGAGTCGGCGCGCTCGACCGGAACGGCCGCGTCGAACGAACGCCGCGCCGCCAGCGTTCGCGTGCGCCGGTCGATCAGCTCGGCGCGCAGCGCGAGCCGCGCCGTCCCGGGTTGCGCGCCGATGTCGTGATAAACGGCCTCGACGCCGACCGCAAGGAGCCAATCGGCGGCGATCGGCTGACCGAGCAGGCCGACGGCTTGCGCGGTACCGCGCGCCTCGAGCCGGTGCTGAAGCAGTCGGGCGATCGCCTGCCGCGGCGGCTCGGTCCACGAGGCGAGCTGATAGAACTCGCGGACGCCGTTCGCGCGCGCGTAGGCGATCGAACGCGTGTTCGCGATCGGATCGGCGGGCACGGCCTGGATCAGCAGCGCGCGCACCGCCGGCGCGTCGCGCCGGGCCATCGACGGGCGTTCGTCGGCGAGCACGAGGCTGACGTGCCGCGCATCGGCGCCTGCGAGCTGAACCGATACGCAGCCCGCGAGCAGCACCGAGGCAAGGGCGGCGACGGCGGCCGACTTCATCGCAACGATTCTCCGGGGCCCAGCGTGGCCGCATCCGGGCCGAGCAGTGCGCGGCGCGGGTCCTGCAGGCGGTCGAGCGCGCGCGAAGCCGAGTCGACGCTCGCGCGCAGCTCGGCGAGGCTCGCGGCGAGCTGGTCTTCGAGCGCGACGGCGGAACGGTCGACGCGCTGCGCGACCGCCTGCGACTGCACCTGCAGCGACTCGGCGGCGGCTCCGATCGCGGCGGCTGCGGCGTCGATCCGCGCGAGGCTGCGCTGCGCGTCGGCGATCAGCGCATCGACGCGCCGGCCCGCGTCCTCGGCCGCGCCGGCGATCCGATCGCCGCTGCGGCCGACTTCGCCGGCGGCGCGACCGACGCTTTCGAGCGTGCGGTCGAAGCGGTCGAGACGCCGGTTCAATCCGGCGGTCAGGTCGCGCAGATTCTTCAGCGTCTGCGCGAGCGCCTCGCGGTTTTCGGGCGCCATCACGCGATTCAGGTTGACCATCACCTCGGCAGCCATGTCGCCGAGCTGGCCGACGCGGCCCGCGATCTCGTCGAGGTCCGATCGTCCTTCGGCGATCACCGGATACGGCTCGCCGGGCGGCGCCGACTCCAGCGGCGGACCCGGCGGCTCCGGGGTCACGAGCGTGATCTGCGCGATGCCCGTGACGAAGTTGCGCGTGACGACCGCGACCGTGTTGGTCCGCACCGGCGCGTGGCGGTCGACGCGGATCGTCACGCGCACGCGGTTGACCTGGTCGCCCGCGTCGCGATCACCGGCGAGCGCGTAGCGGTCGACGCGGCCGACCTTGATGCCGCGCATGTTGACGTCGCCGCCGACCTGCAGTCCGTCGAGCCGCTGCCGTTCGAAGTAGATCGTGTAGCGCTGAAGGTCCTGCTCGGACCCGACGCGCTTGAGCCAGACGACTGCGCCGATCAGCGCGGCGATCAGCACGATCACGCCGGCGCCGACATACGTGTACCTGGCTTCTGCTTCCATCACCGCGCGCGAGGAACGTCGGCGACCATTGTACGGACCGCGAAGTAGGCGCGGATCCACGCGTCGTCGGTTCGCATCACGTCGGTCACGCTGCCGTCGGCGCGCACGCCGCCGTCGGCGAGCACGATCAGACGGTCGACGATCGTGAGCAGCGTGTCGAGGTCGTGCGTGACCAGCAGCACGGTGATGCCCAGATCATCTACGAGCGAGCGCAGCAGCGAATCGAAGCCGCGCGCGGTCGCGGGGTCGAGCCCCGAGGTGGGCTCGTCGAGAAACAGCACCTCGGGTTCGAGCGCCAGCGCGCGGGCGATCGCCGCGCGTTTGCGCATGCCGCCGGACAGCTCGCTCGGCATCTTGGCGCCGGCTTCGGGGGCGAGGCCCGCCTGCGCGAGCCGCAGCGCGACCAGCGGCGCCATCAGCTCGGCCGGTGTCCGCGTGTGTTCGATCAGCGGCACGGCGACGTTCTGGGCGACCGTCAGCGACGAAAACAGCGCGCCGTCCTGGAACATCATGCCGAAGCGCCGCCGCACCGCCGCCACCTCGTCCGCGGGCGCCGACCACATGTCGGTGCCGAGCACGCGCACGCGGCCACCGTCGGGACGAACCAGCCCGATGATCTCGCGCAGCAGCACGCTCTTGCCGGTGCCGGAAGCGCCGATCAGCGCGGTCAGCGTGCCGCGAGCGAGTGCGAAGCTGACCCCGTCGTGCACGGTCTGCGCGCCGAAACGCGTGACGACGCGATCGACTTCGACGACGGGCGCGCCGGTGTCGGGGCCGCGAGGGCCGAGCGTGTGCATGGCGGCTCAGAGCCCCAGTTCCTGGAACAGCACGGCGAACCCGGCGTCGAGCAGGATCACCGAAACGATGCTCTGCACGACGGTCGACGTCGTCGCAAGCCCCACGGCGCGTGTGTCGCGGCCGACGGTCATCCCCATGCGGCAGCCGATCACCGCGATGAACAGCGCGAACACCGGCGCCTTCGCGAGGCCGATCCAGAAGTGCTTCAGGTCGAGTGCGTCGCGCAGCCGCTCGAGAAAGGTCGCCGGGGTCAGCCCGAGCAACGGGTCGGCGACCATCATGGCGCCGGCGATGCCCAGCGCGTCGCCGATGAACACGAGCAGCGGCAGCGCGACGATCAGCGCGAGCACGCGCGGCACCACGAGCACCTGCATCGGCGAAAGGCCGAGCGTGCGGATCGCGTCGATCTCCTCGGCGAGCCGCATCGCGCCGAGCTGCGCGGTGAACGCCGCGCCCGATCGGCCCGCGACGATCGTGGCGACGATGATCGGCGCGAACTCGCGCGTCATCCCGATCGCGACGCCGTCGACGACGAAGATGTTCGCCCCGTACTTCTCGGCTTGCAGCCCGAGCAGGTAGGCGATCGTGACGCCGATCAGCAGCGTGACCAGCGCGACGACCGGGATCGCGTTCAGGCAGACCTGCTCGAACTGCGAGACGAGCTCCTTGGCGCGCAGTCTGCGCGGGCGGGCGAAAACTTCGGCCAGCGCGGCGAGCGTGGCGCCGAAGAACCCGAGATGGCCGTGCAGCAACGCGCCGACCTCGACGGTATGACGGCCCAGCGCAGCGAGCGGCGAGGCGCCCGGGCGTGCCGCGCCCAGATCGGCGGATGCAGCGGCGACTTCGGCGTAGCGTCGACGCACGCCGTCGAGGATGCGTGCGTGTTCGGGGCCGAAGTCGAGCCAGCGACACTCGGATGCGGACAGCGCGGCGCGCTGCAGTGCTCGCAGCAGCAGCAAGGCGCCGGCCGAATCGAGTCCGGTCAGTTCGCTCGCGCGGATGGTCAGCGGCGCCTTCGGTGAAACGGCCGACAGCGCCTGCCAGATCGCCCCGGCGTTTTGCAGGCGCCAGTCGCCGCAGAGCGACAGCACCTGGCCCTCGGCGGTCTCGGCGAGTTCGAACCAGCGATCCGGCGGCGGTGCGTGCGAATCGCCCGGCATGCCGATCGGACCGCGCTCAGGCCCCGTGCGCCTGGAGCTGGTCGAGCGTGACGAACTCGAGCGCCTTCTCGTGCGTGGCGGTGAGCACGACGGGCGGCGCCACGCCGGCGTCGAGCGCTTCCTTCCACCGCGCCGCGCACAGGCACCAGCGATCGCCGGGCTTCAGCCCGGGAAACTCGAGCTCGGGCCGAGGCGTGGACAGGTCGTTGCCGCGCGCGGCCGAGAACGCGAGAAAGCGCGCCGTCATCGTCGCACACACCGTGTGCGAACCGACGTCCTGCGGACCGGTATGGCAATAGCCGTCGCGGTAGAAGCCGGTGCGCGGCCGCTCGCAGCAGCAGGCGAGCGGCCCGCCGAGGACGTTGCGGGCTGAGGAAGGACGGTCTGCTTCGCGCGGCATGGCGACGATGATAGCCGCGGCCGCCGCGTTCAACCCGTCTTGTCGACCTGCAGCGGAGCAGGGACCGGCTGCGCAGCGCGCGGCGCGGGCGGCGACGCGTCGATGCAGGACCGTATCAGCAGCAGACTGATGACCGCCAGCGCCGCGAGCGGCCACCAGGCACCCGCGAAACCGCCCGAGTCGGGGCGGTCGACGATCGGCGATCCGTCCACCGCGCCCGGTGCGTGTTCTTCTTTCATCCGTGCTCCGCGTCGCGCGGCTACGCCGCGAGCAGTTGCCGCAGCACGTACGGCAGGATGCCGCCGTGCCGGTAGTAGTCGACCTCGATCGGCGTGTCGATGCGCAGCTTGAGCCTGACGCGCTGCTGGCTGCCGTCGCCGCGATGGATCACGAGCGTGGCCTCCTGCTGCGGCCTGATCTCGGTGCCCAACTCGACGTCGAACACTTCGTCGCCCTTGATGCCGAGCGTGTCGACCGAGTCCGAACCCTGGAACTGCAGCGGCAGCACGCCCATGCCGACCAGGTTGCTGCGGTGGATGCGCTCGAAGCTGCGCGCGATCACCGCCTTGACGCCCAGGAGCTGCGTGCCCTTCGCCGCCCAGTCGCGCGACGACCCGGTGCCGTACTCCTCGCCGGCGAAGATGACCGTCGGCGTGCCCTGTGCGATGTAGCGCATCGCCGCGTCGTAGATGAACATCTTCTCGCCGCCCGGCTGGAACAGCGTGACACCGCCTTCTTCGCGCGAGCCGTCGGGGCGCGGCGGAAGCATCAGGTTCTTGATCCGCACGTTGGCGAAGGTGCCGCGCATCATGACCTCGTGGTTGCCGCGGCGCGATCCGTACGAATTGAAGTCCGCCTTGGAAACGCCGTGCTCGATCAGCCACTTGCCGGCCGGCGAGTTCTCCTTGATCGACCCGGCCGGCGAGATGTGGTCGGTCGTGATCGAGTCGCCGAAGATGCCGAGCGCACGCGCGCCCTTGACGCCGGGCTCCAGCGGCTTGGGTCTGAGCGTGAACCCCTGGAAGAACGGCGGCTCGGCGATGTAGGTCGACTTCGGCCACGCGTAGACCTGCCCGGTCACGGTCTTGATCTGCTTCCACAGCGCGCCCGGATCGGTCTTGATCCTTTCGTAGTTGGCGCGGAACGCCTTCGGATCCATCGCGTACTTCATCAGCGCATGGATCTCCTCGGTCGACGGCCAGATGTCGCCGATCCAGACGTCCCGCCCGTCCTTGCCCTTGCCGACGGGCTCGGTCATCAGGTCGCGCAACATCGTGCCGGCGAGCGCGTATGCGACCACGAGCGGCGGCGACGCGAGGAAGTTCGCCTTCAGGTTCGGGTGGATGCGCGCCTCGAAGTTGCGGTTGCCCGACAGGACCGCCGCGCAGACCAGATCGTTGCTCGTGATCGCGTCGTTGATCTCGGGCGCAAGGTCGCCCGCGTTGCCGATACAGGTCGTGCAGCCATACGCGGCGACCGCGAAACCGAGCTTCTCCAGATACGGCAGCAGCCCGGCGCGCTGCAGATACTCGGTGACGACGCGCGAACCGGGCGCCAGCGAGGTCTTGATGTGCGGCTTGACGGTGAGGCCGCGCTCGACCGCCTTTTTCGCGAGCAAGCCGGCGGCCAGCAGAACGCCCGGGTTGCTCGTGTTCGTGCACGAGGTGATCGCCGCGATCAGCACGTCGCCGTTGCGCAGCTCGATGCCGTTGGACGTCCTGAACGTCTGCTTCAGCTTCTCGGCCGGCTGGTTGAAGCCGCTCTCGGCGCCGGGCGCGGTGACCGGGTTGCTGAAGAGCCTCGTGAAGGTCTTCTTCACGTCGCCGATCTCGATGCGGTCCTGCGGGCGCTTGGGCCCCGCCAGCGACGGCGCGACCGTCGCCAGGTCGAGCGTGAGGACGGTCGAGTAGTCGATCGCGCCGGCCCTTGGAACCCCGAACAGGCCCTGCGCCTTGAAGTAGGCCTCGAGCGCTGCGATCTCTTCGCGCGTGCGGCCGGTGCCCTCGAAGTAGTCGATCGTCTTCGAGTCGACCGGGAAGAAGCCCATCGTCGCGCCGTACTCGGGCGCCATGTTGGCGATCGTCGCTCGGTCGGGCACCGACAGCGACTCGGTGCCTTCGCCGAAGAACTCGACGAACTTGCCGACGACCTTGGCCTTGCGCAGCATTTCAGTGATCGTGAGCACGAGGTCGGTCGCGGTCACGCCGTTGCGCAGGCTGCCCTTTAGATGCACGCCGACGACGTCGGGCGTCAGGAAGTAGACGGGTTGGCCGAGCATGCCGGCCTCCGCCTCGATTCCGCCCACACCCCAGCCGACGACGCCGATCCCGTTGATCATCGTCGTGTGGCTGTCGGTGCCGACCAGCGTGTCGGGGTAATAGACGCCGTCTTTGTGGTGGACGCCGCGCGCCAGATACTCGAGGTTGACCTGGTGCACGATGCCGAAACCGGGGGGGACGACCCGGAACGTGTCGAACGCCTGCATGCCCCACTTCATGAACTCGTAGCGTTCGCGGTTGCGCTGGAACTCCAGCTTCATGTTCAGATCGAGCGCATCGCGGCTGCCGTAGTGGTCGATCATCACCGAGTGGTCGACGACGAGGTCGACCGGCACCAGCGGTTCGATCGTCTTCGGGTTCTTGTTCATCCTGGCCGCCACGCTGCGCATCGCCGCGAGATCCGCGAGCAGAGGAACGCCGGTGAAGTCCTGCAGCACGACGCGCGCGACGATGAACGGGATCTCGTCGACGCGTTCGGCGTTCGGTTTCCAGTTGGCGAGCTGGCGGACGTGCTCCTCGGTCACTTTCTTGCCGTCGCAGGTGCGCAGCACCGCTTCGAGCACGATCCGGATCGAGACCGGCAGCCGATCGACGCCGGGAAACGTCTTCGCCAGTTCGGGCAGCGAATAGAACTTGCCGCTGCGACCAGCGCCGGCCCTGAACTCCTTCAGCGTGTTGAAGAGGTTGTGCGTCATTTTTTCTCCTTCAATCGGATCTGCACGTCGTAAACGAGACCTTTGTCGTCCTGGCAGGTGCCGCCGCCGCTGCGGCCGTACGCCATGCCGCGGATGTCGCAGCGCAGGCCCGAGCCGTCCGCGGCCCGCAGCAGCGCCTTGGCTTCGCCGCCGGCCGGGTTGTCCACCGTCACCGTCGTGCCGATGCCGGACCGGCGCCATCCCCACCAGCCGCTGACATAGCCGGTCGTTCGGTCGGGGGCCGTCTCGACCCAGGTTCCCGTGTAGGTCTTGCCTTCGATCGTCACGCTGACGTCGGCCTCCGAACCGCGCTGCACGGCCTCACCGTAGTACAGCGTTCCGGCCGTGCGCGGCATCAACGTCAACTCGTAGGTCGTCGCGCAGCCGGCGAGCAAGGCGGCGGCGACCAGGGGAAAGTGGCGGCGGACATTCATGGTGGCCTCCTGCGAGTGAGCAGCGCCTCTTAGATCACCATCATGTCGACGAATTCGTTAACGGCTGTTACCGCGAGCCGCTTGGCGTCGAGGCACAACGCCAGGATGGCGTTCGCCTGCTTGGCGGGGAAGCGGCGCGCGAGGTTGGTCTTGAACTTCTCGACCAAGATGGGCATTCCCTCCTTGCGGCGGCGCTTGTGGCCGATCGGGTACTCGACGACGACCTCCTTCAGTTTCGTGCCGTCGTTGAACTCGACCGTCAGCGCGTTGGCGATCGAGCGCTTGTTCGGATCGTGGTAGTCCTTCGTGAACTGCTTGTCCTCGATGCAGACGATCTTGTCGCGCAGCCTGTCGATGCGCGGGTCGGCGGCGATGTCGTCCTCGTAGTCGGCCGCGGTCAACCGGCCGAAGATGATCGGCACCGCGACCATGTACTGGATGCAGTGGTCGCGGTCGGCCGGATTGGCGAGCGGGCCCTTCTTGTCGATGATCCGGATGCAGGCTTCGTGCGTGCGGATCGTGATTTTCTTGATGTCCGCGTCGGTCTTGCCGAGCTTGCGCATCTGCTCGTGGATCTGCATCGCCGCTTCCACCGCGGTCTGCGCATGGAATTCGGCGGGGAAGCTGATCTTGAACAGCACGTTCTCCATCACATAGCTGCCGTACGGGCGCTGGAACTTGAACTCCTGCCCCTTGAACAGCACGTCGTAGAAGCCCCAGGTTTTCGCGGTCAACACCGACGGATAGCCCATCTCGCCGGTCTTGCAGATCAGCGCCAGTCGCACCGCGCGGCTGGTGGCGTCGCCGGCGGCCCAGCTCTTGCGCGATCCGGTGTTCGGCGCATGGCGGTAGGTGCGCAGGCTCTGGCCGTCGACCCAGGCGTGCGACAGCGCGTTGATGACTTCGTCGCGCGCGAGCCCCAGCATCTGCGCGACGACCGCGGTCGATGCGACCTTGACCAGTACGACGTGATCGAGCCCCACCTTGTTGAACGAGTTCTCCAGCGCGATGCACCCCTGGATCTCGTGCGCCTTGATCATCGCGGTGAGCACGTCGTGCACGGTGAGCGGCTTCTTGCCCGCGGCGACCGCGTTGCGCGACAGCCAGTCCGCCGTCGCGAGGATGCCGCCGAGGTTGTCGGACGGATGACCCCATTCGGCGGCGAGCCACGTGTCGTTGAAGTCGAGCCAGCGGATCATCGCGCCGATGTCGAACGCGGCCTTGACCGGATCGAGCTGGAACTGCGTGCCGGGGACCTTCGCACCGTTGGGCACGACCGTGCCGTGAACGACCGGGCCGAGCAGCTTGGTGCACGCCGGGTATTCCAGCGCCTCGAAGCCGCAGCCGAGCGTGTCCATCAGGCAGTAGCGCGCGGTCTCGTACGCCTCGGCGCTCTTGATCTTGTACTTCAGCACGTAGTCGGCGATGTCGACCAGCACCTTGTCGGGTTTCGGTCGGACATTGCTGATGTGGCCAGCCATTGCGGGGTTCTCCTTATTTGGCGGGGTTCTTCGGTTTCGGTGCGCAGGCGAGCGGCGCGTCGAGCAGCCCGGCGTATTCGAGCGTCGCGCGATCGGCGCTCTCGGTCCAGTGGATCCTGCCGTCGGCGCTCGTCGCGACGATCGACCGGTCGACGCGAACGCGCGCGATCTCGACGCGGTTGCCGAGGTAGGTCAGCCAGGCCGGCTCACGGATGCGGCGCGGGTGATAGTTGACCAGGACGACGCGGCCGTTGTCGCACTGCCACTCGCGCGTGATCGGCCGCGGTTTTGCCGGCTTGCTCTGCGCGAACGACGGCTGCGCCGCGGCGAGCGCGGCGACGGCGAGGGCGGCGGCCGCGATGCGCTTCACGGACGCTTCTCGATCGGGACGAACTTCAGGTTCTCCGGTCCGACGTAATTCGCGCTCGGCCGGATGATCTTGTTGTCGATGCGCTGCTCGATGACGTGCGCGCTCCAGCCGCTGGTGCGCGAGATCACGAAGATCGGCGTGAACATCGGCGTCGGCACGCCCATCATGTGGTAAGAGACCGCGCTGAACCAGTCGAGGTTCGGAAACATCTTCTTGATGTCCCACATCACCGACTCGATCCGCGCCGCGATGTCGAACATCTTCATGTTGCCGGCATCCATCGACAGCTTGCGCGCGACCTCCTTGATCACCTTGTTGCGCGGGTCGGCGATCGTGTAGACGGGATGGCCGAATCCGATGATGACCTCCTTGTTCTCGACGCGGCGCCGGATGTCGGCCTCGGCTTCGTCGGGTGTTTCGTAGCGCTTCTGGATCTCGAAGGCGACTTCGTTGGCGCCGCCGTGCTTGGGCCCGCGCAGCGCGCCGATCGCACCGGCGATCGCCGAATAGAAGTCGGACCCGGTCCCGGCGATCACGCGCGCCGCGAAAGTCGACGCGTTGAACTCGTGCTCGGCGTACAGGATCAGCGACGTGTGCATCGCGCGGACCCACAGCGGCGACGGCTCGCGGCCATGCAGCAGGTGCAGGAAGTGGCCGCCGATCGAATCGTCGTCGGTTTCGACGTCGATCCGGCGCCCGTTGACGCTGTAGTGGTACCAGTAGAGCAGCGCGGAGCCGAGCGAGGCCATCAGCCGGTCGGCGATGTCGCGCGCGCCCGGGACGTTGTGGTCGTCCTTTTCGGGCAGCGCGCAGCCGAGCGCGGACACGGCAGTACGCATCACGTCCATCGGATGGCTCGATGCCGGCAGCCACTCGAGCACCGCCTTGACGTTGGCCGGCAGTCCGCGCAGCGATTTCAGCTTCGCCTTGTACGCACGAAGCTCGGCGACGTTCGGCAGCTTGCCGTGCACCAGCAGATACGCGATTTCCTCGAACTCGCAGGCATCGGCGACGTCGAGGATGTCGTAGCCGCGGTAGTGCAGGTCGTTGCCGGTGCGGCCGACCGTGCACAGCGCCGTGTTGCCCGCGACGACGCCCGACAGCGCGACGGACTTCTTCGGTTTGGGGGTCACATCGTTCATCACTCAGTCTCCGTCATGGTGACCGCGGCCGGTCGCGAGCGCCGGGAGAAGCCCGCGCAGCGGCGCCGTCGATTCGTCATTTCTTCTTCGCGAACAGCGCGTCGAGCCGCCGTTCGTATTCGTGGTAGCCGATCACGTCGTACAGCTCCATGCGGGTCTGCATCGTGTCGATCACGTTCCTCTGCGTACCGTCGCGTCGGATCGCCTGGTACACGTTCAGCGCCGCCTTGTTCATCGCGCGGAACGCCGACAGCGGATACAGCACCATCGACACGTTCGCCGACCGCAGCTCGTCGACCGTGAACAGCGGGGTCGCGCCGAACTCGGTGATGTTGGCGAGCAGCGGAACCTTCACCGCGGCCGCGAATTTGCCGTACGTGTCGAGATCCTTGGCCGCTTCGGCGAAGATGCCGTCGGCGCCGGCTTCGACGCAGGCGATCGCGCGCTCGATCGCTCGATCGACGCCCTCGACCGCGATCGCGTCGGTGCGAGCGATGACGAAGAAGTCCGGATCGGTGCGCGCGTCGACCGCGGCCTTGATCCGGTCGGCCATCTCGTCGGGGGCGACGATCTCCTTGCCGGGACGGTGCCCGCAGCGCTTGGCACCGACCTGGTCCTCGATGTGCAGCGCCGCGGCGCCGAACTTGCACAGGCTCTTGACCGTCCGGGCGATGTTGAATGCGCTCGGGCCGAATCCCGTGTCGACATCGACCAGCAGCGGCAGGTCGCACACGTCGGTGATCCGCCGCACGTCGGTGAGCACGTCGTCGAGCGTGTTGATGCCGAGGTCGGGCATCCCGAGCGAACCGGCCGCGACACCGCCGCCCGAAAGGTAGATCGCCCGGTAGCCGACCTGCTTCGCCATCAGCGCGTGGTTCGCGTTGATCGTTCCGACGATCTGCAGCGGCTTCTCGTCCTTCAGCGCGGCGCGGAACCTCGCGCCCGGGGTCAATGCGGTCATGATCGGCTCGGAGGTTGCATCAATTTGAGGACGTTGCCGTCCGGGTCGCGGATCGCGGCAAGCCGCCCCCACGCGTTGTCGCTGCGGCCGAGCACCGTCGCGCCGCAGCGCGCGAGGTACTCGAGATCCGCATCCAGGTCGGTCGAGCGCAGCGTCAGCGTGCCGCCGTGCCGCGCCCCGTGCGCGTCGGCGGCCACGGGCGGCACCGGGCCGCCGCCGGTCCAGTGCAGGCCGATGCGCGCGCCGAAGCATTCGAGCGAGGTCCACCACGGATTGCTGTCGAGTACCTGCATGCCCAGCACATCGCGGTAGAAACCGATCGCGCGCGGCATGTCGGCGACGTAGTAGTGCACGTCCTGAACGCCGACGATCATGGCCGCGCTTCGACGAGGGCGAAGACGCCGCGCACGGTTCAGCCCAGCAGGTGCTTGACGCCGTCGCGCTCTTCGAGCAGCTCCTTCAGCGTGGCGTCCATCTTGCCGCGCGAGAAGTCGTCGATCGCGAGCCCCTTGACGATCTCGTACCTGCCCCCGGCGCACGTGACAGGGAACCCGTAGACGATGTCCTCGGGGATGCCGTAACTGCCGTCCGAGGGCACACCCATCGTCACCCACTTGCCGTTCGTGCCTTTCACCCAGTCGCGGACATGGTCGATTGCCGCATTCGCCGCGGATGCCGCCGACGACAGCCCCCGCGCTTCGATGATGGCCGCGCCGCGCTTTCCGATGGTTGGAATGTAGGTGTCGCGATACCAGGTCTCGTCGACCATCGGCTTGGCGGGCTGGCCGCCGATCGTCGCGAAGCGGATGTCCGGATACATCGTCGGCGAGTGGTTGCCCCAAACGACGAGCCTTTCGATCGCCGATACGGGCTTGCCGGTCTTGGCTGCGAGCTGCGACAGCGCGCGGTTGTGGTCGAGCCGCATCATCGCGGTGAAGCTGTCCTTGGGCAGCGAAGGCGCCGACTTCATCGCGATGTACGCGTTCGTGTTCGCCGGATTGCCGACCACCAGCACCTTGACGTTGCGGTTCGCGACCTGGTCGAGCGCCTTGCCCTGTGCCGTGAAGATCTGCGCGTTGGCGGCGAGCAGATCCTTGCGCTCCATGCCCGGTCCGCGCGGGCGCGCGCCGACCAGCAGTGCGATCTCGGTGTCCTTGAAGGCCGCGATCGGATCGCTGTACGCCTGCATGCCCGCGAGCAGCGGGAAGGCGCAATCCTCGAGTTCCATCATCACGCCGCGCAGCGCCTTCTGGGCTTTTTCGTCGGGGATTTCGAGCAGTTGGAGGATGACCGGCTGGTCCTTCCCGAGCATCTCGCCCGAAGCGATGCGAAACAGCAGCGCGTAGCCGATCTGGCCTGCCGCCCCGGTGACGGCGACGCGAACGGGGGCTTGTGTCATAAGGGTTCTCCAGGGGTGACGGTGAAGACGTGGGCGGCGCGATTCGGGCAGCCTGGGTTCGGGAGTGAAGCGCGATCGAAGCGAAACGGTCGGTTGCCGTGGCGCCGCAAGGCGAAAAAAGTGTACGCCGCTGTCGGGAAGCGAAGTTCGACTGGGATCATCCGCAGACGTCCGGACGCAGGAGCGGAGCGGACGGATCCAGGCGGCGCATTATAACTCTTATATAAGACATAAGAATTTTGCGCCAGATCAGCAAGCTGTGATCAAATTCGCCCATGGCCGAAGCCCAACGATCTGCCGACGCCGTCGCACGCCGCGCCCGGGGCGCCGTGTTCGCGCCGCTATACAAGCAGATCAAGCAGTTGCTGGTCGAGGCGCTCGAGCAGGGCGAGTGGAAGCCGGGCGAGCTGATCCCGAGCGAAATCGAACTCGCCGCACGCTTCCAGGTCAGCCAGGGCACCGTTCGCAAAGCCATCGACGAACTGGCCGCCGAGCACCTGCTCGTTCGGCGGCAGGGCAAGGGCACCTTCGTCGCCACGCATCACGAGCCGCGCGCGCAGTTCCGGTTCTTGCGAATCGTTCCCGACGAGGGCGAGGTCGTTCCCGCGCAGAGCCGCTTTCTCGAGTGCCGGCGTCAGCGCGCGACAGCGGATGTCGCGCGCAGCCTCGATCTGAAGACCGGCGATGCCGTCGTATTCATCCGCAGACTGCTGCTGTTCGACGACACGCCCATCGTGCTCGATCACATCTGGCTGCCGGGCGGCGTGTTCAAAGGGCTGACCGCCGATCGGCTCGCCGAATACCATGGCCCGCTGTACGGGTTGTTCGAGACCGAATTCGGCACGCGCATGATCCGCGCCGAAGAGCGCCTGCGTGCGGTCGCTGCGGACCCGACCGCGGCGGAGCTGCTCCAGGTCGAACCGGGGTCACCGCTGCTGCTGGTGGAGCGCGTGTCCTATACGTACGGCGAGCGCCCGGTCGAGGTGCGGCGCGGCCTCTGTGTGACCAATGGCTACCACTATCGCAATACCTTGACCTGATCGCGACGGGCACGCGGCCACTGCGCGTGTCGCCGTCGCGCAATCGGCGACAATACGAGTCTTTCGGATAGACGCCTGTCAAGAAAGAGTCCAAGAAATGAGCACCGTGCTTGATCGCACCAGGAAGCGTCCCGAGTTCCGCAACATCCACGTCACCGAGATCGTTCGCTACCGGCTGCCGCCGGCGGGGATCGTCTCGATCCTGCACCGGGTGAGCGGCGCGCTGCTGTTCCTGTTGCTCCCGTTTCTGATCTGGCTGTTCGAACTGAGCCTTTCGTCGGAGCTGAGCTTCGCGCGGCTGCAGGCGGTGGTTTCGCACGGCCTCGTGAAGCTCGTGCTGCTCGTGGTGCTATGGGGATTCCTGCACCACCTCGTCGCCGGAATCCGGTACCTGGCGCTCGACCTTCACATCGGATTCGACAAGGCGGCGGCGACGAAGAGCGCGCTCGCGGTGCTCGTCGTGAGCTTGGCGTTGACGCTGCTGGCTGGACTGCGACTGTTCGGGGTGATCTAAATGAACATCGGATCGAAACGCCTCGTCGTCGGGGCGCACTACGGGCTGCGTGACTGGCTCCTGCAGCGCGTTACGGCTGCCGTGCTGGCCGCGTATACGCTGCTCGTCGTCGCGCTGTCCGTCGCTAGCGAGCCGGGCTACGACGGCTGGGCAAGGCTGTTCGCGCCGACCTGGATGAAGGCGCTGACGTTGATCGCGGTCGCTTCGCTCGCCTATCACGCGTGGATCGGCGTGCGCGACATCTGGATGGACTACGTCAAGCCGACCGGCGTGCGGCTGACCCTGCAAGTGCTGACGGTCCTCTGGCTGCTTGCCTGCGTCGTGTGGGCGGTGCAGGTCCTTTGGAGAGTGTGAACCGATGGCAACGACTTCAATTCAGCGGCGCCGCTTCGACGCGGTGATCGTCGGTGCCGGCGGTGCGGGCATGCGCTGTTCGCTGCAACTGGCGCAGGCGGGGCTCAACGTCGCCGTGCTGTCGAAAGTCTTTCCGACGCGCTCGCACACGGTCGCCGCGCAGGGCGGCATCGGCGCGTCGCTGGGCAACATGACCGAGGACCAATGGCTGTGGCACATGTTCGACACGGTCAAGGGCTCCGACTATCTGGGCGACCAGGACGCGATCGAATTCATGTGCCGGCAGGCGCCGGAGGTCGTGTACGAGCTGGAGCACTTCGGCATGCCGTTCGACCGCAACCCGGACGGCACGATCTACCAGCGGCCGTTCGGCGGCCACTCGGCCAACTTCGGCGAGAAGCCGGTGCCGCGCGCGTGTGCGGCGGCCGATCGAACGGGACATGCGCTGCTGCACACGCTGTATCAGCAGAACGTCAAGTCGCGCACGCAGTTCTTCGTCGAGTGGATGGCGCTCGACCTGATCATGGATGCCGAGGGCGCGTGCGTCGGCGTCGTCGGGCTCGAGATGGAAACCGGCGAGCCGATGATCTTCGAGAGCAAGGTCACCGTGCTCGCCACCGGCGGCGCCGGCCGCATCTTCGACGCGTCGACCAACGCGTACATCAACACTGGCGACGGACTGGGCATGGCGGCGCGCGCGGGGCTGCCCCTGCAGGATCTGGAGTTCTGGCAGTTCCATCCGACCGGGGTGGCCGGCGCCGGCGTGCTGATCACCGAAGGCGTGCGCGGCGAGGGTGGCATCCTGCTCAATTGCAACGGCGAGCGCTTCATGGAGCGCTACGCGCCTACGCTGAAGGACCTGGCGCCGCGGGATTTCGTCTCGCGTTCGATGGACCAGGAGATCAAGGAAGGGCGCGGCTGCGGCCCGCACAAGGACTACGTGCTGCTGAAGCTCGACCACCTGGGCGCCGAGACGATCATGAAGCGGCTGCCGTCGATCCGCGAGATCGCGATCAAGTTCGCCAACGTCGATCCGATCAAGGAGCCGATCCCGGTCGTGCCGACGATCCACTACCAGATGGGCGGCATCCCGTCGAACTATCACGGCCAGGCCGTCGCTCCGAAAGCGGGCGACCCGGATGCGGTCGTTCCGGGGCTGTATGCGATCGGCGAGTGCGCCTGTGTCAGCGTGCACGGCGCGAACCGGCTCGGCACCAACTCGCTGCTCGACCTGGTCGTGTTCGGCCGCGCCGCCGGCAATCACATCGTCGAATCGCTGAAGAAGGAACCGCGCGAGAACAAGCCGCTGCCGAAGGATGCCGGCGACGCGACGCGTGCGCGGCTGGCGGCGCTCGACGCGCGCACGCAGGGCGAACGCACGCAGGACGTTGCCAACGGCATCCGCAAGACGATGCAGGCGCACTGCGGCGTGTTCCGCACCGGCAAGCTGCTGCGCGAAGGGGTGGCGAAGATCATGGAGCTGGAGCAGCGCGTTCAGCACGTCGCGATCGCCGACAAGTCCAAGGTCTTCAACACCGCGCGCATCGAGGCGCTCGAACTCGACAACCTGATCGAAACCGCCAAGGCGACGATCGTGTCGGCCGAAGCGCGCACCGAGAGCCGCGGCGCGCACGCGCGCGACGACTATCCGGAGCGCGACGACGCGAACTGGATCAAGCACACGCTGTGGTACCGCGACGGCAACCGGCTCGCCTATCGGCCGGTGCACATGAAGCCGCTGACCGTCGACACCTTTGAGCCGAAGAAGCGAACGTTCTAGGGACTGAGATGACCGCCAACAGCACAGCAGAGTCGGCTGCCGTCGGCGCGGCCGCCGGCACGCGCATCATGCGGTTCGAGATCTACCGCTACGACCCCGATCGCGACGCCAAACCGTACATGCAGAAGCTCGAGGTGCGGCTCGCGCCGACCGACAAGATGCTGCTCGACGCGCTGATGCGGATCAAGGCCGACTTCGACGATTCGGTCGCGTTCCGCCGTTCGTGCCGCGAAGGCGTGTGCGGGTCGGACGCGATGAACATCAACGGCAAGAACGGGCTGGCCTGCATCACGAACCTGAACGACCTGCGCGAGCCGGTCGTGCTGAAGCCGCTGCCGGGGCTGCCCGTGATCCGCGACCTGATCGTCGACATGTCGCAGTTCTTCAAGCAGTACCACTCGATCAAGCCGTACCTGATCAACGACACGCCGCCGCCGGAGAAGGAGCGACTGCAGTCGCCCGAGGAGCGCGACGAACTGAACGGCGTCTACGAATGCATCCTGTGCGCGTGCTGCTCGACCGCGTGCCCGAGCTTCTGGTGGAACCCGGACAAGTACGTCGGCCCGGCCGGGTTGCTGCAGGCGTACCGCTTCCTGGTCGACAGCCGCGACCAGGCGACCAATGAACGCCTCGACGATCTGAACGACCCTTACCGGCTGTTCCGCTGCCACACGATCATGAACTGCACGGACGTCTGTCCGAAAGGACTGAACCCGGCCGCGGCGATCAGCAGCATCAAGACCATGCTGGCGCGCCGCGCCGTCTGACGCATGTCGGAACGCGGCGAGCTCGGCGAGGTCGAACGGCGCAGGCTGCGCTGGCGCGCGCGGCGCGGTCTGCTCGAGAACGACATCCTGATCGGCCGCTTTCTCGACCGCGAGGCAGGGCGGCTCGACGCCGACGATCTGCGGGCGCTCGGTGCGCTGCTGGCGCTGCCGGACAACGATTTGCTCGACCTTTTGCTCGCGCGCAAGGAACCTGGCGGAGCGCTGGACGACAATCGCGTCCGTGCGCTGCTTACCCGTATGCGCGCGGCCTAGAAACCACGTCTAGAGGACCGACCCGATGACGCTCAAACCCTCGAATGACAAGGCGACGTTGACCTTCTCCGATGGCACGCCGCCGATGGAACTGCCGATCTACAAGGGCACGCTCGGTCCCGACGTGATCGACATCCGCCAGCTCTACAGCAAGACCGGCAAGTTCACGTACGACCCCGGGTTCCTGTCGACCGCCTCGTGCAACTCGTCGATCACCTACATCGACGGCGACAAGGGCGAGCTCCTTTATCGCGGCTATCCGATCGAGCAACTCGCGACCAAGTGCGACTACCTGGAGACCTGCCATCTGTTGCTGTACGGCGAGTTGCCGAACGTCGCGCAGAAGGCGGACTTCGTCAAGCGCGTGACCAGCCATACGATGGTCCACGAGCAGATGCAGTTTTTCATGCGCGGCTTCCGCCGCGACGCGCATCCGATGGCGGTGTTGACGGGGCTGGTCGGAGCGCTGTCGGCGTTCTACCCGGACTCGATGAATCTGCATGACCCGTGGCAGCGCGAGGTCTCGGCGATCCGGCTGATCGCCAAGATGCCGACGCTGGTCGCGATGGCGTACAAGTACTCGGTCGGCCAGCCGTACATGTATCCGCAGAACAGCCTGTCGTATGCGGCCAACTTCATGCGGATGATGTTCGCCACGCCGTGCGAGGAGTACCACGTCAACGACGTGCTGGTTCGGGCGCTCGACCGCATCTTCATCCTGCACGCCGACCACGAGCAGAACGCGTCGACCTCGACCGTGCGGTTGTGCGCCTCGAGCGGAACCAACCCGTTCGCGGCGATCGCCGCGGGCGTGGCGTGCCTGTGGGGGCCGGCGCACGGCGGCGCGAACGAAGCCTGCCTGAACATGCTCTACGACATCCAGGCGCAGGGCGGCATCGAGAAGATCGGCGAGTTCATCGCCAGGGTCAAGGACAAGAACAGCAACGTGCGGTTGATGGGCTTCGGCCACCGCGTCTACAAGAACTACGACCCGCGCGCCAAGCTGATGCGCGAGACCTGCCACGAAGTGCTCGGCGAGCTCGGCCTGCACGACGATCCGCTGTTCAAGCTCGCGATGAAGCTCGAGCAGATCGCGCTGGAGGACGATTATTTCGTCAGCCGCAAGCTCTACCCGAACGTCGACTACTACTCGGGCATCGTCCAGAAGGCGATCGGTATTCCGGTGTCGCTTTTCACCGCGATCTTCGCGCTCGCGCGCACCGTCGGCTGGATCGCGCAGTTGAACGAGATGATCGCCGACCCCGAGTACAAGATCGGTCGCCCGCGCCAGCTCTACGTCGGCGCCCAGCGGCGCGACGTCAAGCCGATCGCGACCCGCTGATCACGTAAAAGAAAGGGCGGGCGCGGGATGACCTGCGCCCGCCGGTGGCCCGCGTCACCGATCAGAGGGTCGGGTATCCCGTGCGGGCGTTCGGATCGAACAGCGCCGGCACCTCGTTGGCGGCGACCCGCAGGTTGAAGCGCGGGTCCGTCGTGTTGATCCCAAGGTAGGTGCGCAGCGCCGCGTGGATATGGCGCGGCGTGATGATGACGCCGTTGGTCGGATCGACCGCGCCCGTCGCCGGGTTGATCCGCAGCGCCTGATGGCGCGGGCCGCTCGCACCGAACACGCGGTTGCCCCAGGCGGGCGCAGCCTCCATGAGGACCTGCGAGCCGACCGACCAGTGATCCTTGCCGTTGCTGTTGTTCAGCGGCGTGCGGCCGAATTCCGAGTAGATGCGAACCAGAATCCGGTTGGCGATTCCGAGTGCGGCCGACTTCTGCCAGATGTAGTCGACCAGGTCCGTCAGCCGCGGCAGCGCGTTGGCCATCTGCGCGTCGTGATTGCTGTGCGTGTCGAATCCGCCGCTGGTGAGCTGGATCGTCGACGTGATCCCGGCCTGCGCCGCAATGAGTCCGACGTGCGCCGCCGGAAAGTTGTCGAGCGTCGCCGGCAGAAACTGCGACACCCTCTGCAGCGTCGCGCGCGCTTCGGCGGCCGCGAGAAACTGCTGAGCGACGATCCGCATGCGCGGCAGCGTGTCGCTGCGCGCGTCCAGCGCCTTCATTCGTTCCAGGCGCGCCGCGTGCACGAGGTCGATGTCGGACTGCTTCATGAAATCCGTCGTCGCGGACTGCGCATTGGGGGTGGCCAGCGCGCGCAGCGCGTCCAGGCTCGGCATCGGCGTGGCCGCCACGAGCCCCGCGCTGGTCCGGAAGCCGCCGGCGTTGAGCCACGGCATCGGCAACCCCTTGCCGTGCACGCTGGCGAACAGTTCCGACATGTTCGGATAGCCCATGTCGAGCCGCCCCGTGGCGTGCGCGCGGGTGCCGTCCTCGTGGCTGTTGGTCTCGCTGCTGACGCCGTTGATGACCAGCGTCTGCATGAAGTACCGGTCGAAGAACGCCTTGTTGTTGCCCATCGGCGCGGTGCGGATGTTGCCCGACACGTTGGCCGGGGTGACTCCCGCGTAGTTGTTCAGCGTGCGGTCGGCTTCGCGGGGATCGACCCACGAACTCTGATCGATGCCGCCGGAAGCGTGCACGTTGATCAGGATGCGGCCGCTGTACAGGGCGTTCTGCGCCGCCGCTTCCGGGATCACCGCCCAAGACGGGATCACCAGTCCGCCTGCACCGGCCCACTTCAGGAAGTCTCTGCGTTTCATGTCCTGGCTCCTTCTTTCTTCCTCTGCTCGGTGCGGTCACTCGTACAGGAACTTCGGGTCGCCCAGCATGTACGCGAGCACAGCGGCCCAGGCGCGGCCCGTGTAGTTCGGATCGTTGGTGTTGTTGAACCCGCATGCCACGGGGCGGGCCGGCGCGGTCGCGCGGCTGGCCCAAACGTCCTCGAACAGCTTGACCGTGCGCTGCAGCTCGGCGTCTGTTGCCGCGACGTCGTCCTTCCACAGCCACTTGTGAAGGTGCCGCGCGTTGGCAACGATCGCGTCGCGGCCCGCCGTCGTCGCCGGCGTGTCGTTCAGCGTCACGGACGGGAACAGCAGCCGCGAGGCCGCGGGCCGTCCGAAGTCGGCCTGCGCGAGCGCGCAACTGCGCGTCGACGCGAGCCGGTCGATCGTCACCGCCTGAAGCATCGTGTACGACTTGGCGCGCGTCAGACGGTCGATCGCGTCGAAGTCGCCGTAGCTCAGCGCCAGTCCGGCGTACGGGTTGTTGAACTCCGTCCACGGCTGCCCCACGAGACCCGCGAGCTTCAGGTTCAACTGTGTGGGCGTCAGCAGATTGGCGCTGCCCAGATCGGCCAGTTCCGCCGCGCGCGTGGCGTTCAATCCCGAAGCGCGCTCGGCGCGGAACCAGCGGCTGGTGACGAGATCGGCGAGCAGGTCCTTGACCTTGTAGCCGCCCGCGCGGAAGCGCGCGGCGATCTCTTCGAACTCGGCGTGCTGCGCGTTGTACGCCGCGAGTTGCGCGGCCGCCTCGGGCGTGGTGTTCGTCAGCGGTGCCTTCAGCGGTTCGCGGCCGAAGACCGCTTCGTACCAGAAGTGCACGGCACCGATCGCAAAGCGCGCGTCGGCAGCGACCTGCTGGCCGAGCCATTGCAGCGCGGTCGGGCTGCCGCCGAAGCCGCCCGGCATCGGGGTCGAACCGTAGCCGGGTTCCTTCTGGTCGCGGAACCAGTTGTCGCCTTCGCGGTAGTAAGGCTGATTGTTGGCGTCTCTCGCATAACTCGCGGCCCGATAGTTGGCCGGCAGCGCGATGTCCTTGCCGGCGGCCGACTTGAACGGCAGGTACCGGTTATTGGCGGCCCAGTTCTGGAAGCCCGCGGCGATCGGATCCATCGTGTTGTGGCACGACGTGCACGCCGGGTTCTCCAGCACCGGCACCCGGAACTGACCGCTGTCGTCGACCGCGCGCATCCCGAGTGCGGTGATGTCGGTCGCGAGGAACTGCTTGGCCAGGATGTAAACGCGGTGGCGGTTGCGGTTGGTCGGCGTGGTCGGGAAGCTGTCGAGCCAGGCGTGCGTCGACAGCACGCCGGCGTGCTCGCGATTGCCGCCGAGCCTGGACGGCAGGCGCGCCGGCAGCCACTCGTTGTCGTCGGCCGCGTTGGCGAACGTGCCGTCGACCTGAGCGGCGAGGTACTGCGCCAGCACACCGTTGACGACCGTGTAGTTGCCCGCGACCATGTCGGTCCACGGCCGGTCGCCCTTGACGATGAACTTCATCAGCTCGATCGGCTCGCGGCGCAGCGATGCGTCGAAGCGGGTGGCGTCGGTCCCCGTGATGTTGGCCAATGCCGGAAAGTCGTCCGCGACGAGGCCGCGATTGTTGCCGCGTGCGACCACGCGCCGCGTCAGGAAGTGCGTCATGCCGGCTTCTTCGAGAAAACGGTCGAACGCCGGCCCCTGCATGTAGCCACGAATTGTTTGCCGAAGCGCGGTCGCGCCTCCGCTGCGCACGGCGGCCTGTTCGTCGGCGGTCGGATTGCGTCCGGCGAACAGCACGGCGGCGCTCGCCAAGGTCTTCGCGTCGTCTGCGACGGTCACACCGGACCAGAAGCCGGACGCCTGCGCCTGCGATCCGGCCGGCACGCACGGCGACCGCAGCGCCGGCATCAGCGCGGCGAGATCGCGGTATTGCTGCGAGTTCGCATCGACGAAGGGTTTGCCGCCGCCGTGCGAGGGCAGCCCGATGGACTTGGTCAGGACGAGATCGCCAGTCGCTGCGACGAAGTCGCGCAAGACGTTGTAGTTGCGCAGCTCGGTGCCGGCGCCGGTGGCGAAGACGAGTTTGGTTCCGGCCGCGACGCGACCCGCCGCATGGCAGGTCGCGCAGGCGTTTTCGAGGCTCGGCCACACCGTGCTGATGAAATCCGCCGGCGCGGCGGCGCACGCACTGGCAGCCGTTGCCGGCGCATCCTTGTTCGAGGTGTCCTCGCCGGTGCAGCCTGCCAGCAGCATCGCGACGGCGAGCGGACCGCTCAGAAGTCCAAGCATGCCGCCGCGAGTGGCGTCGGTGTCTCCCATCTTCTCCCTCCGTGACCAAACGTCGACCGAACTCGATCGCCGCGAATCGTGCGCTCGTGACAGCGACGGACTCAATTCGGGAGGACGGATGACGGATCGGGTGGACGGATGAACGCGACTCCCGCGCGTCGCGTTCAACCGCTCCAGCGGTGAGGCGTCGCGCGCGGATGTGAGGAATTCCCGCGCGCGCGGCTAATGCGTTCGTTCAGCGAAAGCGACGCGTTTGCGCGGCGCGCGTCACAGGAAGGGTTTGGCGCGTTCGAGCAACTCGGCGAGTCCGGGCTCGTTCGGGTTGCGCGGCTTGCCCGGGTGAATGATCGCCACCTGGCAGGCCTCCGCCGCTTCGACGAGCTGGCGATACGTGCCGGCGTCGATGTCTTTGATGTACGCCTGCTTGTTCTCGTTGTACCCGAACATGCGGTCGTTGATGTTGCGGCACTCGCCGCAACTCGGACAGCGCGCGGTTTCGATCCACGCTTCATCGGACGGCGGTCTCTCGACCGCCGCCTCGTTCGTCGGCGGGGCCGCGGCTGGCGCCGCAGCCTCCGCTTCGACCGCCGCCGCCGCTTTGCCTGCCTGTCGAAGGCTGTCCAGCTCCTGCTGCTTCTGCGCTTCCCAGGCGGCGCGCTCGCGCGTCAGCAGCTGTTCGGCGTGCGAGTTGTGGATGCCGCCGTGCTCCTGCAGGCGATGCCACAGCAGCAGCGCACGGCGCGCGGCTTGCATCAGCCGCGCATCGACGATCACGCGATGCAGCCGATCGTCGGTGTCGACCGCCCACACGTAGGGAACGCGATCGGTCGTCTCGCCGTCGGGGCGCGCCAGCCAGTCCGATACGGGCAGCATCGCGGCGTTCCACCGATCGCGCGGAACGACCGCGAAGTGCTCGGTGTGGCGGCGGTCGCACAGCACGAAGTCCGCGTAGGTGAACGCGATGCGCTCGCGCACCCGCTGTAGCGCGTCGTCGGCGAACTCGAACGACTCGACCGTCCAGTCGGCGTCGGGGTCGCGGTTGTTCTCCAGCGAAAAGCGCGCCGCCCAGTTGCCGCCGGCGGACGCGTCGTAGGTGAACGCCGGAAAGGCGCGCGACTCCATCGCGGCGGCGGCGGCAAGGTACGGCGGCAAGGCACTCGAAGCGTTCGGGTCGCCGTCGTAGACCGCAAACAGCGCGGGTCCGCGGCAGGCCAGGCCGCGCCGCACGCGCTCGCGCAGCGCATACAGGTTCGAGCTCGGCGACTGCAACACGAACATCCCGCCGAGTCCCATCGCGGTCGTCGCCAGGCGCGCGCTGCGCACGCCGAAGGCGAAGTGGCCGGTGCCGATCGACGCCTCGTCGATCAGGTCGTCGACCTGCACGAGCACCTTGACCGGCAGCCCGGAGGACAGCATCTCCATCAGCGAAGCGTTTTCCGGCGCGTCGTTGCGGCCGCGCGGGATGCAAACGAGGTAGTCCGGAAACAGCGCCAGGTCGTCGGCGGTCAGCGCGCTCTCGTCGTAGCGCTCGAAGAACGGATCGTGGTCCGCTTCGACGTAGGCACCGGCCGCTTCCAGCTCGGCGATCGCCAGCGCCTTGACCAGTTCGACGACCTGCGGCAGGCGCGCGCGATACGCTTCGACGGCTGCGGCGCAGTTGTCGAACTCGAACGCCAGCGGCGGCGCGTCGTTCGATGCGGCGGGATCGGGATAGAAGCGCTGCGCGCGCAGCACCGAGAGCGCCCATTCGATGCGATCGCGCCGCGCCGCCGGGAGTTCGTCTTTCGGCGCGTGCCGCGCGACCAGGCGCGACATCGCGACGAAGTCGAACACGTCGGCATGGCCGGCACCGACCGCGGCGCGCAGCGCCTCGGGTCGGCGCCCGGCTTCGGAGTTGACGAAGGCGGCGCGGCGGATGTCGGTGAGTTTTCGCACCAGTTGGTCCACGAGCGCGCGGAACCGCTGCGCCTTGCCTCGTTGCACGTGCCGCCACGCGTGCGCGAGAAAGCGCGCCGGCAGCGCGGCGTCGCAGTCGACCAGCGCGCCGTCGACGGTCAGCGAGTCGCCCGCGCGAGCGAGCACTTCGGCCGAGTTGCCGTCGGCGTCGCCGGCGATGCGCGCCGCGGCAGCCTTCCACAGCTCGGACACGCGGCCGGCCGCGCCTTGCGCCAGCAGCATCCGCAGTTCGCGCTCGAGCCGCAGCCCGTGGCGGCGCAACCGTTCGCCCTCGATCCCGCGCGGCGCGACTTCGGCGAGCGTGCGGTTGACCAGCGCGCTCAACGACAATGCGTAATCGTCGCCGTCGCCTTCGACCAGAACGACCGGATAGTCGTAGCGCAGCTGCGTGAGGTCGCGGTACCGCGCAAGCAGCGCCGGCCGCAAGTCGGCGCCGTCGACCGGACTCAGCCCGTCGCCTGCGCGCTTGCCGGTCATGTGAAACACCAGTTGGTCCTGGAACTTGGCCGCCATGTCCATCGCGGATCCCCGCTGTCGTACTGCGCGCTCAGGCCCCGCGCGGCGTTTCGGCCGCGTCGGGCCAGATCGTGAACTTGTCGAACTCCGCTTCGATGCCGGCGCGGATCGCTTCCGCAGTGCGCGGCCGCCCGGCACCGCGCAGGTCCTCGTAGCAGGGCACTGCCGGGTTGTGGTAGAGGATGCCGACCGGAATCGGATCCTCGGTCGAAGCGATCTCGCGCGCCTGGTGGATGTCCAGCGGATCGTGTTCGCGCTGATTGCGATAGATGCGGCTCGTTTCGGCGCTCGGCTGCAGGCCGTTGGCGTGCGTCAGCAGCAGTGTCCTGTTCGGATCATGCAGCCACGGCTCGAACATCTTTGGCAGCCACTCCGGGCAGCGCTGGATCACGCGCACGAACGAAAACCCGCGATGCTTGAACGCCTTGGCGATGATGTCGTAGAGCAGGTCGGGTATCCAGTCGACGCCCTGCGCGACGAACGAGACGTTCTGCACGCCGAGCGTGACCGTCAGCGGATTCAGCGCTTCGAGCACCGTTCCGCGCGGGGTCGTGTTGCTCTTCAGGCCGACGGGCGAGGTCGGCGATGCCTGCTTCTTGGTGAGGCCGTACACGTGGTTGTCGTGCAGGATCACCGTCATGTTCATGTTGTAGCGGATCGCGTGGATCCAGTGCGCCGCGCCGATCGAGCAGCAGTCGCCGTCGCCGGTGTTGACGAACACGTGCAGGTCGGGACGCGCCATCTTGATGCCCTCGGCGATCGGAAAGGCGCGGCCGTGGATTCCGTGAAAGCCGTACGTGCGCATGTAGTGCGGGAAGCGGCTCGAGCAGCCGATTCCGGAGACGAACACCGTTCGCTCCGGCGGCAGATCCTCGTCGCGGCACAGGCGCTGCACGGCCGTGAGGATCGCGTTGTCGCCGCAGCCGCTGCACCAGCGCGGCACGCCGCCCTGGTAGTCCTCCAGGCTGCGATGCTCCTCGTGCAGCCGGATGACGCACTGGGATAGTGGTGAGCCCATCTTTTCGGTTCCCGTTCTCGTACTTCTTCAAGTCCGCGTTTCGGCGAGCTTGGCGCGAATGGCCTTGACCACGTTGCCAGGCTTGATCGGCTGGCCGCGCGCCTCGGTCCAGCAGTCGACGTCGACGAGCGTTCGCGCGCGCAGCATCATCGCCAGCGGCGCGTAGCGGCGGTTCTCCTGGTCGACGATCTCGTTCTCGCCGGGACGATCGGCCCAGGTGCCCTCGACCGTCATGACCTTCTTGAAGCGCTTAAAGATGTCCTTGATGCCGGACGGCATCGGCTGGATGAAGCGCATCTGCAACGCCGACACCTTCAACCCTTCGTCGCGCACCCGCTGCACCGCCTCTTCGATCACACCCTGCGTGCTGCCCCAGCCGACGACCAGCAGGTCGCCTTCCGGATCGCCGAACACCGGCGGTGTCTTCAACGTCTTCTGCAGTGTGGCGAGCTTGAGGCTCCTCATCCGCAGCCCTTCTTCGTTGATCGCCGGGTCGTATGCGACTTTGCTGGCGCGGTCGTGCGCGAGGCCGGTGACGGTATGCATCCCGTTCGGCTGGCCTGGGATGAAACGGCGGGCGATACCGGTGACCGGATCCCAGTCGTAAGGCTTCGCGCCTTCGGGCACCGGGGTCTGGTCGATCGGCGGCGCGAGCCAGTCGTCCGACAGGTTCGGCCGCGGGAACGGCTGCTGCGCGGTGGCCAAGCTCGCGTCCGACAGCACGACGACGACCGTGTTGAAGGTTTCCGCGATCTTGCGCGCCGTGATCATCGAGTAGAAGCAGTCCTCGATGCTCGTGACCGCCATCACGACTTTGGGCGCGTCGCCGTGGCTGCCGTAGATCGCGGTCAGCAGATCGGCCTGTTCGACCTTGGTCGGCTGACCGGTGCTGGGACCGCCGCGCTGCACGTTGACGACGACCAGCGGGATCTCGGCCATCACCGCGAGGCCGATGCCTTCCTGCTTCAGCGAGTAGCCGGGCCCCGACGTGATCGTCACCGCGCAGCGGCCCGCGTACGAGGCGCCGATGGCGAACGCGCACGCGGCGATCTCGTCTTCGGCCTGATGCACGATGCCGCCGACCTTTTCGAACACGTCCGACAGGTAGTGCGACGCCGACGTGGCCGGCGTGATCGGGTACATCGCGCAGATGTCCATGCCCGAGGCGAGAACGCCGAGCGCGATCGCCGTGTTGCCGTTGACGACGATCTGTGGAACCTTCGCCTTCTGCGCCGGGATCTCGTACTTGAAGTCGAGGTTCGCTTCGCCCCACGCGTAGCCGGCCTCGAGCAGCCTGACGTTGCTGTCGATGACTTTCTGGTCCTTCTTGCCGAAGGTCAGCGCGATCTGTTCGCGGCCGAGCTGCAGGTCGAGGCTGTAGATGCTGCACAGCATGCCGAGAACGAACATGTTCTTGCCGCGCCGCGCGTCGCTCATCAGCGCGCGGCACTCGCGCTCGAGCGGCACTTCGTAGAGGCGGTAGCCCGCCTCTTTCAGCGCGGCGACCGTGTCCGTGTACGACTTTACGATCACCGGGTCGCGGTGCTCGGCCCACATGCTCTCCAGCAGGATCGTCGCGCCGGGTTTCAGTTCCCCCGCGCGCACACGGCCGAGCAGCACCTGCTCGTTGAAGGCGACCACCAGGTCGGTTTCGTCGCCGCCGTTGGTCACGCGCTGGCTGCCGATTCGGATGCGGATGCCGCTCGCGCCCGCGATGCTGCGCGCCGGCGGCTGGATCTCCGCGGGAATGATCTCGACCGTCCAGATGCCGTTGCCGCTACGCGCGGCGATCGCCGCGAGCGACTGGCCGCAGCGTTGCGCGCCCTCGCCCGAATCACTGATCACCTCGACGATGTGCTCGGCCAGTCGCTGCGCGCGTTTGGCGCCGCGTGGGGCAGGGCGTTCGAGGAGCGCTGCGTCTTTCATGCCGGGTCCTTCGTTGCGTGTTCCGGTCGCGTCGCGATGCGGGTTCAGGGCAGGCGCACGCGCGCGAATCCGTGCTCTTCGCGCGGGATGCCGAACGGTCCGACCGGGTTGTCGGTCCGGTACACGGCGTCGCTGTCGCGCAGACCCAGATAGGCCTTGATGCTGCGTGCGGCCTTGCGGCCCGCGCCCATCGCCTGGATCACCGTGGCGGCGCCGGTGACGATGTCGCCGCCGGCGTACACACCCGCGATCGACGTCGCGAGGTTCTCGTCGGTTTCGATGTAGCCGCGCTTGTTCAGCTTCAGCTTCGAGGTCTGGCCGAGGATCGGGTTGGCGTTGGTTCCGATCGCGAAAACGACCATGTCGCACGCGAACTCGAACTCGCTGCCCGCGATCGGCACGGGCTTGCGGCGGCCGGACTCGTCGGGCTCGCCGAGTTCCATCTTCACGCAGCGCAGCGCGCGAACGTTGTTTTCCGCGTCGCCGATGATCTCGACCGGACTCGTCAGCCAGTTGAAGTCGACGCCCTCCTGTTCGGCGTGGTGGATCTCCTCGACGCGCGCCGGCGCCTCCTTCTTCGAGCGGCGGTAGATGCAGTGGACCGACTCGGCGCCGAGCCGCAGCGACACGCGCAACGCGTCCATCGCCGTGTTGCCGGCGCCGATCACCGCGACGTGCTTGCCGGGTTGCAGCGGCGTGTCGAAGTTCGGAAAGTCGCGCGCGCGCATCAGGTTGCAGCGCGTGAGCAGCTCGTTGGCCGACAGCACGCCGTTGAGCGACTCGCCGGGGATGCCCATGAAGCTCGGATATCCCGCGCCGGTGCCGATGAACACCGCGTGGAATCCCATCTCGGTGAGCATCTGCTCGATCGTGAACAGTCGCCCGACGAGCGTGTTGCACTCGAAGCGGACGCCGAGCTGCTTCAGCTTGTCGATCTCGGCGTCGATGATCTCGTTGGGCAGGCGGAAGTCGGGGATGCCGTACTTCAGCACGCCGCCCGGCGTGTGGAACGCTTCGTAGACGACGACCTCGCAGCCGGCCTTCGCCATGTCGGCCGCGCATGCCATGCCCGCGGGGCCGGCACCGACGATGCCGACGCGGAATCCGTTCGGTTCGATGTACGGGACGTTGGCCCAGCCCTCCTTGATCGCCATGTCGCCGATGAAGCGCTCGAGTCGGCCGATCGCCACCGGCTCGAGCGACTGCCCGACCGTGCACACGCCTTCGCACTGGTTCTCCTGCGGGCACACGCGCCCGCACACCGAAGGCAGCAGGTTGGTGTCGGTGATGATGTCGTAAGCGCCGTGGTAGTGCTTCTCGGTGATCTTGCGGATGAAGCCCGGGATGTCGATGCCGACCGGACAGCCGCGCACGCAGGGCTCGTCGGGGCACTGCAGGCAGCGATCGGCCTCGCGCAGCGCCTCCTCGAGCCGATAGCCGCACGACACCTCGTCGAAATTGCGCACGCGTTCGCGCGGATCCTGCTCCTGGACAGGCGTTCGTTCCTGCGGGATCGTGCGGATCGTTCTCTTCTTGGTGGCCATGGTCAGCCGTCCGTCGAGGGCCGGTCGAGCCGCAGCACGGCCGACTCCAGTTCGCCGGCCGCGTTTGCGCGTAGCCGGCACGATTCCTGGAAGCGCTCGAGCGCTTCGCGCTCCGCGCGCCGGTAGCGGACCAGCCGCGCCATCAGGTCGTCGAAATCGACCCGATGGCCGTCGAAGTCCGGGCCGTCGACGCACGCGAACTTGACCTGGTCGCCGACCTTGACGCGGCAGCCGCCGCACATGCCGGTGCCGTCGACCATCACCGGATTCAGGCTGACGATCGTGCGGATTCCGTGCGGGCGCGTCGCCTCCGCGCAGCCTTTCATCATGATCGGCGGGCCGATCGCGACGACCTCGTCGATGTCCTTGTGCCGGGCGATCGCCTGCTTGATGCCTTCGGTGACCAGCCCTTTGATGCCGGCCGAGCCGTCGTCGGTGCAGATGATCAGTTCGTCGCACACCGAGGCGAACTTGTCCTGCCAGAACATCAGGCTGCGGTTGCGGAAGCCGATCACGCCGATCACGTACGCGCCGCTTTGCTTGTACGCGCGCGCCTGCGGGAAGACGGGAGCCACGCCCAGCCCGCCGCCGACGCACACGACCTTCTTCGCCTTACCGATATGGCTCGGAATGCCCATCGGGCCGACCAGCGCGTACAGCGTCGTGCCGACGCGGCAGTTGCGCTGCATTTCCTTGGTGGTCTTGCCGACCGCCTGGATCACCAGCGTGATCGTGCCCTTGTCGCGGTCGAAGTCCGCGATCGTCAGCGGGATGCGCTCGCCGTGCTCGTGCTCCATCACGATGACGAACTGGCCCGGCTTGGCGGCGCGCGCCATCATCGGGTGCTCGACCTCGAGCAGATAGGTGACGTCGGAGAAGTCCTGTCGCGCGACGATCCGGTGCTCGCCGTTGGGCGTCGTCTGCTGCATTGCTCGTCCTCCCGGGATCGCTCGATGCCTTCGGCCGTCCGCCGTGTCCGGCATCCCGGCGTCGAACTCGATCCGGTCGACGGGCACCCTAACCGGATATTGAGTCAGGCCTTTGATCCGCGGCAAAAGGTCCGCATCACCGACCACGCGCCCATCAAGGTCTGCGCTCGCCATGCGTCCGATCCGACGAGTTGCGACCGAGTTGCTGCCGACTCGCTTCGATCGCATCGTGCGTGTGACCACGGCGCGCGAGGCTCCGCAAGCGTCGCGGTGGTACCATCGCACCGCCGTGCGGTCCGGCCCGATGCCGATGCGACGCGCGGCAAAGGCCCGATGCGCGACACCGGAATCCGGCGTCGCCGTCGCCGGATGTGCGGTGGCGCTCGCCCGCATCCGGACCTCTTTGACGAGAAGCTCGTCCTGAAAGGTGCAGCACAATGATGCGAAAGTTCCTGGTCAACTCGTACCTGTTCGGCGGCAACGCGCCGTACGTCGAGGAGCTCTACGAGCGTTACCTCGACAACCCCGCCTCCGTCCCGGAGAAGTGGCGGGCGTATTTCGATCAAATGCAACTTGTGCCGGCGGCCGACGGCTCGCCCGCCACGCCCGACGTCGCGCATGCGCCGATCGTCGAGTCCTTCGCGCAGCGCGCGCGGGAAGGCAAGCTGCGCCCGACGGTCGCGCCGACCGATCTGTCGGTCGCGCGCAAGCAGGTCCACGTCCAGTCGATCATCGCGGCCTACCGTTTCCTCGGTTCACGCTGGGCGGACCTCGATCCGCTGAAGCGCCAGGAACGCCCGCACATCCCCGAGCTGGAGCCGGCGTTCTACGACCTGACCGAAGCCGACATGGACATCGTGTTCTCGGCGACGAACACGTACTTCGGCCAGGAACAGATGACGTTGCGCGACATCGTCAAGGCGCTGCGCCAGACGTACTGCGGAACGATCGGCGCCGAGTTCATGTACATCTCGGACCCGGCCGAGAAGCGCTGGTGGCAGCAGAAGCTCGAGCCGATCCGCTCGACGCCCACGTTCAGCGCGGAGAAGAAGCGGCATATCCTCGAGCGGCTGACGGCGGCCGAAGGGCTCGAACGCTTCCTGCACACCAAGTACGTCGGCCAGAAGCGCTTCTCGCTCGAAGGCGGCGAGAGCTTCATCGCGGCGATGGACGAGCTGATCCAGCGCGCCGGCGAAAGCGGCGTCGAGGAGATCGTCATCGGCATGGCGCACCGCGGGCGGCTGAACGTGCTCGTGAACACGCTCGGCAAGATGCCGAAGGAGCTGTTCGCCGAGTTCGAGGGCAAAGCCGCGGCCGACCTGCCGGCGGGCGACGTCAAGTACCACATGGGATTTTCGAGCGACGTGTCCACGCCGGGCGGACCGGTACACCTGTCGCTCGCGTTCAACCCGTCGCATCTGGAGATCGTCGACCCGGTCGTCGAGGGTTCGGTGCGCGCGCGGCAGGAGCGGCGCGGGGATGCCAAGCGCGAGAAGGTGCTGCCGGTGCTGGTGCACGGCGACGCCGCGTTCGCCGGGCAGGGCGTCGTGATGGAGACGCTGAACCTGGCGCAGACGCGGGGCTACAAGACCGGCGGCACGGTGCACATCGTCATCAACAACCAGATCGGCTTCACCACGTCCGATCCGCGGGACACGCGATCGACGCTGTATTGCACCGACGTGGTCAAGATGATCGAGGCGCCGGTGCTGCATGTGAACGGCGACGACCCCGAGGCGGTCGTGCTGTGCGCGCAGCTCGCGATGGAGTACCGGCAGGAGTTCAAGAAGGATGTCGTGATCGACATCGTCTGCTTCCGCCGGCTGGGCCACAACGAACAGGACACCCCGGCGGTCACGCAGCCGCTGATGTACAAGAAGATCGGCCAGCACCCCGGCACGCGCAAGCTGTACGCGGACAAACTCGTGACGCAGGGCACGCTCGCGCCCGACGTGCCCGAGCAGATGGTCAAGGCGTACCGCCAGGCGATGGACGAAGGTCGGCACACGGTCGACCCGGTGCTGACCAACTACAAGAGCAAGTACGCGGTCGACTGGACGCCGTTCCTGAACCGCAAGTGGACGGACCACGCCGACACGTCGATGCCGATGGCCGAGCTGAAGCGGCTGGCGGAGCGGATCACGACCGTGCCGTCGAACTTCAAGCTGCACCCGCTGGTCGAGAAGGTGCTCGCGGACCGGCGCGCGATGGGCGAAGGCAAGATGCACGTCGACTGGGGCATGGCTGAGCACCTCGCGTTCGCGTCGCTGGTCGCGAGCGGCTACCCGGTCCGGATCACCGGCCAGGATTCCGGACGCGGCACGTTCTCGCATCGGCACGCGGTGCTGCACGACCAGAACCGCGAACGCTGGGACGAAGGCACCTACATTCCGCTGCAGTACGTCTCCGACAAGCAGGCGCCTTTCCTCGTGATCGATTCGGTGCTTTCGGAGGAGGCGGTGCTCGCCTTCGAATACGGCTACTCGTCGGCCGAGCCCAACGCGCTGGTGATCTGGGAGGCGCAGTTCGGCGACTTCGCCAACGGCGCGCAGGTCGTGATCGACCAGTTCATCTCGTCCGGCGAGGTCAAGTGGGGCAGGCAGTCGGGGCTGACGCTGATGCTGCCGCACGGCTACGAAGGGCAGGGACCCGAACACTCGTCCGCGCGCATCGAGCGGTTCCTGCAGCTTTCCGCCGAGAACAACATGCAGGTCGTCCAGCCGACCACCGCGGCGCAGATCTTCCATCTGCTGCGGCGGCAGATGATCAGGCTGCTGCGCAAGCCGCTCGTGATCATGACGCCGAAATCGTTGCTGCGGCACAAGGACGCCGCGTCCGATCTGGGCGAACTGGCGCGCGGCGAGTTCCAGACCGTCATCGGCGAGCGCGCGGCGCTGGACGAGAACAAGGTCAAGCGCGTGATCGCGTGCTCGGGCAGGGTCTACTTCGACCTCGTCGCGGCGCGCGAGGAGCGCAAGGCCGACGACGTCGCGGTGATCCGCATCGAACAGCTTTACCCGTTTCCGCACAAAGCGCTCGCCGCCGAACTGAAGAAGTTCCCGAACGCGACCGACGTGATCTGGTGCCAGGACGAACCGCAGAACCAGGGCGCGTGGTTCTATGTGCAGCACCACCTGCTCGAGAACATGAGCGACGGGCAGAAGCTCGGCTACGCGGGCCGTCCGGCGTCCGCGTCGCCCGCCGTGGGCTACTACGTGAAGCACCTCGAGCAGCAAAAGGCGTTGATCGACGCCGCGTTCGCCAAGCTCAAGGGCGTCGTTTTGAACAAATAGTCGGCGGCGGCCGGTCGGTGCGCCGCGCCGGTCGGTGACGACGTCTCTTCGTCCGCAGGATTCGGAGCCTTCCCGAAATGTCCATCGTCGAAGTCAAAGTCCCGCAACTCTCGGAATCGGTGGCGGAAGCCACCCTATTGCAGTGGAAGAAAAAGCCCGGCGACCCGGTCGCGGTCGACGAGGTGTTGATCGAGGTCGAGACCGACAAGGTCGTGCTCGAAGTGCCGGCGCCTTCGGCGGGCGTGCTGGCATCGATCGTCAAGCCGGATGGAAGCACGGTCGTTGCCGGCGAAGTGATCGCGACGATCGACACCGCGGGCAAGGCCGCCGCGGCGCCCGCGCCCGCTCCGCAGGCTGCCGCCGCGCCGGCGCCGGCGGCGGCGCCCGCCGCCGCGAAGGCGGCGGTGGCGATGCCGGCCGCGGCAAAGTTGATGGCCGATGCAGGCATCTCGCCTGCACAGGTCACGGGTACCGGCAAGGACGGCCGCATTCTGAAGGGCGATGTGATCGCCGCGCAGGAAGCCGCCGCGCGCGCGCCTGCGGCGCCCGCTCCTGCCGCTCCCGCTGCGCCTGCCGCAAAACCCGCACTGCCCGAGGTCAAGGCGCCGATCGACCTGTCGATCCTCGCCAACCGCCCCGAACAGCGCGTGCCGATGTCGCGGCTGCGCCAGCGCATCGCCGAGCGGCTGGTGCAGTCACAATCGACCGCTGCGATCCTGACGACCTTCAACGAAGTGAACATGCAGCCCGTCATCGAGCTGCGCAACCGCTACAAGGACCGCTTCGAGAAGGAGTACGGCGTCAAGCTCGGTTTCATGTCGTTCTTCGTCAAGGCCGTCGTTGCTGCGCTGAAGAAGTACCCGATCGTCAACGCATCGGTCGACGGCACCGACATCGTCTACCACGGCTACTTCGACATCGGCATCGCCGTGGGTTCGCCGCGCGGGCTCGTGGTGCCGATCCTGCGCGACGCCGACCAGATGAGCTTCGCCGATATCGAGAAGAAGATCGCCGACTTCGGCAAGCGCGCCGCCGACGGCAAGCTCGGAATCGACGAGCTGACCGGCGGAACCTTCTCGATCTCCAACGGCGGCGTGTTCGGCTCGATGCTTTCGACGCCGATCATCAACCCGCCGCAGAGCGCGATCCTCGGCATTCATGCGACCAAGGAACGTCCGGTCGTCGAGAACGGCCAGATCGTGATCCGCCCGATGAACTACCTGGCGCTGTCGTACGACCACCGCATCATCGACGGCCGCGAGGCGGTGCTGTCGCTCGTCGCGATGAAGGAGGCGCTCGAGGATCCCGCGCGCCTGCTGCTCGAACTCTGATGGGATCGAGGATCGCGGATTGCGCGTCCGCAGACTGCGGTCCTCGTCCTGCCGCAGTCCGCAATTCGCAATCCGCAATCCGCAATCCGCATACCGATGTCAACGGCAGACGAAATCGCCAAGCTGCACGAACTGCTCGCCAAGGGCGCGATCACGCAGGCCGAATTCGATCAGGCCAAGGCCAAGCTGCTCGCGCAGCCTCCAGGGAGCGCGCTGGCGATCAACCGATTGCGGCTGTCGGATCGCGACAAGTGGATCGCGGGCGTGTGCGGCGGAATCGCCGCGGTGACCGGCGTCGAGTCGTGGATCTGGCGGCTGATCTTCGTGCTCGGGCTGCTGTTCGGCGGATTCACGCTGCTGCTGTACCTGTTGTTGTGGATCTTCGTGCCGCGCGAGGGCGCCTGACCTCGCGCGGATTCAAAGTCAAAGGGAACGACCATCCATGTCCAAACGCTTCGACGTCGTGGTGATCGGCGCCGGCCCGGGCGGCTACATCGCGGCGATCCGCGCGGCCCAGCTCGGCCTGTCGGTCGCATGCATCGACGACTGGAAAAACGCGCAGGGCGGACCCGCCCCGGGCGGCACGTGCACGAACGTCGGCTGCATTCCGTCGAAGGCCCTGCTGCAGTCGTCTGAGAACTACGAGCACGCCGCGCGCCATTTCAAGGACCACGGCATCGAGATCAAGGGCCTGTCGATCAACGTCGCGCAGATGATCGCGCGCAAGGCCGCCGTCGTGAAGCAGAACAACGACGGCATCCTGTATCTGTTCAAGAAGAACAAGGTCGCGTTCTTCCACGGCCACGGCAGCTTCGCCGGCAGCAGTGAAGGCGGGTACGAAGTGAAGGTCGCCGGCGCCAACGAGGACACGGTGGTCGGGACGCACGTGATCGTCGCGACCGGTTCGAACCCGCGCGCGCTGCCCGGCGTCGAGTTCGACGAGAAGCTCGTTCTGTCCAACGACGGTGCGCTCGCAATGACCGACGTGCCAAAGCGGCTCGGCGTGATCGGCGCCGGCGTGATCGGGCTCGAAATGGGTTCGGTCTGGCGCCGGCTCGGCGCCGACGTGACGATCCTGGAAGCGCTGCCGGCGTTTCTCGGCGCCGCCGACGCGCAGATCGCGCGCGAGGCGCAAAAGGCGTTCACCAAGCAGGGCCTGAAGATGCACTTCGGCGTCAACATCGCCGGCGTCCGGCGCGAGAAGAAGGGCAAGGCCGAGGAAGTCGTCGTCGATTACAAGGACGGCCAGGGGGTGGCTCAATCGCTCGCGTGCGACCGGCTGATCGTCTCGATCGGCCGCGTGCCGAACACCGACGGACTGAAGCCGGAGGCGATCGGGCTCGCGCTCGACGAACGCGGCTTTGTCGTCGTCGACGACGGGTGCAGGACCAATCTGCCGAACGTCTGGGCGATCGGCGACGTCGTACGCGGGCCGATGCTCGCGCACAAGGCCGAAGAGGAGGGTGTGGCGGTCGCGGAGCGAATCGCCGGCCAGCATGGGCACGTCGATTTCAACACGATTCCGTGGGTCATCTATACGTCGCCCGAGATCGCATGGGTCGGACAGACCGAAGAGCAGGTCAAGGCCTCGGGGCGCGAGTACCGCACTGGAACGTTTCCGTTCGCAGCGAACGGACGCGCGCGCGCGCTCGGCGACACGACGGGAATGGTCAAGTTCGTCGCCGACGCGAAGACCGACGAGATCCTCGGCGTCCATATCGTCGGACCGATGGCGTCGGAGCTGATCGCCGAAGCGGTCGTCGCCATGTCCTTCCGCGCCGCAGCCGAGGACATCGCGCGCATCTGCCACGCCCATCCGTCGCTTGCCGAGGCGACCAAGGAAGCCGCGCTCGCGGTCGACAAGCGCACGCTCAATCTCTAGCCCGGATATTCCACGAGGTCGCCCTCGTATGCGCTCATTGCCGAGCTTCGACGAATACGTGCAGCCCGCGGGCCGGAATTCACTTTGGATGGCCGGGGCCACGCGGGCTTGCGCGGCGCCGGGCCGGCCATCTTGCGCTCAAGTGCTCGCAAAGGCCCGCCGGCCCTTGACTGCGCCGCTCTCGCGCAACGTGGCTCGCCCCGGGATCCGCGCAACTCCCGCGTCCCCCGTGAAATATCCGGGCTAGGTGAGCTTTCGCGCCCATCTCGACGACGCGCTGCGCGCGCGCGGCTACGCGCTCGATGCCGCGCAACGGGCCGCGGCGGACCGACTCGAACAGCTCGACGCCGAGTGGCGCGTGTACAAGGCCCAGCGGTCGAATGCGATCGCCAGGCTGCTGCGCCGACCGCCGATTCCGCGCGGCGTTTACCTGTGGGGCGGCGTCGGCCGGGGCAAGAGCTTCCTGATGGACAGCTTCTTCGCCGCGGTACCGCTGATCCGCAAGACGCGCGTGCACTTTCACGAGTTCATGCGCGGCGTTCATCGCGAGCTCGACGAGGTGAAGGGCACGGTCGATCCGCTCGACGAAGTCGCGCAGCGTATCGCGCGGCGGCACCGGCTGATCTGTTTCGACGAGTTCCACGTTTCCGACATCGCCGACGCGATGATCCTGCACCGGCTGCTCGCGCGGCTGTTCGATCTGGGCGTCGGCTTCGTGATGACCTCCAACTACGCGCCCGACGCGCTGTACCCGGACGGATTGCACCGCGACCGTCTGTTGCCCGCGATCGCGCTGCTGAAGGAGCGGCTCGACGTCGTTCATCTCGAAGGCGGCACCGACTGTCGGCGGCGCGCGATGCAGCGGATCGACGCATATCTGACGCCGCTCGGCCCCGAGTCCGAGGCACAGCTCGCCGAAGCCTTCTCCCGGCTCGCCGAAACCGAGGACGACGAACCGGTACTGATGATCGAGTCGCGGGCGATCCGTGCGCGGCGCCGCGCCGGCGGCGTCGTGTGGTTCGACTTCGCGGTGCTGTGCGGCGGGCCGCGGTCGCAGAACGACTATCTGGAGATCGCGGCGCAGTTCCACACCGTGCTGCTGTCGAACGTGCCGCGCATGTCGGCCGGGCAGGCGTCGGAGGCGCGCCGTTTCACCTGGCTCGTCGACGTGCTGTACGACCACCGGACCAAGCTGATCGCTTCGGCGGAGGTTCCGCCCGAAGAGCTCTACACCGCAGGAGCGTTGGCCGGCGAGTTCCGTCGCACCGCGTCCCGGCTCGTCGAGATGCAGTCGCGCGAGTACCTCGAAGCGCCGCGCCGCGCGGTGGCCACGGGCGTGTAGGCTGCGGCCGATGATCCAAGCGCTCGCTCGATCGATTGCGCTGCTTGCGCTCGCCGCGGCGGCCCCGGCGCACGGCGAGCTCGCCGCGGAGTTTCCCGCGGGCAGCATTCGCACGCGCGAGGACGCGGCGCGCGCGCTCGACGCCGCGAAGGCCGAGGCTGCGGCCATCGAGCGCGCCTACGCGGCAGAACAGCAGCGCTGCGCCGGGACCTTCTTCGTCAACCGCTGCCAGGATGAAGCTCGGCGCCGGCGCGAGCTGGCGCTGCGCGAAGTGCGCAAGGTCGAGCTGCAGGCCCGCGATACCCAGCGGCGCCTGGATGCGGAGGAACGGGCGCGGCGGCGCGAGCAGCAACCCGCCGCCGACGCAGCGGAGCGCGCCAAACGCGAGGCCGAAGGGCGGGCAGCGCTGGACAGCCGCGAACGCGCCGCGGGCGAAGCCGCCGATCAGCGTAAGGCGCGCGAGCAGCAGGCGGCTGCCAACCGCGCGCAGTCGGAGCGGCGCGCGGCCGAAAGAGCGCAGCGGGAGGCGGAGCGCGCCGAGCAGGCGGCCGCCGATTCGGCGCGCCGCGCCGAATACGCGCGCCAGGCTGCCGAGCGCAAGCGCGCCGCGGAGCAGTACGCGAAGGCCAAAGCCGAGGAACGCGCCGCGCGCGAGCGCCAGCGCGAAGCGCGGCGCAAGGAGCGCGAGGCGGAGGAGGCCCGTCGCGCCGCGCAGCCGCCGCGCTAACGGCGCGGCCGGCGTCTTGCGTCAGGCCTGCGACGGCTCGGGCGAGTCCTTCTCGAACCAGAGCGTGGCGCTCGGCAGGCGCTTCTTCGGTTCCGGCGCCTCGAGCTTGACGATCGCGAGCGAAAGGTTGTCGCCGCGGCCTTTGGCGCGGTCGCGTGCGATTCGGACGAGGTGTTCGGACGCTTCGCGCGGCGACAGGCTGTGCAGCAGCGAGCCCAGCTCGTAGTCTTCGAAGTACGCCCAAAGCCCGTCGCTGCACAGCAGGAACGCGTCGCCGACACGCAGGTCGTTCGCCTCGCCGACGACGACCTGCGGTTCGCGCGCGATGCCGAGCGCGCTGACGAGGATGTTCTTGTAGCGGGTCGCGGCGACTTCGGCGGCCTCGACCTTGCCTTCGGCCGCCAGCATCGACGCGTAGGTATGGTCGTCGGTCCGGTGCACGAGCCGACCGGCCCGGAAGTAGTACAGGCGGCTGTCGCCCGCGTGCGCCCAGATCGCATAGTCCTTCTTGACGATCAGCGCGACGATCGTGCTGTGCGGTTCCTTCTCGCTGGAGATCGCGGTGAGCCGGATCACCGTGTGCGCTTCGGCCGCGATCTGCCTGAGCAGTTGCGGAAGCGCGGTGTCCTGCTCCGACAACTCCTGGAACAGGCTGTCCGCGGTGGCGATCACCTGGTCCGAGGCCATTCGCCCGCCGGTGCGCCCGCCCATGCCGTCGGCGACGATGGCGAGCAGCGCGCCCGGATTGCGCTTGCTCGTGAGGATCGCGACGCGATCCTGCTGTTCGGGACGGTCGCCGATGTGTTCGGCGATGCAGGCGGTGACTTTGAAACGGGACACGCGGTGCTTTCGTCGTCGATTCGAGGCGGCGCACGGCTCGTTCGAGCGCCGCGGCAGTCTATCAGCGGGTCCGTGCGCCGATCGCTCGAAGTGAGCCCGAAGTAAAGGCCAAGCAGCCCCTGTTAGCATTCGTTCCACGCCGCGCCGCGTGCCGGCGCGCCGACCCGACATGGACCCGGACGAGATCAAGCGCCGCATCATCGAGCTGCAGGTCGAACATCGCGATCTCGACGACGCGATCGCGCGCCTGTCCGTGCAGCCCGGCGTCGACGAACTTCACCTGCGCCGGTTGAAGAAGCGCAAGCTGCAGATCAAGGACGCGATCGGGCTGCTGCAGGCGCAGCTCGTGCCGGATATTCCGGCGTGAGTTCGACGCAGCCGCGCCGCGCCGCTGCGGGCGACGCGCCGCGCGCGCGCGGCGCCGATGCGGTCGAAGCGACGCGTCGCCGCGTGGCGCACGCGTTCGCGTCCGACGGAGAACTCGCGGGCGCGGTGCGCGGTTTCGTCGCACGCGATTCGCAGCGCGACATGGCGCTCGCGGTGTTCGACGCGATCGTCGAGCGCGCGACCCTGGTGGCCGAGGCGGGCACCGGCACCGGCAAGACCTTCGCGTATCTCGTGCCGGCGCTGCTCGCCGGCGGAAAAGTGCTCGTTTCGACGGGGACGAAGGCCTTGCAAGATCAGGTCCACGGCAAGGATCTCGCCGCGGTCACCCGCGCGCTCGGACTGCGCGTGGAATGCGCGCTGCTCAAGGGGCGGCAGAACTACGTCTGTCTGCACCGCCTCGCGCGCGCCGAAAGCGAAGCGCAGTTCGCGACCCGACAGGACGCGGCGCATCTGCGCGCGGTCGTGCGCTTTGCGCGCACGACGGCGACGGGCGATCTCGCCGAACTCGCCGAAGTGCCCGAGAACGCCCCGATCCGGCCGCTCGTCACGTCGACACGCGAGAACTGCCTGGGCACCGAATGCCCGCGCTTCGACGAATGCTTCGTCTACAAGGCGCGCCGCGCGGCGCAGGCGGCCGACGTCGTCGTCGTCAACCATCACCTGTTCCTCGCGGACCTCGCTTTGCGCGACGACGCGATCCGCGAGTTCCTGCCCGCCGTCGACACGGTCGTCCTCGACGAGGCGCACCAGTTGCCCAAGATCGCCGGCGATTTTTTCGGCACCACGTGGTCGCTCGCGCAGGTCGTCGACCTCGCGCACGACGCTCGCGCGGCCGGGCTCGCGCACGCGGCCGACGGCGCGCCGTGGGTCGCGCTGATGCAGTCGACCGAGCAGGCTGCGCGCGAGTTGCGCTTGCAGCTCGCACAGGCGGGGCTCGCGCCAGGTGCGCGTGTGGCGCTCGAACGGATCGGCCGGCGGGCTGCGTTGGCACAGGCGGTCGACACGATCGACGCCTCGCTGGCCGCACTCGACGCGGCGCTCTCCGCGAACCAGGGCCGCGACGCCGAGATCGATGCGCTCGCGCCGCGCACGGCCGCGTTGCGAGCGCAGCTCGCCGACTGGCGCGACGCTTTCGCCGCGCGCGACGCCGACCCCGACTCGCACGACGCGACGATCGACGAAACGGTTCGCTGGATCGGCGTTTCGGCGCACGGCGCCCAGTTCAATTCGACGCCGCTCGCGGCGGGGGAGGCGTTCGCGCGGGTGCGCGCGCAGCAGACGCAGGCCTGGATCCTGACCTCGGCAACGCTGACCGTCGCGCAGCGCTTCGATGCCTACATCGCGGAAACCGGGCTTGCCGACGCGCGGACGCTGCGCTGGGACAGTCCGTTCGAGTTCGCACGGCAGGCGCTGCTGTACCTGCCGCAGCCGATGCCTTCGCCGCTCGCACCGGACTTTGCGGAGCGTGTCGCCGACTGCGCGTGGCCGGTGATCGTCGCGGCGGGCGGCCGCGCGTTCGTTCTGTGCACGACGCTGCGCGCGGTCGAGCGTGTCGCCGAGCGACTGCGCGCGCGAATGCGCGAGGCAGGCGCCGAGTTGCCGCTGGTGGTCCAGGGAACGACGACCCGGCGCGCGCTGCTCGACGCTTTTCGCCGCGCCGGCAATGCGGTGCTGGTCGGCAGCGTCAGCTTCTGGGAAGGCATCGACGTGCGCGGCGAAGCGCTGTCGCTCGTCGTGATCGACAAGCTGCCTTTCGCGCCACCCGACGATCCCGTGGTCGAAGCGAAGATCCGCAGGCTGCGCGCGCTCGGGCGCAACCCGTTCGTCGACTATCAGTTGCCGCAAGCGGTGACGCTGCTCAAGCAGGGGGTGGGGCGGCTGATCCGCGACGAGACCGACCGCGGCGTGCTGATGCTCCTCGATGACCGCCTGCTGACCAAGCCCTATGGCAAGACCGTGCTCGCGAGCCTTCCGCCCTTCGCACGCACGCGAAGCGAGTCGGAAGCGTGCGGGTTCTTCGCCGGCCGCTGAGCGCGATCGCTGAAGCTCGAGGTGGCGGGCTCGCTCAGTGGCCCTGCAGCGCCAGATACGTGCTCTTCGGGAAGTTGGCGCGCAACACGCGCTCGGTGTCCGCGCGCAGGTCCGCGAGACCGAGCGCCTCGTAAGAGCGCATCATCAGGTACAGCGCCTCCTCGGACGCCGGCGCACCCTGGTAGTCGCGCAGGACGCCCTGCGCGCGCGCGATCGCGGCGAGATAGGCGCCGCGCCGGAAGTAGTAGCGCGCGACGTTGACCTCGCTCTGCGCCATCGCGTTGACCAGGTAGTTCGCGCGCAGCCGAGCGTCCTCCGCGTAACGGCTCGCGGGCCAGCGCTGCACCAGTTCGCGAAACGCCTCGAAGGCCTCGCGCATCGCCTTGGGGTCGCGTTCGCTCGGATCCTGCCCGAGCCGGCGGCCGAACAGACCCAGATCGTCGTTGAACGATGCGAGCCCTTTCAGGTACTGGACGTAATCGGCGAACGGGTGGTTCGGGTTGAGCTTCAGAAACCTGTCCGCCGCGGTGATCGCCTGCGCCGACTCGCCTTCCTTGTAGTACGTGTACGCGATCTCGAGCTGCGCCTGCTGCGCATGGCGTCCGAACGGAAATCGCGCTTCGAGTTTTTCGAGCAGCGTTCGCGCGCGCTGCCAGTTGGCGAGATCCATTTCGGCGCGTGCCTCCGCATATAATCGGTCGGCATCCCACTTCGCCGTTTCGTCGCGCTCGGCAAACGTGCTGCACGCGGCGAGCACCGCCGCGAAGGCGCAGCCGAGCGCGGCACGCGCGATCCGGGTCCACATGTCGAGCCGCACTTCGAAGCGCATCGCGAGCCGTTCCTGCCGGAAGAGTGCGCGGATTATATCGGCGCGATGACGCGCGAAGCCCTCGCCACCGACGACGACGACATCGACGGCGAACTGCCGCTGCCGCAGCGCTTCAGCGTCACTCCGGCGCACAGCGGACAGCGCGTCGACAAGGTGCTCGCGCTGCTGCTGCCCGAGGTGTCGCGCAGCCGTATCCGCCAGTGGATCGAGGCAAACGCCGTGCGCGTCAACGGCGCGGTTCCGCGTCCGCGCGACGAAGTGGCCGAGGGCGACGTGATCGACCTCGACCCGCCGCCGGCGCCCGAGTCGCTCGCGCTGCGCCCGGAGCCGGTGCCGTTCGCGATCGTGCACGAGGACGACGAAATCATCGTGATCGACAAACCGCCCGGCCTGGTCGTGCATCCGGCCGCGGGCAACTGGAGCGGCACGCTGTTAAACGGGCTGCTCGCGCACGATCGCGAGCTCGCGGAACTTCCGCGGGCGGGAATCGTGCATCGGCTCGATGCCGGTACGTCCGGACTGATGGTGGTCGCGCGCACGCTGCGCGCGCAAACCGCGCTGGTTCGGCAGCTTCAGGCGCGCAGCGTCACGCGCGAGTACTGGGCGATTGTCTTCGGCGCGCCGCCTGCTGCGGGAACGATCGATGCCCCGATCGGCCGCGATCCGCGCAATCCGCTGCGCTTCAGGATCAGCCGAGCCGCGAACGCCAAGCCCGCCCGCACGCATTTCCGCCTCGTGCAGACGGTGGCCGCCGGCGGCGTGACGCTGAGCTGGATCGCGTGCCGGCTCGACACGGGGCGAACGCATCAGATCCGGGTGCACCTCGAGTCGATCGGCCACCCGCTGGTCGGCGACCCCGTCTATCGCAAGGGTGCGCCCGGCGTCGATCGCTCCGGACGCGCTGCACCGGGGCAGCGCGCCGATTCGCCCGCGTGGGCGGGTTTCGCGCGGCAGGCGCTTCACGCGTGCGCGCTTGCGCTCGATCATCCGGCGAGCGGCGAGCGGATGACGTGGTTTCGCGCACCGCCTCAGGACATGCGCACGTTGATGCGAAGTATCGGCCTACGCGGGGGCGATTCGCCAATGGCTGTGTTCGAATGATTCGAATGAGTCCCGACCCGCGCTGGATCGTCCCCGATTGGCCGGCGCCGCGCGGCATCCGTGCGCTGATCACGACGCGCGCCGGTGGCGTCTCGCGCGGGCCGTGGGGCGTTCCGCCGCGCGGCGAAGGAGGAATGAACCTCGGGTTCGGCAGCGGTGACGACGCCGGCACGGTTGCGGCCAATCGCGCCCGCCTGCGCGCGTCGCTGCCGCAGGAGCCGCGCTGGCTCAAGCAGGAACACGGCGCACACGTCGTCGTCGCCGAGTCGATCGAAACGCCGCCGCCGGCCGACGCGTCGACCGCGATCGCGCCGGGCGTCGTCTGCGCCGTGCTGGTCGCCGATTGCATGCCGGTGTTGCTGACCGACTCGCGCGGCCTCGGCGTGGCCGCGGCGCATGCGGGATGGCGCGGCGTCGCCGCCGGCGTTCTGCAGGCCACGGCGCGCGCGTTGCGCGCGAGGCTCGGCGATTCTCGCGCGGAGCTGCTCGCCTACCTCGGGCCGGCGATCGGTGCGGACGCGTTCGAGGTCGGCGTCGATGTGCTCGACGCGATGTGCGCGACCTTGCCGCGCGCGCGAGCCGCGTTTCGCCCACTCGGCGGCGACAAGTACCTGGCGGATCTGTTCGCGCTGGCGCGGCAGGCGCTTGCCCAAGCGGGCGTCGACGCCGTGTACGGAGGCACCGACAGCACGTACGCCGATCCGCAGCGCTTCTACAGCTTTCGCCGCGATCGCGTGACGGGCCGTCACGCCGCGCTGATCTGGCGTTCGTCGGACTGGACTGCGTGAACGGTCGGCACCATCGGCACAAACACGGACCGACTCCGGTTTGACATCGTTTGTCCGCGCTGGCCACAATGCCTGCGGGCAGCGTCTACCATGAGTCCATGCAGGGCGCCGCGACCAGAGGAGGCGACTCGAATGGCAAACCGCACCGGCGCCGGCGAACGTTCCGCCGGCGCCGCCCGATCCGGCAAAGCGCGGCGGCGCGCGGCCAAGACGGAAGAACGGCCGTCGGCGCGCGGCGACTCAGCAGCCGCGACATCGCAACACGCGTCAGCGCACCCAGCCGAGAACCCCTGGGCGGACTGGTGGAATGCCATTTCGTCGATGCCGCGCGCTGCCGCCGACGTGCCGAGCGTCGGCCTGTCGCCCGAACGCGTCATCGAGCTGCAGCAGGACTACGTGCAGCGCCTGACGCAGTTGTGGACGGACTTTTTCGAGCATCCGGAGAAAATCGACGAGCCGATCAAGGACAGCCGCTTCTCCGATCCGGCCTGGCAGCAGAACCCGCTCGCATCCTTTTACGCGCGCGCGTATCTGCTGAACGCCGAGTTCCTGAACCGGATGGCCGAAAGCGTCGAAGCCGACAAGAAGACGAAGAAGCGCATCCGCTTCGCGGTGTCGCAGTTCGTCGACGCGGCTTCGCCGTCGAACTTTCTCGCGCTCAATCCGGAAGCGCAGAAGCGGCTGATCGAAACCGGCGGCGAGAGCCTGCGGCAGGGGCTGAAGAACCTGCTCGGCGACCTGCAGAAAGGCCGGATCACGCAGACCGACGAAAGCGCGTTCGAGGTCGGCAGGAACGTCGCGACCACCGAGGGCGCGGTCATCTATCAGAACGAGCTGATGCAGTTGATCCAGTACAAGCCGCTGACCGCCAAGGTCTACGCGCGGCCGTACGTGATCATTCCGCCCTGCATCAACAAGTACTACATCCTCGACCTGCAGCCCGAGAACTCGTTCATCCGGTACGCGGTCGAGCAGGGGCACACGGTGTTCGTCGTGTCGTGGAAGAACCCGCACGCGCCCGAGCGCTTCATGACGTGGGACGACTATCTCGAGAAAGGGCCGATCGCGGCGATCCATGTCGCGCAGGAGATCACGGGGTCGAAGAAGGTCAATGCGCTCGGCTTCTGCGTCGGCGGAACGATCGTCGCGTGTGCGCTGGCGGTGATGTACGCGCGCGGCGAGGACCCGGTCGCCAGCCTGACGATGCTGACCGCGCTGCTCGACTTCGAGGACGCCGGCGTGCTCGACATCTTCATCGACGAGGCGCACGTGCGGATGCGCGAGCAGCAGATGGGCAAGGGCGGAATCATGCCCGGGCGCGACCTCGCGAACACGTTCAACAGCCTGCGCGCGAACGACCTGGTGTGGAACTACGTGGTCAACAACTATCTCGAGGGCAAGCAGCCGCCGGCGTTCGACCTGCTGTACTGGAACAGCGACGCGACGAACCTGCCGGGGCCGATGTACACCTGGTACCTGCGCAATACGTACCTCGAGAACAATCTGCGCGTGCCGAACAAGGTCAAGTGCTGCGGCGTCCCGATCGACCTGAACCGCATTCGGGTACCCGCGTACGTGTTCGCCGCGCGCGAAGACCACATCGTTCCGTGGAAGGCCGCCTACGCATCCGCGCGGCTGCTGCCGGGCGACAAACCGGGCGGCGTGAAGTTCGTGCTCGGCGCGAGCGGGCACATCGCAGGAACGATCAACCCCCCGTCGAAGAACAAGCGCAGCTACTGGACCGGCAAGCCCGGACCTCTGCCTGCGGACTCGGAAGCGTGGCTGCACGGCGCGACCGAACACCCCGGAAGCTGGTGGACGGACTGGTCGAAGTGGCTCGCTCCGCTCGGCGGCGCCCGCAGACCCGCGCCGAAAACCTACGGCAACGCGAAGTACAAGGTGATCGAACCGGCGCCGGGCAGTTATGTGAAAGAGAAAGCCTAGGAGTGACGACATGACACAGGCAGTGATCGTTGCCGCCGCAAGGACGGCGATCGGGAAGTTTGGCGGCACGCTGGCAAAGACACCGGCGCCGGAGCTGGGCGCGACCGTGATCGGCGAGCTTCTCAAGCGCGCGCGGCTCAAGCCCGAGCAGATCGACGAGGTGATCCTCGGTCAGGTGCTGACGGCCGGATCGGGGCAGAACCCCGCGCGGCAGGCGGCGATCAAGGCGGGGCTGCCGGTCGCGGTGCCGGCGATGACGATCAACAAGGTGTGCGGCTCGGGGCTGAAGGCGGTGATGCTTGCGGCGCAGGCGATCGCCAACGGCGATGCGGAGATCGTGATCGCCGGGGGTCAGGAGAACATGAGCCTCGCTCCGCACGTGCTGCTCGGCTCGCGCGACGGTTTTCGCATGGGCGACGCCAAGCTGATCGACTCGATGATCGTCGACGGGCTGTGGGACGTGTACAACAAGTACCACATGGGCATCACCGCGGAGAACGTCGCCAGGCAATACGGCATCGACCGCGTGCAGCAGGACGCCTTCGCGCTCGAATCGCAGCGCAAGGCCGCAGCCGCGCAGGACGCCGGCAAGTTCAAGGACGAAATCGTCCCGGTGCTGATCCCGCAGAAAAAGGGCGATCCGATTTCGTTCGACACCGACGAGTTCGTCAACCGCAAGACCGGCGCCGAAGCGCTCGCCGGCCTGAAGCCTGCGTTCGACAAGGACGGCACGGTCACCGCGGGCAACGCGTCGGGCATCAACGATGGCGCGGCCGCGGTCGTCGTGATGTCGGAGGCCAAGGCCCGCGCGCTGGGGCTCGCGCCGCTCGCTCGAATCAAGGCTTTCGCCGCATCGGGTGTGGATCCGAAGATCATGGGAATGGGGCCGGTGCCCGCGTCGCGCCGCGCGCTCGAGAAAGCCGGCTGGAAAGCGTCCGACCTCGACCTGATGGAGATCAACGAGGCCTTCGCCGCTCAGGCCTGCGCCGTCAACAAGGAGATGGGCTGGGACACGTCGAAGATCAACGTCAACGGCGGCGCGATCGCGCTGGGCCACCCGATCGGCGCGTCGGGCTGCCGGATCCTCGTCACGCTGCTGCACGAGATGAAGCGGCGCGACGCCAGAAAAGGGCTCGCGTCGCTGTGCATCGGCGGCGGAATGGGCGTCGCAATGGCGGTGGAACGCTGATGCGTCGTTCGCCGTCAGGCGGAAGCGCGGGGCCGAGCGGGCCGATGCGAACGATCAAACGACCGACTGCGGGCGCGTTCGCCGACCGCCGGTCCATCTCTCGATAGGAGACAGAAATGACCAAGCTCGCGTACGTCACCGGAGGCATGGGCGGGATCGGCACGGCGATCTGCCGCAAGTTCCACGAGATGGGCTACAAGGTCATCGCCGGGTGCGGCCCGACGCGCGACTACAACAAATGGCTCGCGGAGCAGAAGGCCGCCGGCTATACGTTCCACGTATCGGTCGGCAACGTGGCCGACTGGGAGTCGACGAAGGCGGCGTTCGACAAGGTCAAGGCCGAGCACGGCAACCCGGACATCCTCGTCAACAACGCCGGCATCACGCGCGACGGGGTGTTCCGCAAGATGCCGCTCGAGGACTGGCGCGCGGTCATCGACACGAACCTGAACAGCGTGTTCAACGTCACCAAGCAGGTCATCGACGGGATGCTGGAAAAAGGCTGGGGTCGCGTCATCAACATCAGTTCGGTCAACGGCGAAAAGGGCCAGTTCGGGCAGACCAACTACTCGGCCGCCAAGGCGGGCATGCACGGCTTCACGATGGCGCTGGCGCTGGAAGTCGCTTCCAAGGGCGTGACCGTCAACACCGTGTCTCCGGGGTACATCGCAACGGACATGGTCCTCGCTGTGCGCGAGGACGTACGCGAGAAGATCATCCAGCAGATCCCCGTCAAACGCCTCGGCCGGGCCGAGGAGATCGCTTCGCTCGTCGGCTGGCTGACGACCGATGATGCCGCATTCGCCACGGGCGCCGACTTCCCGGTGAACGGCGGGCTGCACATGGGCTGATGTCGTGCGCGGGGCGGGCGGCCGGCAGGCCCGTCCCGGCGCGGCGCGCGGTTCTTGCGCCGCGTCAGCCAAGGGCCGGGCGTTGCGCAGCGCAAGGCGTTCGGGCCGCACCCCGGCCTTCGGCTAAAATGCGCGCACTGTCAAGCATTTAGGACGTTTGCCGAAGGGGCGGACGCCCCTGCCGTCATGCGGAGCAACACCGCGCGCGGCGCAGCATCATGAAGGGACAACGCAGCATGGCCGCCGGACTCCGTCTCATCAAGAAGTATCCGAACCGCCGCCTGTACGACACGCAGACGAGCACCTACATCACGCTGGCCGACGTCAAGCAGCTCGTGCTCGAGCACGAGAACTTCCAGGTCGTCGACGCCAAGAGCGGCGAAGACCTGACGCGGCAGATCCTCCTTCAGATCATCCTCGAGGAAGAATCCGGCGGCCTGCCGATGTTCTCGGCGCAAATGCTCGCGCAGATCATCCGCTTCTACGGCAACGCGATGCAGGGCATCATGGGCTCGTACCTGGAGAAGAACATCCAGGCGTTCATCGACATCCAGGCGAAGCTGCAGGAGCAGAGCAAGGCGTTTTACGAGACGAACAAGATCGGCCCGGAGATGTGGACGCAGTTCGTCAATATGCAGGCGCCGATGATCCAGTCGATGATGACGAACTACATCGAACAGTCGAAGAACCTGTTCGTGCAGATGCAGGAGAACATGCAGAACCAGGCGCGTTCGATGTTCACCGGCTTCCCGTTCCAGCCGCCGACCGAGAAGAAGTGACCCGCGGCCGCGGTCGCGGCCGATGGCATGCCATGCCGCAGCGCGCTCGCGGCGGCGCCGATCGATGACGACACGTGCTCGACGCGCGAACGCGAAGGTGCCGACCGTCGGCATGGTGTCGCTCGGCTGCCCGAAGGCGCTGGTCGACTCCGAGCGCATCGTCACGCAGCTGCGCGCGGAGGGTTATGCGCTCTCCGGCAGCTACGATGGCGCGGACCTGGTGATCGTCAACACGTGCGGCTTCATCGATGCCGCCGTGCAGGAGTCGCTCGAAGCGATCGGTGAGGCGCTCGCCGAGAACGGCAAGGTCATCGTCACCGGCTGCCTGGGGGCGAAGACCGAAGGCGGCGAGAGCCTCGTCGCCAAGGTCCATCCGAAGGTGCTCGCCGTCACGGGCCCCCACGCGACGGACGAAGTCATGCGGCACGTCCACGCGCAGCTTCCGAAGCCGCACGATCCGTTCACCGACCTCGTGCCGCCCGCAGGCGTCAAGCTGACGCCGAAGCACTACGCGTATCTGAAGATCTCGGAGGGCTGCAATCATCGCTGCACGTTCTGCATCATTCCGTCGCTGCGCGGCGACCTCGTATCGCGGCCGATCGGCGAAGTGATGCGCGAGGCGGAGAATCTCGTCGGGCAGGGCGTGCGCGAGCTGCTGGTGATCTCCCAGGACACGAGCGCGTACGGTGTCGACGTGAAGTACAAGCTCGATTTCGTCGGCGGCCGGGCCGTGAAGACGAAGATGACCGAGCTGGTGCGCGAGCTCGGCCGGCTCGGCGTGTGGGTGCGGCTGCACTACGTCTACCCGTATCCGCACGTCGACGAGATCGTTCCGCTGATGGCCGAGGGCAAAGTGCTGCCGTATCTGGACGTTCCTTTCCAGCACGCGCATCCGCGCATCCTGAAGCTGATGAAACGGCCCGCCTCGGGCGAGAAGAACGTTGAGCGCATCCTCGCGTGGCGGGCGATCTGTCCCGAGCTCGCGATCCGCTCGACGTTCATCGCGGGCTTCCCCGGCGAGACCGAGGAGGAGTTCGAGCACCTGCTGGAGTTCCTGCGCGAAGCGCAGCTCGACCGCGTCGGCTGCTTTGCGTACTCGCCGGTCGAAGGCGCCGCGGCCAACGAACTCCCCGGCATGCTGCCTCCCGAGGTGCGCGAAGAGCGTCGCGCGCGCTTCATGGCCGTGCAGGCGGAGATCTCGCGCGAGCGACTCGCGCGCAAGGTGGGCACGGTGCAGCGCGTTCTGATCGACGACGTGGTGCCGGGCGGAGCGGTCGGCCGCTCGAGCGCGGACGCGCCCGAGATCGACGGTCTCGTCTACGTGAAGGCGCGCCGCAAGCTGGCGGTCGGCGAGTTCGTCGACGTGCGCATCACTGCCGCCGAAGACCACGACCTGCACGGGGTGCCCGCGTGAAATACCGGCTGCTCGGCGGGCGCGGATCCGGCTCGGCGACCGTCGAGTTCGCCCTCGCCGCGCTCGGCGTCGAGCATGAAGTGATCGAAGCCGCGCCGTGGGACGAGAACGCGCCCGGGCTCTCCGAGTTGCATGCGGTCAATCCCCTCGCGCAGGTTCCCACGCTGGTGACGCCGGGAGGCGAGGTGCTGACCGAGAGCGTGGCGATCCTGTGGACGCTGATGGAGCGCCATCCGAGCGACTGGGTGCCCGCGCCTTCGACGATCGAGCGCGGCGCCTGCCTGCGCTGGATGGTGTTCGTCGCCACGAACGTCTACGCGGCGGGCAGCATCGTCGACGTGCCTTCGCGCTGGCTCGCCGACCCGGGCGTGCACGAAGCGTTGCAGACGGGTGCCCGTGCGCGGATCGCGAAGTACTGGTCGATCGTCGCCGATGCGTGGCGCGGCACACCGTTCCTGCTCGACGAGCGGCCGCGCATCGCCGATGTCTACATCGCCAACATCTCGCGCTGGTGGGGCGCCCGCAAGTTCCTCGAAGAGAACCGGCCGGCGTTCCATGCGCTGCTGCGCCGGATCGAGGCGCTGCCCGAGGTCGCGTCGGTCTGGCAGCGCCACGGCTTCGAGTAGCGGTCAGCGGCGCGAGCCCAGTACCGCGCCGCCGACGATCAGCGCGGCGGCGATCGCGGTCGTCCAACTGAAGCGGCCGAACCCTGTCGCAATCAGCAGCAAGGTCGATGCGAGCGGCGTCAGGAACGACAGCGCGCCGATCGCGCGCGCGTCGCCGCGTTTCAGCGCCGCGTCCCAGAGGAAGAAGGCCGCGCCCATCGGGCCGAGGGCGAGCGCGCCGATCAGCAGCCACTCGCGCGCCGAAGGCACGTAGCGTGGCTCGAGCGCGGCGTGCGCGCCGAGCGCAAGCAGCCCCGAGACGAGGCAGAACAGCCCGACCGCCGCGGTCGGAAACGGCGGTACGCGGCGCGTCAGCAGCGAGTACGTCGACCAGATCAGCGCCGAACCGAGCGCGAGCGCGTAGCCGTCCCAGTGCGCGATCGACAGCGTCCAGCGCCCGCCGGTGATCACGAGCGCCGCGCCGGCGAAGCCGAGCAGCGCGGCGGTCACGTGCCGCGCGGTCAGCCGCAGCCCGCGCAATACGAGCGGAGCGAGCAGCACGATCAGCAGAGGCCACAGGTAGTTGATCAGGTTGGCCTCGACCGCCGGCGCGCGGCGCAATGCCAGAAACAGCAGCAGGTGAAAGCCGAACAGTCCGTACACGCCGAGCGCGAGAGTCGGCAGCGGCACGCGCCAGCGGCGCCAGGTCGGCGCGGCGATCAGCGCCGCGCCGGTCAGCGACAAGCCGAGCAGAAGATAGGGCGGAACCGAGCGCAGCCCGACCGCGAGCGCGGCGAGCAGGCTCCACAGAGCGATAGCACCGAGGGCAAGGAGCGTCGCTGGCACGAGGCGCGCGAGTTTACTGACCGGAGCGGGATATCGTCGGGCCGCGGGTGTTAACCTGCCGCGTCGGCGCCGCACAGGCCGAGCGCGCGCCAAACGCAACTCTTCGGGCGGAGGGCATATGGGCAGGGACGTGGTGATCGTGAGCGGCGTGCGGACGGCGATCGGGGACTTCAACGGCGGACTCAAGGACATCCCGCCGACCCAGCTCGGCGCGACCTGCGTCAGGGAAGCGCTGGCGCGGGCCCGCGTCGAAGGCGGCGAGGTCGGGCACGTCGTCTTCGGCAACGTCATCCACACCGAACCGCGCGACATGTACCTGGCGCGCGTGGCCGCGCTCGACGGCGGGGTTCGCGATCACGTGCCCTGCCTGACGCTGAACCGGCTTTGCGGCAGCGGCTTGCAGGCGATCGTCTCCGCGTCGCAATCGATCCTGCTCGGCGATTGCGATATCGCGGTGGCGGGCGGCGCAGAGAGCATGTCGCGCGCGCCGTACACGATCCCGAGCGGCCGCTGGGGCCAGCGGATGGGCGATGCGAAGGTCGTCGACATGATGGTCGCCGCGCTGCACGACCCGTTCCACAACATCCATATGGGCGTGACCGCCGAGAACGTCGCCGCCAAGTGGGGCATCACGCGCGAGGAGCAGGACCGGCTCGCGGTCGAGAGCCACAAGCGCGCCGCGACGGCGATCAGGGAGGGTCGCTTCAGGAGCCAGATCGTGCCGATCGTGACGAAGGGCAAGAAAGGCGACGTCGTCTTCGACACCGACGAGCATCCGCGCGCCGACGCCACGCTCGAGGACATGGCGAAGCTCAAGCCCGTGTTCGTGAAGGAAAACGGCACCGTCACCGCGGGCAACGCATCGGGCATCAACGACGGCGCCGCGGCGGTCGTGCTGATGGAACGCGCCACGGCCGAGAAGCGCGGCGCCAAGCCGCTCGGCCGGCTCGTCGCCTATGCGCACGCCGGTGTCGATCCGAAGTACATGGGCATCGGCCCGGTACCTGCGTCGCGCACGGCGCTCGAGCGGGCGGGGCTTTCGATCGACCGGATGGACGTCATCGAAGCGAACGAAGCCTTCGCCGCGCAGGCCTGCGCCGTGATGAAAGACCTGAAGGCGGACCCCGCGAAGGTCAACCCGAACGGCAGCGGCATTTCGCTCGGCCACCCGGTCGGCGCAACCGGGGCGATCATCACCGTCAAGGCGCTGTACGAGCTGGAGCGGATCGGTGGCCGCTATGCGCTCGTGACGATGTGCATCGGCGGCGGGCAGGGGATCGCGGCGATTTTCGAGCGGATCTGACGGCGGCGAACGAAGCGCGGGCGCGCTCAGCTCACTTCGCGCCCGTCGTTCAGCCGCAGCCAGCCCTTGACGACGCGATAGATCGCCCAGATCCAGACGGCGAACAGGATCAGGAAGCCGACGCCGACGATCGCGAGCAGGACGCCGAGGGCCGTCCAGAGCAGGCCCCACCAGAAAGTGCGGATCTGCCAGGCGAAATGGCTTTCGAGCCAGGACCCGCGCACGTCGTCGCGCTTGACGTACGCGATCACGACGCCTGCGATCGCGGTGACGCCGTACAGGAACGACAGCGCGTACAGCACGTAGACGACGAGCGCGACGTTCCTGGCCTTCTGGATGACTTCGTCGGCAACGGGCGTCTGCATCGATCTCCCCCTCACGAGAACCAGTTGAGCACACCGTCGAGCGCAGTGTAGTTCAGCGCGTACGTGGCCTGCTGCCCGACGACCGGCTTCGCACGGTACGCGACCGAAAGGCCCGCCAGCTTCATCATCTTCAGGTCATTGGCGCCATCGCCGATCGCGATCGCGCGGTCGGTCGCGCAGCCGAGTTCGGCGCAGGCGTCGCGCAGCGCCTGCGCCTTGCCTTCGGCGTCGATGATCTCCCCGCCGCCCGGTCCGGTGACCCGGCCCGTGAACCTCCCGCCGACGATCTCGATCTCGTTCGAGCGCGTGTAATCGAACCCGAGCCGGCGCTTCAGGCGATCGGTGAAGAACGTGAAGCCGCCCGTGACGAGCAGTGTCTTTAGGCCGGCCGCCTTGCATGCGGCGACCAGCGTCTCGGCGCCGGGATTGAGCTTGAGTCGCTCCGCGTAGACGCGCTCGAGCAGCGACGCATCCACACCCGCCAGCATCGCGACGCGCCGGCGCAGGCTCTCCTTGTAATCGGCGATCTCGCCGCGCATCGCCGCTTCGGTGATCGCGGCGACTTCGGCGCCTTTGCCGGCGAGCGCGGCGACCTCGTCGAGGCTTTCGATGTTGACGAGCGTCGAGTCCATGTCGATCGCGAGCAGGCGGAAGTCGGCGAGCTTCAGCGTCGGCGGCACGATCGCCCAATCGCACTTCCAGTAGTCGGCGAGCGCGGCCGCCGCCTTGCGCGTGTCGGCGTCGTCCTTGATTCCGACGAGCCGCGCGCTGTTCAGCTTGCGCTGCACGCGCTGCGCGAGGCAGGCGACCTTGAACGCGTCGACCGCGGCCGTCGGCAGATCGCTGGATTGGACGACGAGGTCCATGCTCACTGGCTCAGCGCCTTGAACACCGCGCGCAACTGCTGCAGTCGCGCGTCGAGGTTCGGCGTCTTGACGTCGATGCGCAGCTTGTCCTGGCCGGCCAGCCGCATCGTCTTCTCGCGCTGGATCAGCGCGATCAGCCGCGCGGGATCGATCGGCGGGTTGGGAACGAAGGTCAGCACGATCGCCTCGCCCGACGCGTCGATCTTTTTCACGCCGATTTTCTCGGCGGCCAGGCGCAGCCTGTGCGTTTCGATCAGCGCGCGCGCGGGTTCGGGCAGTTTGCCGTAGCGGTCGACGAGTTCCTCCTGCAACGCGAGCAGTCCGTCTTCGTCGTTGCACGACGCGAGTTTCTTGTACAGCGACAACCGCTGGTGAACGTCGTTGACGAAGTCGGACGGCAGCAGCGCCGGCACGTGCAGATTGATCTCGGTGACTGCCGCCAGCGGCGCCAGCAGATCCGGCTCGCGCCCGGAGCGCAACGCGCGCACGGCAGCGTTGAGCATCTGCGTGTACAGGTCGAAGCCCACTTCGTGCATGTTGCCCGACTGCGCCTCGCCGAGCACTTCGCCGGCGCCGCGGATCTCGAGGTCGTGCATCGCGAGGTAAAAACCCGAGCCCAGTTCCTCCAGCGTCTGGATCGCCTCGAGCCGCTTCTCCGCGTTCTTCGTCATGCCGCCTTCGTCCGGCACCAGCAGGTACGCGTACGCCTGGTGATGCGAGCGCCCGACGCGACCGCGCAACTGATGCAACTGCGCCAGACCGAATTTGTCGGCGCGGTGGATGATGATCGTGTTCGCGGTCGGCACGTCGATCCCGGTCTCGATGATCGTCGTGCACAGCAGCAGGTTGAAGCGCTGCTGGTAGAAGTCGCGCATCACGCGCTCGAGTTCGCGCTCGGGCATCTGGCCGTGCGCGATCGCGATGCGCGCCTCCGGCACCAGCTCCTCGAGCCGCGCGCGCCGGTTTTCGATCGTCTCGACCTCGTTGTGCAGGAAGTAGATCTGCCCGCCTCGCTTGAGCTCGCGCAGGCACGCTTCACGAACGAGCGAAGCAGTCTCGCGCCGCACGAAGGTCTTGATCGCGAGCCGCTTCTGCGGCGCGGTCGCGATCACCGAAAACTCGCGGATGCCTTCCATCGACATCGCCAGCGTGCGCGGGATCGGCGTGGCCGTGAGCGTCAGCACGTCGACCTCGGCGCGCAGCGCTTTGAGCCGCTCCTTCTGCCGCACGCCGAAGCGGTGTTCCTCGTCGATGATCACCAGCCCCAGCCGGTCGAACTTGACGTCGGCCGACAGCAGCTTGTGCGTGCCGATCACGATGTCGATCGTGCCGGCATTCAGCCCCGCGATCGCGGCGGCGACTTCCTTGGCCGAGCGGAAGCGCGACAGCTCGACGATCTTCACCGGCCAGTCAGCGAAGCGGTCGCTGAAGGTCTGGAAGTGCTGCTCGGCGAGCAGCGTGGTCGGACACAGCACGGCGACCTGTTTGCCGCCGGCCACAGCCGCGAACGCCGCGCGCAGCGCGACCTCGGTCTTGCCGAAGCCGACGTCGCCGCACACCAGCCGATCCATCGGGAATCCGGCCCGCATGTCGCGCAGCACCGCGTCGATCGCCGCCTGCTGATCGGGCGTCTCCTCGAAACCGAAGCCCTCGGCGAACGCTTCGTAATCGTGCGGTTTGAAGTCGAACGCGTGCCCCTTGCGCGCGGCGCGCAGCGCGTACAGGTTCAGCAGCTCGGCGGCGGTGTCGCGCACCTGCTTGGCCGCCTTTTTCTTCGCCTTTTCCCAGTCGCCGCCGCCCAGGTGGTGCAGCGGCGCCGCATCCGGATCGGCCCCGCTGTAGCGCGAGATCAGGTGCAGTTGCGCGACCGGCACGTACAGCTTGGCGTCGTTCGCGTACTGCAGGTGCAGGAACTCGGCCGGACCTTCGCCGAGGTCCATCGACTCCAGGCCCAGGTAGCGGCCGATGCCGTGCTCGACGTGAACGACCGGATCGCCGACGCGCAGCTCGGCCAGGTCGCGCACCATCGCTTCGACGTTCGAGGCCCGCTCGCGGCCGCGGTTGCGCAGCCGGCGCGGGCTCGCGGCGTACAACTCGGTTTCGGTGACGATCGCGAGCTGCGCCTCGCTGAGCACGAACCCGCCGTGCAGCGGCGCCTCTCCGAGGGCCACCGGCGCGTCGCCGGAAACGAAGCTCTGGAAGTCGGCGTTGTCCGCGAAGTCGAAGCCGTGATCGCGCAGCATCTGGGCGATCGTTTCGCGCCGTCCCGCCGAGTCCGCGAGCAGCAGCAGCAGCCGACCGCCTTCGAGCGCCAACCGCTGCGCGAAGGCGCGCAGCTTCTCGATCGGATCGTGCGACTTGCGGTCGATCGCGATCGTCGGTACCGGCTCGAACTGCGGCGACTCGCCCTCGACGAGCGCGAGACGCGCGAAGCGCTTGCACGCGACGAAGAACTCCTCGACGCCCATGAACAGCCGCTGCGGCGGCAGGCAGGGCCGTTCGGCGTCGCGCGCGAGGAACCGGTAGCGCTCGGCGGTTTCGGTCCAGAAACGCTGGGCGCTCGCTTCGACCGCACCGTGCAGCACGATCGTCGTCTCGGCGGGCAGGTAGTCGAACAGCGTGGCGGTGGCGTCGAAGAACAGCGGCAGGTAGTACTCGATGCCGGGCCCGGCGATGCCGTTGCCGATGTCCCGGTAGACCGGCGAGCGGCTCGGGTCGCCTTCGAACGCCTCGCGCCAGCGGCTGCGAAACGCCGTGCGCGCGGCCTCGTCGAGCGGGAATTCGCGCCCGGGCAGCAGCCTGACTTCGGGCGCCGGATACAGGCTTCGTTGCGTGTCAGGGTCGAACGCGCGGATCGTCTCGATCGTGTCGTCGAGCAGGTCGAGCCGGAACGGCAGCGCCGATCCCATCGGGAACAGATCGATCAGCCCGCCGCGCACCGAAAACTCGCCCGGTGCGACGACCTGGGTGACGTGCTGGTAGCCGGCGAGCACGAGCTGCGCGCGCAGCTTGTCGGCGGCCAGCCGCTCGCCCTGGCGGAAGGCGAATGCGCGCGCCGCGATGTAAGCGGGCGGCGCGAGCCGGTACAGCGCCGTCGTCGCGGGTACGACCAGCACATCGATACCGCCCGCCGCTTCGCGCGTCAGCAGCCGGTACAGCGTCTCCAGCCGCTCCGAGACGAGATCGGGGTGCGGCGACAGGATGTCGTACGGCAGCGTCTCCCAGTCCGGAAACGGCCGGACCGCGAGCGTGCCATCGAAGTAGGGCAGCTCGTCGACCAGGCGCTGCGCGTCGAGCGCATCCGCGCAGATCGCAACGACGAGTTGTCGTTTCGCTTTCGCGCGGCGTGCGAACTGCGCGATCAGCAGCGCGTCGCCCGAGCCCGGCGGACGCGGCAACGCAAAACGCTCGCCGGCTGCCGGCGCGGGCAGCGCGAGTTCCAGACGCGGTACCGAGATGACGCTGTTCAACGCTTCTGACATACAAAAAACGCTTCGCGGCGGACCGATTGCTCGGGCCACCGCGAACGCGTCGCTATTATAGGTTCCCGCACGCCCGTCCCGACCCGTTTGCGCCGCGCCGCGCTTCTCTTCGATGCCTTCGCAGCTCGACCCGCACGTCTTCGGCCTGATCCCGGCGGCGGGCAGCGGTTCGCGGATGGGCGGTGCAACCCCCAAACAGTACGCAGCGCTCGGAGGCCGCACGATGATCGAGCACGCGATCGACGCCGTTCTCGCCGACGCGAGAGTCGAGCGCGTGGTCGTGGTCGTCGCGCCGGACGACGCACGCCATCGAGCGCTCGCGGGCGACGCGCGCGTGCGGTTCGTCGCGGCCGGCGGTGCGACCCGCGCCGAGAGCGTGCGCAACGGCCTCGCGCGGCTCGCGATGGACGCGAGCGCCGAGGACTGGGTCCTCGTGCACGACGCGGCGCGGCCGTGCCTCGCACCGGACGAGCTGGGCGCGCTAATCGACGCGCTCGCCGACGATCCGGTCGGCGGATTGCTCGCGGTGCCGATCGCTGACACGATCAAGCGCGAACGCGATGGCCGCGTCGCGCAGACGGTCGATCGCGCGGGGCTGTGGCGCGCGCTGACGCCGCAGATGTTCCGGCTCGGCGTGCTCGCCGATGCGTTCGAGCGCGTGCGCGACCCGGAAGAAATCACCGACGAATCGAGCGCGGTCGAGCGGATCGGCCATGCGCCACGACTCGTCCCGGGACGCGCGTCGAACATCAAGGTGACGCGCCCCGACGACCTGCCGCTCGCCGAAGCGATCCTCAGACTGCAAGGCAGGTGCCGATGAGATTGCGGATCGGGCAGGGCTACGACGTGCATGCGCTGGTTCCGGGGCGCCGCCTCGTGCTGGGCGGCGTCGAGATCGCGCATACGCACGGGCTGCTCGGCCACTCCGATGCCGACGTTCTGCTGCATGCGATCACCGACGCCGTGCTCGGCGCCGCGGGTCTCGGCGACATCGGGCGGCTGTATCCGGACAGCGACGCACGCTTCAAGGACGCCGACAGCCGCGTGCTGTTGCGTGACGCGGTCGCGCGTGTGGCGGCGGCGGGCTGGCGCGTCGAGAACGTCGACTGCACGGTCGTCGCTGAGCGCCCGAAGATCGCGCCGCACGTCGAGGCGATGCGCGCGCGCATCGCCGAGTGCCTGGGCGTCGAAACGGGCGCCGTCAACGTCAAGGGCAAGACGACCGAGCGGCTCGGCTTCACGGGTCGCGGCGAGGGCATCGCAGCGCTCGCGGTGGCGTTGCTCGTCGAGGCCGAACGATGAAGCGTTACGCGGAACTGCTCGCCGACGCGTTGACGCGCGTGCGCGAGATCATGCCCTGGGACCTGCGCGATCGGCTCGCGTCGGGTCGCGAGATCGTGCTGCTGGACGTGCGCGAACCGGCCGAGTTCGACGCCGCGCACATCGCGGGGTCGATCAACGTGCCGCGCGGCGTCCTCGAGCAGGCGTGCGAATGGGACTACGACGAAACCGTTCCCGAACTCGCAGCCGGCCGGGAGCGTCCGCTCGTCGTCGTGTGCCGGTCGGGGCACCGGTCGGTGCTGGCTGCGGATGTGCTGCAGACGCTGGGCTTCGTCGATGTCGTGTCGCTGAAGACGGGGGTGCGCGGCTGGAACGACTTCGAGCAGCCGCTGGTCGATGCGTCCGGCGCGGTGCTCGATCCGGACACGGCGGAACGCGTTCTGGCCGCACGTGTCCGTCCCGATCAGCGGCGGCCGGCGCACGCGCGCGGCGGCGCATTGACGAAGTCGGCGGAACCTGAAAACGGCGGCCCGCGAGAGCGGTCGTGAAGCGCGCAGCCGGGCCGAAGGCTCATCCGAGCGGCAGCCGTAGCCGGGCGCGCAGTCCGTGCGGCGGATTCGGCTCGAGCGCGAGCACACCGCCATGCAGCCGCGCGACGCGGTCGACGATCGCCAGCCCGAGGCCGGCGCCGGCCTGACCTGAACGGGCGGCTTCGCCGCGCTCGAAGGGGCGCACCAGCCGCTCGACCGCGTCGGGTTCGATGCCCGGTCCGCGGTCGGCGACCGCGATCACCGCATGGCGGCCCTCGACGCTCAGTTCAACGGTGAGATCGAGCCGCCCCGTTTCGGGATCGCGCCCGTAGCGCGCGGCATTGCCGACCAGATTCTCGATCGCGCGCGCCAGCTCGGTCCGATAGCCGGCGATGCGGACACCGGGCGCGATACGGCGCTCGATGCGTACGTCGTCGCGCTCGTCGAGCCGCGCGTGCGAAACGACGTCCGCGACGAGCGCCGACAGGTCGATGTCCTCGCGCGCCTGCTGCGGGGCCGGCCTGGCGTAGTCCAGGAACTGGGCGACGATCGCGTCGATCTGCTCGATGTCGTCGATCATCGCGGCGCGCGCCGACTCGGGCAGGTCGTTCAGTTCGAGTTCGAGGCGCAGCCGCGCGAGCGGGGTCCGCAGATCGTGCGAGATGCCTGCGAGCAGCACCGCGCGATCCTGCTCGAGCTTGGCGAGATCGCCGACCATCCGGTTGAAGCTCGCGTTGACGGTGCGGATCTCGGCCGGCCCGGCGTCGGGCAGCGGCGCGGGCCTGCGCCCCGCGCCGAGCTCACGCGCGGCGTCCGACAGCCGCTTCAACGGCCGGTTCACCACGCCGGTGATCGCGATCGCGGCCAGCATCGACAGCAGCATCGACGCGAGCGCCCAACGCACCCATTGCGTGCCGGCGTCGCGTGCCAGCGGATCGCGTTCGATGAAGACCCAGTAGCGGTCCCCGTCGATCTCGAAACTGACCCAGATGCCGGCGATGCCGTTGACCTCGGCCGCGATTCGCGTGTCCGGCCCGAGCCGCTCGATCACCTGCTTCGATACGAGGCCGATCAGCGGAATGTCCGGGAAGGGCTTGACCTGGTCGGTCGGCTCCAGCGGAACGACGCGAATGCCTTCGTCGTCGGCCAGGTCGGACAGCAGGAACCGGCGAGTCGCCGGGTCCGAATACAACAGCGCGCTGCGGGTGAGGTTGACGATGGACACGACCTGCTGCGCGATCTGTTGCGCGCGCGGTTCGCGCTCGAACACGCGGAAGCTCTGCACCCACGCCGCGAGGCTCGCCGCGATCAGCAGCAGGATCAGCAGGAAAGTCCGCCAGAACAGGCTGGGGGAACGTAGCTTCACCCGGGGGCCTTCTGCAGGAGATCCGCAATGCCGCCTCGCGCCCCTTCGCGGCGCGGGTTATGGGACCGCACCGTGCCAGCCGCGTCGACCCGACGCAGCGGCGGCGAGCTACGCCTGCCCATCCGGCACGAAGACGTACCCCAGTCCCCAAACGGTCTGGATGTACTTGGGTTTGCTCGGGTCCGGTTCGATCATCTTGCGCAGGCGCGAGATCTGCACGTCGAGCGAACGATCGAACGCCTCGTACTCGCGGCCGCGCGCCATCTCCATCAGCTTTTCACGCGACAGCGGCACGCGCGGGTAGCGCGCGAAGACCTTCAGCACCGCGAACTCGCCCGTGGTCAAAGGCACCTGCTCGCCGTTCTTGGTCAGCGTGCGGGTCGACAGATCGAGGACGAAGTCGCCGAAGGCCACGGTCTTGGGCTCCTGCGAAGGCGCGCCGGGCACTTCGTCCGGCGCCTTGCGGCGCAGGACCGCGTTGATCCGCGCGAGCAGCTCGCGCGGGTTGAAGGGTTTCGGCAAATAGTCGTCCGCGCCCATCTCGAGTCCGACGATGCGGTCGACGTCCTCGCCCTTCGCGGTCAGCATCAGGATCGGCGTCGGATCGTTGGCGCCGCGCAGGCGCCGCAGCACCGACAGGCCGTCTTCGCCGGGCATCATCAGATCGAGGATCAGCACGTCGAAGCGCTCGCGCAGCCACAGTTTGTTCATCGCCTGCGCGTTCTCCGCCGTATACACGGTGAAGCCGTTGTCGCCGAGGTAACGGCGCAGCAGTTCGCGCAACCGGGGATCGTCGTCGACGACGAGCACTTTCGGGGGGCCGTGGCGGGTCATGTTCTGTCGTTCTCGCAGCGAAACCGCCGCGGATCGTACGAAGCGGGTTTCAACGGATGCGGCGCAAGCACAAAGTGTTACAGAATTTACGCGCAATGCCCGACGTTTTCGGCGCCGCTCGGCGCCGCCGACGCGTTGAACACCTACCATTCCCATCGGAGCACGACCTCACGACATGACCGCATCCCGCATCCTGCGATTCGCCGCCGCCGCGCTGCTCGCGGTGGCGGGCTTTGCGTCAGCGCAGCCGGCCCGGCCCGATGAAGCGCCCGGCGCCCGGATGACGCCGGAGCAGAGGCAGGAGCTGTGGCAGCGCATGACGCCGGAGCAACGCGAGCAGTGGCTGCGCAGGCGCGCGCCCGACGAGCGGCGCGAGATGTGGATGCGGATGACGCCCGAGCAGCGCGACGCGATGCGCGAGCGCTGGATGGAGGAGCGGCGGCGCCGCATGGACGATGGGGACGGCCCGGCGACGGGCGGCCGCATGCCGCCGCACCGGCTCACGCCCGAAGAGCGGCAGCAACTGCGCGACCAGATCCGCGAGGCCAATCGAGAGTGGCGCGGCAAGGGCATGCGCGGACACCGCGGTCCGCGCGGCGAACGCTGACCGGCGGATAGAATCCGGCGCGCCGGCGCGCAGCACGCGCGCCGCGCCCGCCCGTGACGAATTCGCCGACCCTCCTTGCCTTCGATACCGCGACCGACGTCTGTTCGGCCGCCCTTGCGATCGGCGATGAAATCGTCGAAGCGAGCGAGACCGTCGGCCACGGTCACTCCGAACGTCTCTTGCCGATGATCGATGCGTTGTTCGCGCAACGCGGGCTGCGGCTCGCCGATTGCGACGCGATCGCCTTCGGTGCCGGGCCGGGGTCGTTCACCGGGCTTCGCATCGCCTGCGCCGTCGCGCAGGGGCTGGCTTGGGGTGCGGACAAGCGCGTGGTGCCGGTCGGCAATCTGGCGGCGCTGGCGTATCGGGCCTTCGAGGCCAGACCCGCCGCGCGGCGCGTGGCGGCGGCCGTCGACGCGCGGATGCGCGAGGCTTACTGGGCCGTGTACGAGCGCAGCGACGGAGCGTTCGTCGAGCTGGCGCCGCCCGCGCTCGGCGCGGCGGGGGATCTCGGCGCGCTCATCGAGCGGTGGTCGCCAGACGCGGTCGCGGGCAACGCGCTGCACGCCTTTCCCGAACTGAGCGGGTACGCGGCGAGCTGGGAGCGGCTGGGTGAGCTGCGGGCGGGGGCGGCGTCGATCGCCGCGCTCGCGCTCGATGCCTGGCGCGCGGGCCGTACCCTCGCACCGCGCGACGCGGCGCCGCTCTACGTGCGCGACCGCGTCGCCCTGACGGTCGACGAACGGCGCGCTGCGCGGGTGGCGACATGAGCGCGGTCGTTCGTCCGGCCGACGAGCGCTTCGAGCCGATGCGGATGCAGGACCTCGACGAAGTCGTCGCGATCGAGCGCGACATCTATCCGTTTCCGTGGACGCGCGGCAACTTCCAGGATGCGCTGGCTGCCGGCTACAGCGCCTGGGTGCTGCGCGATGCGAGCGGCGAGATGATCGCCTACGCCGTGGTGATGATCGCCCTCGACGAAGCGCACCTGCTCAACCTCAGCGTCGCACGGCCGTATCAGCGCTACGGCTTTGGCTGGCGGATGCTCGACTGGATGGCGCAGTGCGCGCGCGATCACGGCGCGCGCACGATGCTGCTGGAAGTCCGGCCGAGCAATCTGCCGGCTCAGCGTCTGTACGCGCGCTACGGCTTCGAGCGCATCGGCGTCAGACGCGGGTACTACCCGTCGCATGGCGGGCGCGAAGACGCGCTGGTGATGCGGATCGCGCTGTGAATCCGATGGGTGTCGATCCGCGCCGCGCTCGGCTATGGCACGCGATGGAACTCGGTCCGCTGTGGGCCGTGCGCGATGCGCGCGCCGTCGCCGACCGCGCCGGCGCTGGCGCGCCTGAGCGGCACCGAGCGGTTTCCGACGCCGATCGCGGGGTCGGCACGGAGCCTGTCCCGAGCGCCGAATCCGGCGCGCCGTCCGCGCCGCCGATGGACCTTCCGGTGGGGCTGCGGGTGCAGCTTCAGCCGCCGGGCGATTCGCGCGCAGTGGCCATCGCGCGGATGGACTGGTCCGAACTGCAGCGCTCCGTCGCGGGCTGCACCGCCTGCCCGCTCAGCAAGACCCGCACGCAGACCGTCTTCGGGGTCGGCCACCGCGCGGCTCGCTGGATGATCGTCGGCGAAGCGCCGGGCGCCGAGGAGGATGCGCGCGGCGAGCCCTTCGTCGGCCAGGCGGGCAGGCTGCTCGACAACATGCTCGCGTCGATCGGCCTGTCGCGGCAGGGCGAGACCGATTCGAGCGTCTACATCGCCAACGTGTTGAAGTGCAGGCCGCCTGGAAACCGAAACCCGGAACCGGCCGAGGCGGCCGCGTGCGAACCGTATCTGCGGCGCCAGATCGCGCTGATCCGGCCGACGCTGCTCGTCGTGATGGGGCGCGTGGCCGCACAGTCGCTGCTCGCGACCGACGCGACGATCGCCAGTCTGCGCGGCCGTGTCCACACCGTCGTCGTCGACGAGCTGGTCGTTCCCGCCGTCGTGACGTACCACCCCGCGTATCTGCTGCGCAACCTCGCCGACAAGGCCAAATCCTGGGCGGATCTTTGCTTCGCCCGCGCCGTCTACGCACGGGCCGCGCAGCGCGGCTGAAGCGCCACGCGCTCACGCGCGCCGCGGCTGTCCAATCAGCGACTCGGAGTCGAACTGGCGCTGGTTGTAGCGGTGACGCAGGATCACCGCGAACATCGTGCCGGCAACGAACAGCCCGAACAGCACGATGATGGTCGTGATCGCGAGGTTCGCCCAGATCAGCGCCGCGTAGACCGACAGCATCACGAGGATGCTGAGGTTCTCGTTGAAGTTCTGCACCGCGATCGAGTGCCCGGCCGACAGCAGCACGTAGCCGCGATGCTGAAGCAGCGCGTTCATCGGCACGACGAAGTAACCGGCCAGCGCGCCGACGACGATCATTAGCGCGGACGCGAGCAGCGCCCCCCACGAGATCTTCAACGCGCCCAGCGCCAGCCTGCCTGCGGGCAGCGCGCCGAAGTCGACGAAGGCCATCGCCGAGACGAGCAGCCCCATCGCCACGCCGACCGGGAGCACGGACAGCGAACGCTTCAGCGACACCCGCGCCGCCGCCCAAACCGAGCCGATCGCGATCCCGATCGCGACGACCGCCTGCATGATCGCGCCCTGTGACAGCGTCATGCCGAGCACCTGTTCGCACCACTTCAGGATGATGAACTGCAACGTGGCGCCGGCGCCCCAGAACAGGGTCGTCACCGCCAGCGAGATCTGTCCCAGCTTGTCGCGCCACAGCGTGCCGACGCAATGGCCGAAGTCGGCGATCAGCCGCAGTACCGCGCGTTCTTGCCGCGGATAGCGCGCGCCGGTATCGGGGATCCACAGGTTGATCGCCGCGGCGATCGCGTAGATGCCCGCGATCACCGCGATCGCCGCTTCGGCCGGACGGTCGACGCCCGTGTCGATGAGCGGCAGATCGATCGCGAGCAGGACGCCGGCGACCTTCGGCGAAACCAGCACGCCGCCGACGACGAAACCCAGAATGATCGATGCGACGGTGAGTCCCTCGATCCAGCCGTTGGCGATGACGAGTTTCTCCGGCGGCAGCAGTTCGGTCAGGATGCCGTACTTGGCCGGCGAGTACGCCGCGGCGCCGAGCCCGACCACCGCGTAGGCGAGCAGCGGATGGGTGCCGAAGAACATCAGCAGGCAGCCGCCGATCTTGACCGTGTTCGTGATGAACATCACGCGGCCCTTGGGCATCGAGTCGGCAAACGCGCCGACGAAAGCCGCGAGCCCGACGTACGAAACGAAGAAGAACAGCTTCAGCATCGGCGTCATCCACTCGGGTGCGTGGATTTCGCGTAGCAGCGCGATCGCGGCGATCAGCAGCGCGTTGTCGGCCAGCGATGAGAAGAACTGCGCGGCCATGATCGTGTAGAAGCCGCGGTTCATCGCTGGTCGTCGAAAGGCATCGGTGCGCTGGGCGCGATCGTCAGGGCGGCGTCTTATAGCACGCAGGCCGCGCGGCGAGCGCGCGGTGACGCGCGGATGCTGCGTTTATCCTTGGCGCAGCCCGCTCTGCCGCTCACCGATGCCTCGACCGATCCTCGCAACGATCGACCTCGCCGCGATGCGGTACAACCTCGCGCAGGCGCGCGCCCGCGCCGGACGCCGCACGGTGTGGGCCGTGGTCAAGGCGAATGCGTACGGGCACGGCATCGAGCGGGCGGTCCGCGCCTTCGCCGAGGCCGACGGGCTCGGCCTGCTCGATCTGGCCGAGGCGCAACGCGCGCGCGAAGCCGGTTGGCGCAAGCCGATCCTGCTGCTCGAAGGTTTCTTCGAGCCCGCTGACCTGTCCGTGGTCGATGCACTGCGGCTGACCGTCGTTGTTCACGGCTTCGAACAGATCGAGATGCTCGAACGGCATCGGCCGCCGCAGCCGATCGATGTCTACCTGAAGCTGAACACGGGAATGAACCGGCTCGGGTTCGGCGCAGCCGATGCGGCGCGCGCACTCGCCCGGCTGCGCGCGCTGCCGCACGTGCGGGTCGTGTCGCTGATGACGCACTTCGCGAACGCCGAGCGCGACGACGCGCGTTTCGGGCGCGCCGCGCCGGCCGAACAGTTGCGGGCGTTCGAAAGCCTGACCGCCCACTGGCACGGCGAGCGTTGCCTCGCCAACTCGGCCGCGCTCTTCCTGCAGCCGTCGATCGGCGGCGATTCGGTTCGGCCGGGCATCGCGTTGTATGGCGCCACGCCCGATGCGTCAGTCAGCGCTGCGCGCCTCGGCCTGCGTCCGGCCATGACGCTGCGCTCACGGGTGATCGGTCTGCAGCAACTCCAAGCGGGCGACTCGGTCGGTTACGGTTCGCAGTTCGTCGCGCCGCGTGCGATGCGAATCGGCATCGTGGCCTGCGGCTATGCCGACGGCTATCCGCGTCACGCTCCGAACGGAACGCCGGTCGAAGTCGACGGCGTTCGGGCGGGCACGGTCGGCCGCGTGTCGATGGACATGCTGTGCGTCGATCTGACCGACGTGCCGGCCGCCCGTGTGGGCTCCGAAGTCGAGCTTTGGGGCGAGCGGGTCCCGATCGACGAGGTCGCCGCCGCTGCCGGCACGGTCGGCTACCAGTTGATGTGCGCGCTCGCGCAGCGCGTTCCGGTCGTCGAGGTCTGATTTGGCGAAAGCGAAGGCGCAATACGTCTGCTCCGAGTGCGGCGCGGCGTCGCCGAAGTGGCAAGGCCAGTGCCCGGCCTGCGGCGCGTGGAACACCCTGACCGAGACACGGGTCGAGGCCGCATCGGCAAACCGGTATGCGGCGCTGGCGCCGGGCTCGGCGGTGCAGATGCTCGGTGCGGTACACGCGCGCGAACTGCCGCGCGCCGCGAGCGGTATCGAGGAATTCGACCGCGTGCTCGGCGGCGGGCTCGTCGCGGGCGGCGTCGTGCTCATCGGCGGCGATCCGGGGATCGGCAAGTCGACGCTGCTGCTGCAGGCGCTCGCCGCGATGGCGCGCAGCCGGCGCGTGCTGTATGTCTCCGGCGAGGAGTCGGCCGCGCAGGTCGCGCTGCGCGCGCGACGGCTCGGCATCGAAGGGCACGACGTGCGGCTGCTCGCCGAGATCGGGCTCGAGCGCATCGTCGCCACGCTCGCAGACGAGAAGCCGCAAGTCGCGGTGATCGATTCGATCCAGACCTTGTACTCGAACGAGCTGCAGTCGGCGCCGGGTTCGGTCGCGCAGGTGCGCGAGTGCGCGGCGCAACTGACGCGGCTCGCCAAGCAATCGGGCATCGCGATCGTTCTGGTCGGCCACGTGACCAAGGAAGGCGCCATTGCCGGCCCGCGCGTGCTCGAGCACATGGTCGACACGGTGCTGTACTTCGAAGGCGACACGCATTCGTCGTTCCGGCTGATCCGCGCGATCAAGAACCGCTACGGCGCGGTCAACGAGCTGGGCGTGTTCGCGATGACCGACCGCGGGCTGCGCGGCGTCTCCAATCCGTCGGCGCTCTTTCTTTCGCAGCACGACGCGGCCGTGCCCGGCTCGTGCGTGCTCGTCACGCAGGAAGGCACGCGGCCGCTGCTGGTCGAGATCCAGGCGCTGGTCGACACCGCGCACGTGCCGAATCCGCGCCGGCTTTCGGTCGGGCTCGACCCGCAGCGGCTGGCGCTGCTGCTCGCGGTGCTGCACCGGCACGCGGGCGTGGCGACCTTCGACCAGGACGTCTTCGTCAACGCCGTGGGCGGCGTGCGCATCCAGGAGCCCGCGGCCGACCTCGCGGTGCTGGCCGCCATCGTCTCGTCGATCCGTAACAAGGCGCTGCCGCGCGGGCTGGTCGCGTTCGGCGAGGTGGGGCTCGCCGGCGAGATCCGTCCGGCGCCGCGCGGCCAGGAACGGCTGCGCGAAGCCGCCAAGCTCGGCTTTTCGACCGCGCTGATTCCGAAGGCGAACGCGCCGAAGCAACCGATCGAAGGGCTGGAGATTGTCGCCGTCGACCGGCTCGAGCACGCGCTCGCGCGGCTGCGAACGTAAGCCGGTTCAGCGGGCGGAAGGCGAAGTCAGGCCGAAGTCGGCGCATAGCGCATCGGCCGCCGTCAAGCCCGCGCGCACCGAACCTTCGATCGTCGAAGGGTAGGGGCTCGCCGCGGCATCCCCCGCGACATACAGGCCGGGCGCGGCGAGCCGCGCGGAAGGGCGCTGCACACCGGGGGCGGGCACGATCGTCGCGCGCTTCTCGACGAGCATCGCCGCCGCCAGCGGCGCGGGCAGGCCGAGGTCGGCCGTCAACTGCCGCGCGACCGCGGCGGCGACGGCATCGCGATCGCGCGCCAGATGCGGGCCGTCCGCGCTGATGACGACGGCGAGCACGCCGGCGCAGTTGGAATCGAGCGCGCCGCGATCGAACACCCATTGACCATAGCGTTCCCTCGCGGGGTCTTCGCGCAGCGCGTACACGGGGTAAGGCAGCCGCACCTGCGGCGCGTAGCGCAGGTAGACGGTCGCGATCGGCGCGGTCCCGACCCCGCGCAACAGGGCGACGGCGTCTGCGCACGGGTCGCCGTCGATCGACGCCAGCAGATCGGCTGCGCGCGACGGCGGCAAGGCCAGCACGACGGCATCGGCGACGAGCGGCGCGCTGCGCGTCTCGACCGACCATCCGCCCTGTGCGCGCCGGCGCAGTCCGACGACCGGCGTGCGCAGACGGACCGTCGCGCCGACTTCGAGCGCGTCGACGGCCGCGTCCGGCAGCAACCCCGACAGGTCGCCGCGCGGCAGCAGCAGATCGCTCGCGGCGGCATCGGCGCCGAGCGAGTCGCGCAACACGGCGAGGAACGTCGCGGCCGACGCTTCGTGCAGCCGGACATTCAGCGCGGCCACGCACAGCGGCTGCCAGACGCGATCGACGAGCCGGACGGGATGGCCGCGGAACAGCTCGACCGCGGGCCGGTCCGGTTCAATCCGCCAGCGTGCGCGCCGCATCGAAGCGACCCAGGTCGCGAGCGCCAGGCGTTCGGCACCGCTGCAGCCGCGTGCGCGCAAGAGTGCGGCGGCCAGATGAAGCGGCGCGGGCCAGCGCGCGGCCCGCAGCGCGAAACCGTCCGGGTAACGCAGCGTGAAAGGCACGCGCTCGAATGCGCGTTTCGGATCGATTCCCAGCCGCAGTATCAGCTTCAGCGTCTGCGCGTACGCGCCGATCAGCAGGTGCTGGCCGTTGTCGAGCGCGTAGCGGCGGTCGCCGAGCGCGACCTCGACGCGCCGCGCTCGGCCGCCCGCCTGCGGCGCGGCGTCGAGCAGCGTCACGTCTGCGCCGGCATCGGCGAGCGCGATCGCCGCGGCCAGCCCGGACCAGCCCGCGCCGACGACGATCGCGCGCGCGTTCACGCGCCGGGCCGCGCCGTCGCGGTCGGCCGGACCCACGTCCGCTAGGCGATCCACAGTTTTCGCAGCGGAGTCAGCGCGATGCGCTGGTGCAGCACGCGGAAGCGCTCGCGCTCGATTTCGTCGAGCAGCGTCGCGTAGATCGCGCCCATGATCAATCCGGGTCGCTGCGCCTTGCGCTCCTGCGGCTCGAGCGCGTCGAGCGCGGCGCGGTAGAAACCGCGCGCGCGCTCGGCCTCGAAGCGCATCAACGGTTCGAAGCCTTCCGTGTAACGGCGCTCGAGCAGATCGGCCGCGCGTACGCCGAAGCGCTGCAGGTCTTCGAGCGGCAGGTAGATGCGGCCGCGCCGCGCGTCCTCGCCGACGTCGCGGATGATGTTGACGAGCTGCAGCGACAGGCCGAGGTTGCGCGCGTACACGTAGGTCGACTCCTGCGCGGCGCCGAAGATGCCGGCGGCCAGCTCGCCGACCACGCCTGCGACCAGATGGCAGTAGCGCTGCAGCGCGGTGAAATCCAGATAGCGCGTCTGCTGCAGGTCCATCCGCATGCCTTCGAGCACCTGCAGCAGCCGCTCGCGCTTCAGATCGAACGCCGCCAGGTGCGGCGCCAGTGCGCGCGTGACCGGGTGCTCGGGGTGGCCCGCGTACAGCGCGTCGATCTCGCCGGCCCACCAGGCGAGCTTGGCTTGCGCGACGCCCGGATCGCTGACCTCGTCGACGACGTCGTCGATCTCGCGGCAGTACGCGTACAGCGCGGTGATCGCGCGGCGCCGCTCGGGCGGCAGGAACAGGAAGCTGTAGTAGAAGCTCGACCCGCTGGCCGCCGCCTTCTGCTGGCAGTATTCGTCGGGAGTCATCGTCTACATGAGGGCGGCGCGCAGGGTCATGCGCAGCCAGTCGGCCGCGCGCAGCACGGGGCGCCGCCCGAACACGTCGCCGGCGACCGCATCGATGCGTTCGAGGATGCGCAACCCGCCCTGAACGACGAGCCGCAGTTCAAAGCCGATTCGGCCGCCGAGCGCGCGCGCCAGCGGCGCGCCCGACTCTAGCATCGCCCGCGCGCGCGCCGTCTGCGCCGCCATCAGCGCGCTCCAGCCTGCGTCGACGCGGCCGGCCGCGATCGCATCGACGCCGACGCCGAAGCGCCGCAGCTCTTCGGCTGGCAGATAGACGCGGCCCTTGGCGAAGTCGAGCGCGACGTCCTGCCAGAAGTTCGTCAACTGCAGCGCGGTGCAGATCGAGTCCGACTGTGCGGCCAGCGCGGGGTCGTCGCGCCGGTACAGATGCAGCAGCAGTCGGCCGACCGGATTGGCCGAACGACGGCAATAGTCGAGCAGCTCGCCGTAGTCGGCGTAGCGCTGCACGACGACGTCCTGCGCGAACGCCGACAGCAGGTCGCGCAGCAGGGCGACGGGCAGTGCGTGGCGGGCGACCGCGTCGGCCAAGTCGGGCCAGTCGTTGCCGCGGCCGGCCTCGATCGCGTCGAGCTGGTCGGCGAGGTGCGCAAGCTTGGCCAGCCTGACTTGCGGCGCATCGTCGCCCTCGTCGGCGATGTCGTCGGCGGTGCGCGCAAAGCGGTAAATCGCTCGAACGGGCGCGCGCAGGTGTGCTGGCAACAGTCGCGATGCGACCGGGAAGTTCTCGTAGTGGCCGGCGCCCATGCGCCGAAGCTAGCATGGGCTCGCGAGGAAACGCATTCGCTTCGATTAGAATCGATCCGAATCGGCGCGTCGGCGATGCGCGACATGACCGAGGTCGTCGCGAAGGTGGCGAAATTGGTAGACGCACCAGGTTTAGGTCCTGACGCCTTCACCGGCGTGGGGGTTCGAGTCCCCCCCTTCGCACCAGGAACTCGATGAGCGGGCCGCCAGCCGCGGCCGCAAGGATTCCAGACAAACATGCAAGAGAACATCGAAACGCTCGGCGCGTTGGAGCGGCGCGTCGACCTGCACGTGCCCGCGGCGGAAATCGAAAAGGAAGTCTCGGCACGCCTGAACAGGCTGTCGCGCACCGTGCGCATGCCTGGCTTCCGACCCGGCAAGGTGCCGCTGAAGATGGTGGCGGCGTCGTACGGCGCGCAGGTGCAGGCCGAGGTGCTGAACGACAAGATCGGCGAGGCCTTCAGCGCGCTCGTCAGCGCGAGCAAGCTGCGCGTGGCCGGCATGCCGCGCGTCGAGCCGAAACCGGGCGCTGAAGGCGGCGACATCGCGTTCTCGGCGACCTTCGAGGTCTATCCGGACATCCGGATCGGCGACCTGTCCTCGGTCGAGGTGCAGCGCGCTGTCTGCCCGGTGGGCGACGCAGAGATCGACGAAACGATCGAGATCATGCGCAGGCAGCGCGCCACGTATCACGCGGTCGAGCGCGGTGCGATCGACGGCGACCGTGTCACCGTCGACTACCGAGGTTCGCTCGACGGCACGCCGTTCGAAGGCGGCACGGCGAGCCACTTCCCGTTCACGCTCGGCGACGGGCGCATGCTGCCGGAGTTCGAAGCGGCCGTGCGCGGAATGAAGGCCGGCGAGTCCAAGACGTTCCCGCTGACCTTCCCGGCCGACTACCGTGCGCCCGAACTGGCAGGCAAGACTGCGCAGTTCGACGTCACGGTCAGGAAAGTCGAAGAGCCGAACCTGCCCGCGATCGACGCGGAGTTCGCCAAGTCGCTCGGCGTGGCCGACGGCGACCTGGCGAAGATGCGCGAGGAGATCCGCGCCAACCTCGAACGCGAAGTCGGGATGCGGCTGAAAAACCGGACCCGCGACAGCGTGATGAATGCGCTGCTCGCGTCGACCTCGTTCGAAGTGCCGAAAGCGCTGGTGCAGGAAGAGCAGCGGCGGCTCGCCGAGATGGCGCGCGCCGACCTGGCTGCGCGCGGCGTGCAGATGAAGGATGCGCCGATCCCGATCGAACTGTTCGCCGCTCAGGCCGAGCGGCGCGTGCGGCTGGGGCTGCTGCTCGCCGAGCTGGTGCGCAGCCAGAATCTGCAGGCGCGACAGGACCAGATTCGCAAGGCGATCGAGGACATCGCGCAGAGTTACGAGAAGCCGGCCGAAGTGATCCAGTGGTACCTCGGCAATCGCGAGCGCCTGGCGGAAATCGAAGGCGCCGTGGTCGAAGACAACGTCGTGCAGTGGGTGCTGCAGCGGGCCAAGGTCGTGGACACGCCGGTGGCGTTCAACGAGTTGATGGGGCGGGGCAATTGAGCATGGGCAGTGGAGATACGTCGATGAACGGAGACAGGGAAAGGCGCAGTCAGGACCCGATGGGGCTCGGCATGGTGCCGATCGTCATCGAGCAGAGCGGCCGCGGCGAGCGTGCGTACGACATCTACTCGCGGCTGTTGCGCGATCGCGTGGTGTTCCTGGTCGGGCCGGTCAACGAGCAGACGGCGAATCTGGTCGTCGCGCAAATGCTGTTCCTCGAGTCCGAGAATCCGGACAAGGACATCGCGCTGTACATCAACTCGCCGGGCGGGTCGGTATACGCGGGCATGGCGATCTACGACACGATGCAATTCATCAAGCCGGACGTGTCGACGATCTGCGTCGGCATGGCCGCGAGCATGGGCGCGTTCCTTCTCGCCGCCGGCGCCAAGGGCAAGCGCTTCGCGCTGCCGAACTCGCGGATCATGATCCATCAGCCGTCGGGCGGATCGCAGGGGCAGGCATCCGACATCGAGATCCAGGCGCGCGAGATCCTCTACCTGCGCGACCGCATCAACAAGATCCTCGCTGAGCGGACCGGTCAGACCGTCGAGAAGATCCGGGCCGACAGCGACCGCGACAACTTCATGTCGGCAGAGGATGCAGTAAGCTACGGCTTGATCGACAAGATCTTCGTCAAGCGCGGCGAGACCAGCTGAGTCCCGTCACGCCTCATCGCACAGGCACGAACGCATGTCGGACAAGAAGGGCTCGAGCGAGAAACTGCTGTACTGCTCCTTCTGCGGCAAGAGCCAGCACGAGGTCAAGAAGCTCATCGCGGGCCCGTCGGTGTTCATCTGCGACGAGTGCATCGACCTGTGCAACGACATCATCCGCGACGAAACCGCGGGCGAAAGCGCCGGTGGCGTCGCCAAGTCCGACCTGCCGACGCCACGCGAGATCTGCGAGATCCTCGACCAGTACGTGATCGGCCAGGAGAAAGCCAAGCGCATCCTATCGGTCGCCGTCTACAACCACTACAAGCGGCTGAAGCACCTGTCATCGAAGGACGGTGTCGAGCTGGCCAAGAGCAACATCCTGCTGATCGGTCCGACCGGCTCGGGCAAGACGCTGCTCGCTCAGACACTGGCGCGGCTGCTCAACGTCCCGTTCGTGATCGCGGACGCAACGACGCTGACCGAGGCCGGCTACGTCGGCGAGGACGTCGAGAACATCATCCAGAAGCTGCTTCAGAACTGCAATTACGAGGTCGAGAAGGCGCAGAAGGGGATCGTCTACATCGACGAGATCGACAAGATCTCGCGCAAGAGCGACAACCCGTCGATCACGCGCGACGTCTCGGGCGAGGGCGTTCAGCAGGCGCTGCTGAAGCTGATCGAGGGCACGATCGCGAGCGTTCCTCCGCAGGGCGGGCGCAAGCATCCGAACCAGGACTTCGTGCAGATCGACACGACCAACATCCTGTTCATCTGCGGCGGCGCCTTCGACGGACTCGAGAAGATCATCCGCAACCGCTCGGAAAAGAGCGGGATCGGGTTCGGCGCTGCCGTGACGAGCCCGAGCGACCGCTCGGTCGGCGAACTGCTGCGCGACGTCGAACCGGAAGACCTCATCAAGTTCGGGTTGATTCCGGAGCTGGTCGGGCGCCTGCCGGTCGTCGCCACGCTCGACGAGCTTTCCGAGGACGCGCTAGTGCAGATCCTCGTCGAACCGAAGAACGCGCTGATCAAGCAGTTCTGCCGGCTGCTCGAAATGGAAGGCGTCGAACTCGAGGTTCGGCCGGACGCGCTCGCCGCGATCGCGCGCAAGGCGCTGAAGCGCCGCACCGGAGCGCGCGGCTTGCGCTCGATCGTCGAGGCCGTGCTGCTCGACGTGATGTACGACCTGCCGAGCTTGAAGAACGTCGTCAAGGTCGTGATCGACGAGAACGCGATCGTCGGGGGCCGCCCGATCCTGATCTACGCCGACCAGCCCAAGGTCGCCGGGGCGCCGCGCTGATTCCGAGCCGCCTGCCGCGCGCGGGAACAACCGCGGCGGACGCTGTTCCAACGTGCTAGATTCATTCGCCGGTGCGCCCGGCTGACCCTTGAGTTCGCCTGTTGGCGCCCGCATCTGTCGGACGATTCCGACCTAGGACTTCGTATGTCGACCACTCTGCTCCCCCCGGAACGCACCACGCTGCCGATGCTGCCGTTGCGCGACGTCGTCGTGTTCCCGCACATGGTGATTCCGCTGTTCGTGGGACGCCCCAAATCGATCAAGGCGCTCGATTCCGCGATGGAGGCGGGCAAGAGCATCATGCTCGTGGCGCAGAAGAACGCGGCCAAGGACGAGCCCGGCGCCGACGACATCTACGAGATCGGCTGCGTCGCCAATATCCTGCAAATGCTCAAGCTACCCGACGGCACCGTGAAGGTGCTGGTCGAAGGCACGCAGCGCGCGCGCATCCACCGCATCGACGATCTGCAGACACACTTCACATGCGAACTGACGCCGATCGCTCCCGAGCCCGCGGTGGGTGCCGAACTCGAGGCGCTGCGGCGCGCGATCGTCAGTCAGTTCGACCAGTACGTGAAGCTGAATAAGAAGATCCCGGCCGAGATCCTCACCTCGATCGCCGGCATCGACGACGCAGGCCGCCTGGCGGACACGATCGCCGCGCATCTGCCGCTGAAACTCGAGCAGAAGCAGAAGATCCTGGAGATGTTCTCGCTGACCGAGCGGCTCGAGCACCTGCTCGCGCAGCTCGAGACCGAGATCGACATCCTGCAGGTCGAAAAGCGCATCCGCGGTCGCGTCAAGCGGCAGATGGAGAAGAGCCAGCGCGAGTACTACCTGAACGAGCAGGTCAAGGCGATCCAGAAGGAGCTCGGCGAGGGCGAAGAGGGCGCCGATCTCGAGGAGCTCGAGAAGAAGATCAAGGCGGCGCGCATGCCCAAGCAGGCGCGGCAGAAGGCCGAGTCGGAGCTGAAGAAGCTCAAGCTGATGTCGCCGATGTCGGCCGAGGCGACGGTCGTGCGCAACTACATCGACACGTTGGTCAACCTGCCGTGGAAGAAGAAGAGCAAGATCAACAACGATCTGGCCAACGCGCAGAAGGTGCTCGACGAAGACCACTACGGGCTGGACAAGGTCAAGGAGCGCATCGTCGAGTATCTCGCCGTTCAGCAGCGCGTCGATCGGCTGAAGGCGCCGATCCTGTGTCTGGTCGGCCCGCCGGGCGTTGGCAAGACCTCGCTCGGCCAGTCGATCGCCAAGGCGACGAACCGCAAGTTCGTGCGCATGGCGCTGGGCGGCGTGCGTGACGAGGCGGAGATCCGCGGCCACCGCCGCACGTACATCGGGTCGATGCCGGGCAAGATCCTGCAGAACCTCGCCAAGGTCGGCGTGCGCAACCCGCTGTTCCTGCTCGACGAAGTCGACAAGATGGGACAGGACTTCCGCGGCGACCCGTCGTCGGCGCTGCTCGAAGTGCTCGACCCCGAGCAGAACCACACGTTCGTCGACCACTACGTCGAGGTCGACTACGACCTGTCGGACGTGATGTTCGTCGCGACCGCGAACACGATGAACATCCCGCCGCCGCTGCTGGACCGGATGGAGGTGATCCGACTGTCCGGCTACACGGAGGACGAGAAGGTCAACATCGCGCTGCGCTACCTGTTGCCGAAGCAGATGCGAAACAACGGCGTCAAGCGCGACGAACTCGAGGTCTCGGAGGCGGCGATTCGCGACATCGTGCGCTACTACACGCGCGAGGCAGGTGTGCGCGCGCTCGAACGCGAGCTGTCGAAGATCTGCCGCAAGGTCGTGAAGAACGCGTTGCTGAAGAAGGACGGCGGCAAGGTCAGAGTCACGCCGCGCAACCTGGACAAGTTCCTCGGTGTCCGCCGCTACACCTTCGGCGTCGCGGAGAAGGAGGCGCAGGTTGGCCAGGTCACGGGACTCGCATGGACCGAGGTCGGCGGCGAACTGCTGACGATCGAGGCGGCCGTGATGCCGGGCAAGGGCAACATCATCCGCACGGGATCGCTCGGAGACGTGATGAAAGAGTCGGTCGAGGCCGCCCGTTCGGTGGTGCGCAGCCGCTCGCGCCGCCTCGGCATCAAGGACGAGGTGTTCGAGAAGAGCGACATCCACATCCACCTGCCCGAAGGGGCGACGCCGAAGGACGGGCCGAGCGCGGGCATCGCGATCGCAACGGCGTTGGTGTCCACGCTGACGGGTATTCCGGTGCGCCCCGACGTGGCGATGACGGGCGAGATCACGTTGCGCGGCGAGGTGCTGGCGATCGGCGGGCTGAAGGAGAAGCTGCTCGCCGCGCACCGCGGTGGCATCAAGACCGTGCTGATCCCGGAGGAGAACGTCAAGGATCTCGCCGAGATCCCGGAGACGGTGAAGAATCGGCTCGAAATCGTCCCGGTCAAGTGGATCGACCGGGTGCTCGAGATCGCTCTACAGCGTCAGCCGACGCCGATCACCGACGATGAGCGTGCCGTCGTCGCTGCGCCGGTTGCGCCCGTGCCCGCCGCGACCGGCGAATTCGTCAAGCACTGACGCCGATTCGGCATGCGCGGCTGTCGCGCTCGCGGGCGAATCGACTTCGCCCGCGAGTGTTTCATCGTCCCAACTCGCTTGACACTGCTAGACCCGCGCGGTTGAATACGTTTCCGCACTCGCTCCAGCGACAGTACAAGCGTGATGGAGCCGCGCCGAGAACGACGCCGACATCCGTCAAAAGAACTCGCTTACGCGCAACCTACGAGGGGGTTTTCAGTGAACAAGAGTGAATTGATCGAGCACATCGCCAAGCAGGCCGATATTTCGAAAGCCGCGGCGGGGCGTGCATTGGAGGCAGTCGTCGGTGGAATTCGTGCGTCGTTAAAAAAGGGGAATTCGGTCACGCTCGTCGGCTTCGGCACTTTCACCGTCGGCAGGCGCGCAGCACGTACGGGGCGCAATCCGCGTACGGGCGCATCGATCAAGATCAAGGCAGCCAAGGTTCCTAAGTTCCGCCCTGGCAAGGCCCTGAAGGATGCAGTAAACTGACGCCCCTGTTGCCAACTGCTGGACCGGTGAAACACGAGCGGTCGCGAGGGTGCTTAGCTCAGTTGGTAGAGCGGCGCCCTTACAAGGCGTAGGTCGGGAGTTCGAGCCTCTCAGCACCCACCAGTCCGCAGCGATCTGGCAGCAGCCACCAAGGGGAGTGGTAGTTCAGTCGGTTAGAATACCGGCCTGTCACGCCGGGGGTCGCGGGTTCGAGTCCCGTCCACTCCGCCAAGATCCGACAAGAGAAAGGGCGAACGCGAGTTCGCCCTTTTTTGTCGATCCTCCAAACATTTTCGAATACGGTCGTCATGTTCGACTCGATCCGGTCACATCGTCGCTGGCTGATGTTCTTCATGCTGGTGCTGATCTTCCCCTCGTTCGTCTTCTTCGGTATCCAGGGCTACAACCGATTCATCGAGGGTGACAACGCGGTCGCGCGCATCGGCGGCAAGCCGGTCACTCCACAGGAGCTCGACGCGGCCCAGCGCGAGCGCATCGAACAGCTCCGGCGGATGTTCGGCGACAACTTCGACGCCAAGCTGTTCGACACCCCGCAGGCACGCGCTGCGACGCTCGACGCACTGCTGTCCGAACGCGCGCTCGCGCTGGAGGCAGCAACCGAGCACGTCTTCGTCACCGAGGAACGCCTGCGCGAGGTGATCGCGTCGGTGCCCGCGTTCCAGCGCGACGGCAAGTTCGACTATGAGCGTTACAAGACGCTGCTCGCCGCGCAGGCGCTCAGCGAGCGCGCGTTCGAACAGCGCGTACGCGACGATCTCGTGAGACAGACGCTGTTGCAATCCGTCGCCGATTCGACGTTCCTCCCGAAAGCCGTCGCTGAGCGCCTGCTGCGCATCGACGAGGAGCAGCGCGAGGTGCGCGAATTGCGCTTCCGCCCCGATGACTTCGCCGGCCGCGTCAAGGTGACCGACGAAGCGATCGCCGCGTACTACCAGGCGAACCGCCGCGAGTTCGAGACGCCCGAAACCATCAAAGCCGAGTACGTCGTTTTGAGCCTCGACGACGTCGCCGCTCAGATCGCCGCTCCCGAGGCGGAGCTCAAGGCCTACTACGAGCAGAACAAGTCGGCCTACGGCCAGCCAGAGGAACGCCGCGCAAGTCACATCCTGCTCACTGCCGGCGAGGGCGGGACCGCGCCCGACAAGGCGGGTGCGCGCAAGAAAGCAGAAGAGTTGCTCGCACAGCTTCGCCGGAGTCCGAACGACTTCGCGAAGCTCGCGCGCGAGTTCTCCAAAGATCCCGGTTCGGCCGCGAAGGGTGGCGACCTCGGATTCTTCGGCCGCAACATGATGGTCAAGGCATTCGAGGACGCAGCGTTCAAGCTCAAGCCGGGCGAAATCAGCGACATCGTGGAAACCGACTTCGGTTTCCACATCATCCGGGTCGACGAGATCAAGCCCGCCACCTACCGGCCGTTCGAGGCCGTGCGCGCCGACATCGAGCGCGAGTATCGCCGCCAGCAGGCACAGAAGAAATTCGCCGAGGCCGCCGAGCAGTTCACCAACACCGTTTTCGAGCAGTCCGACAGCCTCAAGCCGGTCGCCGACAAGCTCAAACTGCAGATCCAGTCGATCGACGCATTGACACGCGACGGCGTGCCGGCGAAGCCCGGTGCGCCGCAGATCTTCACGCCGCGGCTGCTGCAGGCGCTGTTCTCCGACGACGCGATCAAGAAGCGACGCAATACCGAGGCGATCGAGGTCGCGCCGAACACCTTCGTGTCGGCGCGTGTCGTCGATTACCGGCCGGCCGCGCTGCGACCCCTTGCCGACGTTCGCGAGCAGATCCGCGCCCGCGTCGAACGGCAGGAGGCCGCGCGGCTCGCACGCGAGGCCGGTCTGGCGCGGCTCGAGGCGTTGCGAAAGTCGCCGAGCGACGCGGGCTTTTCTGCCAAACGCACCGTGAGCCGCTCGGCGCCCGAAGGGCTTCCGCCCGGCGCGCTTCGCGCGATCATGCAGGTTCCGGCCGACAAACTGCCCTCGTTCGTCGGCGCCGAACTCGACGGCGGCACGTACGCAGTGTTTCAGGTGCTGTCGGCGAAGCTGCCCGACAAGCCCGACCCGGAACGTCGGCAGTTCCAGCAGCGCACGTGGCAGCAACAGGCCGGCGCGGCCGACGACCTGGCGTACCTGGCCGCTTTGAAGACCAAGTACAAGGCGCAGATCGTCGACCCTGCGCTCAAGAGCGCGATCGCCGCGGGCGACCCCGCGAAGAAGTGACCAAGCGCGCGGCGCAGGGGCAGGGTCACCTGGCCGCGGCGTCGAGCGCTTCCTTCGCGAGCGAGCGGGCCAGCTCGGCGTAGGCCGCTTGCGATGCACTTGCCGGCCGGACGGTCGGCGCCGCGTCGATACGGCCGAAATTGCGGCGGATCGAGCGCAGATAGGCGGGGTCGTAGTGCTCGATGAGCAGGCGCTCGACCAGCGCATCCCACTGCCCGCGGCGCGCGAGCGCTTTCCAGCGATCGATCCGCTCGCGTCCGTGCAGCGGGACAAGGCAGTCGAGCTGCGCGAACAACGCCTGAGGATCCGCCTCGAGGTGCGGATACTCGTCTCTGAGCAGTCGCACCCGTTCGGCAAGCGGCAGCTCGATGCGCAAGCAGGGCGCGGCACGCATCCGCTCGATCAGCGCGTCCGGCACACGCACGTCGCCGACCTTGCGGCTCTCGGACTCGACAAAAACCGGTCGCGTCGGATCGAACCCGCGCAGCGCCCACCAGATGCGCGTCTCGAACATCTTCTGCGACGGCTGGGGCTGCGCGGGCAGGCCGCCGAGCACCGAGCCGCGATGCTGTGCGAGCTGTTCGAGATCGAGCACCTGCGCGCCGGCGCGCGAAAGCTCGCCGAGCAGGCGGCTCTTGCCGCTGCCCGTCGTCCCGCAGAGCACGCGGAAGTCGAAGCGCGCCGGCAGCGTCAGCAGCTCGGCGACGACGGCACGGCGGTACGCGCGATAACCGCCTTCGAGCTGTCGTGCGTGCCAACCGATGCGCGTCAGCACGTGCGTCATCGCGCCGCTGCGTGCGCCGCCTCGCCAGCAGTACACGAGCGGGCGCCACTCGCGCGGCTTGTCGGCGAACAGCGCCTCGACGTGTCGCGCGACGTTGCGCGCGACCAGGACCGCGCCGCGCCGGCGCGCGGCGAAAGCCGACACCTGCTTGTGCAGGGTGCCGACCTCGGCGCGCTCGGCGTCGTCGAGGACCGGCACGTTCAGTGCGCCGGGAATGTGGTCCTCGGCGAATTCGCCCGGGCTGCGCACGTCGACAATCGCGTCGAACTGCGCGAGGTGCGCGAGCGCCTCGTCGCACGCGATCGATGACCGGTCGTCCATGTCAACGGCGCGCGGCGAGCAGCGGCTTCAGGTGCGGCCAGACGTTGGCGAGCATCAGCGGCTGCGCTTTCTCGTTCGGATGGATGCGGTCAGGCTGGAAGTACTCGGTCCGGTCGGCGAAGCCGTCGAGAAGAAACGGCGCGAGCGCGACCTTGCGCGTGCGCGCCAGTTCATCGAACGTCGCCGCGAATCGCTCGGCGTACTCGCGCCCGTAATTCGGCGGCACGCGGACGCCGACGAGCAGCACGCGCGCGCCGGCGTTCAGGCACTCGTCGATCATCGCGGCCAGGTTGTCGCGCATCGCGTTGACCGGCAATCCGCGCAGACCGTCGTTGCCGCCGAGTTCGATCACGACGATCGCGGGGCGATGCTGCTTCAGCAGCGCGGGCAGGCGGGTGCGGCCGCCGCTGGTGGTCTCGCCGCTGATGCTCGCATTCACGACGCTATACTGCGCGCCGTCCTTCGCGATGCGGTCGGCGAGCAGCTTCACCCACCCTGTGTCGCGCGGCAGACCGTATTCGGCCGACAGACTGTCACCGAGCACCAGCACGACGGGCGCCGGTGCGGCGGTGGCTGTGCAGGCCGCAATCAACATGGCGACGCCGGCGAACCAGCGCCGCGCGAGTCTTCCAAGTCTCATCGCGGATGGGCCTCCGAGCAGTCGATGAACAACAACGCGCTCGAAGCCGAAGGGCTGACCAAGATCGTTCAGGACGCCACAGGCAGCCTGACGATCCTGGATGATATCAATCTGACCATCGAACCCGGCGAAACGGTCGCGATCGTCGGTGCATCGGGATCGGGCAAGTCGACGCTGCTCGGCCTGCTGGCGGGGCTCGACGTGCCGACGCGGGGCACCGTCCGGCTGTTCAGGCAGGACCTGTTCGCGCTCGACGAAGACGGCCGTGCCCGTGTGCGCGCCGAGCGCATCGGCTTCGTCTTCCAGTCGTTCCAGCTTCTTCCGCATCTGACCGCGCTCGAGAACGTGTTGTTGCCTCTCGAACTGTCGGGACGCGCGCCGGACCGGCAGTCGCCGCTCGATGCGGCGCGTTCGCTGCTCGCGCGCGTGGGCCTTGCCGAACGGCTGTCGCACTACCCGAAGTATCTGTCGGGCGGCGAGCAGCAGCGCGTCGCGCTGGCCCGTGCCTTCGTGAGCCGGCCGCAGATCCTGCTCGCCGACGAGCCGACCGGCAGCCTGGATGCGCGCACCGGTGCGGCGGTGATCGAGTTGATCTTCGAGCTGAACCGCGAGCGCGGCTCGACGCTGGTGCTGGTCACGCACGATCCGGAGATCGCGGCGTTGTGCAGCCGGCGCATCGAGCTGCACGCCGGCCGGATCCGGGACGGATCAGGCTTGGGCGTCCTTCCCGCGTAGGCGCGCGAGCAAGTCCGCGGCGCGCGCGGCGAGCTCGCCTGCAACGAGTCCCACGTCGCCGCCGTGATCGTCTGCGGCGCGGCCGTGCAGCCAGACGGCGGCGAGCGCCGCCTGCACCGGTTCGATGCGCTGCGCGATGAACGCGCCGATCATTCCCGCGAGCACGTCGCCGGTGCCCGCCGTGGCGAGCGCAGGACCGCCGGTCGGGTTGATCCACCACCGTCCGGCGGGGTGTGCGATCACGGTTCCCGCGCCCTTGAGCACGACGATCGACGCCGACTGCCGCGCCAGCGCGCGCGCGGCGGCGATGCGGTCGGCCTGCACTTCGCGGGCCGTGGTGCCGAGCAGGCGCGCGGCTTCGAGCGGATGCGGCGTCAGCACGCGTCCGGCCGCATGCGCTTCAAAGGCTCCGGAAAACCGCGAGCGATCCGCGAGCAGGTTCAACGCGTCCGCGTCGACGACCAGCGGTACCGAACGCTCGAACGCGGCCGCGAGCGCGCCGGCGGCCGCAACGTCGGTTCCAAGCCCGCAGCCGACGACGATCGCGTCGATTTCGGGAAGCGAGGCGAGCGAACGGAACATCAGCTCCGGCTGAGCGGGGTCGAAGCGCAGATCCGGCGCACCGATGCAGTCGACGTACACGCGGCCGGCGCCGACCCGCAGCGCCGCGCGTGCAGCGAGCAGCGGCGCGCCGACCATGCCGAGTCCGCCTCCGACGACGGCGACGCTGCCGAACGATCCCTTGTGCGTGTTTCGCCGCCGCGGCACGAGCAGTGCTTCGAACTGGTCGGGCTCGGACAGCGCGCCTTCGGCCTCCGGCGCGTCGACGCCGAGCCCATCGACGACGACTTCGCCGGCCGCATCGCAACCATCGGCGGTGTACAGGCCGGGCTTCGCGCGAATGAAGGTGCAGGTCGCGTCCGCGTGTACACCGGCGACGCCGCCGACCCACACGCCGCGATCCGCATCGAGGCCGCTCGGCACGTCCAGCGCGACGACGAAGGCGGCCTGCGACTCGATCCAGCGGACCGCCTCCACGTAGCCGCCGGCGAGCGGCCGCGCCAAGCCGATGCCGAAGATCGCATCGACGACGACATCGCACCGCCGGTCGGCCGGCAGCTCGTGCAGGACGCGTCCACCGCTTCGCTGCCAGGCTGCGCGCGCGTCGCGCGCATCGTCGGTGACCGACTCGTCGAGCGCGATGCACTCGACCGCGTGTCCGCGCGCCGCCAACTCGCGCGCGCACGCATAGCCGTCACCGCCGTTGTTGCCGGGCCCGCAGACGACCAACACCTTGCGCGCGGCGCCGAGGCGGGCGTCGATCCACTTGGCCGCAGCGCGGCCGGCCCGCTGCATCAGCGTCCCGGCAGGCAGGGTCGCCTGCGCGGCCTGTTCGATCGCGCGCAACTGCGCCGTCGTGTACAGCCCGATGCTCATCGCGCTATGTTAAGCGCCGGCATCCGCGTGTCGCAGGGTCGCGCGCCGCGGCGCGTAGCGGTCCAGCGTCAGCCCCTCCAAGTCGATCTCCGGCGAGCGTCCGGCGATCAAGTCCGCGACGATGCGCGCCGACCCGCATGCCATCGCCCAGCCGGTCGACCCATGGCCGACGTTCAGGAACAGGTTCGGGAAGGGGGTGGGGCCCAGCGCCGGCGGGCCGTCGGGCAGCATCGGCCGGGCGCCGACCCAGAAGCGCGCCTGCGCGTAGCTCGCCGCTGCGGGAAACCAGTCGCGCGCGACCTTCAGCAGCGTGCGCAGCGCAGATTCGCGCAACTTCATGCCGCGCGAACCGATCTCAGCCGTTCCCGCGACGCGCAGCCGTTGACCGAACCGCGTGATCGCCACCTTATAGGACTCGTCCATCACTGCGAGTTTCGGCGCGTGTTCGGGGCGGATGATCGTCGCCGTCGCCGAATAGCCTTTGACCGCCATCAGAGGCAGGTCGATTCCCGCCGGCGCGAGCAGGCGGCCGCTGTCGGCGCCGGCAGCGAGGACGTAGACGTCGGCCTGCACGCGACCGTCGGCGAGTTGCAGCCCTTGGACGCGGCCCGCGGCGACATCGAAGCGCACCGCCTCCGCGCCGAAGCGAAAGCGCACGCCATCGGACTCGCAGATGTCCTTCAGGCGCCGCGCGAATACGGCGCAGTTGCCGGTTTCATCCTCCGGCAGGTGCAGCCCGCCGGCGAGCGGCGTGTTCGCATCGAGCGCCGGCTCGAGCGTTCGGCAACCTGCCGCATCGAGCAGCGAATGCGGGACGCCGGCCTCGCGCAACATGTCGCGCGCCGGCGCCGTGCGTTCGAGCTCGTGCACCGTGCGGAACAACTGCAGGTAGCCCTTGCCCTGTTCGTAGTCGATGCCGTGCCGCTCGCGCACCTCGTGCAGGCAACGCCGGCTGTAGTAGGCGAGCCGCTGCATTCGCGATCGATTGACGCGAAAGCGCTCGACTTCGCACTCGCCGAGCCAGCGTCGCAGCCACCGCCACAGCGCGGGATCGAAAGCGGGTCGGAAGATCACCGGCGCTTCGGGCCTGAACAGATAGGCGAGCACCTTGGCCGGCATGCCGGGCTGTGCCCACGGCGCGACGTAGGCAGGGGCGAGAACGCCGGCATTGGCGAAGCTGGCTTCCTGGGCGACCCCGCTACGGCGGTCGATGACGGTGACTTCGAATCCCTGCTGACGCAGTGCATGCGCGGTGGTCACACCGATGATGCCTGCGCCGACGACGGCGACGTGCATGGAGTTGTCTTCTTCGGCGCACCCGCGCCGGCAACGGCGCGCATTCTATGCGCGTGCCGCCGCTGCGCGTGCGCCGAAGATCAGAGCTTCATCTGGCTGGGCAGATAGGTCACCAACGCGGGGAAGAAGTAGATCAGCAGCACGGCGACGACCATCATCAGGAAGTAGGGGAAAGCCGCGCGCGCGATGTAGCTGATCTGGTACTTCGTCATGCCCTGCATCACAAACAGATTGAAGCCGACCGGCGGCGTGATCTGCGCCATTTCGACGACGATGACCACGAACACACCGAACCACAGCAGGTCGATGCCCGCAGTCTGCAGCGTGGGCAGCAACACGGCCATCGTCAGCACGACCATGCTGATGCCGTCGAGGAAACAGCCGAGCACGATGTAAAAGGCCATCAGCGCCATCAGCAGCGCGAACGGCGACAACCCGAGCCCCCCGATGGTTTCGGCCAGACGCCGGGGCAGACCGATGAATCCCATCGCCAAGGACAGGAAGGCCGACCCCGCGAGGATCAGCGCGATCATGCAGTACAGGCGCGTCGCGCCCATCAGCGAATCCCAGAAGCTGCGCCAGTTCAGCTCGCGCTGCGCGGCGGCCAGCGCGAGTGCGCCGACCACACCGAGCGCTGCGGCCTCGGTCGCGGTGGCAAGACCCGTGTAGATCGAACCGAGCACCGCGAGGATCAGCAGCATCACCGGGATCAGGTGGCGCGACTCCGCGAGCTTCTCGCGCAGCGTCAGCGCCGCGTCGGCGGGCGGAATCGCTGCGCGGTTGCGCAGGGCCCAGGCGATCGTGTAGCCCATGAACAGGCCTGCCAGCAGCAGCCCGGGAACGATGCCCGCGATGAAGAGCTTGCCGATCGATACGTCGGCGGCGACGCCGTAGACGATCATGATGATCGACGGCGGGATCAGCAGCCCGAGCGTGCCTGCGCCGGCGAGCGTGCCGACCGACATGATCTCCGGGTAGTTGCGGCGCCGCAGCTCGGGCAGCGACATCTTGCCGATCGTCGCGCACGTGGCCGCCGACGACCCGGACACCGCGGCGAAGATCGTGCAGCCTATGATGTTCACGTGCAGCAGCCGTCCGGGGACGCGCTGCAGCCACGGCGCGAGCCCGCGGAACAGACCTTCCGACAGCCGCGTCTTCAGCAGGATCTCGCCCATCCAGATGAACAGCGGCAGCGCAGTCAACGTCCAGCTCGACAGCGACCCCCACACCGTCAGCGCGAGCGCATCGCCGCCGGGCCGCGTCGTGAACAGCTCCATGCCGATCCACGCGACGCCGAGCACGGCGATGCCGATCCACACGCCCGCGCCGAGGATCGCGAACATCGCGGCGATCAGGATGACGGCGATCATCGCGTCCATTTCGTCTCACTCGACCTGGGTCGGCCCGCCGGCGGCCTCGGTCGGCGGCACCTGCCCGGTCCGAAGCGCATACATCAGCTCGTCGAGGAATGCGAGGAACAATCCACCGAGGCCGATCGCCATGGACAGTTGCGGGATCCACAGCGGTGTCGCATCGACGTTCTGCGAAACGTCGTGATAAACGTACGAGCCCCAGACGAGCCTGGCCGCGAACCAGGCGAAGTAGCCCGACAGCAGCGTTGCGGTGGTCAGGCAGAACACCTCGATCCACCAGCGCGTTCGCCCGGTGAATCGCTGGATGATCAGCGTCACCCGGATGTGGTCGCCGTGCCGCAAAGTGGCGGCGAGCGCGAGAAAGGAGCCGGCGGCGAGCGTGTAGCCGGCGTATGCATCCACTCCGGCCATCGAGTAGCCCAGTTGGCGACCGACGATGTTGGCGACCTCGATGATCAGCGTCGCGAGGATGAACAACGCGCCGAGCGCGCCGAGCATGCGGAAGAGGCGGTCGAGCAGGCTGCGCATTCGCCGGCCAGGCGTGACGGGTCGTGAGCCGGAACGACCCGCCGGCAGGCAAGCTGGCGGGTCGGAATGAGACTTACTTGCGGAACGCGGCGATGATGGCCTGGCCGTCGGCGCCGGCTTTCTTCAACCACTCGTCGAGCATCGTTTCGCCGATCTTGGTCAGCTCGGCCCGGAACTGCGGGTTCGGCTCGTACACGGTCATCTTGTGTGCGCGCAGCGTTGCCAGCGTCTCGCTCGTGTACTCGCGCATGCGCTTCCAACCGCGGTCCTCGGCTTCGCGTGCCGCCTTGACGAGCGCATCCTGCGTGGCCTTGTCGAGCTTGTCGAATTCCTTCTGATTGACGATCACCATGTTCTTCGGCAGCCACGCATCGACGGTCGCGAAGTGCGTCAGGTTCTCCCAGACCTTCGAGTCCACGCCGGTCGCGCCCGACGACATGAACGAGTCGACCACGCCGGTGGCGAGCGCCTGCGAGAGTTCGGCCGCCTGGATCGTCAGCGGCTGGGCGCCGACCAGTTGTGCGATGCGCGTCGTCGCCGGGTTATAGGCACGCCATTTCAGTCCCTTCATGTCGGCGACCGAATTGAGCATCTTCTTCGTGTAGATGCCCTGCGGCGGCCACGCGACCGCGTACAGCAACTTGATGCCTTGTGCGGCGAGAATCCTCTCGACCACCGGCTTCTGCGCCTGCCACAGCTTGTACGACGCGTCGAAGCTGGTCGCGACGAAAGGCACCGAGTCCACGCCGAACACCGGGTTCTCGTTTTCCAGCAGGCTCATCAGCACCTCGCCGATCTGCGCCTGGCCCGTCTGCACCGCGCGCTTGATCTCGGGCGCCTTGAACAGCGCGCCGTTCGGATGCACGGTGATCGTCAACTTGCCGCCGGTGGCCTTGGCGACATCGGCGGCGAACTGGTTCAGGTTCTGCGTATGTGGATTGCCCGCGGGATAGCCGGCAGGCAGGTCCCATTTGGTCTGGGCCGACACCGCGAGTGCGGCGCCCGTCAAAGCAAGTGCAACAAGCGATCGAACTGTTCTCATAGGGTCTCCTTGCGTGCGGTCCGGATGGAGCAGGCGGACTGTACCGCGAGCGCCTCGCCGACGCAGCGTGTTTGGCGCCGTGTGCTCGCGCCGCCGTCGCATTCGCGCGAAGGAGGATACTTGGCGTTGCAGAGCCGAGCCGACGACGTGGGACGGTTCCGGTTGACGTTCGGGGGAAACGATGAATCTGCGCTTCCTGGAGGCCTTCGTGTGGGTCGCGCGCCTGTCCAGCTTCAAGGCGGCTGCGGACAAGCTGTGCACGACGCAGGCCGGGATCTCCAGCCGTATCGCGACGCTGGAGGAGCAGTTGGGGGTGCGCTTGTTCGAGCGAGATCGTCGTTCGGTCACGCTGACGTTTTATGGAACGGAGCTGCTGCCGATCGCAGAGAACATGCTCGAACTGCAGACGCGCATGCGCGCCGCGGTCGGGGCACCGAGCGCAGCCGCTGGAACGTTGCGCATCGGCGTGATGGAGACCGTGGTTCACACTTGGCTACCGACGTTGCTATCGCGCTTCTCACGTCGGTACCCGAAGGTCACGATCGAGTTGCAGTCCGACACTTCGCCGAGGTTGCGCGACGAGTTGCTGCGCGGCCGGCTCGACGTGGCCTTCCAGACCGAAGCGATTGCCGAAGGGTTCATCGAGAACCGCGATATTGCGTTGCTGGCGATGCGCTGGGTCGCTGCGCCGTCGCTTCCGCTCGCGCCAGGAACGCTTCGCTTCGCCGACATCGCTGCCCAGCCGATCATCAGCTTCCAGCGCGAATCGATCGTGTATCGAAGCGTGCTCCAACTGGCCGGCAACAGCGATGCGCGAACACCGTTGCGGGTCAGCTTCTTTTCGTCACTTGCGGCGATGATCGAACTGGCAAAGACCGGATTCGGCGTTGCACCGCTGCCAGTGGCCGTCGTGCAGCGCGAGATCGATCGCGGGGAACTCGTCCTGCTGGACGTCGACCCGCCGCTGCCACCGCTGCCGGTGTACGCGAGCCAGCGCGCCGAGCCTGCGCTACCGGCGGTCGACGAACTGATCACGCTTGCCGAGGGGGTCTGCGCGGAGTTCCTGACTGCGGGTCGCCCCGACGCCGTGCACACGGCCGCGATCGTCCGGCCGCGCTTATCAGCGGTCAAAAGAAAAAGTTGATTGACGCGCGCGAGCGGCGTGTCGCACAGTGCAGTGCGCTCGAACCGCCCGCGACTCTGCAGTAAGCGAACGCGATGTCAGCACCATTTTCAACCGGACTTGCCGCGCGCCGCGCTGCGCGCAGCGGGCGCCACGCCGATCACACGGTCGGTGTCGCGCCGCCCTACGTCCAGGGCAACGTGGTCATCCTGCCGCGCGCCCTGGCGTACGACTTTCTCCTGTACTGCCAGCGCAACCCGAAACCATGTCCGTTGCTGGCTGTTGGTGACGCCGGCGATCCGCATCTGCCCGGACTCGGCGATGATCTGGACATCCGAACGGACGTTCCGCGGTACCGCGTCTGGCGCAACGGCGCGCTGGTCGAAGAGCCGACCGATATCGGCCATCTCTGGAGTGACGACCTGGTCACGTTCGTGCTCGGGTGCAGCTTCTCGTTCGAACACGCGCTCACCAGTGCGGGTGTGCCGCTGCGTCACGTCGAGCGGGGCGACAACGTTGCGATGTTCAGGACCAACGTCCCGACCGTTCCGGCGGGGCCGTTTCGCGGACCGCTGGTCGTATCGATGCGGCCGCTCAAACCTACGGACGCGATCCGCGCCGTGCAGATCACGTCGCGCTTTCCAAACGTGCACGGCGCTCCAGTGCACCTGGGCGATCCCCGCGCGCTCGGCATCGAGGATCTCGCGCGCCCCGACTATGGCGAACCGATCGAAGTGCTCGCTGGCGAGATCCCCGTGTTCTGGGCCTGCGGCGTGACGCCGCAGGCGGCTCTAATGGCCGCGCGGCCGTCGCTGTGCATCACGCACGCGCCAGGTTGCATGCTGGTGACGGACCTGCTGAACGAGCAGCTTGCGGCCGCATGACACGCATCGTCCCGGCGCACGAGCGCCGTCCCTGCAGACCCGAGAGGAGAACGACAACATGAAACGCATTGCTCATGCCGCGGTTGCCCTGTGCACCGCACTCGCTGCGGTCAACGCCGTTGCGCAACCTCTGCCCAAGACGCACTTGCGCGTGGTTGGATCGATTTCCAATCTGCCGCAGTACAAGGACTTCGAGGTGCCCTTCTGGACCAAACGAGTACCCGAGCGCTCGGGCGGCGCGATCACGACCGAGATCAAGGGCTTCAACGAGATGGGGTTGAAAGGTCCGGAAGTGCTTCGCCTGATGGGGCAGGGCGTGGTCGAAATCGGTGCCACGGTCATCTCGTATCTCGCGGCCGATGATCCGGCCAATGAAATGGTTGACCTCGCGGGGTTGCTGCCCGATGTCGGCACCGCGCGCCGGGTGACTGAAGCGACCAAACCCGTCTACGCGAAGCTGTACCGTGAGAAGTTCAATGTCGAACTGCTGGGCTTTGGCACGTATCCCGCCCAGGTACTGTTCTGCAACGGCGAGATCAAGGGATTGGCCGACATCAAAGGCAAGAAAGTCCGGGTGGCCGGACGCTCCCTTTCGGAACTCGTCGAGGCACTCGGTGGCACGCCGGTGACGATGTCCTTCGGCGAGGTCGTCCCCGCGCTGCAGAATCGCACGGTCGACTGCGCAATTACGGGATCGCTGTCCGGCAATCTGGCCAAGTGGCACGAAGTCACGACGCACCTGCTGGCGCTCCCGCTGTCGTGGAACCAGATCGTATACGCGGTCAACGGCAAAGCATGGCAGGGATACAAGCCCGAACTACGCGCCTTCCTGAGCAAGGAAATCCAGCAGCTCGAGAAGGATGTGTGGGATGCGGCCGAGACCTTCACCATTCAGGGCTACGAGTGCAATGCCGGCACGGATAAGTGCACGATGGGGCAGAAAGGCAAGATGCGCGTCGTGCAACCGACCGCGGCGGACCGCGAGCTCCTGCGCAAGACGATCAACGAGATTACCCTGCCGAAGTGGGCGGCACGCTGTTCGGCGCAGTGCGTGGCCGACTTCAACGCGACCGTCGGCAAAGTCGTCGGCGTCAGCGCAAAGAAGTAGACGCTTCGCGCGCCGCCGAGAATGCCGGCAAAGATCCACACGCTGCTGGATCAGGCGCTGCGAGTGGCTGATCGTGGATCGTCGCTCGCGGCGCTGGCCGGCGGCTGGATGATCCTGGCCGCGGCAGCGCTCGTGGCCGTCGACGTCGTACTGCGCAAGCTGGCGACGATGACGGTCGGCGGCGCCGACGAACTGTCCGGCTACGCGCTGGCGATCGGTTCGACCTGGTCTTTTGCGTTCGTGATGTTGAACCGCGGCAACGTGCGCATCGACGCCTTGTACGAACACTTGCCGAGGCGTGCCGCCGCCGCCTGCGATCTGCTCGCGGTGCTCGCGCTGCTTGCGTTCGCAACCCTTGTGGCCTGGCATGGCTTTGCGGTGATGAGTCACGCGTGGGCGATCGGCTCACGATCGAACACCTCGCTCGCGGTGCCGTTGGCGATTCCGCTTGTGCTGTGGTGGAGCGGCTACGCGTGGTTCGTCGCGTGCGGCATCCTGCTGTTGGCGCGTTCGGTCGCCGCGCTGGCGGCAGGCGACCTCGCGGCGGTAAACCGGTTGATCGGAGCACGGTCAGTTCAGGAGGAGGCCGCCGACGAACTGCGGGTCGCAGCCGAGACAGTCGGGTCGCACACACCATGATCCCGACCGCACTGATCACGCTCCTCGTGCTGATGGCGCTGGCGATTCCAGTGGCGGCGTCGCTCGGCGTCCTGGGCATGATCCTCGCGCAGTTCTTCGCGTTCCTGCCGGTATCCCGCGCTGCCGGCGAGATCGCGTGGAGCTCAAGCAACGAGTTCCTGCTCGTTGCGCTGCCCATGTTCATCCTGCTCGGCGAGTTGCTGCTTCGCTCGGGCCTTGCCGAGCGCATGTACAGCGCGCTGGCGAAATGGCTGTCATGGCTGCCCGGAGGGTTGATGCACTCGAACATTGCCGCATGCGCGCTGTTCGCCGCGACCTCGGGCTCCAGTGTGGCCACTGCCGCCACGGTCGGGACCGTTGCGCTACCCCAGGCGCGACGCTACGGCTACAACGAGCGGCTGTTTCTCGGTACGTTGGCCGCTGGCGGCACGCTCGGCATCCTGATTCCGCCGTCGATCAACATGATCATCTATGCGGTGCTGACGAATACGTCGGTTCCAAAGCTGTATCTGGCCGGCATCGTTCCAGGCATCCTGTTGGCGCTCAGTTTCATGCTGGTCGTGCTTATTGCGTGTACTTGGCGGCCGGCGTGGGGTGGACAGCGGGTCGCCGCTCCGCTTGCTGAGTGCATTGCCGGACTCGTGCACCTGCTGCCTCCGCTCGGTCTGTTTCTCGTTGTCGTGGGCTCGATCTATGCCGGCATTGCAACCCCGACCGAAGCCGCCGCTCTCGGCGTGATGGCGGGCCTGGGCCTGGCGTGGTGGAACCGCGCCCTGAACTGGCGGATGCTGCGCGCGGCGCTGCTCGGAACGATGCGATCGACCGGAATGATCATGCTGATCATCGTGGCGGCTTACTTCCTGAACTTCGTGATGTCATCGATTGGACTGACCACGGCGCTGACCGACACGGTGCAAAAGCTCGGTCTGTCGAAGTGGGAGATGTTGTTCGCGGTGATCGTGTTCTACGTCGTGCTCGGCTGCTTCATGGAAACGCTGTCACTGATGATCACGACGATCCCGGTCATCGCGCCGGTCATGGCCACGCTTGGCTTCGACATGATCTGGTTCGGCGTTGTCGTCATCGTGCTGATCGAAACGGCGCTGATCACGCCGCCGGTTGGACTCAACCTGTTCGTCGTCCACAACCTGCGGCCAATCGGTTCGATGAACGACGTGATCATCGGTGCCGCGCCGTTCGTGGCCGCCCTCTTCACGTTGCTCGCGGCGCTCGCATTCTTTCCCGGCTTGGCGCTGGGGCTCCCTTCACTGTTGGCACAATGAGTTCGCTCCTTTTTAACGTTCCCGACGCACCACCGCTGCACTTGCGAGTTCACGAACTCGTGATCGCCGGCTGGACCGGCCGGGACGCGGCGACGATCGAGCATCACATCGAAGAGCTGGCAGCCATTGGCGTGCCGCGGCCGTCGCAGGTTCCGCTGTACTACCGCGTCAGCCGGGAATTGCTGACGCAGGATGATGCGATCGAGACGCTTGGCGAAAGCAGTTCGGGTGAAGCCGAGCCCGTACTGATCTGTGCGAACGGCCGCTGGTGGCTGACCGTGGGTTCGGACCATACTGACCGCAAGGTCGAGTCGTATTCGGTTGCCGTGTCGAAGCAGATGTGCGCGAAGCCGATCGCTCGCGACGCGTGGCTGTGGGATGACGTGGCGCGCCATGCCGACGCGCTGGTGCTCAGGTCGGAGGTTTTCGAGCACGGCGCCTGGGTCGGGTACCAACAAGGTACGCTCGCGGCAATTCAGCCCCTGATGGACTTGGTGTCCGGTTACCTCGGCCGGTCGGAACCGCGCGAAGGACTCTTGATGTTCTGCGGAACGCTGGCGGTACGCCCCGACGCGGCCGGCGTTGGCGTTCGCCCGACACCGCGCCTGCGCTTGGTGATCGAGGACATGGAACGCGGCCGACGCATCGAGCACGAGTACCGTGTCACGACGCTGCCGGTTGTCGCCTAGCAGGAAGCACCGATGGGCAAGTGGCAGTTCTGGATCGACCGTGGCGGCACGTTCACGGACGTCGTCGCGAAGCGACCCGACGGTCGGCTCGTCACGCACAAGCTGCTCTCCGACAACCCCGAGCAGTATCGCGACGCGGCGATCGCGGGCATCCGCCATCTGCTCGGCGTCGCTGCCGGCGCACCGATCCCGGTCGAGCGGATCGAAGCCGTCAAGATGGGAACGACGGTCGCGACCAATGCGCTGCTCGAACGCAAGGGCGAGCCGACGGTGCTCGTGATCACGCGCGGCTTTCGCGACGCGCTCAGGATCGCTTATCAGAACCGGCCTCGCCTGTTCGACCGGCACATCGTGCTGCCGGAGCTGCTGTACGCGCGCGTGATCGAAGCCGACGAACGGATCGGCGCCCACGGCGAGATCGTGCACCCGCTCGACGAGGCGGCCGTGCGACGCGATCTGCAGGTGGCGTACGACGCCGGGCTGCGCGCGTGCGCGATCGTGCTGATGCACGGCTACCGGTACACGATGCACGAGGCGCGCATTGCCGCGATCGCACGCGAGGTGGGCTTCCCGCAGGTGTCGGTTTCACACCAGGTCAGCCCGCTGATGAAGCTGGTGGCGCGCGGCGATACGACCGTGGTCGATGCGTACCTGTCGCCGATCCTGCGCCGCTACGTCGAGCAGGTGGCGGCCGAACTGCCCGGCGTTCGGTTGCTGTTCATGCAGAGCAACGGCGGGCTCACGGACGCGTACCGCTTCCAGGGCAAGGACGCGATCCTGTCCGGACCCGCGGGCGGCATCGTCGGCATGGTGCGCGCGAGCCTGGCCGCGGGCTTCGAGCGCGTGATCGGCTTCGACATGGGCGGCACGTCGACCGACGTTTCGCACTACGCAGGAGAGTACGAGCGCGCGTTCGAGACGCTGGTTGCCGGCGTGCGGATGCGCGCGCCGATGATGAGCATCCATACGGTCGCCGCCGGCGGCGGTTCGATCCTGCACTTCGACGGCGCGCGGCTGCGGGTCGGTCCCGATTCGGCCGGCGCCAACCCGGGGCCTGCTTGCTATCGGCGCGGCGGACCGCTGACGGTGACCGACGCGAACGTCATGCTCGGCCGCATCCAGCCGGCGTATTTTCCGCGGGTGTTCGGACCGAATGCCGACCAGTCGCTAGACGCCGACATCGTTCGCGCCAAGTTCGCCGAGCTCGCCGCCGAGATCGGACGCGCGACGGGACAGCAGAAGTCGCCGGAGGAGGTCGCTGCCGGGTTTCTCGACATCGCGGTCGGCAACATGGCCGAGGCGATCAAGCGCATCTCGGTGCAGCGCGGCCACGACGTCACCAGGTACACGCTGACCGTGTTCGGCGGCGCGGGCGGCCAGCACGCGTGCAGCGTGGCCGATGCGCTGGCGATGACCTCGATCTTCGCGCACCCGCTCGCCGGGGTGCTGTCGGCTTACGGCATGGGGCTCGCCGATCAGACCGCGATGCGCGAAGCCGCGGTGGAACTTCGACTGACGCCCGAGGCGATGCCGCAGCTCGCGCAGCGGCTCGACGCGCTCGCGGACGAGGCGGCGCGCGATCTGTTCGATCAGGGCGTGCCGCGCGAGCGCGTGCGCGTCGTGCGGCGCGTGCATCTGCGTTACGAAGGCACCGACTCGGCGCTGATCGTTGCCGACGGCGACATCGACGCGCTGCGCGCGCAGTTCGATGCCGCGTACGCGCAGCGCTATTCGTTCCTGATGCCGGACCGCGCGCTGATCGTCGAGGCCGTGTCGGTCGAGGCGATCGGCGCCGGCGACGCCGCCGAGGAGTCGCAGCCCCCGGTCGCGCCGCGGGCCGGCGCGTTGCAACCCGCGGCGCGCGTGCGAGCGTATTTCGACGGTCGTTGGCACGACACGCCGCTTTACGTGCGCGCGGATACACGGCCCGGCGATGCGATTGACGGCCCCGCGATCATCGCCGAAGCCAATGCGACGACGGTTGTGGAGCCCGGGTGGCGGGCGCAGATCACCGAGCGAGATCACGTCGTCATCAGGCGGGTGGCTGCGCGCAAGCAGCGGCAGGCGATCGGCACGCAGGTCGATCCCGTGATGCTCGAGATCTTCAACAACCTGTTCATGTCGATCGCCGAGCAGATGGGGCTGCGGCTGCAGAACACCGCATACTCGGTCAACATCAAGGAGCGGCTCGACTTTTCGTGCGCGCTGTTCGACGTCGAAGGCAATCTGATCGCCAACGCGCCGCACATGCCGGTGCACCTCGGTTCGATGAGCGAATCGATCAAGACGGTGATGCGGGAGAACGCCGGCCGGATGACGCCCGGCGACGCGTACGTCGTCAACGATCCGTACAACGGCGGCACGCACCTGCCCGACGTCACGGTGATCACGCCGGTGTTCGACCGCGCCGGCCGCGAGATCCTGTTCTATGTCGGCTCGCGCGGACACCACGCCGACATCGGCGGAATCACGCCAGGATCGATGCCGCCGTTCTCGAAGACGCTCGACGAAGAGGGTGTGCTCTTTACGAACTTCAAGCTGGTCGAAGGGCAAGGCGCGGACCGTCCGGGCCGGCTGAGAGAGCAGGAGTGTCTGAGTCTGCTGACCGCCGGGCCGTATCCGGCGCGCAATCCGCAGCAGAATCTCGCTGACTTGAAGGCGCAGATCGCCGCGAACGAAAAGGGGCGCGAAGAGCTGCTCCGCATGGTCGACCAGTTCGGCCTGGACGTCGTCCAGGCCTACATGCGCCATGTGCAGGACAACGCCGAGGAGTCCGTGCGCCGCGTGATCACCGTGCTGCGCGACGGCCGTTTCGAGTACAAGCTCGACAACGGTGCGGTGATCAAGGTCGCGATCTCTGTCGACCGCGCAAAGCGTTCGGCGACGATCGACTTCACCGGTACATCGGCGCAACTTCAGAACAACTTCAACGCGCCGTCGTCGATCAGCGTCGCTGCGGTGCTGTACGTGTTCCGCACGCTGGTCGACGACGAGATCCCGTTGAACGCCGGTTGCCTCAAGCCGTTGAAGATCGTGATTCCCGAAGGCTCGATGCTCGCGCCCCGTTACCCGGCTGCGGTCGTCGCCGGCAACGTCGAGACGTCGAGCTGCATCACCAATGCGCTGTACGGCGCGCTCGGCGTGCTCGCGTCCGCTCAGGGGACGATGAACAACTTCACCTTCGGCAACGCGCGCTACCAGTACTACGAGACGATTGCGGGCGGCTCGGGCGCGGGGATCGTCGATCTGGCCGCCGGCGCCGACTCGAAGGACGGATTCGACGGCACCGACGTCGTGCAGACGCATATGACCAACTCGCGGCTGACCGATCCCGAAGTACTCGAGTTCCGTTTCCCGGTCCGGCTCGAGAGCTACGAGATCCGGCACGGTTCGGGCGGAAGAGGGCGCTGGCACGGCGGCAGCGGCGGCACGCGGCGCGTGCGTTTCCTCGAGGCGATGACGGCGTCGATCCTGTCGAACAATCGCGCGATCGCGCCTTTCGGACTCGCCGGAGGCGAACCTGGCGAGCGCGGCCGCAACCGGGTGATCCGTGCCGACGGGCGCGTCGAGGAGTTGCCGCACATTGGTAGCGTCGAAATGGCGCCGGGCGATGTTTTCGTCGTCGACACGCCCGGCGGTGGCGGCTTCGGCAAGCCGTCCTAAGCACGGAAATCAGCGTTCGGCGGCGGGCATTTCGCCGCTTCGTCGAAGCGGGGGCCCCGAATAATGGCGAGCGACACTCGCTGGGACCTTCGATGAACGCGCCCGAAAAACTGCACGCCGGTTACGGCAGTGTGCTCGGCACACTTTCGATCTGCTATGCGCCGTTGATCGACAAGAAGCGCAAGGCGATCGGTACGCGACTGACGATGCTGTCGACCCGCGCGCAGGAGCGACTGCAGATCGGGCGCGTCCTGAATTCGCTCACCCCCGTGTGGCCAGATGCGTCGGCACCCGTACTCATCGCGCCGCTGGACGCCACGCTGGACGAATCGGCGTTCGAGTGGCAGAACCCGAAGAACGCGATCCTGGAGGTGCCGGCCGTCGCGCTGCGCGACCCGGAAGTGCAGGGCGCAGCGCAGCGTCTGTTCCGTGACGGCAAGCGGCTCGCGCTGCGCGGACGCCCGGACGTGCCGCTGCCCCCTGCGCTGCTGGCGTGCTTCGAATATGCGCTGATCCACCAGAACGAGGACCGCCGCAGGAGCACCGACGGCATGCCCGCTGCCGCGCCCGCCGGTGTATCGCGCAGAATCCCTTTCATCGTGACCGGCGTGCAGACGGTGGCTGATGTCGAAGCCGCGTTCGAGCGCGGCGCAACCGCCAGCGTGGGCTGGCCACTCGACGACGCACAGCACCGGCAGGTGCGCCCGCTGCAGCCCGGACAGGCGGTGGTCCTCGAACTGCTGCGGCTCGTTCGCGACGACGCGGAACTGTCGAAGATCGACGCCACGCTCAAGCGCGATCCCGCACTCGCGTTCAAGCTCCTGCGGCTCGTCAATTCGGCGGCATTCGGATTGCCGGTGCAGATCACCAGCTTCCAGCACGCGGTGATGATGCTCGGCTACAAGAAGATGATGCGCTGGCTGTCGCTGCTGCTCGCCACCGCATCGAAGGACGCGAACACCTTTCCGTTGATGCACGCGTCGATCCGGCGCGGCCTGTTTCTCGAGTATCTTGGCGCGAGCGACAGCGAAGCCGAACTGCGCGACGAACTGTTCATCACCGGCGCGTTCTCGCTGCTCGATCGCATCACCGGCGCGCCGTTCGAGCAGCTCTTCGAGCTGATCGCGCTGTCGGAGAACGTCGTCGACGCAATCGTGCGCCGGCGCGGGCCGTACGCGACGTATCTGGCGCTGATCGAATCGATCGAGCGATCGGACCCGATCGCGATCGGCAAGCACATCGACGCGCTCGCAATTCCGGTCGCAGCGTGCAATCAGGCGCTGCTGCGCGCGATGTCGGCCGCGAACACGCTGGATTCCGACCTCTGAGTCGTCGGCCGGCGGCGATCCGAACGCGCCGCCTATAATCCGCGCGCGCTCCAGACAAAGGTCCGTTCGCACCGCGGAGCGCGCCCCGCCTCCGCATGAATCCTGCCGACACTTTTCTCGCGCTCGACGGCCCGAACGCGCTGTCGAGCTTCCGCGCCGCGCGCCTGCTCGAGCGCATCCGCGCGATCGAACCCGATGCCGCGGCGATCCGCGCGCGCCACGTCCACTTCGTCCACGCGATGGGCGCCCTCGACGGCGAAGCGCGCGCGCGCCTCGACGGACTGCTCGACTACGGCGAGCCGGCGCCCGAGGAGGACCGCGCGTCGGCGTCGTGGCTCGTCGTGCCGCGGCTCGGCACGATCTCGCCGTGGGCGAGCAAGGCGACCGATATCGCGCACAACTGCGGACTCGAGCGCATTGCGCGAATCGAGCGCGGCACGCGGTATTCGTTGTCGTTGAAGTCCGGTCCGCTGGGCGGGCGGCGGGCGATCTCGGCCGAAAGCGGGCGGCGCATCGCCGCGCTGTTGCACGACCGGATGACCGAGAGCGTGCTCGAACCGGACGCCGATCCGCGCACGCTGTTTCGCGAGCTGCCCGGCAAACCGATGCAGTCCGTCCCGCTGCAGGCGCAGGGGCGCGCCGCGCCGGAGCGCGCGAACGTCGAAATGGGGCTCGCGCTGTCGGACGACGAGATCGACTACCTTGTCGACGCGTACCGCGCGATGCGGCGCGACCCGACCGATGTCGAGCTGATGATGTTCGCGCAGGCCAACTCGGAGCACTGCCGGCACAAGATCTTCAACGCGCGCTGGACGATCGACGGGCAGCCGCGCGAAGAGTCGCTGTTCGGCATGATCCGCGCGACCCATGCGGCCGCACCGCAAGGGACGGTCGTCGCGTACAAGGACAACGCGGCCGTGATCGAGGGGCGAGTCGCGCACCGCTTCTACCCGCGCAGCGACCACGCGCAGGGCGCCGTCGGCATCGAGTACGCCGCGCGCGACGAGCTGACGCACACCGCGTTCAAGGTCGAGACGCACAACCACCCGACCGCGATTTCGCCGTTTCCGGGTGCGGCCACCGGCGCAGGCGGCGAGATCCGCGACGAAGGCGCGACCGGCCGCGGCGCGAAACCGAAAGCGGGGCTGTGCGGCTTCACCGTGTCGCATCTGCGGTTGCCCGGCGCCCGGCGCGCGTGGGAAAACGACGGCGACGTCACGCGCGGCGAACGGACGGACCGCGACTATGGCTTTCCGTCGCGAATCGCCGACGCGCTCGCGATCATGATCGAAGGACCGATCGGCGCCGCTTCGTTCAACAACGAATTCGGTCGGCCGAATCTGCTCGGCTACTTCCGCGCGTACGAGCAGAACGTGGCGGGTAGCCGCTACGGCTATCACAAGCCGATCATGATCGCGGGCGGAATCGGCAACATCCGAGACGATCAGACGAACAAGTGCGATCTGCCCGAAGGCACGTTGCTGATCCAGCTCGGCGGACCGGGCATGCGAATCGGGTTGGGCGGAGGAGCGGCTTCGAGTCTCGGCGCGGGCTCGAACATCGAGCAACTCGATTTCGACTCGGTCCAGCGCGGCAACGCGGAGATGCAACGCCGCGCGCAGGAAGTCATCGACCGCTGCTGGGCGCTCGGCGCGGGAAACCCGATTTTGAGCATCCACGACGTCGGCGCGGGCGGTCTGTCGAACGCGATGCCGGAACTCGCCGACAGCGCGGGCAAGGGCGCGCGCTTCGACCTGGCCAAGGTGCCGGTCGAGGAGAGCGGAATGAGTCCGCTCGAGATCTGGTGCAACGAGTCGCAGGAGCGCTACGCGCTGGCCATCGCTCCCGACCGGCTCGCGGCGTTCGACTGGCTGTGCAGGCGCGAGCGTTGTCCGTACGCGGTGATCGGAACGATCGTCGACGACGGCCGTCTCGTCGTCGCGCGCGAAGGCGAGCCGCCCGCGGTCGACATGCCGATGAACGTGCTGCTCGGCAAGCCGCCGAAAATGCACCGCAACGTGACGCATGTCGCGCGCGCGCTGCCGACGATCGACACGAGCGGTTTCGATCTCGCCCAGATCGCGTTCGACGTGCTGCGCCATCCGACGGTGGCGAACAAGAGCTTCCTGATCACGATCGGCGACCGTTCGGTCGGCGGACTGAACTGCCGCGATCCGATGGTCGGCCCGTGGCAGGTACCGGTGGCGGACTGCGCAGTGGCGTTGCTCGACTTCGACGGCTACGCGGGCGAGGCGATGGCGATGGGCGAGCGCACGCCGGTCGCGGTGATCGATTCGGCCGCCGCGTCGCGCCTGGCGATCGGCGAAGCGCTGACGAATCTCGTGGCGACCGATATCGAGCTCGCGCGCGTGAAACTGTCGGCCAACTGGATGGCCGCGTGCGGCGAGCCCGGCGAGGATGCCGCGTTGTTCGATGCCGTCGCCGCGGCGAGCGCGCTGTGCCAGCGGCTCGGCATCAGCATCCCGGTCGGGAAGGATTCGCTGTCGATGAAGACGGCGTGGCGCGACGGAACCGATGACAAGCTCGTCGCATCGCCGGTGTCGCTGATCGTCTCGGCGTGCGCGCCGGTCGACGACGTGCGGCGCACGCTGACGCCGCAGCTCCGCACCGATTCGGGCGATACGGTCCTGATGCTGATCGATCTGTCCGCGGGCCGGCAGCGGCTCGGCGCCTCGATCTTCGCGCAGATCACCGGGCAGATCGGCAATGACGCGCCCGATCTGGACGATCCCGACCGGCTCGCTGCAGCGGTCCGCGCCGTGCGCACGCTCGCGAACGAAGGCAAAGTGCTCGCTTATCACGACCGCTCCGACGGCGGCCTGTTCGCTGCGGTGTGCGAGATGGCCTTCGCGGGCCATTGCGGTGTGACGCTGAACATCGACATCCTCGCGATCGACCCGGTGGCGGCCGACTGGGGTGATTTCAAGGTCCGAACCGAGCAGGTCGCCGTGCGGCGCGACGAGTTCACGCTACGCGCGCTGTTCAATGAAGAGCTGGGCATGGTGCTGCAGGTCCGTGCAGACCAAGCGAGCGAGGTGATGGGCGCGCTGCGCGCCGAAGGTCTGGGCGCGATCTCGCACGTGATCGGCAAGCCGAACGACAGAGACTCGATCGAAGTCTGGCGCGATGCGAAAGCGGTGTTCTCTCAGCCGCGCGTGCAACTACAGAAGGCGTGGAGCGAGGTGTCGTGGCGGATCGCCCGGCTGCGCGACCATCCGGACTGCGCCGACGCCGAGTACGCGCGGATCGAGGACGCGGACGATCGCGGGTTGTCGATGCAGCTCACGTTCGATCCGGCCGAGGACGTCGCCGCGCCCTTTATCGCCACGGGCGCGCGGCCGCGCGTGGCGATCCTGCGCGAACAGGGCGTCAACAGCCAGTACGAGATGGCGAGCGCGCTCGATCGAGCCGGGTTCACGGCGGTCGACGTGCACATGACCGATCTGCTCGCCGGGCGCGCGTCGCTCGCGGACTTCAAGGGCTTTGCGGCGTGCGGCGGCTTTTCCTATGGCGACGTGCTCGGCGGCGGTGGCGGCTGGGCCAAGACGATCCTGCACAATCCGAAGCTCGCCGAGCAGTTCGCCGCGTTCTTCGGCCGCGGCGACACCTTCGCGCTCGGGGTGTGCAACGGCTGCCAGATGATGAGCCAGCTTTCGACGATGATTCCCGGCGCGCGGCACTGGCCGCGGTTCGAACGCAACGCGTCGGAGCAGTTCGAAGGGCGGCTTGTCATGGTCGAGGTGGTCGAATCGCCCTCGATCTTCTTCGCCGGGATGGCCAGCAGTCGGATGCCGATCGCCAACGCGCACGGCGAAGGCCGCGCCGTATTCCGCAGCGAAGAAGACCGCGCGCAGGCGCTGGTCGCGGTGCGCTACGTCGATTCGCAAGGCCGGCCGACCGAACGCTATCCGTACAACCCCAACGGCTCGCCCGGCGGCATCACGGGGCTGACGACGCCCGACGGCCGCTTCACGATCCTGATGCCGCATCCCGAGCGCGTGCGAAGGACAGTGCAGATGTCGTGGCAGCCGCCGGGGCTCGGCGAGGATTCGCCGTGGATGCGGATGTTCCGAAACGCGCGGCGCTGGCTAGGCTGAACGACCCAAGGGCGCGGGATCTTCCGACGGCGCGATGTTGGGCAAACTTCGCGGATGGCTCCTTCCCATGCGGGGCAGCGCTTCAGCCCCGCGATCCGTGCATCGATGAAAGGACAAAGACGATGATCAAACGCACGCATTGGCTCATCGGCGTCGCGGTCGCCGCGGCGTTCGCCGCGCAGCCGGCGTATGCGCAGGTCGGCCGCACGGCACAGGCAGACAACTGGGGAACGTTCCTCGGCGCATCCATCGGCGACAGCGACTACGACACGGGATTCAAGCTGTTCGGCGGACAGCAGTTCCACCGGAACTTCGCGTGGGAAGTGCAGTACACCAACTTCGGCGATCGGACCGAGCGTCGCTTCGGCACGTTCGTCGATGCCGAAGCGTGGGCTCTGGGTGGCTCGTTGGTCGGGCTGCTGCCGGTCAGCCCGGACTTCTCACTGTTCGGCAAGCTCGGCGCGCACTACACCAAGATCAAGTACTCCGCGCCGGGCATCTCGTCGTCCGATTCGAACGTCGATCTCGGCATCGGCGCGGGACTGTCGTATCGCCTGACCTCGCAACTGACGCTGCGCGCCGAAATCGAAGACATCGGCGACCCGGGCGAAATGGTCAGCGTCGGTCTGCAGTTCCGCTTCTGATCGACCCGGCTGCAAAGGAAAGGGGGCGCCGCGGCGCCCCCTTTGCGCTTTCTGCGATCGACCCGCGCGCGAAGGCGACGGGCCGACAATCGCTTATTGCACCTTCGCGTTCTTGCGCAGTCCCTCGACGAACGCCTGCACGCGCTGCTGCTGAAGCGCTTCGCGGATCTGACCCTGCACCTGCGCCAGCGGCGGGAATTGCGTGTCGCGAACGTCGTCGAGCCGGATCACGTGCCAGCCGAACTGCGTCTGCACGGGAGTCTCGGTGAACTTGCCCTTCTCGAGCTTGACCATCGCCTCCGAGAACGGCTTCACGTAAGCGTCGGGGCCGGCCCAGTCCAGATCGCCGCCGTTGTTCGCCGAGCCCGGATCCTTGGACTTCTTGGCGAGCTCCTCGAACTTCGCACCTTTTTTCAGTTCGGCGACGATCGCCTTGGCCTCGTCTTCCTTTTCGACGAGGATGTGGCGCGCGCGGTACTCCTTACTGCCCGCCGCCTGCTTCTGTTTCTCGTATTCGGCCTGGATCTGCGCGTCGGTGATCGGGTTCTTCTGCAGCTCGTCGCGCATCAGCGCCTGGATCAGCGTGTTCTGCCGCTGCACATCGAGCTGGAACTTGACCTCCGGCTTCTCGGCCAGGCCGCGCTTTTGCGCTTCCTGCAGGAAGACCTCGCGGCGGATCAGCTCCTCCTTGATCATCTTGCGCAGTTCGGGCGTGTCCTGCTGGCCCTGCTGTTGGAGCTGCTTGACCCAGGCGTCTTCGCGGGCCTTGGGAATCGGGCGGTTGTTGACGACCGCGATGTTTTGCGCCAGCACGGCGCCGCTGGCCAGGGCGGCCAGCGAGAATGCAACGATACGCATCATGACTTCGACTTTCCTTCGGGGGTTCGGGACCGGCCCGCGCCGTCCTCTTCAGGCGCCAGCAGTACGAGCGAAAGCGCGTGAACTTCGCGCTTCATGAGGTCTTCGAGGGCATCATACACGAGGCGATGGCGCGCCACGCGCGGCAGCCCTTCGAACTTCGGGCTGACCAGGTGCACGCGATAGTGCCCGCCGCCGCTCTTGGCACCCTCGTGACCGGCGTGCAGCGCGGTCTCGTCTTCGATGCGCAGCGCGAGCGGCTCGAGCGCGCGCTCGAGCCGCTCGCGGATCTTCGCGACGGTTCCCTCAGGCATCCGACGCCTCCTTCACATGGCGCGCCAGCCACACGCCCATGGCCAGCGTAAACGCCAGGGTGATCCCCATCAGGCCGAACAGCTTGAAGCTCACCCAGGTGTCGGTCGGGAAGTTGAAGGCGACGTAAAGGTTGAGCGCGCCCATCGCAGCGAAGAATCCCGCCCATACCCACAGCAGCCTCTCCCAGACCGGGTCGGGCAGTGCGAGCTGTTTGCCGAGCAGGCTGCGCACGAAATTCCTTCGCGCAAGCACGCGGCCGGCGACGAGGATGGCACCGAACAGCCAGTACAGGATCGACGGCTTCCACTTGATGAAGGTCTCGTCGTGCAGCCAGATCGTCGCCCCGCCGAAGACGACGATGACGGCGACCGAGATCCAGAGCATCGGATCGACTTTGCGCTTGCGGGCGAGCAGCCAGCCGACCTGGGCCAGCGACGCCGCGATCGCGAGCGCCGTAGCGAGCAGGATCGGCGCCTGATCCACGGGGACCGCACCGTCGGCGACCAGCGCGCCGAGCCAGCGGTCCGCCAGCGCGGCCGAGAAGTCCGGAAACGCCTGCGCGAGCTTGTAGCTCGTGAAGAACAGGATAACGGGAAGCAGGTCGAACAGCAGTTTCAAGCGGGCTCCTGCGTGTGTGGGTTCTTGCGCGGGTGCAGGCCGAAGGATCGGTCTCGCCGCTGGTGCTTCAGGACGAACACAACAGGTGCAGCCCTGCCGACCACTCCGGCGGCAGCCGCGCGTAGTCGTCGAATTCGGGCTGCTCGTCATATGGGCGCTGCAGCACTTCGAGCAGTCGGGCGACTTCACCGAAGTCGCGCGGACCTTCGTCGCCGCGCGCCTTGCGGATCGCGATTTCGGCCAGGTAGTTTCGCAGCACGTACTTCGGATTCACGCGGTTCATGCGCGCGGCGCGTTCGGCATCGATGCTCGACTCGCGCCGCAAGCGCGCGCGGTACGCGGCAGCCCAGGCGTCGAAGGCGGCGCGGTCGGCGATGAGATCGCGCACCGGCGCGTCATCGCCCGGGTTCGCAGCGTCGACGCGCAGCATCGCCAGCCTGCGCCAGAAGAGCGTCCAGTCGGCGCGGTTCGTGTGCAGCAGTTCGATCGTCCGTTCGATCAGCGTCTCGTCGCCGGGCTGGACCGTCGCCAGACCGAGCTTGGCGTGCAGGCGTTCATCGAGCGCCTGCGCGAACTCGTCCTTGAAGACTTCGATCGCTGCCTGCGTGGCTTCTACGTCTTCGGTCAGCGCGACCAGCGCCTGGCCGAGGCAATACAGGTTCCAGTGCGCGATCTGCGGCTGGCGGTGGTACGCGTAGCGGCCCTGTTCGTCCGAGTGGTTGCAGACATGGCCGGCGTCGAAGCTGTCGATAAAGCCGAAAGGCCCGTAGTCGATCGTCAGTCCGAGGATCGACATGTTGTCGGTGTTCATCACGCCGTGGCAGAAACCGACCGCCTGCCAGTGCGCGACGAGCCGCGCAGTCCGCCGTGCAACCTCCTCGAGCAGTGCTAGGTAAGGACACGGCGCCTCTTTCAGCTCCGGGTAGAAGGCCGAGATCACATAGTCGGCGAGCTCGCGCAACTCGCCATAGCGCTGCTGCCAATAGAAGTACTCGAACGAGCCGAAGCGCACGAAGCTGGGCGCCATGCGCGTGACGACGGCCGCCGATTCGACCGTTTCCCGGAACACCGGGTAGTCGGAACCGACGACAGCCAGCGCGCGTGTCGTCGGGATGCCGAGCGCGTGCATCGCCTCCGAGCACAGGAACTCGCGGATCGACGAGCGCAAGACGGCACGGCCGTCGCCCATGCGCGAGTAGGGCGTCTTGCCTGCCCCCTTGAGCTGAAGCTCCCACACGCGGCCGTCGGGCCCGACCGCGCCGCCGAGCAGGATCGCCCGTCCGTCTCCGAGCTGCGGAACGTACACGCCGAACTGGTGGCCGCTGTAGACCGCGGCGAGCGGTTCGGCGCCCGGCCAGTCGCGATTGCCGGCGAGCGCCTCCACGACGGCAGGGCGATCGAAGTCCTGGGCGCCCAGTCCGATCAGCGCCGCCGCCTGCGGCGAATGCGCGACAAGATACGGTTCCGGCAGCGGCGTTGGCGCAAGCCGCGTGTAGAAGCCGGGCGCGAGCCGGCCATAGCCGTGGTCCCAGCGCAGCGCGGGAAGATCGACTTGACGTACGGCGAACGGCGGCGGGGCGGGGTGGTTCACGGTGTCGGCAGCGGTGCGCGCCATTGTAGACGCGGGCACTTGTACACTTGACCGGGAAGTGACAACCCAATTGGACAAGAGGAGACGAGTCATGCTGCAGGGTCTGATGATGCAGATGCCGCTGGCGATCTCGTCGTTGATCCGGCATGCGGACCGGCATCACGGCGACGCCGAGATCGTTTCGCGGCGGGTCGAAGGCGACATCCACCGCTACACCTACCGCGACCTGCATCGGCGCGCGCGCCAGATGGCCAATGCGCTCAAGGGGCTCGACGTCAAGCTGAGCGATCGCATCGCCACGCTCGCGTGGAACGGCTACCGGCACATGGAGCTGTACTTCGCGGTGTCGGGAAGCGGCGCCGTGCTGCACACGATCAATCCGCGGCTGCACCCGGAGCAGATCGCGTGGATCGCCAACCATGCCGAGGACAGCTACCTGTTCTTCGACCTGACCTTTCTGCCGATCGTCGAAGCCATCGCCGGTCACTGCCGGACGATCAAGGGCTACGTCGCGATGGCCGACCGCGCGAAGATGCCCGCGCAGTCGAAAGTGCCCAACCTGATCTGCTACGAGGATCTGATCGACAGCCACTCGGATCGCTACGACTGGCCCGAGTTCGACGAGAACCTCGCCTCGTCGATGTGCTACACGTCGGGTACCACCGGCAACCCGAAGGGCGTCGTCTACAGCCATCGCTCGACGATCCTGCACACCTACGCCGCGGCGCTTCCCGACGCGCTGAACCTGTCGGCGCGCGACGTGATCCTGCCGGTCGTTCCGATGTTCCACGTCAACGCCTGGGGTTTGCCCTACGCTGCACCGATGGTCGGCGCGAAGATCGTCCTGCCGGGGCCGAACCTCGACGGAAAGTCGCTGTACGAGCTGTTCGAATCCGAGCAGGTCACCTGCTCGGCGGGTGTGCCGACCGTGTGGCAGGGGCTGCTCGCGTACGTCGAGTCGAACAATCTGAAGTTCTCGACGATGAAGCGCACTGTGATCGGCGGGTCGGCCTGCCCGCCGGCGATGCTGCGCACGTTCGAGGAGAAGTACGGCGTGCAGGTGCTGCACGCCTGGGGGATGACCGAGATGAGCCCGCTCGGCACCGCTTGCACGCTCAAGGCGAAGCACATGCGCATGCCGCCCGAGCAGCGCTACCAGACGCAGTACAAACAGGGCCGCGTGATCTTCGGCGTCGACATGCGCATCGTTGGCGACGACGGCGGCGACCTGCCCTGGGACGGCAAGGCCTTCGGCGACCTGCTGGTTCGCGGCCCGTGGGTGCTGCGCGAGTACTTCAAGGGCGAAGGCGGCAACCCGTTGGTCAAGGACGCGGAGGGCCGCACCTGGTTTCCGACCGGCGACGTTTCGACGATCGACCCGGATGGCTACATGCAGATCACCGACCGCAGCAAGGACGTGATCAAGTCGGGAGGCGAGTGGATCAGTTCGATCGACATCGAAAACATCGCGATGTCGCATCCGGCGGTCGCGATGGCCGCCTGCATCGCCGCCAAGCATCCCAAGTGGGACGAGCGGCCGCTGCTGGTGGTCGTGCGCAAACCGAACGCCGAGCTCAGCCGCGAGCAGCTTCTGGCGCACTTCGAGGGCAAGGTCGCCAAGTGGCAGATCCCCGACGATGTCGTCTTCGTCGACTCGATTCCGCTCGGCGCCACGGGCAAGATGCTCAAGGCCAAACTGCGCGAGCAGTTCAAGGACTACAAATTGCCGACGGCCTGAGCTCTTCTTGCCGCCGGCCCCCGGCTGAAGGTATTCTGGCGCGCACAAGAACATCACCGAGGAGATTCACAATGGTTCGCATGGCGATGAAGTGGCTGCTGGCGGCTGTTCTCTCGCTGCTGGCGGCAGGAACCGTCCTGGCGCAGGGCAAGGGCCGCGCGGCGCCCGAACAGACCGTCAAGATCGCCTTCATGGATCCGCTGTCCGGGCCCTTCGCCGCCGTCGGACAGGCGATCCTGAAGCACTTCCAGTACTCGGCCGAGATCGTCAATGCGAAACAGCTCGCCGGACCCGGCGTCAAGTTCGAGATCGTTCCGTTCGACAACAAGGGATCGCCGCAGGAGTCGCTGACGCTGCTGCGCTCGATCATCGACCAGGGCATCCATTACGTGACGCAGGGCAACGGATCGCACGTGGCGATCCCGCTGTCGGATGCGATCGCCAAGCACAACGAGCGCAACCCCGGCCAGGCGATCGTCTACCTGAACTACGCCGCGGTCGATCCGGATCTGACCAACAGCAAGTGCAACTTCTGGCACTTCCGCTTCGACGCCAACACCGACATGAAGATGGAGGCGCTGACCGAGTACATGAAGGACCGGCCGGAGATCAAGAGCGTCTACCTGATCAACCAGAACTACTCGCACGGCCATCAGGTCGCTCGCGTGGCCAAGGAACTGCTCGCGCGCAAGCGGCCCGACATCAAGATCGTCGGCGAGGACCTCCATCCGCTCGGGCAGGTACGCGACTTCTCGCCGTACATCGCCAAGATCCGCGCCTCGGGCGCCGATGCAGTGATCACCGGCAACTGGGGCACCGACCTGACGTTGCTCGTGCGCGCCGCGCGCGACGCCGGTCTGAACGTCAACTTCTACACGTACTACGCGGGCGTCACCGGCACGCCGACCGCGATGGGCGCGGCCGGTGCCGACCGCGTACGGCAGATCTCGTACTGGCACCCGAACATCGAGAAGTACCCGGGCGAGGACATCTACCTCGGTTTCAAGAAGAAGTTCGGTGAGGACTGGTACACGCTCGCCGCGTACACATCGATGACGATGCTCGCCGAGGCGATCAAGCGCGCGAAGTCGACCGACCCGCTGCGCGTCGCATACGCGATGGAAGGCTTGAAGATGCCGAGCGTCATGGGCGAGATCGAGATGCGAGCGACCGATCACCAGTTGCAGCAGCCCCTGTTCATCTCGACCTGGGTCAAGGCGGGCGGCGCGGTCAAGTACGACACCGAGAAGACCGGTTACGGCTTCAAGACCGAGCGCGCCTTCCCGACCTACGTCGCTTCGCAGCCGACCAGTTGCAACATGCAGCGCCCGCCGCGTCCGCAATAGCGCGCGCCGCGGCCGCGCCGAGCGCAACGGCCCCGCGAGACGGGGCCGTTTTTTACGCCCGCCGCGCAGTTACGCTCCGTGAACTTCGAGTTCGCACTGATCCAGCTGCTGAACGGCATCAGCTACGGGCTGCTGCTGTTCATGCTGTCGTCGGGTCTGACGCTGATCTTCTCGATGATGGGCGTGCTGAACTTCGCGCACGCGAGCTTCTATATGATCGGCGCCTACCTCGCCTACCAGATCAGCAAGTGGATCGGCTACTGGCCGGCGCTCGTGATCGCGCCGCTCGCGGTCGGGCTGATCGGCGCGCTGATCGAGCGCTGGGGACTGCGGCGCGTGCACAAGTGGGGACACGTTCCGGAACTGCTGTTCACCTTCGGCCTGTCGTACATCATGGTCGAACTGGTGCAGGTGATCTGGGGCCGCGCCGCCGTTCCGTACGCGGTCCCCGCCGCGCTCGACGGGCCGATCGACTGGCTCGCCGATCTCGGCATCACGTTTCCCGAGTACCGCGCGTTCATGATGCTGGTCGCCGTGCTGATGCTGGCGGCGCTCTACCTGCTGCTGACGCGAACGCGGATCGGCCTGGTGATCCAGGCGGCGCTCACGCACCCGCACCAGGTCGAAGCGCTCGGCCACAACGTGCCGCGCGTGTTCATGCTCGTGTTCGGCGGCGGCTGCGCGTTGGCGGGGCTCGCGGGGGTGATCGGCGGCAACGCTTTCGTGACGCAGCCGGCGATGGCGGCCGAACTCGGCGCGATCATCTTCGTCGTGATCGTCGTCGGCGGCATGGGATCGCTCGCCGGCGCTTTCGTCGCGTCGCTCGCGATCGGCGTGATGCAGACCTTCGCGGTCGCTTCGGATGCATCGCTGTCGGGACTCGCGGAGCTCGTCGGCGTGACGGTGACGCCGCAGACCTTCGGCTACAGCGTCTGGAAGCTCACGGTCGCGCAGGTCGCACCCGTGCTGCCTTTCCTGCTGCTCGTGCTGATCCTGATCGTCCGGCCGAAGGGCCTGATGGGCACGCGCGAGGACTGATCGATGGGTCCCGGCCCGCTGCGCTACCGGCCGATCAACCTCGGTCGATGGGTGATCTGGGGGCTCACCGCTTTCCTGTTCGTCGTGCTGCCGCTGGTGTTCGAACAGGGCTTCGCGCGCACGCTGATGTCGCAGATGGCGATCATGATCGTGTTCGCGCTGAGCTACAACATGCTGCTCGGCCAGAGCGGCATGCTGAGCTTCGGGCACGCGGTGTATTCGGGGCTCGGTGCGTACTTCGCGATCCACGCGTTGAACATGATCGCGAGGGGCACGCTGCCGTGGCCGGTGTCGCTGCTGCCGCTGATCGGCGGGCTGGCCGGCGCGTTCTTCGGCGTGATCTTCGGCTATGTGACGACGAAGAAGGCGGGAACGCCGTTCGCGATGATCACGCTGGGCATCGGCGAAATGGTTTTCGCCGCGTCGCTGATGTTCCCGGGATTCTTCGGCGGCGAAGCGGGCATCAACGGCAACCGCACGGTCGGCGGAAACTTTCTCGGCATTCCTGGGCTGACCTTCGGCCCCGATCTGCAGGTCTACTACCTGATCGCCGCGTGGTGCTTCGCCTGCATGGTCGCGATGTTCGCGCTGACGCATACGCCGCTCGGGCGGATGGCCAATGCCGTTCGCGACAATCCTGAACGCGCCGAGTTCATCGGCTACAACACGCAGCGCGTGCGCTGGTTCATGCTGATCCTTTCGGGCTTCTTCGCCGGAATCGCCGGGGGGCTGTCGGCGATCAACTTCGAGATCGTCACGGCGGAGAACGTCAGCGCGATCCGCTCGGGTGGCGTGCTGCTGGCGGCGTTCATCGGCGGGGTCGCGTTCTTCTTCGGTCCGATCCTCGGCGCGATCGTCTTCAGCTTCTTCGCCATCGCGCTGTCGGAGTACACGAAGGCTTGGCAACTGTACCTCGGCGTATTCTTCGTGTTGATCGTGATGTATGCGCCGGGCGGGCTGTCGAGCCTGATTCTGATGAACCTGCGTGTGATGAAGTTTCGCAAGTTCAAGCGGCTCCTCGACCCGTACTTCGGCGTGATCGTCGCCGCGCTCGCGCTCGCGTTCGGCGTCGTGCTGATGATCGAGATGACCTACCACTTGACGCTGGACATCGCGCTCGGGCCGGTCGTGACGATCTTCGGTTTCCCGTACGACACCGGCAGGCCCGAGGCGTGGGTCTTCGCTGCGTCCGTCGTCGCCGGCGGCGCGATCGCGTTCGAGTACATGCGGCGCCGCTTCAAGGCCGAGTGGGACCAGGTCCAGATCGAAATCGAGGACTGGATCCGAGACAATCCCGAGGATTAGCGCCTGTGGCGAACGAAGCCGACACGACGGCCCTCACTTCCGCCTCTGTCCTGCCGCGCGGGTCAGCGGGGTTGTCTGCGCAGGCTTCGCCTGCGCTGGAGTTGATCGACGTCCGCAAGAGCTTCGGAAAGACGGAGATCATCCGCGGCGTTAGCCTCTCGATCGCTACCGGCGAGCGGCACGCGATCATCGGTCCGAACGGCGCGGGCAAGTCGACGCTGTTCAACCTGATCAGCGGCCGCTTTCCCGTCAGCAGCGGAACGATCCGGCTCGGCGGCCAGGACATCACGCGAAAGAAGCCGTACGAGATCAACCGCCTCGGCCTGTCGCGCAGCTTCCAGATCACCAACATCTTTCACCGGCTCACGGTGTTCGAGAACCTGCGCTGTTCCGTGCTGTGGTCGCTCGGCTACAAGTATTCCTTCTGGCACAACCTGAACAAGCTCGCCGACGCCGAGGAGCGCGCCGAGGATGTCCTGCGCCGTATCGGCCTGCGTCGAAGGCGCAACACGCCCGCGGGGCTGCTGACTTACGCCGAGCAGCGCGCGCTCGAACTCGGAATCACGATCGCCGGCGGCGCGAACGTGATCCTGCTCGACGAGCCGACCTCGGGCATGAGCCGCAGCGAAACTGCCAATGCGGTCGCGCTGATCCGCGAGGTCACGCAAGGCAAGACGCTGGTGATGGTCGAGCACGACATGAGCGTCGTCTTCGGGCTGGCCGATGTGGTGTCGGTGGTCGTATACGGCGAGGTGATCGCCTCGGGGCCGCCCGCCGAGATCCGCGCCAACGCGAAGGTCAAGGAGGCGTACCTCGGGCAGCACGCCGACGCCGCCTGACCGATGCCCATGAACATGCACCACGGAGACACAGTGAGCACGAAGATGAGGACCGAAAGAGCCGCGTTTCGGCTTTCTCGGTGTTCTCTGTGTCTCGGTGTTTGAAGCTGCCTTTCAAAGCGGTCCAAGCCGATGCTCGAAGTCAGCAACCTGCAGGCCTACTACGGCAAGAGCCACGTGCTGCACGGCGTCGACCTGCGCGTGGGCGACGGCGAGATCGTCAGCCTGCTCGGACGCAACGGCGTCGGCCGCTCGACGACGGCCAAAGCGATCATGGGTCTGGTCGACTGCACGGGGCGCATCGTCTTCAAGGGCACCGAACTGACGCGGCTGAAGACGTACGAGATCGCGCAGCTCGGCGTCGGTTACGTGCCGGAGAGTCGCGACATCTTTCCCACGCTGACGGTTGCGGAGAACCTCCGGCTCGGTCTGAAAGACAAGCGACCCGGGCGCTGGACGTACGAGGACATGTACGCACTGTTCCCGCGCCTGCGGGAAAGGCAGCACACGCAAGCCGGCGTATTGTCCGGCGGCGAGCAGCAGATGCTGACGCTGGCGCGCACGATGATGGGCGACCCGGAACTGGTGATCATCGACGAACCCACCGAAGGGCTTGCGCCGCTGATCGTCGAGATGGTCGCCAACTTCCTGCGGGCGCTGAAGCAACGCGGCATTTCGATCCTGCTGATCGAGCAGAAGTTGACGATCGCGCTGCAGATCTCGCAGCGAATCTACGTGATGGGTCACGGGCACATGGTCTTCGAGGGCACGCCGGACGACCTCAAGAGCAACAAGCTGATTCGCCAGGAGTGGTTGGAGGTTTGAACGAGGTTTTCAACACCGAGACACCGAGATCACAGAGAAAGAACGACACTTACGTCGCCGTATTGCGCAGATCGACGAACGTGCTGACGCTTCTCTCGGTGTTATCGGTGTCCCGGTGGTCAACAAGTCTTTGCCCCGCACCGACAGCGGGGCCGGGAGCATGAAGTGACGACGTGGTACGAAGTGCGCGGCGACGTGGCCGTGCTGCAGATCGACAACCCGCCCGTCAACGGGCTCGGCCATGCGACGCGCAAGGCGCTGGTCGAGGGGCTCCAACGCGCGCTGGGCGATGCGAACGTCAAGGCGATCGTGATCACCGGCACCGGCAAGGTGTTCTCGGGCGGCGCCGACATCCGCGAGTTCAACACGCCCGCGGCGATGGCCGAACCCACGCTGCTGCAGATCATCGCCGCGGTCGAGTCGTCGCCCAAGCCGGTGATCGCCGCGATCAACGGCGTCTGCATGGGCGGCGGGCTCGAGCTGGCGCTGGGCTGCCATTACCGAATCGCCACGCCGAAGGCGTCGATGGCGCTGCCCGAGGTCAAGCTCGGCATCCTGCCGGGGGCCGGCGGCACACAGCGGCTTCCGCGCGCCATCGGCGTCGAGATGGCGCTGCGCATGATCACGACCGGCGAACCGATCGGCGCCGACGAAGCTCAGAAGGCGGGGCTCATCGAGCGCATCGTGCCGGACACGACGTTCCAGGGCGTTCTCGACTTCGCGCATGAGGTCGTCAAGCGACCGACCCATCCGAAGCTGCGCGACGCGAAGGCGGCATTGCCGCCGGGCGCCGAAGCCACGACCTACTTCAAGGCGGCGCGCGAACAGGTCGCGAAGGCCTCGCGTGGACTGACCGCGCCGTTGAAGTGCGTCGACGCCGTCGAGGCCGCCGCGCTGCGGCCGTTCGACGAGGGCATCCAGATCGAGCGCGCACTGTTCGTCGAGCTGGTGCAGTCGGCCGAGTCCAAAGCGCTGCGCCATGCGTTCTTCGCCGAGCGCACGGCGGCGAAGATCCCGGACGTTCCCGAAGACACGCCGACGCGGCCGATCAAGCAGGCTGCGGTGATCGGATTCGGAACGATGGGCGGCGGCATCGCGATGAGCTTCGCCAACGCCGGCATTCCGGTGCGCGTGCTCGAGATGAAGCAGGAAGCGCTCGACAAAGGGCTCGCCGCCTGCCGCCGCAACTGGGAAGCGACCGCGAAGAAGGGCCGGTTGACGATGGACGAAGTCGAGCGGCGAATGGCGCTGCTCAAGCCGACGCTGAAGTACGAAGACCTGGCCGATGTCGACATCGTGATCGAGGCGGTGTTCGAGGACATGAAGGTCAAGCAAGAGGTCTTCCGCACGCTCGACCGCGTGATGAAGCCGGGTGCGATTCTCGCGACCAACACGTCGACCCTCGACGTCGACGCGATCGCCGCGGTCACCAAGCGCCCGCAGGACGTGATCGGAACGCACTTCTTCAGCCCGGCCAACGTAATGCGACTGCTCGAGGTCGTTCGTGCGAAGAAGACCGGCAAGGACGTTCTGGCGACTGTGATGCAGCTCGCGAAGCGGCTGAAGAAAGTCGCGGTCGTCTCGGGCGTGTGCGACGGCTTCATCGGCAACCGCATGCTCGAGCAGTACGTGCGGCAGTCGCTGTTCCTGGTCGACGAAGGCGCGAGCCCGCAGCAGATCGACGCGGCGCTCACGAAGTTCGGCATGGCGATGGGACCGTTCGCGATGTACGACATGGCCGGCATGGACATCGGCTACGCGATCCGGCAACGCCGCTACATCGAGAAGCCCCACATCACGTATTCGAAGCTCGCCGACCGCGTCGTCGAGGCCGGCCGGCTCGGCCAGAAGACGGGCAAGGGCTGGTACCGCTACGAGCTTCCGGACCGCACGCCGCGCCCCGACCCCGAGATCGACGCGATGATCGAGGCGTACCGCAGGCAGATCGGCATCGTGCCGCGAACGATCTCCGACGACGAGATCGTCGGCCGTTGCATCTATGCGCTGGTCAACGAGGGCGCAAAGATCCTCGAGGAAGGCATCGCGCTGCGCGCGAGCGACATCGACGTCGTCTATCTGGCCGGCTACGGCTTTCCGGCGGCGAAGGGCGGGCCGATGTATTACGCGCAGTCGGTCGGTTTCGACAAGGTGATCGCGTCGATGCGGCAGTACGCGGCCAACCCGCACGGCGATCCGAAGTTCTGGACGCCGGCGCCGCTGCTCGTCGAAGCGGCCAAGACGGGGCGTTGGCCCAAGTAACGGGGCCGACCGATGACCGAGCGGCTCGTCGCGCGCCGCGACCTCGAGTTCCTTCTGTACGACTGGCTCGACGTGCAGTCGCTGTGCGCGCGGCCGCGCTATCGCGAGCACTCGCGCGAGACCTTCGATGCCGCGCTCGATCTCGCGCAGCGCATCGCGGCCGAGAAGTTCGCCCCGCACAACCGCGCGTCGGACCTCGCCGAGCCGCGCTTCGACGGCGAGCACGTGTGCCTGATTCCCGAGATCGGCGAGGCGCTCAAAGCCTTCATCGACGCGGGACTGATGGCCGCCGAGCACGACGAGGAGTTCGGCGGCATGCAGCTGCCGCTGACCGTCGTGAAGGCGTGCTTCGCGTACTTCAAGGCCGCCAACGTCGCTACCGCCGCGTATCCTTTCCTGACGATCGGCAACGCGAACCTGCTGCTCGCGCACGGCTCGCCTGCGCAGATCGACGCGTTCGTGCGGCCGCAGCTCGCCGGCCGATTTTTCGGAACGATGTGCCTGTCGGAGCCGCAGGCGGGCTCCTCACTGTCGGACATCGCCACGCGTGCCGAGCCCGACGGCGAGTCGCCGCTCGGTGCGCGCTACCGGCTGTTCGGCAACAAGATGTGGATCTCGGCCGGCGAACACGAACTGGCCGAGAACATCGTTCACCTGGTGCTCGCCAAGATCCCCGGCGCCGACGGCAAACTCGTTCCGGGCGTCAAGGGCATTTCGCTGTTCGTCGTGCCGAAGTCGCTCGTGGCGGTGGCCGGCGAGGGCGCGGCTTCGCGCGTGGCGCTCGGCGAACGCAACGATGTCGTGCTCGCGGGACTGAATCACAAGATGGGCTATCGCGGCACGGTCAACACGCTGCTCAACTTCGGCGAAGGCAGGTTCAGACCGGAAGGGCGCGCCGGTGCGATCGGCTATCGGGTCGGCGAGCCGGGGCGGGGGCTCGCCGCGATGTTCCACATGATGAACGAGGCGCGGATCGGCGTCGGGCTTGGCGCGACGATGCTCGGCTACACGGGCTATCTGCACGCGCTCGACTACGCGCGCAACCGTCCTCAGGGGCGCCCGGTCGGCGCCGACGGCAAGGATCCCGCGAGCCCGCAGGTGCCGATCGTGCGCCACGCCGACGTGAAGCGGATGCTGCTCGCGCAGAAGAGCTACGTCGAAGGTGCGCTCGCGCTGAACCTGTACTGCGCTCGGCTCGTCGACGAAGAAAAGACCGCGGAAACCGATTCGGCGCGGCGCGAGGCCACGCTGCTGCTCGACATTCTGACGCCGATCGCCAAGAGCTGGCCTTCGCAATGGTGCCTCGCCGCCAACGATCTCGCGATCCAGGTCCACGGCGGCTACGGCTACACGCGCGACTACCCGGTCGAGCAGTTCTGGCGCGACAACCGGCTGAACCCGATCCACGAGGGCACGCACGGCATCCAGGCGCTCGATCTGCTCGGCCGCAAGGTCGTGATGCGGGACGGCGCGGCATTCAAACTGCTCGGCGCGCGAATCGCGGCGACCGTCGAGGCCGCTTCGCGGCCGAGCGACGGCGACGCGAAACGCTTCGCATCAATGCTCGCCGAACGCGCGCAGCGGCTCGCGCAGGTGACGCAGGCGCTGTGGTCGACCGGCGATCCGGCGCGCACGCTCGCGAACGCGTCGATCTATCTCGAAGCCTTCGGGCACATCGTCCTCGCGTGGATCTGGCTCGAACAGGCGCTCGCCGCGCGGCGTGCGCACCGGGACGTCGATGCGGACTTCATCCGCGGCAAACTGCACGCGTGCCGCTACTTCTTCCTGTACGAGCTGCCGCGCGTCGATGCGCAGCTCGACCTGCTCGCGAGCCTCGATACGACGACGCTCGAGATGCAGGAAGGCTGGTTCTGACGCGCGCAACACACGGAGGCGACGATGTCGGTTCACAAGTTGTTCGATCTGCGCGGCAAGACCGCGCTGGTGACGGGCGGCTCGCGCGGGCTCGGGCTGCAGATCGCCGAAGCGCTCGGCGAGATGGGTGCGAAGCTCGTCATCTCGGCGCGCAAGCCGGAAGAACTCGACCACGCGGTCGACCATCTGGCCGGGCAGGGCATCGACGCGAGCTGGGTTGCCGCCGACGGTTCGAGGCCGGACGACATCGCGCGGCTCGTCGACGAAACGATGCTGCGGCTCGGCCACGTCGACATCCTCGTCAACAACGCCGGCGCGACCTGGGGCGCGCCTGCCGAGGATCACCCGCTCGACGCGTGGGACAAGATCATGAACCTGAACGTGCGGGGCACCTTCCTGCTGACGCAGGCGATCGGCAAGCGCTCGATGATCCCGCGCCGCTACGGCCGCATCGTGATCGTCGCCTCGATCGCCGGACTGCGCGGCAACCCGCCGGGAACGATCAAGACGATCGCGTACAACACGAGCAAGGGCGCGCTCGTCAACTTCACGCGCGCGCTCGCCGGCGAATGGGGCGCCTACAACATCACGGTCAACGCGCTCGCGCCCGGGTTCTTCCCGTCGAAGATGACGCGCGGCGTGATCCAGCAGCTGGGCCAGGACGCGCTCGCGAAACACGCGCCGCTCGGACGTCTCGGCGGCGAGGAAGACCTGAAAGGCGCGGCCTTGCTGTTCGCTTCCGACGCCGGCCAGCACATCACCGGCCAGATCCTCGCGGTCGACGGCGGCGTGACCGCCGTCTGAGCGATGCGCGCCGAGTTGCACGAGATCCCGTTCATGCGCCTGCTCGGCGCCGAGCTGGTGCGCGCAGTCGACGGCGAGGCCGAGATCGCGCTCGCGCTCGCCGAAGCGCACATGAACAGTTGGGGTGTGGGGCACGGCGGCGTCGTGATGTCGCTGCTCGACGTGGCGATGGCGCGTGCGGCCAAGTCCAGGATCGAAGCCGAGCGGGGCGGCGCTGTCGGCAGCGTGACCGTCGAGATGAAGACGAGCTTTTTCCGCCCCGCTCGCGGCAGGGTCGTCGCGCGCGGCCGCGTGCTGCACCGTTCGACGACGATGGCGTACTGTGAGGCTGAACTCGTCGACGCCGAAGGCCTGCTCGTGGCCAAGGCGCTCGGCACGATCAAGTTCCTGACTCGGCTCGACGCGGCCGACAGACTCTGAATGCAAAGGCGGATCCAGTGAAGAACCGACGCATCGTGCTCGCCAGCCGGCCGGCCGGCTGGGTGACCGAAGAAAACTTCCGGCTCGAAACGGTCGAGCTTCCACCGCTTGCCGAAGGACAGGTGCTCGTTCGCAACGAGTGGCTTTCGCTCGATCCGTACATGCGTGCACGGATGAACGAGGGCCGCTCGTACGCGGCGTCGCAACCGCTGAATGAAACGATGATCGGCGGCACTGCGGGCGAAGTCGTCGAGTCGCGCAATGCCAAGTTCGCGGTGGGCGACAAGGTCGTCGGCTACTTCGGCTGGCAGGAGTACGGAGTGTCCGACGGCAGCGGGCTCGTGAAGGTCGATGCGAGCCGCATCCCGCTGTCCGCGTATCTCGGCGCGGTCGGCATGCCCGGCGTGACCGCGTGGTACGGACTGCACCGGATCATCGAGCCGAAGCCGGGCGAAACGGTGGTCGTCTCCGCTGCCAGCGGCGCCGTGGGCGGCGTGGTCGGGCAGCTCGCGAAGATCGCCGGTTGCCGCGCCGTCGGGATCGCCGGCGGGCCGGAGAAGTGCCGCTACGTGGTCGACGAGCTGAAGTTCGACGCGTGCGTCGACTACAAGAACGAGGACGTGGGCAAGTCGCTGAAGGCCGCCTGTCCGAACGGCATCGACGGCTACTTCGAGAACGTCGGCGGCGCGATCATGGACGCGGTGCTGCCGCGGATGAACGCGTTCGGTCGCATCGCGCTGTGCGGGCTGATCGCTGGCTACAACGGCCAGCCGATCCCGATCACCAATCCGACGTGGTTCCTCGTGAGCCGGCTGAGGCTGCAGGGCTTCATCATCTCCGAACACATGGACGTGTGGCCGCAGGCGCTCAAAGAGCTCGGCACGCACGTCGCGTCAGGCCGCATCCGCTATCGCGAGACGATCGCGCACGGACTCGAAAGCGCCCCGGCCGCCTTCATCGGCATGCTCAAGGGGCAGAATTTCGGCAAGCAACTGGTGAAGCTCGCATGAAAGACTTCGCAGGCCGCGTCGCGGTCATCACCGGCGCGGGCAGCGGCTTCGGCCGCGAGTTCGCAAGGATGGGGCACGCGCTCGGAATGAAACTCGTGCTCGCCGACATCCAGCGCGACGCGCTCGACGCCACGCTCGGCGAACTGCGCGCATCGGGCGCCCGGGCGATCGGCGAGGTGGTCGATGTCGCGCGGAGCGACCAGGTCCGGCATCTCGCGGACCGCGCGTACGCCGAGTTCGGTGCGGTGCATCTGCTGTTCAACAACGCCGGCGTGGCCGGCGGCGGGCTCGTCTGGGAGAACGACGCGAACGACTGGTCTTGGGTGCTCGGCGTCAACCTGATGGGCGTCGTGCACGGCATCCATCACTTCGTTCCGCGGATGCTCGATGCCAACCGGCGCGGCGAACCGGGCCACATCGTCAACACCGCGTCGATCGCGGGTTTCCTGTGTCCTCCGCTGATGGGTGTCTACAACGTGTCCAAGCACGCGGTCGTCGCGCTGACCGAGACGCTGTATCACGATCTCGCGCTGGCGAAGTCGACGATCGGCACCAGCGTGCTGTGCCCGGCCTTCGTTCCGACCGGCATCGCTGCGTCCGAGCGCAACCGTCCGGCCGAGCTCGCGCGCGATGGCGAACTGACCGCATCGATGCGGCTCGCGCAGGCGCAGTCCGAGAAGGCCGTGTCGAGCGGGAAGATGACCGCGGCCGAAGTCGCGCGGATCACCTTCGACGCGATCCGCGCCGAGCGCTTCTATGTGTTCACGCACGAGAAGATCCTCGCCGCCGTCGAGGCGCGCTTCGACGCGGTGCTCTCGCGCGGCGCGCCGGCCGATCCATTCGCGAGCAACCCGAACGTCAGGCCGGCTGCCACGTGATCGCGACCGGCCGGTTCGCCGAACTACCGAACGGCATCACGCTGCACTACGCGAGCTGCGGCGAACCGGGCCGGCCGCTGCTGCTCTGCCTGCACGGCTTCCCCGAGTGCTGGGCCGCGTGGGAGGACGTATTGCCCGCCTTCGGCGCGGAGCACTACGCGGTCGCGCCCGATTTGCGCGGATTCAACCTGTCGAGCAAGCCGGTTGAAGTCGCCGCGTATCGCGCACGCGAGATCGTCGGCGATCTGCTGCACCTGATGCGAGCGCTCGGCTACGCGCGCGCGACCATCATCGCGCACGACTGGGGCGGCGCGGTCGCGTGGCAGCTCGCGATCGCGCGGCCTGACGCGGTCGACCGGCTGGTCGTGATGAATTCGCCGCACCCGATCCCGTTCGCGCGCGAACTCGCGAACAACCCGGCGCAGCAGACCGCCAGCGCGTACATGAACTGGCTGCGTGCGCCCGGCGCCGAAACACGGCTGGCGCAGGACGGATTCCGCCGGCTCGAAGCTTTCTTCCTCGGCATGCAGCGGCCGGATGCGCCGTGGCTCACCCGCGAGCGGCTCGTTCGATACAAGGAGGTCTGGTCGCGCGGGCTGACCGGGGGATTGAACTACTACCGCGCTTCGCCGCTTTATCCGCCGACCGACGCCGATCCGGGCGCGCGTGCGCTGCGACTCGACCCGGCCGACTTCGTCGTGCGTGTGCCGACGCTCGTGTTGTGGGGCATGCGTGACCTGGCATTGCTGCCCGCGCTGCTCGACGGGCTTGATGAACTTGTTCCTGACCTGCAGATCGAACGGCTGCCGCATGCCACTCACTGGCTCGTCCACGAGGAACCGCAGCTCGTCGCGGGGCGCGTGCTCGAGTTCGTCGCGGCCCGCTGAATTCCGCGTGGCAGAATCGCCGCCCGGCCGCAGGGCCAACGTCGTTCGGAGGTCGAGTTGATCCGTTCGCTTCGCCTGTTCGTCCTTGCGTTCTTCACCGCGTTCGCGCTGCTGCCGGCGCAGGCTCAGCTCAAACTGCCCCCCGGCGTACAGCGTGTCACCGCGGTCGAGGGCATCACCGAATACCGGCTCGCCAATGGACTGCGCGTGCTCCTTTACCCGGATGCGTCGAAGCCGACGGCGACGGTCAACGTGACCTATCTGGTCGGCTCGCGCCACGAGAACTACGGCGAAACCGGTATGGCGCACCTGCTCGAGCACCTGATTTTCAAGGGCTCGAAGCACTTTCCGAATCCGGACAAGGAGTTCTCGCGCCGCGGTTTCCGCAACAACGGAACAACCTGGTTCGACCGCACCAATTACTTCTCGACCTTCCAGGCGAGCGACGACAACCTGCATTGGGCGCTCGCGTGGAGTGCCGACGCGATGGTCAACTCGTTCATCGCGAAGAAGGATCTCGACTCGGAGATGACGGTCGTGCGCAACGAGTTCGAGATGGGCGAAAACAGCCCGTCGCGCGTGCTGCTGCAGCGTTCGCTGTCGGTGATGTTCGACTGGCACAACTACGGCAACCCGACGATCGGCAACCGCAGCGACATCGAAAACGTCCGCGTCGAGAACCTGCAGGCCTTCTACCGAACCTACTACCAGCCTGACAATGCCGTGCTGACCGTCGCCGGCAAGTTCGACGAGGGCCGGACGCTCGGCTGGATCGCCGAGACCTTCGGCCGGATTCCGAAACCCAAGCGCAAACTGCCGGTCTTGTGGACCGTCGAGCCGACACAGGACGGCGAACGCAGCTTCGTCGTGCGGCGGCAGGGCGACATCCAGATCGTGCTGCTGTCGTACAAGATCCCTTCGGCGCTGCATCCGGACGTCGACGCGCTCGGCGTCGCGAGCGAAATCCTCGGCAATACGCCCAACGGCCGGCTGCACAAGGAGCTCGTCGACAAGGGGCTCGCCGCGCAGGTGTTCTCGTATCTCTTTCCGACGCACGACCCCGGCGTCGTGATGTTCGGCGCAGTCGTCAAGAAGGGCGATCCGGTCGAACGCGCGCGCGAGCGGCTGATCGAAGTCGTCGAGACGACGTTCGCAGCGCAGGCGGCGACCGACGCCGAACTGCAGCGCGTGCGGCGCGACGGCGAAACGACCTTCGATCGGACCCTGTCGAGTCCCGAAGAGTTCGGCGTGGCGTTGTCCGAATACATCGCGCTCGGCGACTGGCGGCTGTTCTTCCTCGCGCGCGACCGGTTGCAGGAGGTCCAGTCCGCCGACGTCGGCGCGGTCGCGCAGAAGTACTTCCGCCGCGACAACCGGACGGTCGGCACCTTCATTCCTGAAGACCATCCGCAGCGCGCGGAGATCCCGCAGGCGCCGACCGCGGCCGAGCGGCTCGCCGGGTTCAAGCCACGCGCGGCAGCCGCGGCCGGCGAGGCCTTCGACCCGTCGCAGGAGAACATCGACCGGCGCACTCACCGCGTCGCGATCGGCGACCTGAAGCTCGCGCTGCTGCCCAAGAAGACGCGCGGCGAAACGGTCGACGCGGTGCTCGTCTTTCGCTGGGGTGACGAAAAGAGCCTGTTCGGCAAGTCGGTCGTCGCGCAGATGACCGAGGCGATGGCGGCGCGCGGCACGAGCAGGCTGACGCGCCAGCAGATCGCCGACGAGATGACCCGGCTCAGGATGACCGGCTCGCTGCGGCAGTTCCAGACGGATCGCGCGCACCTGGCCGACGCGCTGCGACTCGTCGCGCACGTGTTGCGCGACGCGAGCTTCCCGCAGGCGGAGTTCGAGACGCTGAAGCGCGAGACGCTGACCGGTCTGCAGGCCCAGTTGAACGACCCGGCCGCGCGCTCTCGCGATGCGCTGCTCGCGCACTTCAACACCTATCCGGAGGGCGATCCGCGCCACTATATGCCGCTGGCGGCGCGCATCGACGCGGTCAACAAGCTCACGCTCGACGAAGTCAGGCGATTCCACGCGGAGTTCTGGGGGACTGCGCGGGGCGAGATCGCGATCGTCGGCGACTTCGACGACAAGGCGATCGAGGCGCTGATCCGCGAGACCTTTGCTACGTGGCGTTCTCCTGCGCCTTACGCGCCGATCCTGTCCGAGCCGCGCGACGTCAAGCCGGCGCGCATCGTCGTCGACACGCCCGACAAGGAGAACGCGTTCTACCGCGCGCGCACCAATGTCGCGCTTCGCGACGACGACGCGGACTATCCGGCCCTGCTGCTCGCCAACTACATCTTCGGCGGCGGCTCCGGGCTGTCCAATCGCCTCATCGATCGCGTGCGGCAGCGCGATGGGATCTCGTACGGCGCCGGCTCGGCCCTGCTCGTCAACAGCCGCGATCGCGCGGGCGCCTGGCAGATCGGCGGACTGGTCGCGCCGCAGAATGCCGCGCGTTTCGAGCGGGCCGTGCACGAAGAGATCGAGCGCATGCTGAAGGACGGCTTCACTGCGAAGGAGGTCGACGACGCGAAGAACGGGCTGCTGCAGGAGCGGCTGCTGAACCGATCGCAGGACGGCGTCGTCGCGCAGGCCTGGGTCGGGTTCCTCGAAGTCGACCGAACATTCGCCTTTTCGAAGCAGTTGGAGGACCGGATTCGTGCGCTGACGCCGGCCGACGTGATCGCCGCCGTGCGGCGCCATATCGACCCGGCCCGGCTCACCGTCGTCGTCGCCGGCGACACGAAGAAAGGAGTCAAGTAAGTGGCCTACGCCGACTACCGCCATCGCATCGAGCTGCGCGTGCGCTGGGCCGAAGTCGACATGCAAGGCGTCGTCTTCAACGGTCACTACCTGACGTATTGCGACGTCTGCCTGACGGAGTACTGGCGCGCGATCGGGTTGCGCTATCCCCAGGACCTGGTCGCCCACGGCAGCGATACCTTCGCTCGCAAGATCACGATCGAGTATCACGCGCCGGCCGTGTACGACGACGTGCTGGAGATCTGCGGCCGCGCGTCGCACATCAGCCGCAGCAGCCTGCGCTTCGCGATCGAGATGTTCCGCAAGGGTGCGACCGACGCGGCGCTGATCGGCGCCGAACTCGTCTACGTCAACGCCGATCCGGTCAGCAAGAAATCGCAGCCCTGGCCCGATCGGATTCGCGAGCTGATGCGCCGGTACGAGCGCATCGCGCCGGAGGAAGCCGCGCATGGCGCGCGCTGAGGTGAGGGTCGAACTCGGCAGCTGGGACCGATTGGCCGACGAAGCCACACCGATCCGGCATGCGGTGTTTGTCGCGGAGCAGGGCGTTCCCGTCGAGATCGAACTCGACGAGTGGGACGCGGTATCGCTGCACGCGATCGCGCGCGACAGCGAGGGGCGAGCGATCGGAACCGGCCGACTGCTGCCCGACGGGCACATCGGCCGCATGGCCGTGCTGAAGGCCGCTCGCGGCGCCGGCGCCGGCACGTCGATCCTGCTTGCGCTGATGGACGCCGCGCGGCAGCGAGGGCATCGCGAGGTCGTTCTCAACGCGCAGACGCATGCTGCGCCGTTTTACCGGCGGCTCGGCTTCGTCGAAGAGGGCGACGTTTTCGACGACGCCGGGATTCCGCACATCGCGATGCGAAGGGCGCTATAGCGCGCCGCGCGACCGCGATCAAGCGTCGTCGGCGCGCGTACGCAAGCGTGAGATCAGCCCTTCGGTGGCGCCGATGACGAACTCGTAACGCCGGTCGGTATGTCGTTCCGGGTCTTCGCTGTCGAACGTGCGTTCGACGAACCCGACCAGCCCGTCGCTGCGCACCGTGACGACGGTCGTCGTCCGCGTGCCGTAACCGTTGGCGCGGATCTGGATCGCAGACAGGACGCGCTCCCATTCGAGCGGCACGCCGGTCGACGGCAGGGCGCGATCGGGCGCGAGCGCGCGATCGGCCATCAGCGCCAGCAGCGCATCGGGGTCGACGCGGCTGGCGAGCTGACAGGCAAAGCGGCCGACCGCGCGCGTGACCTTCGGCCACGGCGTGTCGAGGAAAGCATTCGATAGCCCGTAGAGGCCGGGTTCGAGGCGGCGCGGCGGCTCGCCGATCCGGTTGCTGTGATAGTGCAGCTCGGGTTCGCGTCCGCGCCCGGGCGCGCCGAGCGCGTCGCCGACCAGCAGATTGAATCCGTTGTAGGCGTTCGATCGCGCAGCGAGGTTCTGCAGCCACGGTCCGAGCGGAGCCGTGGACTGAAGGGCCGATACGACCAACGCGCCGCGCGTCGGGGCATGCGGGTTGCGTTCGCTCGGCGCGCGCACGTTGGTCAGCAGCGCGAACCGTCCCCGGCGATTGATGCCGAGCCAGGTTCCGCCGGCTTCCTCGTCGCGCCCCGCGAGCAGCGACACGGCTTGCCCCCACCATGCCGCCGGCCGGGTGGCACGCGCGTAGAACTCGTCGCGATTGGCCGCCACGACGAGCGGATAGTCGGGGTGCGACTGCCAGGCGATCAGGGCGAGGCACATCAGAGGTCCCCGAAACGCTCGGTCCGCCGCGCCTGCAAGGCGGCTGCCGGCAGTGCCGCGCGGGCGAGCGCGTCGCGCAGCGCGGCGTCGAAGGCCGCGGCGTCGTCGATGCGTTCGTACGTTTCCATCAGTGTGGTCGGTTCGGTTTCGTTGCCGAGCTTGCGCAGCAGGCGTGCACGCACGCCGGTGGCTGTCGCCACGGTGTCGATCATCTCACGCAGCCGCGGCAGCAGCGCAAGCGCTTCGCGCTGCGGCAGCTTGTAGTAGACGAACCAGTGCTCCATCGCAACGCCGAACCGGCTAGGCGGTCGGATCGAACAGTTCGTACGGTAGCGGCCGGACCGTGAGGACCGGTCCCTCGGGGCCGCCCGCGCGCAAGACACCGCCGACTTTTTCGACCGGACACTCGAACAACAGATCCATGCCGCCGCCGGGTGCCGTCGCAGCCATCACGACGGTGCCGACCGGCTGCGACTCTGCATCCGCGTAAACATCCGCACCGGCCGCCGCGTGGCCGTCGACGTGCGCAATACCCATGCGCCGGCGCAGCTTGCCGAGATACTGGCTGCGCGCGACGACTTCCTGGCCGGGGTAACAGCCCTTCCTGAAGTTCACGCCGCCCAGGACTTCGAGATTGATCATCTGCGGTACGAACTTCTCTTGCGTCGCGGCGAACACGTCCGGGACGCCGGCGTCGATCTGCGACCACCACCATGCAGCGCTGTCGATGCGCTGCGCCGACCGCAGTCGAGCGAGCCAGTCCGCGAGCTCGCGCGTCGGAACGAGCAGCAGAAAGCGCTCGTCGACGCGCGGCGACGGCCGCAGTCTGGCGATGCGTGCCTCACCGATCGCCGCCGAAGCGTCGACGGGTCGCGCCAGTCCGCTTGCTTCCTGCAGCAGGCGGGCGGATCCGCGGCCGATCAAGCCGAGCGCGGTCCACTCGTCCGATGCGTCGGCGAGCGTCACCTTCGAGCGCAGGACGAACATCGACAGCCGCTTGCGCACGGCAGGCAGAATCTCGCGCGGCAACTGCAGGTAGATCGCGTCCGCGCTGCGCCAGTTCGTGAACACCGCAAGCAGGCGCCCCTTGGCGTTGCAGTAGCCGTTGAGCTGAACCGCATCGGGCGCGAGGTTCGCCACGTCGTTGGTCAGCTGCGCGTGCAGGAACGACGCGGCATCGGCGCCGCTCGCCGCGATCACGCCGAACTCGTCGAGCACCGCGAGCGATGGCCCGGCGAGCGCGCGTTCGAGCGCCGCCGAATCGGCAGTCCAGGTGCCACAAGCGGGTGCGGCGGAGTCATTCGGCATGGCGGTTCTCGAGTGAATGCGGGAGGGTCGAGCAAGAGGCCGCAAGTATTATAGGAACGCCGTCGATCCGCCTTCGCACGAACCTGCGCTTGTTCGCCCGCCGCTCCCGCCAACGCAGCCTGACCTGGGTGGCCGTCGCCCTGCTGGTCGTCGCGCTGATCGCGGCGGGCGCAGGCGCGCTCGCCTGGCGCTACTACGAACGGTCGCTGCCGATCGCGAGCGACCGCGTCGTCGTGCGGATCGCGCCGGGATCGTCGGCGCGCGCGATCGCACGCGCGCTTCAGGAGGCGGGCGTGCCCGTCAACGCCGATGCCTTCGTCGCCGTCGCGCGCGCGACGAAGGCGACCGAGTCGCTGCGCGCGGGGCGCTACGAGATCTCGCGCGGGATGAGCCTGCACCAGTTGATCGACAAACTGCGCCGCGGCGAAGTCCTGCGTGAGCGCCTGACGGTCGTCGAAGGCTGGACCTACCGCGAACTTCGCGCCGCGCTCGCCGCCACCGCGGAGCTGAAGCAGGAAAGTGCGGCGATGAACGACGCGGAACTGCTCCGGGCGATCGGCGCAGACGAAAAACATCCGGAGGGGCTTTTTGCGCCGGACACCTACGTCTTCGACCCGGGATCGAGCGACCTCGACGTGCTGCGCCGCGCGTACCGCGCGCAGATCGCGATCCTTCAGAAAGCGTGGGAGAGCAGGGCGCCCGGGTTGCCGCTGAAGACGCCGTACGAGGCGCTGATCCTGGCATCGATCGTGGAGAAGGAGACCGGCCAGGGTGCGGAGCGCGCGCGCATCGCCGGCGTGTTCATCAACCGCTTGCGGCGCGGCATGCTGCTGCAGACCGATCCGACCGTGATCTACGGGCTCGGCGACAAGTTCGACGGCAATTTGCGCAAGCGCGACCTGCTCGCCGACACGCCGTACAACACCTATACGCGCGCCGGCCTGCCGCCGACGCCGATCGCGTTGCCAGGGCGGGCGGCGATCGAGGCCGCGCTGAATCCTGAGCGCACGGCGGCGCTGTACTTCGTCGCGCGCGGCGACGGCAGTTCGCACTTTTCCGAGACGCTTGCCGAGCACAATCGCGCGGTCGTCAAGTACCAGCTCGGCGGCGGCAAATGATGGCACGCGGACGCTTCATCACGTTCGAGGGTATCGACGGTGCCGGCAAGAGCACGCAGATCGAATTCGTCGCGACTTCGCTTCGCGAGCGCGGCGCCGACGTCGTCGTCACGCGCGAGCCGGGCGGCACGGCGATCGGCGAAGCGCTACGCGAGCTGGTGTTGCGACAGCCGATGTCGGCGCGTACGGAGACTTTGCTCGTCTTCGCCGCGCGGGCGCAGCATCTCGACGAACTGATCCTGCCCGCGCTGGCCGCCGGGCGCTGGGTCGTTTGCGACCGGTTCACCGACGCGACGTACGCGTATCAGTCCGGCGGACGCGGCGTGCCTGAGGCGGCGGTCGAAGTCCTCGAACGCTGGGTCCATCCGGACCTGCAGCCCGATCTGACTTTCCTGTTCGACGTACCGCCCGACGTGGCCGCGCAGCGCTTGTCCGCGGCGCGGGCGGCCGATCGGTTCGAAGCGGAGCGGCTGGACTTCTTCGCGCGCGTGCGGGCCGCCTACCTGGAGCGAGCGCGGCGCTTTCCCATGCGCTTTGTCGTGCTGGACGGAACCCAGCCGCCCGAGGTGGTGCGCGCGCGGCTGCTCGACGCACTCGACCGATGGCGCTGATACGCCGGCTTCCGTGGCACGGTGCGGCATGGTCCGCGCTGCGCTCGCTGCACGCGCGCGACGTGCATGCGATCCTGCTGCACGGGGGCGCGGGTATCGGGAAAAAGAGCCTTGCGCTGGACTTCGCGCAATCGCTGCTGTGCGAATCACCCGTCGCCGGCGGCCAAGCGTGCGGCGCCTGCAGCGGCTGCAACCTCGCGCTGTCGGGAAACCACCCGGATCTGAGGATCGTCGTGCCCGACGCGATGGCTGAACTGCGCGGCCCCGAGGCGGTGGGCGACGATGTGACCGACCTATCTTCCGAAACGGACGACGGCATTGCGGGCCCGCCGCGGGAAGGGCGCGACAGCGGAAAGAAGGCGAGCCGCGAAATCCGCATCGAGCAGGTGCGCGAATTGGCTGACTTTCTCGGTGTTTCGACACACCGCGGCGGCGCGCGGGTCGTCGTGCTCGCGCCGGCCGAGTCGCTCAATCAGGCCTCCGCGAATGCGCTGCTGAAGATGCTCGAAGAACCTCCCTCGGCGACGCGCTTCGTGCTGGTCAGCGACTCGCTCGACGAGGTGCTGCCGACGATCCGATCGCGTTGCGTGCTGCAGCGTGTCGCGGCCCCCGACCGCGCGGTCGCGCTGCAGTGGCTGCGCGAGCAGGGTGTCGACGATCCGGAAGAGCGGCTCGCGGCAGCCGGTGGCGCACCGTTGGCTGCGCTGGGCGATGCCGAGCAACAACTCGACGACGCCACGCGCTCCGGGTTGTTCGCGCTGCTCGCGCAGGGCGCAGCGCTGCCGCCGGGCGAAGTCGCTGCGGCCGTTCCGCGAGCGCTGCCGCTATCGGCGGCGATCACGCTGTTTCAACGCTGGGGGTGGGACTTATTGGCGTATCGAGCGGCGGAGTACGTCCGGTATCATCCGCGGCACAAGGCGTCGATTGCGCGCATCGCCAAGGCGTCGGCAACCGAAAGCCTGCTCGGATGGCTGCGGTCGCTCGAGGCGATGCAGGCCGCAAGCGATCATCCGCTGAATCCGAGACTGGTCGTCGAGGCAGCGTTGTTCTCGTACATCGAGGCGCTGAAAGATCCGCAGAGTCGCACGCGACGCGAAAGTTAGGGCATGAACGATTCACCGATCACGCGATTCGCAGGCGCCGCGGGGCCGACGGTGTCTCCGGTTCAGCCGGCCACCGCCGGACGTCCGGCGGTGCTGTCGCTGTCGATCAAGGAAAAGGCCGCCTTGTACGCGGCCTACATGCCGTACCTGAAAAACGGCGGCATCTTCGTTCCGACGAATCGCGCCTATCAGTTGGGCGACGAGGTGTACCTGATTTTGACGCTGATGGACGATCCGACCAAGTTTCCGGTCGCCGGGAGGGTTGTCTGGATCAGTCCGGCCGGCGGCGGTAGCCGGCAACCGGGGATTGGCGTGCACTTCCCGGGCGACGAAGCGGGCATCAACGCCCGCAAGCGGATCGAGGATCTGCTCGGGTCCGCGCTTAAGTCGGCACGGCCGACCCACACGATCTGAGCCGACGCCGTGCAGGCGGCGGCAAACGGCGCGACCGTGTTCGTCGATTCGCATTGTCATTTGTCGTTTCCGGAACTGCGTGGCGACATCGACGGTGTCCTCGCGCGGATGCGCGAGCGAAGTGTCGTCGCTGCGCTGAACGTCTGCGTCACGCTTGAAGAGTTTCCTTCCGTGGTTGCGCTCGCCCAGGCGCACCGGGACGTCTTTGCGTCGGTCGGCGTGCATCCGGACTACCGGGACGGACGTGAACCGACCGAGCAGGATCTGGTCGATCTGGCCCAGCATCCGAAGGTCGTCGGCATCGGCGAAACGGGGCTCGACTACTACCGATTGAAAGAACCGTTGGACTGGCAGCGCGAGCGCTTTCGCGTGCACATCCGCGCCGCGCGCCGCTGCGACAAGCCGCTGATCATCCACACGCGCGCTGCAGCGGACGACACGCTTCGGATCATGCGGGAGGAGTCCGCCGGGGAGGTCGGCGGGGTCATGCACTGCTTTACCGAAACTCGCGAGGTCGCCGCCGCCGCGCTGGATCTTGGCTTTTACATTTCTTTCTCGGGAATCGTGACCTTCAAGAGCGCCACGGAACTTCAGGAGGTCGCCAAGTACGTTCCGCTCGACCGGCTGCTGATCGAGACGGACGCGCCGTACCTGGCGCCAGTTCCATACCGAGGCAAGACGAACGAGCCAGCCTACGTGGCGCATGTCGCAGAAAAGATTGCGGCGCTGCGAGGGATTCCGTTAGCTGACGTCGCCGCCGCATCGACGGGAAATTTCTTTCATTTGTTCAAAGCCTTGGAACATCAAGTTCCAGTACAAAGCTAGATGTGAAGCTATGCGGTTAACCCGTAAAAAACTCAGTGAAAAGAGCGCGGTGCGAAGGGAATCTCATGTTTAGGCTTAGGAGCCTTTCCCGCGCAACTTGATAGCGCAGAATGCGCATTATGTTAACTAACAAACGTGCGAGTGGAGCTCGATGACCCAATCTCCCAACCTTGCCACTCCGCTCCGCCTCGGTACGCCGCTTGGCCCGAGCGCCGTCCGGGTGCTTCTTCTTGGCGCCGGCGAGTTGGGCAAAGAAGTTGTCATCGCCTTGCAGCGCCTGGGGGTCGAAGTCATTGCTGCCGACCGCTATGCGAATGCCCCGGGCCACCAGGTCGCCCATCGAGCTCACGTGTTGAACATGGCCGACCCCGTGGCACTGCGCAAGCTCGTCGAAACCGAACGGCCGCATGTCATCGTGCCCGAGATCGAGGCGATCGCGACCGAAGCCCTGATCGACATCGAACGAGAAGGACTCGCTCGCGTCGTCCCGACTGCGCGCGCAGCCAATCTGACGATGAACCGCGAAGGCATCCGCCGGCTCGCTGCCGAGCGGATCGGCTTGCCCACTTCGCCCTACCGGTTTGCGGACTCCTATGCGGAGCTCGAAGCGGCGGTGCGCGACGCAATCGGCTTGCCGTGCGTGGTGAAGCCCGTCATGTCCTCGTCCGGCAAGGGTCAAAGCAAGGTGGACCGGATCGAGGACCTGCGCGCCGCATGGGACTACGCGGCGACCGGTGGACGCGTCAGCCGCGGTCGGGTCATCGTCGAGGGGTTCATCGAATTCGACTACGAGATCACTCAGTTGACCGTGCGTGCGCGGCGCGCCGATGGGTCGATCGGAACCTTCTTCTGCGAGCCGGTCGGGCATGTCCAGGTTCACGGCGACTATGTCGAGAGCTGGCAGCCGCACCCGATGGCGCCCGCCGCGCTGGCGAAGGCGCGCGACTATGCGCAGCGGGTGACCGACGACCTGGGTGGCGTCGGCATCTTTGGTGTCGAACTTTTCGTCAAAGGCGAACAGGTCTGGTTCTCCGAGGTCAGCCCGCGGCCGCACGACACCGGGCTGGTCACGCTCGCAAGCCAATGGCAGAGCGAGTTTGAACTGCACGCGCGCGCCCTGCTCGGCCTGCCCGTGGACACCTCGATGTGCGCGGCTGCGGCCGCGAGCGCCGTGATCTATGGCGGCGTGGACGCCAAGGACATCGTCTTCGAAGGCATTGAAGACGCGCTCGCGATCCCCGGGACCGATCTGCGCTTGTTTGGCAAGCCCGAGTCGTACGTCAAGCGGCGTATGGGCGTGGCGCTGGCGCATGCGCCCACCATCGAAGAGGCGCGACTGCGCGCGAAGGCCGCGGCGGCCAAGGTCCGGCCTCACGCGCCTTGAGTCATCCGTGCGCGACCGATCGCGGTGACGCCGATGTGATCGGGACTAGAATGCGCCGCAGAAGGCCTACCCGAAGCACGCTGTAACCCGATCCGCGGCCTGCCCCCATGAAGATCCTCATCGTCGACGACCATTCCCTGATCACCGATGCGCTGCGCGCGCTGCTGATCGACATCGATCCGCAGGCCGAGGTCCACACCGCCGCCGACGCGCCGGGCGCGGAGCGTCTGCTCGACCAGCACCCAGACGCCGACCTGATGCTGCTCGATCTCGGACTTCCGGGCGCCACCGGTACGAGCCTGCTCGAGACGCTCGTCGGGCGTGCCCCCGACCTGAAGATCCTCGTTCTGTCCGGTCTGCAGGATCAGCGCAGCGTGATGCGCGTGCTGCAGCTCGGCGCGGCCGGTTTCGTTCCGAAGTCGATGGCCTCGGACACGCTGCTCGAAGCGATCCGCTTCGTGCTGTCGGGCGGCGTCTACATTCCGGCGGATCTTCTGGAAGACAGCACGCGCGGCGCGTCGATGCTGGGCCTGCCCGAGCGCGGGCGCGACATGCTGGGTCAGCCGTCGAGCGTTCGCATCGAACTGACCGAGCGGCAGGAGCAGGTGCTCCAGTTGCTGGCGCGCGGTGCGCCGATCAAGATCATCTGCCGCGAACTGGGTCTGTCCGAGGGGACCGTCAAGACCCACGTCACCGCGATCTACCGCGCTTTCGGTGCGTCGAACCGCACCGAAGCGCTGCTCGCCGCGCGCCGGCACGGCTACGACGTCGGCTGACGCGCCTTCTCAGCTCACGCGGTCTTCGTCGCCTTCGAGGACGGCCTCGGGGCCGGGCCGCGCCTGCAGCGGGACGGCGGTCAGGCCCAGGGCCTCGGCGATCGTCGCGTTGAGCACCGCTGCGGTTGTCGGCTTTTGCAGAACGATCGGCTCCTCCACCCGGCTGCGCGCGATCGCCGGCGCCATTTCCGGGTTCTTCGCCATCCGCTGCTGCATCGTCCTCTGGAACTCCGCGAGCACGTCGAGGCCGTGAACCGCGGTCAGCATGATCACGGGGACCGGAAAGCCGACGATCTCGCGAATGCGGAAGGCCGCTTCGACGCCAGAGATCGCCGAGTTGCCCAGGTTCTGGTCGGCGATGATGAGGTCGATTCGCTTGCGATGCGCCAGCCGTTTCATCAGCGACGAGTTGAAGTGTGTCGCGGACAGGATGTCGGCGCCCCACGATCGCAGTAACTTCGTCAGGCTGTTGAGGATCTCCTCGTTGTCTTCCAGCACGACGAGCGTATGGCCGCTCAAGGTGCGGATCTCGGCCTCGGCAGTCTCGGCCGGACCGCGGACCGGCCGACGCGGTACGGCCGACAGCGGTACCTCGACGCGGAAAACCGTGCCTGTACCCGGCCGCGTCGTGACGATCAGCGGATGGCCGAGCACGCTGCAGATACGCTTGACGATCGACAGTCCGAGACCGAAGCCGCTGCCGGCCTGGTCCTTGGAGCTTTCGCCGCGGTAGAACTCTTCGAAGA